>Ga0335075_10017579_pt1 | contig 10633 bp, 7 predicted proteins | sample Lox_Sample_24_FD_206723 | JGI IMG/M metagenome (GOLD analysis project Ga0335075, IMG submission 206723) | Soil microbial communities from Loxahatchee National Wildlife Refuge, Florida, United States - Lox_Sample_2.4 | ecosystem: Environmental > Terrestrial > Soil > Wetlands | place: USA: Florida... | reverse complement strand
TCGTCCTCGTTCTCCTTGTAGTACTCGATCTCGATCAGCTTGTGCCCGACGATCGCCTTGGAGACTGTGCGCGCGACGTCGGAGTCGTCGCCCGCCGTCGGCGCCACCTGCAGGCCCTGCTCCATCGGGTCCTCGCCCAGCGCGGCCACGATCTTCTCGCGCGCGGAGGTCAGCGAGCCCTCGGGGATGTGCTCGCCGATCAGGTCGATCGCCGCCACCAGCGCCTTCGCCTCGACCGGCAGCAGGCGCGCGGGGCGGTCGAAGTTGTCGCTGTAGGGCTCCGGGTCGACCTCGATCTCGCCCTCGTCGTCCTTGAACTCCGCGTACAGCACATACGAGCCGCCGCCGAAGTTGACCACGTTCAGCACGTTCACGTCCTCGCGCAGCTCCTCGTCGGTGATCTGCAGCCGCTCGCACACGTCCTCGATCGACACGCGGCCCAGCCGTCCCGGTGGGCCCGGCCCTCCGGGCTGCGTGCCGCCGCCTTCGCGCCCGGCCTTGATGAGGATGCTCGCGAGCGTCACCAGGCGAGCGAAGCGCTCGGGCCTGATCGCCGTCTCGGGGCGCTCGCCGGAGCCATCGCCGCCGCCGTTGGCGAGCGCCTCGCCGCGGCGCGTCGCGCGCGGCTGGCTCGCCGCGCGAGCACGCGTGGAGGCGCCCCGGGCGCCGGAGGCGCGAGACCCGCGCCCGCCTGACGGCGGTGGCGCGTCCTCGACAGCGCCGGCCGCGTCGTCCGCGTCGAGCGGGGCGTGGCGTTCGGCCAGCAGCTCCAGCCGGCGTGAGAACTCGTCGGTCAGCTCCTCGGGGCCGAGCAGCCGCGCGTTCGCGGCGAGCCCGAGCACCCACGAGATCAGGCTGCGCTCGCTCGAGTAGCCCGTGGAGAAGATCGCCTCCCCCTCCGATGCGCCGTCCTCGTGGGAGATCTCGCCGTAGCGACCGAAGTGGCGTTCGATCTGCCAGGCGATCCGCTCGCAGATCAGCACCCTGGCGACGCCGCGCTCCTCGCCCAGCTGCCAGTCGGCGCGGTTGGCGTACGCGCGCGGATCGAAGTCGGCCGGCCGGTGGAAGTCGTGCTCGGCCTTGGTCGCGTAGGAGACCTTGCCGCGGATGCGCGACAGGCGGAACACGCGCACGGCCTTGCGCTCGTGCGCGTAGCCGAGCAGGTAGAACTGCCCGCCCTGGAACAGCAGGTGATAGGGGTCGACGCGGCGCGAGCTGACCTCGTCGCGCTCCATCGTGTAGTAGTCGAACACGATCGTCTTGTTGCGGAAGATCGCCGTCTCGACCTTCGCCAGCCGCGAGGACAGCTCGTGCCCGCCCGCGGAGGCGGTGATGCCGAGCGCGACCGAGCGCTGCTCGGGCGCGCGCAACGGGCTGGGGCGCCCCCAAGTGATCTGCTGCAGCGCCAAGCGCAGCGGCTCGGCGTAGGCGAATTCGCCGTCCAGCAGGCTGAGCGCCGTCTGCAGGGCCGCCAGCTCCTTGTCGGTGAACGCTATCGGGGGAAGGTGGAAGTTCTCCGGGCGCAGCGAGTAGTTCTCCTGCTCGGCCGCCCCGTCCGCCGGGCGGTCGACGGTCAGCTGGATGCGCAGCGATTCCAGCTCCGAGCGGTCGGCGTAGAAGCGCCGCGCGAACGCGTCCTCGTTCATGCCGCTGTAGCCCTCCACGTCGCGCCTTATCTCCAGCGCGGTCACCGGGCGTCGCTCGGCCATCAGGTACGACACCAGCGACAGCTGGCGGATCAGCTTCTCGGTGTCCTTTGCCATCCGCCATGAAAGATAGAAGCCCGCGGGGAGACGGATACCGGGCGGCCGAGTCGCCGAGCCGCTATTTGCGGGGATTCAGGCGGCTTCGCGCGTGGGCAGCGGCAGCTGACCATCATCTGCAGGGTCCGCGGCGGGCGTGCTCGCGACCCTCGCCGCGTCCTCGCCGCCGCGCTGATCGCTCCCCGCGCGAGAGGCGAAGAACGCGCTGCCGTCGATCGCGCGGTCGAACGGCGACCAGCGCCTGCCCGGAGCAAGCTCCTTCTCCAGGCGGTCGAAGCTGCCCAGGCGCCCGCCGAGGTTGTCGATCATGTGCACCAGCGTGGCCTCGCGCGTGCACGGCACCACCGGGCTGCCGTGCTCGAGCGCGCCGTGGTGGGAGAGGATGATGTGCCCGACCGCCTGCGCGAGCTGCTCGGGGAAGCCGTCGATGTCCTCGATCATGCGGCGGATGCGGTAGTAGCCCAGCGCGATCTCGCCGTGCAGCCGGCCGGCGTCGGTCAGCTCGATGGCCTGCGGGGCGCCCGCCATGTCGTACGCCTCGAGCTTGCCGATGTCGTGCAGCAGCGCGCCCGTCACCGCCACGTCGCGGTCGATGCCCGCGAACGTCGCGCTGATCGCGCTCACCGCCTGCGCCACGCCGAGGCAGTGCTCGAGCAGGCCGTGGGGATATGCCTGGTGGTAGTGCTTGGCCGCGGGCGCCGTGCGGTAGCCGGCCCACAGCTCGCCTTTCTCGCCGAACACGCGCGCCAGCAGCGCACGCAGGTGCGGCTCTTGAACGGTCCCCACCAGCTCCCGGATCTCGCCTTCCATCTGCTCGACACCGCGCGAGGGGCCGTCGCGCAGGTCCTCTGCCGCGAAGCTGCCCGGGGCCGCGGGCTCGAGCGCCCGCAGGTTGATCTGCGGGCCGAAGCGAGGGTGCACCGTGTAGCGGCCGCGGACCCTCACGGGGGTGCCGGCGCCGGCGTGCTCCTCCACCTCCGCCAACCCCTCCCACACCATGCACACGACCGCGCCCGTGCGATCGCCCAGCTGCATGCGCAGGTAGTCGCCGCCGTCGCGCCGCTGCCGGCGCTCGCTCTCGCGCACCAGCAGGACCTGGTCGATCTCCATGCCGTCGCTCAGCTCGTTCAGGAGCATGTCCTGAAGGTAGAGGTGCGCGCGGACGGGACACGGCGCTCGCGCGGGAACAGCAAGGCCTTCACGGACGCCGCGCGGGGCGCTCGCCCTGCGCGACGCCCGCGGAGACCTGGCGCCGGGGGACGCCCCGATCTCCCCCCGAGCATCACCGGAGAGGTGGGGCGATGCTCAAGCCAAGCATGACTGCCCGCTACACAGTAGTTCCAGATACCTGACGAGTACTAGGCATGTTTTCGACTGTGCCGCGGCGCGCCGCGGCGCATAGACTTGACGGCGCATGGTCAAGCGAGCGTGGACGTGACGGCGGCACCCCACTCGACCGGCGCGCTCGAACACGCCTCGCAGACGATCGCCGACGCGAGGGGCGTGCTGCCCTCGCAGAGCCTGCGCGAGGCGATCGCGCAGGGGTGGATCGTCGCGGACCCTTGGCGCATCCCCGGCGAGTCGGTGCAGCCGGCGAGCGTCGACCTGAGGCTCGGCGAGCACGCGTGGGCGCTCCGGTGCAGCTTCCTGCCCGACGGCGACTCGACCGTGGAGGACAAGAGCGGCGACCTGGCGTTCGAACGGATCGACCTGCGCGACGGCGCCACGCTCGAGCGCGACCGCCCGTATCTGGTGCCCCTGATCGAGGAGCTGCGCCTGCCCGCGGGGATACGCGCGAAGGCCAACCCCAAGAGCTCGACCGGCAGGCTGGACGTGTTCACGCGGGTGCTCACCGACCGCAGCCGCCGCTTCGACGAGATCGCCGCCGGATACCGCGGCGCGCTGTATCTCGAGGTGGTGCCGCGCACGTTCGCGATCCGCGTCAAGACCGGGCTCGCCCTCAACCAGGTGCGGCTGCTGTCGGCCGACGCGCGCCTCGGCGACGCGCAGCTGTTCGAGCTGCACCGCGAGCAGCCGCTGCTCTACCGCGACTCCCGCCCCGTGGCCCAGTCCGAGCTGTCGCTCGCCGAGGGCCTGTTCCTGAGCCTCGACGTGTCCGGCGGCGCGGAGGCGATCGTCGGCTACCGCGCCAAGAAGAACAGCCTGCCGATCGACCTGACGAGGACGGGGGCGCTGCGCTGGCGCGACTACTGGGAGCCGGTGCACCCCGAGCAGGGCGGGCGCATCGTGCTCGAGCCGGAGATCTTCTACCTGCTGCTGTCGGCCGAGGGCGTCAGCATCCCGCCCTCCTACGCCGCCGAGATGCTCGCCTACGACCCCACCGCCGGCGAGCTGCGCACCCACTACGCCGGCTTCTTCGACCCCGGCTTCGGCTACTTCGCCGAGCCCGCCGCGCGCGGCAGCCGCGCCGCCCTGGAGGTCCGCGCGCGCGACGTCTCGTTCATGGTCGAGCACGGCCAGCCCGTGTGCAAGCTCGCGTTCGAGCGCATGGCCGAGCAGCCCGACGTGCTCTACGGCAAGGACCTCGGCTCCAGCTACCAGGGACAGGAGACGATGCTCAGCAAGCACTTCCTGCGCTAGGGCTGGAGCCTGTGCGGCCCCCGATACAGGAACGTCACCTCACGCACGTTCTCCTGCCCGAGCATCTGCATCAACAGGCGCGTGAGCCCGAAGCCGAAGCCGCCGTGCGGCGGCGCGCCGAAGCGGAAGAAGTCGAGGTAGTACTGGATCGGGCCGACGTCCACGCCCTTCTCGTGCGCCTGCGCCAGCAGCTGCTCGTAACGGTGCTCGCGCTGCGCGCCCGTCGTCAGCTCGATACCCCGCCACAGCAGGTCGAAGCTCTTGGTGAGCGTGGGCTCCTCCGCGTGGCGCATGTGGTAGAAGGGCCGCACGCTCGTGGGGTAGTCGGTGACGAACGCGAACTCCGAGCCGTGGCGCTGCTTGACGATCTCCGACAGCGCGCGCTCGCTCGGCGGGTCCAGGTCGTGCCCCGCCCCCGGCGGCTCGTGGCCGGCCTCGCGCAGCAGCTCCTTGGCGTGCTCGAGGGTCACGCGCGGGAAGGGCAGCGCCGGCACGGTCAGCTCGGCGCCGAACGTCGCCTCGATCTGCCCTGCGTGCGCCTCCTTCACCACGCTCAGCACGTGCGCCAGCCAGCGCTCCTCGAAGGCCATCACGTCCTCGTGCGAGTCGATCCACGCGATCTCCACGTCCACGCTCGTGAACTCCGTGTCGTGGCGTGAGGTGAACGACGGGTTCGCGCGGAACACGGGGCCGATCTCGAACACCTTGCCGAAGCCCGCCGCCATCGCCATCTGCTTGTAGAACTGCGGCGACTGCGCGAGGTAGGCCTGGCGCTCGAAGTACTCGACCTTGAACAGCTCCGCGCCGGACTCGCTCGCCGATCCCATCAGCTTCGGCGAATGCAGCTCCACGAAGCCCTGCTCGCGCCAGTGCTCGCGCATCGCGTGCTCGACCGTCGTCTGCACCTCAAAGATCAGCCTGCGCTCCGGCAGGCGCAGGTCCAGGTAGCGCCAGTCCATGCGCTTGTCGAGCGCCGAGTCGGGTGCGATCGGCAGCTCCGGCTCGGCCGGCGAGTCGACGTGCAGCTCCTCCAGGCGCAGCTCCAGGCCGCCGAGCTTCACGCGCTCGTCCGCCACGGCCGTGCCGGTGATCGTCACCGCCGACTCAGCCGTCAGCGCCGAGACCGCGTCGTTGAGCGCGCTCGGCGGGTCCTGCTTCGCGAGCGCCACCTGCGCGAGCCCCGTTTCGTCGCGCACGATCACGAACTGCATGCGCTTCTGGTCGCGGATCGCTTGCACCCAGCCGCGGACCCTCACGCGCTCCTCGAGCTTCTCGCGCAGCTGCGCTATCAGCGTCCTTTGCACGCCCGGGACCCTATCCGAGCAGGCGCCGGCCCATTGGGCACACGGCGGGCACGGCGCCCGTGGATGCAGGCCGGCCTGTCCCCAGCGGCGCCAGCGCCCAGAGCGTGGGCCTCAGTCCGCCGGTGAGCGCCAATCGAGCTCGGGGAAGCGCGCGAAGTCGCGGTCGAAGCTGATCCATTGACAGCCGGACTCGATTGCCAGTGCTGCCAGGTACGCGTCGGCCGCGAGGTTGCCGACGGCGCCGAAACGCCGACAGAGGTCGGCGAACAGAGACCAGTGACGGGAGCCGGGGGTGATGAGGCGTGCATTGCGCCGGGAGCGAAGGCTCTCGCAGAAGCGCAACGCCTCATCGAGCGGCGTGGGAGGGTTCAGAGCGCGAGGATGCGTGGCTATGCGTACGAAGGAGCCAAGGATGAGCTCCGATACGGCGAACGGACGGATGCTGGAGACGGTGCGCTGCAGCAAATCGTGTGCAAGCTTGTGATCGCGCTGCTCTACGCGATGGGCGTTGAGCAACACGTTGACGTCGAACAAGATCACCCGCGGGTGTCCAGCATGTCGGCAAGCGCAGCGTTGCTGTTGAGGTCTACCTCGGGCACCGGCGCAGTGCCCTGGAAGGTTGGAACCTCGTACGGTGTCGCATCTGCCGCCTCGGCGCTGGCTGCCAGCTCGGAGCGCAGCGCCTCCTCGATCTCGTAGGTCAGCGACGTGCCACGCTCAGCGGCGCGCTGCTTGAACGCGCGGAACACCTCGTCGTCGACCGTGATGGTGGTGCGCACACATAAAAGTGTATATCGATCGCACAAAGATGCGGATGTGCGCAGCCAGTGGCGACATGGCGGGCTAAACGACGTCCCCCTCCGCCAGCTCCACCTCCACGGAGAACTCCTCGTCCTCGTCGGTCTCCAGGCGCTCGATCGAGCCGGCCTGCATCAGGTCGTCCTCGCCGAGCGCGAGCGCGGCCAGGCGCGCGGCGGTGTCGCGCACGAGCACCCTGCTGACCGGCGCACGCATCGGCCGGCGCGCCTGCGACTTGGCCTTGCGCACCTCGCGCAGCACCTCCGCGGCGACCTCCAGCGCCACGTCCTCGCTCGGCCGTCCGTTGGAGCTGTCGCGTCCCGGAGCCTCCGCCTCGCGCCCCGGAGCAGCCCGCCCCGCCGGCGCCTCGTGCCCGGGAGCCGCTTGGCCCGGCGCGGCGCTCCCGCCCGCGTGGGCGGCCAGCTCGCCGGCGTCGGGCCACGGCGCGCGGTGCACCGACCCGTCCTGCCACCACGACCACACCTCCTCGCACACGAACGGCAGGAACGGCGCGAACAGGCGCTGCAGCACCGACAGCGACGTGCGCAGGGCGAGGCTGACGGAGCCGTTCACCTGCGGGTCGGCGTCGTAGCGGCGGCCCTTGACCAGCTCCACGTAGTAGTCGCAGTACCACCAGAAGAAGCGCTCGGTGCGCTCGAGCGCGCGCGCGTAGTCGTAGCCCTCGAAGCTGCCGCTCGCATCGGCGACGACCGCCGCCAGGCGCGCGATCATCGCGCGGTCTAGCGGGTGCTCGAGCCGCTCGCCCGCCGCCGGCAGCTCGGCGAGCGCGAACTTCGAGGCGTTCAGCAGCTTCACCGCCAGGCGCCGCCCGTCCTTCATCTGCTTGACGTCGAACGCGGTGTCGGTCCCCGGCCGCCCGCTGGCGGCCCAGTAGCGCACGGCGTCGGAGCCGTGCTCCTCGAGCAGGTGCATGGGCGTGACGACGTTGCCCTTGGACTTGGACATCTTCTTGCGGTCGGGGTCGAGCACCCAGCCGGAGATCGCGGCGTTGGCCCACGGCAGCGCGTCCTCGTCCAGGTGCGAGCGCAGGATCGTGGTGAACAGCCACGTCCTGATGATGTCGTGCGCCTGCGGACGCACGTCCATGGGGAACACCTTCTCGAACAGCTCCTCCCCGCCCGCCCCCGGCACGCCGACGTGGCCGCCGGCGATCTGCGGCGTCAGCGAGGAGGTCGCCCACGTGTCCATCACGTCGGGGTCGCCGGCGAAGCCGCCCGGCTGCCCGCGCTGCTCGGGCCGGTACCCGTCGGGCACGTCCGTGGCGGGGTCGACGGGCAGGCGGTCGAGCGCGGGCGCGATCGGCTGGTCGTACAGCGTCGCGCCGTTCTGGTCGATCGGATACCAGATCGGGAACGGCACGCCGAAGAAGCGCTGGCGGCTGACGCACCAGTCGCCGTTGAGCCCGTTCACCCAGTCCTCGAAGCGCGCGCGCATGTACGGCGGGTGCCAGCGCAGCTGCCGGCCGCGCGCGATCAGCTGCTCGCGGTGCTCGAGCGTGCGGATGAACCACTGGCGGCTGGTCACGATCTCCACCGGCCGCTCGCCCTTCTCGAAGAACTTCACCGCGCGCTTGACCGGCTGGGGCTCGCCGACCAGCTCGCCGGAGGCGGCCAGCAGCTCGACGATGCGTTTGCGCGCCTGGTTGACGGTCTTGCCTACGAGCTCGCCGTAGTTCGCGCGCGCGCGTTCGGGCTCGTCGGTCTCCCACCCGGGCGCGCCCCACGGCACGTCGAGCAGGCGCCCGTCGGCGCCGAGCACCGCGCGCACCGGCAGCGACAGCTCGCGCCACCAGGTCACGTCCGTCAGGTCGCCGAACGTGCACACCATCACCAGGCCGGTGCCCTTGTCGCGCTCGACCTGCTCGTGCGTGAGCACGGGCACGCGCGTGCCGAACAGCGGCGTCAGCGCCTCGCCGCCCACGAGATCGCGGTGGCGCTCGTCGTCGGGGTGCGCGAGCAGCGCCACGCACGCCGCGATCAGCTCCGGGCGCGTCGTCTCGATCAGCGCCTCGGCATCGGCGGGGCCTCCGTCCACGGCGCGCGCGAAGCGCACGCGGTGCATCGCGCCGGGGCGCTCGCGATCCTCCAGCTCGGCCTGCGCGACCGCCGTGCGGAAGTCCACGTCCCACACCGTGGGCGCCTCCAGCTGGTAGGCGATGCCGCGCGCGAGCAGGCCGAGGAACGAGCGCTGGGAGATGCGCCGCGCGAGCGGGCCGATCGTGGTGTACGTCGTCGACCAGTCGACCGACAGCCCGAGCATGCGCCACAGCTCCTCGAACGCCCGCTCGTCGGTCTCCGTCAGCGCCAGGCACAGCTCCACGAAGTTCGGGCGCGAGATCGCGACGGGCTCGCGCTCGGCGTCGCTCCCCTGTCCGGATGCCCACCCGCCCGGCTCGAAGTGCGGGTCGTAGGGCACCGACGGCTCGCAGCGCACGCCGTAGTGGTTCTGCACGCGGCGCTCCGTCGGCAGGCCGTTGTCGTCCCATCCCATCGGGTAGAAGACCTCGCTGCCGCGCATTCGCCGGTAGCGCGCGATCGCGTCGGTATGCGTGTAGGAGAACACGTGCCCGACGTGCAGCGAGCCGCTGACGGTGGGCGGCGGCGTGTCGATCGAGAAGACCCGCTCGCGCGGCGCGGCGCGGTCGAAGCGGTAGGTCCCCTCGCGCTCCCACACCGCGCTCCACTTGGCCTCCAGGCCGTCCAGGCTGGGGCGCTCGGGCACGCCCCCCCGCTCGGGGGCGTCGGCGCGGCGATCGTGTGGTTGCAACGGCGACAAGCCGTTGATCGTACCCGCCCTCGGCGCATGGTCCCCGCCGCCGAGCGCGTGTTCCCCGCCCTCAGCTCATTTCCACGTAACCGGTGGCTTCGGTGGGGCTGCGCACGTTGGCGGCGACCTTGTTTTCGTAGTTGCCCTCGATCGTCTGTATCTGCCCGTCGGGCAGCACGTCGCGCACGATCCCCACGTGTTCGTCGCCGAACACGATCAGGTCGCCGGGCTTGGGCACGACGCCCGGCCCGTTGGGGATCGCGCGCCCGCTGCTCTGTGCCCACGACCACACCTCCGAGACCGCGCCCGCCCCCTGGCCGCCTTCGCCGATCGGCTCGCCCGCCTGGCGCGCGACCCACGACGCGAAGTACGCGCACCACGGAGCCCCCGGGATCGCCCCGGCGGCGGCGGTGCGGTACTCGGCGATCGCCGGTGATTCGTTGGAGCCGGGCGGCTGCTCGGTCTGGCCGATCTGGCTTTCGGCGATCGCGACGATGCGCTGGCCGGGCGTGTCCTCGCCGGTCGCTTCCAGCGGCGAGAGCGCCGGCGAGCCGATCACGCCGGAGACGCTCGGGCTGCCGGCGGCTTCCAGCGCCGAGGACGCGGGCGAGCCGATCACGCCGGAGACGCTTGGGCTTTCGTAGCCGGCGCTGGCCTGTTGGAGCTTGGCGGCGAACGACGATTCGCCTGCTGACGCGCCGCTCGCTTCCGACGGCGCTTGCACTCCTCCCGCGGGCGCGCCGCCGGCGCCGATCAGCGCGGCAGGGTCTGCGAGAGCGTGCCTGATGGCGGAGACCTGCTCGAGCGTTGCTTGCAGTGACACCGCCCCTGGTAATCGGCAGAGGGCGCGCGGTTGACAGCGCCGGCACGCGATTGACGGCAACAGCGCGCCCCAGGTCCTGCGGTTAAAAGAGGACGGGCGGCCGTCGCCGCCCGTCCGACCACCGTTCCCTCGATGAAGCGGCGGTATGTGGCTCCGCCGGCCTTTCCCGGACCGCTCGAAGCGTTATGTGACCCGGCCGCACGCGGCGGCGATCGAAGACCGCCGTGCGCTCAGCTGGGCTTCACTGCAGCGGTGGCGTCGCAGGGCGCCACCGCTGAGGAAGATGTAGAGAGCCTGAGATCAGGCTTATTCCAGCAGCCTGAGCGTCGCGTCAGGGAGCTGGTTCGCCTGGGCGAGGATCGCCACGCCGGCCTGCTGGAGGACCTCGTCCTTCGTGAAGTTGGTCATTTCCGTGGCCATGTTCACGTCGGTCAGCGCGCTCTCGGCTGCCGTGAGGTTCTCGCTGTAGACTTCCAGGTTGGACAGCGTGTACTGGATGCGGTCCTGGACGGCGCCGAACGTGCCGGCCGATTCGGAGACTTTGGCGATCGCTTCGG
>Ga0335075_10017578_pt1 | contig 10633 bp, 8 predicted proteins | sample Lox_Sample_24_FD_206723 | JGI IMG/M metagenome (GOLD analysis project Ga0335075, IMG submission 206723) | Soil microbial communities from Loxahatchee National Wildlife Refuge, Florida, United States - Lox_Sample_2.4 | ecosystem: Environmental > Terrestrial > Soil > Wetlands | place: USA: Florida... | reverse complement strand
ACCCGTCAGCGCCACGGTCTTGGCCACCGCCATATCGTAATTATCCGCACCAGGACCGAAGAAAAATCTCCGCTTCGCCGTGCCGGGAGTTCCCAGTGCATTCATGCTGAATGCCGAAGTATCAAAGTATTGGTTGCCCGGCTGCCGCGGATTGTGATTCAGATGGAGCGAGCCGCCGTTGTAGTCCGGCTCATCGATGCTGCTATTGTTCACTCCGTTGGGATTGGTTCCAATCAGCGAGTTGTCTCCGTTGTTGATCATGGTGACGGGAAAACCGCTTGCAAAACGAGTGATTCCGGAGAGTGTCCAGCCGCGTGTCAGGCGACTGGGATGGAAATATCGATCGAACGGCAACTGATATTCGTAGCTGAAAACAAAATTTTGTTTCACATCGAATGCAGAGAGAGCGTAGCTCCGCGATGGATCGAAGGGATATACCTCTTCGCCGATATTGGATGATTCGTCCATCGACTTGCCATAGGTGTAGGAGCCAACAAACTGCAGGCGGCCGCTGGTGTGCCGTGCGCTCAGTTCCAGGGCGTTATAGTTGGCGTTGCCTATGGTCGATTGCAGCGCATTGCTTCCGAAGCTAGATCCAAGCGGCCCGCGGGTACCGTTGATGGTCTGGCCGGCAGCCGTGATGAACACATTGCTCTCGCCATTCGGCCCACACGTCGCGGAACCCGGAGCCACCTCACTGGGAAGGCTCAGACTGAGACACAGTGCAGGGTTGCCAGGATTCGATTCCCGCAGGACCAGCTGGCGATGACTGGATGTCCCGACATAACTGGCAGTGAGAATGGTCTTCGGTCCGGCCTGTCGCTCGACCGAAAGCATCCACTCCTCCGAATATGGAGGTCGGTTATGAACATCAAATCCCGGAATGCCGCTGATTGGCTCATAGGTGCTCCAATCAATATTTCTATCGGGATTTGTACGCGAAGAATTCAATGGCGCAAACGTATACGGAAAGGGCTGGCCATAATTCTGCCCATTCGATGCCGTCACGAAGGGCGTGGCAAACAACGGCGGGGCCGGGCTGGAGTAAGTGGTACCGTAGGGCGCGTTCGCAGCCAGCACGCTAATTGAAAGCGCTTCGATTGCAGTATAGAAATCGCCGAAGCCGGCGCGGATGCTGGTGGTTCCTGGAGCGCCCAGGATTTTTCCCATGAAGCTGTCCGCATCCGCCTGTGGTGACCAGGCCAGGCCGACCCGCGGCGCAAAGCTCTTGTCATCGATGGGCGCAATGGTGTCCGGAATTCCTGGATCGGTTGGATACAAGATGCCTGCAGGCGCGCCCGGAAAAACTTGAGACTGCGCTCCCGCTACAAACGTTGAAATCTGATTGTATTTTTCCGTCCATGGCGCGATGCGATCCCAACGCAATCCATAATTCAGCGTCAGGTTCGACAACGCGTGCCAGCTGTCCTGCGCAAACGCACCAACATATCTATTGCGAGCATAAAACGGATTGAGTTGGCTCTGATTGAACTGGCTGGGCACGCCAATCAGGAAATCCGCGAAGTCAACTCCCGTCTCTGTTCCTGAGAAAACAAAATTGCCATTGAACTGTGCGATGGCGTCTGCATTGACCTGATCGAGATGAAGATCGCCGCCGAACTTCAGCGTGTGATTGCCCACAACCTTCGTGAACGTATCGGAGATTTGATACGTGTTGTTCACCTGAATCAACTCATTCGCGGCGGCACCGATAGAGTAGGCGTTGAAGTTAATGTTCTCGACACTCTGCCCTTTGGGATCGAGAGCAACAATGCTGGGCGTACCGTCGGCGTTGACGAAACCTTGCGATGCAAGGCTGACATTGCGACCGCCAACAGGCTGACCCAGATTGGAATCGTCACGCATGTAGCTCAAGTGAAATTCGTTGATTGCCATGGTGTCGAAACTCTTTGTGTCGCCCAGCGAGATCAATTGTGCGCGACCGGTGTTCAGCGCATTGAAGCCGGGAATACTGGCACCACTCTGCGCAACTGGATATGGATTATCGAGGTCGAAGTCGTCGATGAAGTAGTAAGCGGAAATCAGGCCCCATCGCGTGGTTGCGTCCAGTCGCATGGCTCCCTTGTCGTCGCGCAGTGTCTGGTTATACGCGGAGGTAGAGAATGTGCCCGCGGAAGAATTTGGCGCCGGAATATACTGCAGTAATCTCTGCGCCGGTGTAGACCAGACATTTTGCGGGATCACCGCATTTGGAAACACGCAGTCCGTTGAACTGGTGCATCCCGGAGTGTAATACCGTTCTCCCGATGCCACTGCGTAGCCAAGTTTCTGGGTCAGTAAATTTGCGAAATATGGCCCGCTCACCGTTCCGGTCAGGTTGCTGGCAAGGTCGGACAGGTTCCCCGTGCGATCCGCGTTCGACGGAACGCTGATGATGCCTGTATCCACGCCCTGCGTCTGTCGAGTACCTTGATAGTCAGTGAAGAAAAATATCTTGTCGCGACGCACTGGGCCGCCGAAGGTTCCCCCGAACTGGTTTTGGCGGAAAGCACCCCGCGTCGGCGAAAAATAATTGCGTGCATCCAGATCCGTGTTGCGCAAAAACTCGAATGCATCTCCATGCCATTGGTTGGTGCCGGATTTTGTAATCACGTTGATCTGGCCACCGCTGAACTCGCCGTATTCCGCATCGAAATTGCTGGTCAGGATGCGAAACTCTGCGATGGCGTCCAGGTTGGGGATAATCGCTGTCCCGGCATTCACGTCTTCTTCAGAATCAGCACCATTGACGCTGAAGTAGTTGGCAAATTCTCTCTGTCCGTTCACGGAAATCGTGCCCGGATTCAAATCCCCCGAGGGATCGAGGATGGTCGCCCCAACGTCCTGTACGGTGTTCGATGTGATGGATGTTGCCGGAGCCACGCCGGGCTGAAGAGACAGAAGGTCGGTATAGCTTCGGCCGTTCAAGGGAACCGCAGTCATCTGGCGCCCGCTAATGACTTCACCCATCTGCGTGCTGCTGGTTTCTACGTGAATCGTGTTATCGGTGACGTGAATTGTCTGCGCCACGCTGCCTACTGTGAGCGTGACATCGAAAGTGAGTGCCGCATTCGTGTCGAGCCGTATTCCCTTCCGCTGATAGCTGCGAAAGCCTTTGGTCTCGACATCAAGTTCGTAGGAGCCGACCGCAAGCACGGGAAAAGTAAAGTCTCCATTGCGATTTGTCCGCGTCTGCTGCGTCAGGCTGGTGTCTACTTCGCGCATGACAACACTCGCGCCGGGGACAACACTTCCGGAAGAGTCTTTCACCGTACCCGAGATACTTCCGCCGACACTTGCCGACGCGGGGGCACAAAACATCAGCGCCACAAAAAACATAACAAGCGCCCAAACAACGCACTCAATCCTGCGGATCGAGTGAATGCGCGAATACGAGGTGCGGCTAGTGTTTTTCAGAAGGGAAACTTGCAACGAAGAAAGGTTTAAAAAAATGTGGCTTCTGCAATCAAACTGTTCTGTTCTAACATGCGTCCGATACATCATTTCCTGGGCCTCACAAAGCTCACGTGGATATAGCCGGGAAAGCGAAGTGAATTCACCTACCAGCGGAATTGTTGAAACTTTGCGGGCGGGAGTCCTATAGTGAAGGAAGCCCGCAGTCATTCTGGCTGTGGTCACCCAGATCCATGCGTACTCCGCCAAGAGTTAGCCGCGTGGATCTGGTTCTTTCATTTCAAGTCATCCTGCCAACGCCTCTTTCCGGGCGGCGCACTGTCCGCACAGCCCTCCCACTTCTAAACGCATCACCTGGATGGAAAAATCGTTCTTCTCCGCGATCTCGCGTTTCAGTTTTTCAAAGGTTGGGGTTGTAAATTCCTCGATTTTTCCGCAACCGAAGCAGGCCAGATGCAGATGGTCTTTCTGGGTTTTCACTTCGTAATAATGCTTTTCACCGTTCAGGTGCATCAGGTCCAGCTCATCAATCATGCCGCGGCGCTTCAGCAGCTCGAGGGTTCTGTACACGGTGGCGCGATCGATGTTGGGGTCGCGTTTACGCGCCAGCTGCAACAGACTTTCTGCATCCAGGTGGCTTTTTGCCTCCTGGATGGTCTCAATCAAGGCGCGTCGTTGCGCCGTCAATCGAATTCCCTGTTGCGCGGCTTCGTGTAATAAATCGTGTCTCTTGAGCATGGCGTGCTAGTTGCGACTTAGTCGCATATATATAATATACGATATGTTTGGTCGTAATTCAATAGCCGCGCCGTAAATTGTCATACTTTTGAACTTGACGCCCACGGCAATCAACTCGGATCGCTGTTCTTGAATTGCGTCAATCATCTCAACATACGGTCTCGTCGATGGGATCATCGTGCGCACGGTAGAATGAGAAGAAAATCGCGGGTAGCCCGTATTCGTATATTGCGAAATCTTCTCCTCGTTCTCTCAGCAGCCTGTTTTACAATGCTTGGCTCTCATGCGCAAGCGCAGACGGCCGGGAATCCGCCCGCCTCCTCGACCGCACCTAAGCTTCCCGCTCAGGGCCAGTCCGCCGCTCTGGTAGCACAGTCTCCAAGCTCTCCGACCCTGCCGACAAATCCGCGAGCCGAGTCCGGCGCTGGCATCTCCGGAACCGTCACCGCTCCCGATGGACACGTGATCATGGACGCCCTGGTGACACTTGTGTCGCAGCCTTCAAAATCGCAGCAAACCGCCCTTACCGACGGCGAAGGAGCTTTTCACTTCGCCAAGTTGTCCCCGGGAACATTTCAACTCACCGTCACCGCGATCGGCTTTGCACCTTGGGTCTCGCATGACATTACGCTCACCGCAAACCAGCAGTACGAGGCGCCGGAGATTTCACTCGAAATTGCTTCCGCGAGTACAACCGTTCACGCGGTCTTTACCGGGTACGACCTTGCGGAACAGCAGGTGCATTTGCAGGAAAAGCAGCGGGTCCTGGGCGTGTTTCCGAATTTCTACACCAGCTATGTATGGAAGGCGGAGCCGCTGACGGCCGGACAGAAATTCCAGCTTGCATGGCGGTCGGCGATTGATCCAGTCACGTTTCTGTCTGCAGGCGCGGTCGCAGGAATCCAGCAGTGGGATGATGATTTCGAGGATTATGGGCAAGGCGCAGCGGGATATGCGAAACGCTATGGCGCCAACTATGCGGATGGGTTCATCGGGGTGATGCTCGGAGGCGCGGTTTTCCCGTCCATTCTGCATCAGGACCCGCGATATTTCTATAAGGGCACCGGCAGCATTCGCTCTCGTGCACTCTATGCGCTCTCCACCGTGGTGATCGCTCGGGGAGACAATGGTCGCTGGCAGCCGAATTATTCCAATGTGCTGGGAACGTTCGCCGCCGGAGGCATTTCCAACATCTACTATCCGGCAAACGATCGCGGCTTTGGACTGACGATGGAGAACTCGCTGATAGGCCTTGCCGCGGGCGGAGGCGCAGCCCTGTTGCAGGAATTCCTGATTCGAAAAATTTCGCGCGGAGTTCCGCCGTCATCCTCCACACAGCAATAGCGGTGATCGGCCTGCCGCGCCGCCGCTTCTACGTCACGGCTTTCTAATGAGACACTTAAGCCTCGCGCGGGGTTTGTACGACCTCCAGCTGATCTCCTCGCTGGATATTTATCCGTTCGATCGATCCTGCCGGCAACTCGATCACCGAATGGATGCCCCAGCTCACTCCGCTGATTCTCCATGGACGAAGCCTCTGCCACGCCGCGCACACACGCAGCTTGCCGTCGAGCGCAATCACGTCAATCGGAAACAGCATGCCGAATGTATGCACGCCCGATGACGGTCGGATCCAGAGGCCCGCATCTCGCTCGAGCCCCCTTCGCCCCAGCAACCCGATCAGCCGAGTAAAAGCTGTGTCCGCGACTGCGATCCTGGTTCCAATCACGGTCGCCCGCGTCACATTCCGGATTGTCACCTGCTCCATCTGGATGATTCGCCACTTCCCCGCTTGCTGGCTTCGCGCCACTGTTTTGTCTGTCCGCTAGGCCGATTTTCTGGTGCGACGGAGAATCAAAACAGCAAGAACTACGACAAACAGAATGCCGGCGACCACCTGAATCCCCGTACTCAAACTCATTTCCGGGTCTCCTCTCTACAGAATGTGGAACTCGCTTCGATCTGCATTACGCAGACTTTCTCTTCCTGCGAACCACCAGAATGCCAAGAACCACCACAAACGCGATGGCTGCAACAACACGCACGATCAAGGACATATCCATCGAAATTTCCTCCTTTCTGCAGGCAATCCTGCGAACTGCTTGCGTGCCGCCCGATCCACTGTTCGCGGGAACGGGCCGACTCTTAATGTGCCAAACCGGCCAGACCGCGGCCGATACTCAGCACCGCCGGCGCCAGCAGCACAATAAACATGCTGGGAAAAATAAACAGCACCAGCGGAAAAATCATTTTGACCGTCGTCTTGGCCGCTAGCTCTTCTGCACGCTGACGGCGCTCCTGTCGCATTCCATCGGCAAAGATGCTCAACGCGCGAGCAATCGGCGTCCCGAATTTTTCCGTCTGCGACAACATGCTGGTAAAGGAGGCGATTTCGCGGAGGTTAGTTCGGTCCGCCATACTTTGCCAAGCATCCATGCGCGGCTTGCCGGCACGCTGTTCGCGGTTGATCTGCAAAAACTCCTCATTGATTTCCGGATGGCTGATGCTCAATTCGACTCCCACTCGCAACATGGCCTGATCGAGCCCAAGTCCGGCATCCACACAGATCACTAGCAGATCGACCGCGTCGGGCACGCTGCGCCGAATCCGTTCCCGCCTCGCCTTCACGGCATGGTCCAGCCAAAAGTCTGGCGCAAGATAGGCCAGCGTCGCCAGCCCCGCGACCCAGATGAAAGTATTCGATCGAATAAAGCTGGCGAGGACAATCGCAGCCACCGGACCCAGCATTTGCGCCGCAAAATACTTTTCCGTGGGCCCTGGGCCGCGCAGCCCAGCATTCAGAAAGCGCTGTCGCAGACGCTCGCCCTCAGCTAATCCAATCTTTGCCCGCAATCGGCGAACCACCCGCAGCGACATCTGTTTCAATTGCTGGCTTCGTCGTGGACGAATATCTGCCATCTGTGCGCTGGCCGTGACCTGCAACACGCGACGCGTCGAACTCGAAGTCGTCGGAATCACCAGCGAGGTGAGAAGCAGGACGCCGCAAAATAATGTGCCCGCCACCGCAAAATAGAAAATGTGAGCCATGGTGCTTATACCTTGATGTCGACAATTCTGCGAATAAAAAAACTTCCAATCAGGATCAGTCCGGCCCCGATATACAGCAGCTTGTGACCGACGGGATCGTGGAGAAGAATGCGGGCATATTCTGGATTGATCAGGCTGGTCAATAACAGCATCAACACCGGCAACAGGCTGAGAATTGTGCCAGTCAGCCGTCCTTGCGCTGTCTTCACGCGGACCTCGCCGCCAATGCGAATGCGCTCCCGAATGACATGCGCGGTACGATCCAGAATTTCGGTCAGATTACCGCCCGTCTCCTTCTGCACCAGCATCGCTGTCACCAGAAAACGCAGATCCTTGGACGGCACACGGTCTGCCATCTGCAGCAACGCATCGCGCAGAGGAAGGCCGAAATTCTGCTGGCGGAAGACGACATTAAATTCGGTCGCCACGCCAGCACCGGATTGCTCGGACAACACCTCGATGGCCGAACTGAGGGAATGACCTGCGCGCAGGGCTCGCCCCATCAAATCAATCGCGTCCGGAAGGCCGCTATTGAACGCGGCCAGACGCCGGTTTCGCCGGTGCTTCAGGTAGATCGTCGGGGCCATCAAGCCCAGCAGCGCCACCAAGCCGTCCAGCAACACGGCCGGAAAGAAAATATATGTGGCAAAAAATGTAAGTATGCACGCAGCGCCGCTGTAGATGACCAACATGCCGATCGTCCAAGCGCTGCCCGTCTGCAGGAGCAGCGTTTTCAGGTTTTTTGAAAACTGGAAGCGATCCAGCAGGTGGTCGAGCCATTGAAACTTTCCCGGCTCATCGAGCTTCAGGATTCGCTCCGCGTCGAGCTGACGGGTCTTGTCTGCCTGCCGCGCCAGATGAATGTCGCCGACACGTCGCTGCACCGCCTTCTCGGACCGCGTCCGGCGCGTAATCCATAGAGCCAGCGCAAAGCTGGTGAGCAGTGTCCCGAAAAATACAATCATCAGCAGCAACATGCAACAACTCCGAAGAACAATTTTCGTTGCCTGCGAGCCATCCGTTTTTAGCCCCGCATATTGTGTCGCCCACGCCTGACTCTCTGGCAGCGGTGCACCCTTGCAGCGACTCGCAACTACGCCTCCATCGAGTGATCCATCATATTCAGCGGCAGCGCGATCCCCGACGCCTTCAGCTTCTCGGCGAACTTGGGAATGATGCCGGTGCCAAAGAACCTTCCCTTCACTTTTCCCTGGCTGGTAATGCCCTGCTTTTCGAACAGAAAAATATCCTGCATGCTGATCACATCTCCGCTGGTGCCGGTGATCTCGGAAACATGAGTCACGCGTCGGGTGCCATCGCTCATGCGCGAGATCTGCACAATCAAATGCACGGCGGCGGCGATCTGTTGGCGAATCGCCTTCTCCGGCAGCGCAATGTTCCCCATCATCGCCATGGTTTCAATGCGGGAAATCGCTTCGCGCGGATTGTTGGCGTGGATGGTGGTGAGCGAACCATCGTGGCCGGTGTTCATTGCCTGCAGCATGTCCAGTGCTTCCTCGCCGCGTACCTCACCCAGCACAATGCGATCGGGCCGCATACGCAGCGCGTTGATTACTAGTTCTCGCTGCCGCACCGCTCCTCGTCCCTCGACGTTCGGCGGACGGCATTCCAGGCGGACGACATGTTTCTGCTTCAGCTGCAACTCCGCGGAATCCTCAATGGTCACGATCCGTTCGCGCTCGGAGATGAAGCTCGAAAGCACATTCAGCAGCGTCGTTTTTCCGGCGCCGGTTCCTCCCGACACGACAATGTTCATGCGCGCCCGCACGGCGCCCTTCAGCGTCTCCATCATCTGCGGCGTCAGGCTGCGATTGCGCAGCAGGTCTTCGGCCTCCAGTGGTGTGCTGCCGAAGCGGCGAATAGATAGAATCGGGCCGTCGACCGCCAGCGGCGGAATGATGATGTTGACGCGCGAACCGTCTTTCAATCGTGCGTCCACCATCGGGGAGGACTCATCGATGCGCCGGCCCACAGCCGAAACAATCTTGTCGATCACGTGCATCAGGTGCGTGTCGTCTTTGAAGACGACGTTAGTTTCTTCCAGAATGCCGCGCCGTTCCACGTACACCGTGTTACAGGTGTTCACCAGGATGTCGCTCACCGTCGGGTCCTGCAGCAGCGGCTCCAGCGGTCCCAGTCCGAAGACTTCATCCATCAGCTCTTTCGCCAGGCGGTCCCGCTCCACCGCGCTCAGTGGAATTCCCTGCTCCCCGATGAATTGGTGAATCAGCTGCATCAACTGACGCTGGGCTGCCTTGTTCTCCTGAATGAACGGCAGCTTCTCCAGGTCCATACGCTTGATCAGTTCCTGATGCACCGCGGACTTGATCTCCTGCTGCGTCTTCAGCGACACCGAAGGCGGCAGAGGGGTGGGCAGAGAGCTTCGGTCCGGCGTCGTCATCGGCAGTAAGGCTTCAACCATGGATGCACCTCTCAACTCGCTTCGGACGTTTCACGGCAAGGGACACTATCATTTCCAAAACGCCAGCCGCCGTTTCTTCGGCGTGTCTGTTTCTGGATTGGATTGGGCATGCACCATGCGGTTCACCCATTTGCTGATCTTGGTGGTGAACTCCGAACGTCGCTGCGGGGAAAGCGGCTCGCCCGCATTGATGGCGCGAACCAGTTCGGCATACGCGTTCGGAATGGTTACCGACACGGGAAAACGAACGGCTGCTTCCACCTGCTCGGCACTGACGGCATCGTTTGAGGAGGAGCGATTGATGGCAATCCGCAGTTTCGGCGCGGTCTTCGCATCAAGCCCAAAATTCTCCACATGCCGCGACAGATCCCGCAGGGCCGCAACATCGGGCGTTGCCACCAGGTACACTTCGTCCGCAGAATCGATGATGGCCGAGTTCACATTCTGCGTCTCCAGCGAGGAATCGAGAATCACGTAATCGTATTCGCTGCGTAGAAACGACAGCACGTGCTCCATGTCGTGTGGACTGCTGCTGTATCGCACCGCACAAGTATCCGGGGATGGAAGAACATCCAATCCGCTGGGGTGGCGCGTCAGGAATCCGGTCAGCAGTTCTACATCCAGTCGATCGACATTGCGCAGCAGTTCGTCAAAGTAGTACGGATTCTCCGTCAGACCCAGGTAGAGACACACATGGCCGAGTTGATGATGGTGGTCAATCAGCAACACCTTTTTGCGGTGCTGCCGAACCAGAAACGTGGCCAGGTAAACGGCCAGCGTGGTCCCCCCCACCCCTCCCTTGACGCCAAACAGCGCAATCACGTTTCCAACATTCTTCGTGCTCTCCGGCGCCAGGGCAGCAAAGCGCGACTGCAGCCGTCCCACCATCTCCGTGAATTGCGACAAATCGAACGGGCAGGGCAGAAACTCGCTGCATCCGGCGCGCATCGCCTGCAGGATCAGCTCCTCATGACTGCGTTTTGAAACGGC
>Ga0335075_10017577_pt1 | contig 10633 bp, 15 predicted proteins | sample Lox_Sample_24_FD_206723 | JGI IMG/M metagenome (GOLD analysis project Ga0335075, IMG submission 206723) | Soil microbial communities from Loxahatchee National Wildlife Refuge, Florida, United States - Lox_Sample_2.4 | ecosystem: Environmental > Terrestrial > Soil > Wetlands | place: USA... | reverse complement strand
GCGCTCTCCCGTCAGGCACAAACCCGAGGGGGGAGTTTCAAGTGATCAATAGGGGGTGACTTTCGAGTGATCATTGACACCGCCCCACCTTCGTCCAGAATTACCGGCATCCGATCGTGAGCCGCGGTGACAGTCGCATTCGCCGTACAAGTCACGATGGTGAACGTGGCTTCGGGTTGATTACGCGCTGGATACCAGGACTCATACAGGCCGGCGAAAAGCATCAGGCCTCCATCCTTCGGATGAATCCAGAGCGGCTGGCGCTTGTTTTTAGGACCGGTCCATTCGAAGAATCCATCGGCTGGGACGACACAGCGGCGTTGCTGGAAGGCCTCGCGAAAGCTCGCCCGCTGTTCGAGCGTTTCGGCCTTGGCGTTGATGCATTGGCTGGCGCGGGTGTTATCGCTGGCCCAGCGATTGACGAGGCCCCAGCGCGCGCGCCGCGCTTTTCGCCGCTCGAATTCCGACGTGATGATGCAATGCTGATCGGTCGGCGCGATATTGAAACGCGGCCGATAACTTGTTGCCGCGTCGCCCTCATCATCAATGCCGAGTGCATCGGCGAGTCTCCGCCATTCATCCCACGTCAGAGTAAACCTTCCGCACATTCGCTTAAGCCTCGGCCACTAGCGCTTCGCGTACTACCTCTTTCGCGTCTTTGTCATCGCGCAGCGCAATGAACTTCGCATGGCGCAGATGATTGGCCGAGGTCCATTCGGCGAACTCGATCGCCGCTACTAGGTGCGGTTCCAACCACCGGCACTTGCTCATATCGTGGGCGGTGAGGCCTTCGCCCCACTTTCCCTTCCGGCTTTCAGGGAGATTTTGAAAGGGGCACCTTTTGCGCTCCAATCCGCTGAAGTGCTTGAACAACGCCGCTCTGGACGCTGGCGTGAATCCGTTCCGGATGCGCGACACATAGATCAGCTGCTGGCCTTCGTAATAGCCGACCACAATCGAGTCGAAGTTATTCGGTGCGGGGACGTAGCCGCCGATGACCAGCTCCTGACCCCGGTTGACCCGCATTTTGACCCACGCGCCCGAGCGCTTGGCGGGTTGATAGGTACTGTCCAAGCGTTTGGCGATTACGCTCTCCAGGCCTTGCTCGCGTACCGCTCGAATCAGCCCCGCCGCGGAAGCCTGAATCGTCTCGGAGAAACGGATCGGTTCTGTCAGTCGCGGCATCACTCGCGTGCGCAAGAGCGTGCGCCGAGTCTCAAGGGTTTCGTTCCGAAAGTCTACGCCCGCAAGGATCAACAGGTCGAAGAGATAAAATGCCAGCGTGTATTCTCGCGCGGCGTAGTTCTGCAGCAGATTGAAGGACGGACGCCCGCTACTATCCAGAGCGACGATCTCGCCATCGGCCACCGTCTCGTCGGGGAGCGGTTCGAGCGCGCTGATCAGCGCCGGGTAGCGCTGGGCGAAGTCCTTGCCGTTGCGCGACCTCAGATGGACGCGATTGCCCGTCTTGAACGCGATCGCCCGATAGCCGTCGAACTTCAGCTCATATTCCCAGCCTGATCCAGCAGGAAGACTGGCCACGGCCAGGCACGCCATCGGCTCAATGAATTGACCGGTCGCCGGTACCGCCCTGCCCTTCCGATCGGCCAGCCTTTCAGCCCGACGCTCCATCAGCCTTTCCGTTTGGCCTTCCCATGATTTCCCACAAGCGATTCTTCAGGCTCATCTCGGCGGGCGATCGCGGGTGTCCCTCCAGCCATTGCTCGAAATCCTGTACCCAGACCGTATGCTCAACCCGAGGCTGCCTCACTACCACCGTAATCGTCGTCCGCTCTCCGCCTATGTCATCGACCCAGTCGTTCTCACGAAACACTCGCAGGCCTCGGGCGACCGCTTCATAGAGCGAAGCCGCCGTTACTTCAACCGAATGCTCAACCCCTTTCAGGTCGCAGCAAGACACGGTGCAGGTGCGAAGGGCCACTGCGAATCATGGTAATATATTCGCTGTTTGTTCGCTACGCATAAACATTTGCCCTGCGCCTAGCCGCCCTCCCCTGCTTTCGCTCAATACCGTTTCGCCTCGTTACCCGGCTGGAGTTTCGCGCGTATAAACGTCGCGCCGGACTTCGCGCCAGCCGCGCGCGGCCAGAACCGCGGTGAGCGCCGCGCGAAACCGCTTACGCCGTCCGGCAATGGTCTGCATATAGCCCGAGCCATAGGGGAAAACCTTGGTTAGCACTACGCGCACGCTGCCGTCGTGTCCCCACTTCACCCGGTCATCGGCACGCCCTTCGCTTATTGCCTCCGCGAGCTCCGCTGCCATCGGCTCGGTCTTTACTGGCTCGGCGCGCTGGCGCAGCTGGCGGTAACCGCGATCCTTGATGCAGCTCGCTTGCAAGCGGCGGAGATCCACACGCCAGCGCTGAAGCTCGGCGCGGGTCGAACCCAGCGCCATCGCGCCGTGGCGCTCGATGGTGAAACTTAATAGCGGCGGTTCCCAATGCGCCGCTTCTATCCGCTCCAGCTTGCCCGCGTGCATGCCTTGCGCATGCGTACCCGCGAATTGATGCCAGCAGCCGGCCAGCAATGCGGCGAGCTTGCTGATGTCCGCGATCGCGCCCGGTTCCAGAGCCGCGAGGTGCCTTTGCAGCAGCTGCATCGCTAGATTCTCGCCGTCCACATCGGCCTCGTGCGTTTTGGCCCTAGTCCGGTTGAGCCGCGGGATCGGCAGCATCGGGCTGCCGCTCTGGGATTGCGTCAAGCCCGGGCTGGTTCAGCGCCGCAGGATTCTGATGCTGTGCTTCGGCAGCGGCCAATAGCCTCGCAGCCGCCTCCGCGAGTTTATCGGCTGCTCGCGTGAGCTTTTCGGTGGTTCGTGACAGCTGCGCCACCGTTTCGGCCAGCTCGGCCCCGCCCTGGGGTTGTTTGGGGCTGGCGAGAGACTTTTTGGGCTTGGCCAGTTTGGCCAGCGGCTTTTTCGCTATCATCGGCGTTTTGGCGCGGACGGGCTTAACCGCCTTCTTCATAAGCTGCTCCTTTTGCTTCCGGTTTTCCCGCCCGCCAATCGAGGCGGCGCGATGGCGGCTTCCATATCGGCGCGCTCTTCCTGCGGGTCCTCAATCGGGAAAGCCAGCTGGCGCGGATCCGGCTTAGGGCGCTGCGGCCGCTGGTTCGTCCGCCGGTTAAGCCGGGCGAGCAGCAGCTCGCTGGCCCGAAAGCCCACCACGCGGCGGGCATCGATGGTCAGCGTTTCGCCCGTGCGCGGATTACGCCCCTGGCGTTCGCGCTTTGCCCTGACGTTGAGCGCGCCGAGCCCGCGCAATTCCACCCGCATGCCGCGCTCCAGCGCGCTGGCAATCTCTTCCAGCAAGCAGCTGACCAGGCGCTCGGCTTCCTTCCGCCGCCTAAGCCGCGGGCCCTGCTCTTCTCCGCCGTTCGCTCCGAAATGTTCGTAAAGCGTGCGGACCAGTTCTGATCGGTTGAAGCTCTTGGGCGGTTTCGGCGATCGCGGAAAACCGGCAGGCAAGTCCATGACGGCATTGTATGCGCGCTGATCCGGCGGTTCGACAATACCGCCCTGCCCTGCCCCGCCTTGCGCCGCTCCCGCTCAAATCCGCCGCGCCAGTCCGTCGGACCGCTTCGCTCTGGCACAGCGGATTTGAATTGCTGCGCGGCGCTCATTGGCCGCTTCGCTGCGCTCCGCATTCCGTCCTTTCCACCCTCTGGCCTCCGAATTGGCGAGAGGCCCGAGGGGGAAAGGCAGGTTTCACAAGGAACCAGACCAAAACCAAAGCGCCCTGCTCCTTCAGGGAAGCGGGAGCAGCAAAAGGAGAGGAGTAAATGAACGTCTACGAAATCATAACCGACAAGATCATCAAGCTGCTTGAGCGGGAGATCGTGCCCTGGCGCCGGCCGTGGAGTGCAGCCGGGCTGCCGCGCAACCTCATAAGCAGGAAGACCTACCGGGGAATCAACCTTTTCCTCTTATCGGCGGCTAAATACGCCTCGCCCTATTGGCTAACTTTTAAGCAGGCTAATCAGCTCGGCGGATCCGTACGCAAGGGTGAACATGGAGAAGTAATCGTGTTTTGGAAAGTCGATCAGGTTGCCGATAGCGCAACCGGCACCGATATGGAAAAAGTAGAAACCGATACGCGCCGGCGCTTCGTTCTCAGGTACTTTCGAGTCTGGAATCTTGAGCAGTGCGATCTGCCGCAAGCTGTCCTCGATAAGCTGCCTAAGATCGAGACGCACCGGCACGACCCGATTGAGGCGGCCGAGCGCATTGTCCGCGAAATGCCCAACCCGCCCGAGATTCAATATGCCGGATCAAAGGCGTTCTACAGCCCGCTTATCGACCGGATCACCCTCCCCTCGCCCGAGCTCTTTGTGAGCGCCCAAGAATTTTACGCGACCCTCCATCACGAATGCGTTCACGCCACAGGGCACCACTCGCGACTTAACCGCGAATCGATCATGGAAACCGCCACATTCGGTTCACCGACGTACATTGGCGAAGAATTAATCGCAGAAATGGGAGCAGCCTTTTTGTGCGCTGAAGCCGGCATTTCGCCGGCCGTAATCGATAACCAGGCTGCGTATATTCAGGGCTGGCTGGCGAAGCTGCGGGGCGATAAGCGGCTGGTCGTAATTGCGGCCGCTCAAGCTCAGCGAGCAACTGATTACATATTGAACCGGCATGACTCCGACGCGTAGGAGTGTATACGTGTAATCCTACCGGGCGGCCGAGGTCTCGCGACCTCAGCCGCATTTCCCTGCCACCATCACTATTGGGTGTCGCGGGTTACTCGGAAGGTTCGAACCATCGAGGCGCAGACGATCTCTATAGGGCTCCCTCGTCCCGCGGGAATCGGCGCCTACGATAGTTAAGCCACCCTTCCCTGCCCAGCCATTCGGACCTGCTCACCTTGACGCACCCTGGCCAGAAGCTCGAAAGCGCGGCGCGAACGATTGCGCCTCGCCCGGCGTCATCAGTTATACGTGCCGTCCGGCGCTCTTCTGAAGCGATGTAACGCATTAACGTGTGCGTGGTTAGAATGCATACGCGTGTACATGCGTAGGAGCATGCAAGCCGAGTAGCAGACACGTATAATTATTGCCCTACAGACAGTATGACGCGTATGCGTATCGTAGTGTAGGCAAGTTGTGAACGTACACGCGTATACATTGGCGCCGGATCGGGCGGGCGCGTTGGCGAATTTAGACAACCAGCGACACGCTGCCCGTAACGCTCACGCAAAGTGCATTGACTTGGCCCGTCGCAGGGATGGCGCTATACTATTGTACGTGTATACACCGCTGCATGTAGCGGTGATGGAGGAGGAGAGGATGAGGATCGTGGCGATTATCAGTCAAAAGGGTGGTACCGGGAAGACCACGCTGGCGTTGCATCTCGCCGTTGCAGCCGGTAATAAATCGGCCGTCATCGATTTGGACCCGCAGGCATCGGCGTCCGCATGGCGGGATCTTCGACGTATCGAAAGTCCGCCAGTAGTATCAGTACAGCCTTCACGTCTGACCCAAGCACTCAAGGTCGCTAAGGAAGCAGAGGCGTCGTTTGTAATCATCGATACGGCTCCGCACTCTGAAGGAAGCGCACTGGCGGCAGCTCGAGCTGCGGATTTGATCTTGATTCCATGTCGACCAGCTTTACTCGATTTGCGAGCTGTCGCTTCATCGGTAGATATCGTGCAACTGGCGCACAAGGCTGACGCGGCAGCGGTTGTCATTAATGCTTGTCCGCCACGTGGAACCCTTGCTGACGAAGCGGAGAACGCATTGAAGGGTTACGGGTTGCAGATTGCTCCGATTCGAATAGGGAACCGAACGGCGTTCGTGCGAGCATTGATCGAGGGTATGACCGCGCAGGAATGGGAGCCAGAAGGGAAGGCGACGGCGGAAATTGAAGCGCTATACAAATGGACACGTATACAGATAGACAGGTATAGAAGTAATCATGAAGCAGCAGAAGCGTAGTCTAACTGAAGCCCTGCAGGCCGTTGCTATTAGGCAACCTATTGCGGTCGCAGCGCCAGTATCGAGGGGTGCCGCGCCGAAAGCGAACCCCGAAGCTGAGACAGAGCAGAAGCCAGCGTCGATTGTCTATGCTCGCGCGGGTAAGCGCTTAATTGGCGGGCATTTCGATAAGTCGGTGAGTCGTCAACTACGCGAGATAGCGGCTCGCGAGGATTCGACGGTTCAAGCACTGCTTGCGGAGGCGATGAATATGCTGTTCGCGGCCAGGCAGTTGCCGCAGATCGCGGAACCATAATTGTAGCCAAGCTGAGGGACGGCTGAGATGGAAGGGGAGGGTGGTGAGGAGCGGTGGAAAAGCTAAGTGAAATTCTGACTAGGTTCGAGCAAAAGATCGCTCATTCGAATAGAGCAGAATCTGAGTCGGAGCCCGAAAACTCGCGCAAGGCACGTTTGCTGCCAGTCCGTCATCCGAATCGCGATTTCTTTGTTGCGGACATTCTCGATTGGGCACTGAAGGATGATCGACATACCATGGAACATCCGATGTTCAGCCTGTCAAAAAAGCCTGATCATCGCGTCCGTCACTACGAGCACAACGGAAACACTGTAACTATCAAACCAGGAGCCGATGGTCTCGCGAACATCTGGGATAAGGATATTCTGATCTACGCTGTGAGCCAGCTTGTTGAGGGCATGAATCAAGGCCGAGAAATTCATCGCACGGTTCGGGTAACTGCCTACGACATTTTAGTAAGTACCAACAGGCACACAGGAGGTGGGGATTACGATCAGCTTACTAGCGCGTTCGGCCGCTTATCGGGGACCCGCATCGAGACAAACATAGCGACTAACGGCGAACGTGTGAGGCATGGCTTCGGCCTTATCGACGAGTGGCGAACAATAGAAAAGAGCCCCTCTAATGGTCGTATGGTAGCCGTAGAACTCACGCTGTCTCGATGGCTCTATAATGCGGTTCTCGCTCGCGAGGTGCTGACCCTCAATCGCGAGTATTTTCGGCTCGGAGGAGGACTTGAACGACGACTTTATGAGCTCGCTCGAAAGCATTGCGGTCAGCAATCGAAATGGACGATCAGCATGGAGTTGCTTCACAAGAAGAGCGGTTCGGGAGACCTTTTGAAACGTTTCCGCGCTGCTGTTAAACGTCTAGTTTTAGCGGATGGTTTACCGGACTATAGAATGTTTTACGATGCTGAAACAGATAACTTGACCTTTTACACCAAGGACCAAAAGAAACTCTTGGAGGCCTTATCGAAGCAGTAAACGGGTTTTCAGCGACCGGCCCTCGAGTTGGCCGAGCGTTATTTGCGATCCATTGTCGGCGGCAACTATCGGGTTATTAGCGACTCGTTATCGGGTTATTAGCGACCGACACGCGGGTTTTCAGCGACCAGAAAACGGGTTTTTGACGACTAAAGCGACGGGTTTTCAGCGACCCGCATATCGGGTTTTTACCGACCTGGCACAATCAATCAGGCCCAATAACAAAAGCTTTTTTCATGCCAAACAAACCCGTAACACGCGCGCGCGATCTTAACCGAGATCTAACTCCCTTAACGCCAACACAACCGCCGCCTCTTAGGGGGCTCCGCCCCCTGCCGGCTCAAACCCAACCCACCCGGCGCACCCCCAAAAGGAGCGCCCTACGGGCGACCACAAACATCACAAACACACCGCGCGCCGCCTCTGGCGGCGGAAAATCAACCAAACCATGGAAGCGCAGCGCGATAGCCGGGTAATTGCCGCGCGGGTGGCGATGGACCAGCTCGAAGCCATGGGCGCACCAGGTTTCGATATCGGGGTTAAGCGCACCGATGGCACCATGCTGTTGCGCGAAGGGTGGGGCGCCAGACAAGTGCTCAAGTCCCTGCTTTGGCTACGGCGCGAAAACCTTAATCGCGGCCACATCTACGTGCGGCCCGCAGGCCTGCACGCTCTTAGCCTGGTCGACGACCTCAAGCCTGACGCGCTGGTACGGATGAAGGTGGAAGGGTTCGAACCAGCTGCCGTGATCGAAACCTCGCCCGGGAACCTGCAAGCCTGGTTGAAACACGGCGACACGCTCGATGAGGCAACGGGCACGCGGGCCGCGAAGCTGCTGGCCCAACGCTACGGGGGCGACCCCGGCAGTGCCGACTGGCGCCATTTCGGACGGCTGGCCGGCTTTACCAATCCCAAGCCTAACCGGCGCCTGGCCTCGGGGCTGCAGCCGTTTGCGCGGCTGCTCGAAGCCAGCGGGCAGGTTTACCGGCAAGCGCCCGTGTTTATCGCGGAAGTACGAGCGGCAATAGCCAGTGAGACGGCGCGCCAGGCCGGCAGCAGCGGTAGGACGGGGGCAGGGCAGGGCGCACCGGAGTCGCCGCCACTCCGATCGCTCGCGGAGTTTCATAACGATCCGCGCTACGGCGGCGACCTCCATCGGGCGGACCTGGCCTGGGCGCGCCACGCGGCCGCGATGGGACTGTCGGCCAGCGAGATTCGCGCGGCCATCATGGAAGCGCGTGACCTGGCCAAAAAGGGCGACGTGCGGCGCCAGCGCGCGTATGCCGAGCGCACCGCCTACAAGGCGATCCGGCAAGTGGAGTAGGGTGAAGGAGACGTGGAGGTAATTGCTGACCATCAAGGCTTGGCGATAAGACTGACCGATGAAAGGCGGGCGCATATCCTCGATCATCCCGAGATGGCCAGTTTTGAGGCAGCGATTGCGGAAACCCTGAAGCAGCCGGCGCTGGTGGTTCAGTCGCTCAGCGACGAGGCCGCCCGCCTGTACTATCGATTCTATCCAGCCACGCGGATGGGCGATAAATTCGTCTGCGTGGTCGTGAAAGTTAAGCCCGGCGACGCATTTGTGCTGACGGCCTATCTGACCGACAAGCCGAAGAAGGGAACCGTCCTATGGAACACAAACACGTAAAAGTTTGGTACGACGCCGAAGGCGACTATCTGGAAGTGATCTTTGAGCGCAAGGAAGGCTATTTCCGGGAAACGGCCAATGATCAGGTAATGGAGAAGGTCGATGCAGATGGGAACGTGATCGGCTTCTCCGTACTTAAGGTCAGCGCGCTCAAAGAGCGTCCGATTGACGTCGCACTAGGCTCTTAACCTTCCGTGCCGAAAGCACTCTTCAGGAACGGCGCGAAAAAAGCCGTGACTGTGCGACACCAGTTAAATTTGGGGTCAATTAACACGATGATGCGCTCAAGGTTCATCGGAAAGCGGCGGACCTTAGCGTGAACCGATAGTTTTCACCAGAGGTTCTTTAGCGTCGGAATCGCTGTAGCAGCTTCGCACTCGTTTTATCGGCGGCCTCGGCGCTGGTATCGGGAAAAGCGTCAATTCGTGGGTCTATAGATTCTTTGAACACAAAGCCTGCCTGGGCAGTACGCTGACGGGCCAGCGCTACGTATTCCGCCGATAGCTCAACGCCGACCCATCGCCGCGATAAACGGCTGCAAACTTCGCCAACGGTGCCGGAACCGGCGAAGGGGTCGAGGATCAAGTCTCCAAACCGCGACCCCGCAAGGATGCAAAGCTGGGCGAGCGCGGCTGGGAATGTGGCGTAATGGCCCTCAGATGTTGGCTCGCTCTTGAGTTGCCAGACATCGCGCCGATTGCGCCGCCCGCCGACATCGTTCCAGTAAGTGCTGTTGCCGCGATTGCCCCAGCTCAAGCGGTGAGGCCGGATGAAATGATTCCCGCTCAGGTGATCGGTGATGGCGGGCTCGGCGATGGCATCGGCGTCGTAATAGTAATTGCAGTGCTTGCTCAGCAGAAAAACATATTCGTGCGCGCCGGTAGGGCGGTCGCCCACCGGGTCGGGCATGGGATTAGGCTTGGCCCAAATGACATCAGCGCGCAGATACCAGCCATCGGCTTGCAGGGCCAGGGCCACGCGCCAGGGAATGCCGATCAGGTCCTTGGGCTTGAGCACCGGATGTTTTAGCGCGCGCTGGCGCGGGGTGCCGCCCCAGCGTGAATCGCCGAGCACCAGCCAGAGCACGCCGTCTCGGCGCAGCACGCGGCGCACTTCGCGGAAGACGCCAAGCAAAGCGGCGACGTACTCCTCGGGCGTGTCCTCGCTGCCGAGTTCGCGAGGGCCGCAGGAATAATCGCGCAGCTGAAAATAGGGCGGGCTGGTAACTACGCACTGGACCGACTCGTTCTTTAAGGGAAGCTGGCGCGCATCGCCACGAACAATCATCGCGGTGGGTCCCTTCGCTCGCCGCGCCCAGCGGCTGAGAGCCGCCGGCGCGTTTCTCGCCCCTTGGGGGCGCGCGGCGCCTTGCGCTGAAAACCCCCGGCGTCAGATTTCGTGACGTGCCGCCGATTTTTTGCGGCGGGCACGGCGCGAAATGTGCGCCGCAGCCTGTCTGCGCTGGCGTAAATGGCGCAAAATCAAGCAAACGGAGGCAGGACAGGGCTTGGCTATGCGGGGAACGAGAGCGTGAAGAGTTTTGGTGAGCTGATCGCCAAACGGCGCAAGGAACTGGGGTTAACGCAGACGGAACTGGCGCAGCGCATCATCGGCCGCAACGGCACTCCGATCTCGCAGGAGCGCATCACCGACATCGAGCACAACCGTTACGGGGTGCCGCGGCGGCCGACGCTGGAGCAGCTGGCGCGCGAGCTCAAGCTCGACCTCGACGTGCTCTACCTG
>Ga0335075_10017576_pt1 | contig 10633 bp, 6 predicted proteins | sample Lox_Sample_24_FD_206723 | JGI IMG/M metagenome (GOLD analysis project Ga0335075, IMG submission 206723) | Soil microbial communities from Loxahatchee National Wildlife Refuge, Florida, United States - Lox_Sample_2.4 | ecosystem: Environmental > Terrestrial > Soil > Wetlands | place: USA: Florida... | reverse complement strand
CCAGACGTCGGAGAACCTGGTCTTGATGTCGTCCGGGTAGTACACGTCGACGCCGCCCCGGGACAGGAACCAGAACAGCAGCGCGAACTGGCCGACCACGAACAGCATCGTGAACGCGAGCTGGATCACGAACGGCATCGCGCCCCACACGATGGAGGGGATCCGCAGCACCGCCAGCAGCGGCGCCGCGTGGATGATCTTGCCGGTCACGATCGCGATGACGGCCAGGACGATGATCCAGCTGACTAGCCGGGTGATCCGGAACCGCGTCCAGGGCGAGAGCTTGCGGCCGACGAGCCGGTGCCAGCCGCCCCACACCCGGTTTAGCCAGAACTGGTTGTAGGCCGCCGAGTGTTCGCTGATCAGGTAGTGCAGCTGATGCAGCGCCTCCAGGCCGGCCAGCACGAAGACCCACCAGGCAAGGTGCACCTCGATCCGGGCGGCATCGAGGAACCCGATCAGCGGGTTGTCCGACATCAGCGACCAGACGAGCAGCAGCCAGATGATGGCCAGCAGGATCAGCCATTTCAACCGGTCAAAGAGCCCAACCGGCTTGCGGGTCAGGATGTCATCTTCCCTGGGTCGCCCGCCCTCAAAGGTGAATCCCGGTGCTGTGCGCTGGGCCTTCTTCATGTCGGGCTCCCGACGGTAAATGACGTCATGACAGTGTTTATGTTGTTCTGGTTCTGCGAGTAGCAAGTCTGGGTGCAGTGAACCATGAGGAAGTAGACGGTGGTCTGATCGGCGTTGGTCAGCACGTCTTCGTCGAAGGTGTCAACGACCCCGCCGGGGAACGTGTACTGGAACGTCTCCCGTACCCCGTGCACGCCCTGCGAGGCGGTGATCGTCTGGTCGCGCAGCGACTTGAAGTCGGTCAACGGGAAGCCATCCGAGGCGTCCTGTGACCGGGAGGTCGAGGTGACCGGCAGCAGGAAGTCGCGCAGCATGTTGTACGACAGCTCATTGCTCACCGTGGAGGACACGGTACCGACCTCGGCGAACACGAACGGCTGGGTGAGGTCGGGGGCGAGGAAGTTGCTGCCGCTCGGCGAGGAGTTCGCGTCGAAGCCACTGCACCAGATCCCGCTGCAGGACGCGCCCTCCGCTACCAGCGCGGCGTTCAGGTCCTGCTCGGAGAGCTGATGCCAGGAGGCGGGCACCTTGTAGTACGTCCCGGCCGCGTCGTCCGCGACGTAGTTATACGAAGGAGCGCCGCAGCCGCTCAGCCCAACGGACGTGAAGACACCCAAGAGGAGGAGCGCGAACCCTCCGATGAGGCCTCGTCTTGAGCGGAAGGCCCGGTTCGTCAAAAGGGTGACCTCCACAGGTTGTCTCTCTCGCTAAGTATGCCGTTTCATATCGATTCGGTAAAGGAGTCGAGGCTGAGAGTAACCTCAAAGTCAGGGCACGAAGCGGCGGCGGCTGACCGTCTCCGCGGCGAGCACGGCCAGCACGTCGGCCAGCGCGAATGGCGTTTGGTAGCTGAGTAATACCCCGGCGATCAGCGGTAGCACCACCATCACGGCCGCGGACCGATGACGAATGGCTTACATCGGCCGGACCGGTCCGGGAAATCCGGGTCAGCCGAAGCACTGGCCCTCGCCGCGATAGGTCGGCACGGTCAGCATCTCCGCCTCATCCGGTCCGATCAAGTGGTAATGGGTGAGCCGTTCGGCGAGTTCGCCGGCCTTGGCGTGCCGCATCCAGACCCGGTCCCCGATCACGAGCCGGTCCGCGGCCGGGCCGAGCACCGGGGTCTGCACCTCGCCGGCGCCCTCGATGCCGGTCAGCCGCAGCCCGGCGGGCAGGAACGGCCTCGGCAGCCGGTCCGGAGTGCCACTGCCCGACGCGACGTAGCCGCCGCTGAACAAGGTGGCGATCGACGGACCCGGCCGCCGGACCACGGGCTGCGCATAGAGGAGGGCCGGCTTGGGCCGGAAGTTGCGATAGGCGTCGAACAGCGTCGGGCCAACCAGGCCGGAGCCCGCCGCGAGCTCGGTGACCGATTTGTCCGCCGAGGTGGACTCGAGCGAGCCGGTGCCGCCTCCGTTGACGAACTCGAGGGGGGTCAGCGCGCGGATTCGGCGGACGGTCTCCGCACGGCGTTCACGAAGCTCCGCCGCGGAGCGGGACTGCATCGCCCGGACGACGGCGGCGCGCACCGGCTTGCCGGGCGGGGCGTCGCCCAGGCCCGCGATCTGCCCCTCGTAGCCGAGCACGCCGACCAGCGAGAAACCAGGTCGGCGGAGCACCGTCTCGGCGAACAGGGCGGCCTCGGCCGGAGATCGCAGCGGCGACCGCCACGTCCCGATCTGCACCACGGGCCCGTACGGCAGCGGACGCCAGGACATGTCGAGATCCACGCACACCCGGACCGGCGGGTGGCCCGCGCCGACGGTGGCGTCGATGAAGTCCAGGTGGCCGGCCGAATCGATGGTCACCGTGATGTGCGCGCGGGCCCGTTCGTCGGCCGCCAGCGCGCGCAGCGCCGCCCGGTCGGCGGTGGGGTAGGCGACCAGGATGTCCTCGGAGGTGCCGCTTGCGTGCAGCCAGAGCGCCTCGGCCAGCGAATAGCACATGACACCCCGGTATCCTGGCCGGGCCAAGACACGTTCGACTAGGTGCCGGCAGCGAAGCGACTTGCTCGCCACCCGGATGGGCAGTCCGCTGGCCCGCCGCACCAGGTCGCTCGCGTTGGCGTCGAAGGCGGCGAGATCTACCACGGCCAGCGGAGGGTCGAGGTGAGCGGTGGCCCGCTCGTATCGATCCTGGCCGCTGGTCACCGCAGTCATAATGCCCGACATGGCCGAAGAGTAGCACTGGATGAATACGACAATGACCTGGCAGAACTGGGCGGGGACGGCGACCGCGGATCCGGCGCGACGGTACTGGCCGCGCAGCACCGAGGAGATCGCGGAGGCGGTCCTCGCGGCGGCCGGTGCCGGGCTGACGGTGCGGGCGCTCGGCAGCGGCCATTCGTTCACCCCGGCGGCGGTGACCTCGGGCGCCGCGCTCGACCTGTCCGGCTGGACCGGCATCGTGGCCGCCGACCTGGAATCCGGCCTGGTCACCGTCCGGTCTGGCACCACCATCCGGGAGCTCAACGGCGCGCTGAGCACGCTCGGCCTCGCCATGCCGAACCTCGGCGACATCGACGCGCAGACGATCTCTGGAGCGATCTCCACCGGGACGCACGGCACCGGGGCCCGGCTCGGCGGGATCGCCACCGCCGTCGCGGGGCTCGACCTCGTGCTCGCCGACGGGTCGGTCATCTCCTGCTCCGCCGACAAGAACCCCGACCTGTTCGCCGCCGCCGTGATCAGCCTCGGCGCGCTCGGCATCATCTCGACCGTGACGCTGGCTTGCGTCCCCGCGTTCAACCTCGCGGCCGACGAGCGGCCGATGCGGCTCGAAGAGGTCCTCGCCCGGTTCGGTGAGCTCGCCGCCGGCAACGACCACTTCGAGTTCTACTGGTTCCCCTATGGCAAGAACGCGCTGGTCAAACGAAACAACAGGATCCTCAATTCCGGGACCAGGGCGCCGCGGGCGATGCCGGCCTGGCGCCGGTTCATCGAGTACCAGGTGATGGAGAACGTCGCGTTCGGCGCCCTCTGCCGCATCGGCCGCGGGGCGCCGAAGCTCATCAAGCCGCTCAACCGGCTCGCCGCGGCCACGCTGTCCAAGCGGTCGTACGCCGCTCCCTCGCACGAGGTGTTCGTGACCCCGCGCCGGGTCAGGTTCGTCGAGTCCGAGTACGCGGTGCCGGTGGAGTCCGTGCTCGACGTACTCGCCGAACTGCGGGCCGGGGTGGCCCGGCTCGCCGACCCGGTGATGTTTCCCGTGGAGGTCCGGGTCGCCGCCGCCGACGACGTCTGGCTGTCCACCGGCTACGGCCGGGACAACGCCTACGTGGCCATCCACCAGTACGTCGGCCTGCCCTACCAGGGGTACTTCCGGCTCTTCGAGTCAATCGCGACCGCCGCGGGGGGGCGCCCGCACTGGGGCAAGATGCACACCAGGGACGCCGGCTACCTCGGCCGGGCCTACCCTAGGTTCGCCGACTTCCTGCGGGTCCGCGACGAGATGGACCCGGCGCGCCGGTTCGCCAACCCGTACCTGGAGCAGGTTTTCGGCGCCTGAGAGTGCGGCGCCCTTCGATCAGGGGCCGTACTTCACGATAACGGTGTCCAGTCCCTTGGCGGTGAAGCCGCTGGCGACGCCCCACAGCGACCGGGTGCCCGGAATCCAGGTCAGGTACTCCGGAGCATGGTTCCACACGCCAGCCGGGTTGTCCGCCTGCGTCCAGCCGCTGCCCGTCAGGTGATAGAAGTCGGCGAAGCCGCCGGGGTTGATGTCCAGTCCGGTCGCCCAGACACTGCCGTCCCCGTCGGGGGCGAGCGAGTAGACGATGTCGGCCGGGCTCCTGGTCAGCTGCCAAGACTTCCCGTTCCAGTGCAGCACCTCAGTCGGAGCCGGACCGGCGCCCGGGGTCTGCGTGGTCCGCAGTACCCACACGCTCTTCGGGCCGGCGGCGCCTAGGTCCGAATACGCTACCGGCACATTGCCCGCGGCCGCCGGGATCTTGACGGCTGACCAGTGCTTCCCGTTCCAGCTCAGCAGCGAGCTCCCGGTGCTGGCCACGATGTCGTCAGGGCCGGTCGCCGCCACCTCGCCCGGGATGCCAGGCAGCTTTACCTTCGCCCAGGTGCGCCCGTTGTAGTGGGCCGCGTAGGCGGCCGCATCGGTGCTGAACACCCAGACATCGCCCGGCCCGAATACCTCGGCGGTGGCGTTCGCCACAGTGCCGCCACTGCGCTGGAGCACCCAGGACGGGATCGTCTGCAGGACCCACCGGGTGCCGGTCAGGCGCAGCGCCTTGGTGGGGTGGTCGAAGCTGAACAGCCAGAAGTCCGTTGCCGAGTCGCCGTCGAAGGCGAGCCCCGAGTGCAGATAGCCGGCCAGGCTCGCGGGGAGCGTCACCCGCCGCCACGCGCCGCCCGCGAAGCGGTCCACTGCTGTGAAGCCCGGTCCCGTCCAGACCGCCCAGGCGGATTTCGCGGAGTGGACGGTCAGCGCGCCGGGCACGTCCGCGCTGGCCGGCCCGATCTCCGCGACGATCCGCCAGCCCGGCGACTTGGCCGCCGTTGCCTTGGTGCCCGACGTTCTCGCGGCGGTCATGACGCCGGTGGTGCGGGTGGCGACGTGGGTGCCCGCGACGACGCTCAGCGCGGCGGTGGCCAGCAGGGCGGAGGCGAGGACGGCGGGGCCGTGGCGGCGGTGCGCCCGCGGGCCCGCGGGCGCACGATGCTGAGACCGGGCCATGCGCACGTGCAGCTCCCTCACTCACGCGATGCAACGCCGACATCGTTGTACCCCTTGGACGTTCGTCCGAATAGTTCCGGTTCCGCGGATCCGGGCCAGCCGCAGTCGATGAAGCTGGCAGCCGCGGCCGGCGGATGAGATTCACTCCTGGGTTATTTGCGGGCGAGCATAACTTCGGTATCACCCGGCCAGTCCCAGAAAACGCCTTCGGGAGATCGCTGACCCAGTAGCTCTCGCACTTCGCTGGCGAATTCTTCGACACGGTCGCCGAACAGGTGCGGCGCGGCATAAGACATGGAGAAGTAATTGGACAATACGCCCTCGATATCCTGCACGTGGTCAGGGATGCCGGGGGCGAAGATCACCCGTGGCGGGCCGAACCGGCTGCCGGCAAGGGCGTCCTGGAGGGTGAGGGCCTGAACCGGCGCGGTGCTCTGGCCCGCTCGCCTCGTCGGTCCGAGATACCTCCGCACGAGTTCCTCGATCTCATCGTGCGGAATCGGCGGCGGCCCGGGGCTGGGCGGGACGGCCCGTCCCTCGGCTTGATGCCCGACAAGGGCCAGGGCGCCGCCCGGCTCCACCATGTCGTACACAGCCTCGGCCACCCGAACCTCGTCGGTCCAGTAGAACGACTGGCCGAACGTGACCAGTCGGTACGGCCCGGGTGCCACCGCGGGAAGCTCCTCGGCCCGGGCCCGGATCCAGGTGATGTTGGCGATGTTCCGCTCCAGGGCCGCCCGGCGGCCCTCGGCGATCATCGCCGGATCGGGGTCAAGGCCGACGGCGCCCGCAAACAGGTGGGCCAGTCGTACGGTGAGGATGCCGGGACCGCACCCGACGTCCAGGAGCCGCCCGCTGCCATCCAGGTCGAGTTCCTCAGCGAGGAGAGCCTCAAGCTGGGGCGAGTACGGGGACCTCCCGCACCGGTAGTGGATAGCCGCGCCCTCATAGAACGAAGGGTCGTATCGCACCGCAGAACATTACCAGGCATCCCTCAAGCGGGAGGCGTGGTGTCTGGTCCTAGCCAGTCACCGCCGATGAAGCTGCCAAGCACCGCCGGACCGAACGCCGCCATGTCGGCTGCCAGCCCCGGCAGCAGCCACTCGGGCTCGTCGAGGGCGCAGAGCCATTCGCCGCGCTCGGTCCTCGCGGTGAGTGCGGCGGTGACGTGGACGCAGAGGGCGGTCGGGCGCGAGATCGCGGCGCGGGCCGCGGCCACCGCGTCCCCGTCGAGCGCCGCCTCGACCGCGTGCGACAGGGCGCACTGGGTCAGCCGCGCGGGCAGCGCCGCGAACGGGGCGAGCACGTCCGGCTTCGGCACCGGCGCCGGCCAGCCGGTGAGGTGGCCGAGCACCGACAACTCCGCCCAGCTGCGAACCCACGGCATGGTGTCGAGGGTCCGCTGGGCGGTGCGCAGGTCGCGCAGGGTGCACGGACGAACCGTGCACCGGGCGCCGCAGGACGCCGAGCGCGGGCTTACCACCGACCGCGCGTCGCTGGCGGGGATGCGCGCAGCACGCTCCCGTTCGGTACCGTCGTTGATCTGCACGAGGACCGGGAAGTCCATCCCGTCGGAGAAGACGGCGGCCCGGCCCGGCGGCAGCGTGACCAGGTACCTGGCCTGCGCTGGGCTGGCGTTCATCGTCGCGCCGACCGCGTCGCGGTCGTCGGCGGCCGGAAGGCGGTGCACGAGCTTCACCGCCGTGTTCTTAATCGCGTCCGGGCTGAGCCGGGCCGGGATCTGCTCGGCTATGACCAGGCCCTCGCCGTAGGCCCGGATCTCCGCGAGCAGGCCGGCGAACATTTCGACCGCGTGCCCGGCCGCTCGCCCGGCCGGCCCGCCAGCGTCGGACCTGCGCAGCAGCCGGTGCGCCTCCTCGATGACGGTCAGGTGGCGAAGGCCGGACACCGGCTGGCGGGTGAGGCGCAGGTACTCGACGAGGCGGATCAGCACGGCGCCCATGAGGAAGGCCTTGTCCCCGTCGTCGCCAACGTCCTCGATCTCGAGCACGACGTTCTTGCGCAGCAGGATGGCGAAGTCAAGCGGGTGACCGCCCTCGAGGAAGCGGCCGGTCGTTCCGTGCCGCAGGCTTGCCAGCCTGACCCGGATGAAGCCGAGCACGTCGTCGGTGACCCGCTGGCTGTAGCCGATCTCGCTCACCACCCGCTCGGCGACTCGCTGCAGGTCCGTGAGGGTCGGGAAGCCCGGCTCATCGCCCGCCGCACCGGGACGGACCGGCTCGCCCAGCGCCAGGTCCCAGCCCGCCTCCTCGTACACCCGGCCGAGCGCCGCGCTGAGCACCTGCGGAAACGGCTCCTCGGCCTGGAAGGAGGCGATGAACAGGGCCCTGACGAGATCCGCGTGGGTTTGCAGCGGGAACCGGCCCCCGTCCCCGGCCGCAGGCTCGAGGGGGTTCAGCCCGGCCGCGATCGCGTCGGGCTCGCCCGGCCTGATCCGGATCACCTCGGTGCCGGGCAGTCGTCCGGCCATCAGCCGGTACTCGGCCTTGGCCGGCTCGATGACCAGCCACGGTATGCCGCTTGCGGTGGCCGCCTCGAGCAGCGACCGCACGGTCTGCGACTTGCCCGCGCCGGTCGCGCCGCACACGAACACGTGCCGGTTGAGCGATTCGGCCGGGACGGTGAAGGGACCGGCGGGCGCGAGGTTCCGGTCGAGAACGGCGCCGAGCCGAATGCCGGCACCCGGTCCGGTTTCCGGCGTGACGTCGAATTCCGGCCGCAGCGTGAGGCGAACCCCGGGGACCTCCGACTGTGGCGGCCGGGTGAGCGAGGCGAGCACTCCTGTCGACCCGTAGAACGGCGCGGCCGCAGCCGCGTCGCCGCCCGGCTCGGCCGACCAGGCCCCGTCAACGGTGGTCAACGGGGGCGCCGGCGCTGTTGGTCCGGGGCTGAGGGTGTAGGGCAGCCCGCCGAGATCGGCGGTCGCGCACAGCAGGCCGGCCACCCGCGCGGCACTCGCCTCATCGGTCCCGCCCGCGGCAATGCTGATCCGCCAGAGCCCGCTGGAGATGCCACGCTCGAGCTCCGCGTGCCGCTCGGTGAGCCGCCGGGCCAGCGTGGCGCGCTCCGGAAACCGGTCCGCCGCTCCCTCGGCCAGCCGTCGGCGGAGGCCGCATTCCGCGGCTAGCGCCCGAAGTCGCGCCGCGGGGACCGGTTCGGCGATCACCATCCAGCCGAACGGCCCGGTCCAGCTGCCGAGCAGGGCGTCCTCAAACGAGAGCAAGCCCGCCGGGCCATTCCGCCCGGCTTCGTCGCCGCACTGCCCGCCCGCATTGCCGGTGGCGGCACAGCGCAGCCCGTCACTGATCCCGGCGACCTCCCGCCAGCAGGCCAGCGGGGCGATCAGGCTGTCAAGCTCGCCGGGTTCGAGGGCGGTGCCGCGGGCGCCGCTCGGGAGGGAAAGCAGAACTTCGCGGTGCTCGCCGCCCGGGGCGTGGCTGCTCCCGGTCAGCGCGTCGCCGGCGACGAGGAGCCGGACCGGCTGCCCGGGCGCCGTGCGCACCCAGCCGAACGCGACCATTCCGCTCGCCGCCCCGGACTGCCCGGCACTCCCGGCGATTCCGGCGTGATAAGCGGCCGTGAGCGCGGCGGTCCGCTGTGCCCGGCCGGGATCGGCCGCCTCGCGTTCCCGGCTGCCGCCCGAGTGCGGGTCCGTGTGTCGCGGCAGCTCGGTGACACGGTAAGCCCGCAGCCGTCCGGTATCCCGCCCCATACTCATAGACACGGAGCGATGGGGCGAACGGCTCAGTCCGGTTAACCTGAGCGGCTGCAGGACCGGTTGACTGACTCCGGCCGGCTGCTGGCCGGGTCTGCTGCCCCAGCGGCCGGTGGCGCACATCCAGATGAGCGCGAGCGCGGTGAGCAGGCGGACGCTCGAGGTGATCCATTCCCCTTCGAAGAACTGCACCTGCTGGAACCAGAGCTTGTGCGACACGTTCACCGCTTCCATGTAGGTGATGGCGGCGAAGCAGAGCCGGACCAGGACAGCGATGTCGAGGTAGGACGACGGATAGAGCGCGAGCAGCGCGATGATCATGACGTCGTACCAGGGGCGCTCGAACGGCCAGAAGAAGATCCAGGCCATGCTCAGTGCCAGCGCCGGGGCCACCGCGGGCATCTCGGGCACCCGGTCGGGCAGCCGGAACAGCAGGGCGAGCGCGACGATAACGAACGCCGCGACCGCGACCGGGAAGACCCAGCCAGGCACCAGATCCGCGCCGAGCGGGCCTGCCAGCCCGAACGGCCGGTAAAACACCTGGTAGAGGTTGTCCCAGGTGATCTGGTTCCCGCGCTGGAAGAGCACATGGACGGCGGGATTCCCGGCGATCGCGTACACCACGCCGACGAACGCCGCCCAGCCCGCGAGCACGCACGCGATCCTCGCGGGGGAACGGCGCACCGCCCACAGCCCGCCGACGAGGAAGAGCGCGTACGGTGACTTGGTGGCGGCGGCCACCCCCAGCAGGGCTCCGGCCGCGACACAGCGCACAAGGGCGGGCTGACCGCCGGACTTGGTCAAGCGGAGCGTCACCAGACCGCCGAGACCGAACGCGATCGAGAGGCCGTCGATGTGCCCGCTGGCCACGATCTCCCAAAGCAGCAGCGGGTTCAGCGACCAGAGCAGGTGGGCGCGCAGCCGCATCGCCCGGTCGCCGCGCAGCAGTCGGTCGAGCAACAGCGCTACCGCGCCGTATGCGAGCCCGATCCAAACCTTGAGCCAGAAGGTGATCAACGCCATCGAGGCGCCGCCGAGCTTGGCCGACAGGTACTCCTCGGCCGTGGCGACCGGGCCGTAGTCGGACAGCGAGAGCTGCCACGTGGGAGGGCTTCCGACCGCCATCTTGTCGCCGAGACGGACCATCTGGGCCGGCGTGTACACGTACGGGCTGTAATGCATCACGGCCATGTTGCCGTCGATGGCGTAGGACTGCGTGTCGGTGGTACCCGCGGCAGGCAGGAACACGAAGGCCGCGATGACGATGAACGAAACCACGAGCAGCGGCCGGACCGGGAACCGGGCGCCCCGGTAGACCGCCAGCAGGCCGGCGCCCACGCCGGCGGCCGCGACAAGCGCCGTGGCCCACATGGTGAAAAGCACCCACGGCCGGGACAGGTGCAGCGACACCCACCAGGGCGGCGCCCCGTGCGGGGCATGCGCCATCGTGGGCACGGTAATCGACGGACCGGCGGCGGCGACTCCGATCATCACCAGAAGCGAAACTGTGATGCAGGCCGCCGCGGTCCATACGAGCCACCGAGTTGCCCTGGTTGCCCGTGTGTCCCGGTCACT
>Ga0335075_10017575_pt1 | contig 10633 bp, 8 predicted proteins | sample Lox_Sample_24_FD_206723 | JGI IMG/M metagenome (GOLD analysis project Ga0335075, IMG submission 206723) | Soil microbial communities from Loxahatchee National Wildlife Refuge, Florida, United States - Lox_Sample_2.4 | ecosystem: Environmental > Terrestrial > Soil > Wetlands | place: USA: Florida... | reverse complement strand
AGCCGCGAGCTACCCGTGCTGGGCATCTGCCGCGGCGCGCAGGTGCTCAACGTCGCGCTCGGCGGGACGCTGCATCAACACCTGCCGGACGTCATCGGACACAGCGGGCATCGGGCCGGCAACGCGGTGTTCAACAACCTGCCGGTGCGCACGGTTTTGGGCACCCGGCTGGCCGGGCTGGTCGGGGAGTCCGTCGACGCGCAGTGCTATCACCACCAGGCCATCGCCCAGCTTGGCGAGGGCCTGGTCGTCAGTGCGTGGGATGCCGATGGTGTGATCGAGGCGCTGGAGTTGCCCGGAGATGGCTTCGTCCTCGCGGTGCAATGGCATCCAGAGGAAAGTCTGGACGACTTGCGACTGTTCTCTGCGATCGTAGATGCAGCGCGGTCCTACGCGAGCGGACGGGTGAGCCCATGAGTCGGCGCCGGCGACAGGAGAAAAATGAGCGATGAGGTGGGGGCACCGCCCGCTTGCGGGGGAGAGCGGCGCCGATGAGCCATCTGGATCTGAGCCGGCGGCTGGCCGGCAGGATCGCCGTCGTCACCGGCGGGGGCGGCGGCATCGGCCTGGCTTCGGCGCGGCGGCTGCAGGCCGAGGGAGCCACCGTGGTTATCGGCGACATCGACGAGCGGACCGGTGCGGCAGCGGCCGACGAACTGGGCGGTCTGTTTGTCGGGGTGGACGTTTCGGATGAGGTGGCCGTCAACACGCTGTTCGACACCGCGGTGGACGCGTACGGATCGGTCGATATCGCGGTCAACAACGCGGGCATTTCGCCGCCGGACGACGAGTTGATCGAGAACACCGAGCCGCCGGTGTGGCAGCGGGTGCAAGACGTCAACCTGAAATCGGTGTACCTGTGCTGCCGGGCGGCGTTGCGGCACATGGCGCCCGCGGGCAAGGGTTCGATCGTCAACGTGGCCTCGTTCGTCGCGGTGATGGGATCGGCCACCTCGCAGATCTCCTACACCGCATCCAAGGGCGGGGTGTTGGCGATGTCGCGCGAGCTGGGCGTGCAGTTCGCCCGGCAGGGCATCCGGGTCAACGCGCTGTGCCCCGGGCCGGTGAATACCCCACTGCTGCAGGAGCTTTTCGCCAAGGATCCCGAGCGCGCGGCACGCCGACTGGTCCACGTGCCGATGGGCCGCTTTGCCGAAGTCGACGAAGTCGCCGCTGCTGTCGCCTTTTTGGCCAGCGACGACGCGTCGTTCATCACTGCGGCGACGTTCTTGGTCGACGGCGGCATCAGTGCCGCCTACACCACCCCGCTGTAGCGCTGCCGGTTACCCCGCCGCGGGTGAATGCACTATCACCGTCGGACGGAATCCGTACTTGGGCGCCGCGCCATTGAAGGAGTGTCCGGCCGCAGCGGCAGCCGGCATCCCCGGCATCCCCGGCACCGCCGCCGGGGGAGCGCTGATCGGGGCGCTCCCCAACAACGGGGCAGTCGTACCCATCGTGGGGGCGATCGCATTCCAGCTGGGCGGCACTGCCAGCGCCCCGATTGCGGCGCCACGGCCCAGGGTCGCCGACACCGGGCCACCAACATCGCCCAGCCCGCCGATGCCTGCCGCCGGGCCCGCCAACGCACCGCCGAGTCCGTTGGCTGCGGCCGCCGCATCCCCGGCCGCAGCCCCCGCTGCATCCCCGGCCCCGGCCGCGCCACTCTGCAGCCCGATGAAATCGCTCATGGTGCCCAGAAAGTTGCCCGGCATGTAGAACCCGGACGAAAAGATGGTGTTCCACAGGTTGTTGTTCAACCCCAAGCCGCCGGAGCCGAACAGGTCGTTGAAGACTGCCGACAGCCCCCTTCCGGACCCGTTCCCGGTCAGGAAGTTGAGGAGGTTCATCAGCCCCGACCCCGACGACGTCGACGCGGGCGAGGCGAGCCCTTGTAGTGCAGCGGGCATCGCTGTCATCAGTTGCGACAGCGTGGTCTGCGTTCCGGTGCCGGTGGCCTGCGCGAGCGTGGCGGCCTGCGCGGCCGCTCCCGTCGTCGTAGTGGTCGCCGGGGGTTCGGCGAACGGCGTCAATGTCGATGCGGTCGCGGAGGATCCGGCGTAGCCGTACATCGCCGCGGCGTCCTGCGCCCACATCTCCGCGTAGTGGGCTTCGGTGGCCGCGATCGCCGGGGTGTTCTGGCCGAGGATGTTGGTGGAGACCAGCGAGGCCAACAGGGTTCGGTTGGCAGCGATGACCGCTGGGGGCACGGTCAACGCGAACGCGGTTTCGTAGGCGCCGGCCGCCGCTTTGGCTTGGCCCGCTGCCTGTTCGGCTTGCGCCGCGGTGGCGCTCATCCACGACACATACGGTGCGGCGGCGGCAGCCATCGACGCCGACGCCGGGCCTCGCCATGGGCCGCTGGTCAGGTTGGAGATCAGCGACCCGTAATTGCTTGCTGCCGACGACACTTCGGTGGCCAGGTGGTCCCAGGACGCGGCGGCGGCGATCATCGGACCCGAACCGGGGCCGGCATACATCAGCCCGGAGTTGACTTCTGGGGGTAAGGCTGCGAAATCCATTTCTCAACGCTCCTTAGCCCGCTGCGACCGCATTGACGGCTTCGGTTGTCGCATAGGAGTTGGCGCTGGAACCCAACACCGTCACGAACATCTGGTGAATCGCCGCGGCCTGCGCGCTGACCGCCTGATACATCTGCGCGTGTGCGGAGAATTGCATTGCGGTCAACGCCGATACCTCATCGGCGGCCGCCGGGATTAGCCCCGTTGTCGGGAGCATCGCCGCAGCATTGTGCGCCTGAATTGTCGAGCCGATGGATTGCAGATTGCCTGCTGTTACCGTCATGATTTCCGGTACAGTGGTGACGAATGACATGGACTTGTTCTCCTTTTGAAGCCAAACTCCATCGCCGGTTCCCTCGACATCTCCCGTTGAATCAGCGCGCATATCTACCCCGCGCACACCCGTAAGCTGGCAGAGCGCAAAAGGCATTGTCGCGCATCATGTTTCAGAGAGTGATAATGCGCGAGGACCGGGTCGAAGCGAATCGGTCATCGGTGTGAAATTGTCGCTAGCACTGTGATGAGATGCGGCTTCACCTCCTTACGGGCCGGCGCGGAATCTGACATAACGACGGTCCGATCCCAATTATCGGCGTGTCCATTGCCGTTCCCGGCGCGAAGAGGGCGATGTCGTGCGGAGGGCTACCTCGGCTGGTGTGGTCGAGTGCGGGCTGCGGTCGGTCGGCGTGGTCGGATTGGATTTTGCTGTGGAACAACATATTTAGTCGCATGAGCTGATAGCAGGCAACCATGCGGGCTTGGGCGACTCTTAGTGGTCGACAGTTGGCCACCGTCGTTACCTTTCCGTAGATCAAGCGCTGCCGCAGCCAGTAAAGTTTGGCCGCCCAAACTTTACTATTTGGTTAATCGAAAGCCAATGGACAGGCCGCCTCGGACAGTCCTGGCGCCGAACGCGAGATTCGCTGGCGAATGCCACAGGCCGGGCGCACCGGTTAGCGCACGGTCAGCCGGAATCGACGGCGGTAACAGACCAACAGTCTCAGCAAATCTGAGCCGGATACCGGACATGCAGTGTGATACCCGGAGATCACGTCGGCGGTGCTCAACGGCGCTCTAGAGGGGCGGGATATGAAGGTCCTCGAGCAGGGTTCCCAGGGCATTTGTCACCGTGGATATGAGTGTCTCCCCAGACTGGCCCAAATTAATCGTGAGGTCTGGATCCAGCGATGAAACAAACGGGTAGATGTCCGGCATGTCCGACTCCGGTAGCACTCCAGTGTCCACCAGGGCGGCCGTGACTCCTTGCACGGCTCCCTTAGCCAGGTCGACGGTGAGGGTGATCGGGTTGATGAGCTCGATCAAGCTGGCCGGCGTAGGAAGATTTGCGTAGTCGGTATCGGCTCCGCCGAAGTTGCCGTAGCCGAGGTCGACGAGCACCCGCAAGTCCGGGGTGAGCAGGTCGATCAGCCACTGCGGTGCGCCGGCCTGCACCAGCGGCTCCAGCAGCGGCAGAGTCTGGGTGGGAATCATGTAGTACGTGGTGTCGCCGGTAGCTCCCGGAGACACCGGCTCGACGATCGCTGTCGCAACCTGCTCAGGCGTGAGGGTCGGATACGCGGTAGCAGGATCCAGGTGGTCGTACTGTATGCCGAAACTGGCGTTCAGGTCTGCCAGCAAATCGAGCGGGTACCGGGGAAAGTCGCCATAGCCGTCGTATTGGAGGGTGTAGATGTCGGTTGGGTAGGACAAATCCGGTGTCGCACCACTGTATGTCTCGTTGTAACCGGGTATGTACAACCCGTCGAAGCGTTCGAACATGCCACCGTCGGGGTTGTTGGGATCACCGGCCAGTACGAAGCTCAAGTCGGCCGGGTCCGGCGGATTTGCTATGGAACCGTCGGCAATGCCATCTAGATAAAGGGTGGCGACGGTGGCGCTTTGGGAAAACCCGAAAACGACGGTGTCGGTGCCCGACGGTTCTGCAGCGATCGCCTGCTGCAGATCTTGGACCCCCTGAGCAACCGACGCATCGAAAGTCAACGTGCCGTACATCGGGTAGCCCTGCTCAGGGGTGGTCAGGGCCGTCGCTGTGTCAGTGGCCGGATAGATGTTGGGCAAAATGTAGGCGTCGTTGACGTCGGTCAGATAGGTCGTATCAGGAGTTGGGTCGCCGCTGCCGCCCATGATCAACGTGGCGTCGTCTCCGTACGCGAACGCGGGGTTGATTGCCGACGTCAGCGCCAACAGACCGGCACTGCCGCTTACCAACAGCGCCAAACCCAGCCACCGTAATCTACGGTCGGTCATCACGACTCCCCTTCGGTTGCAACCTCATCTGCCCGCCTGCCCTGAATCCTCCGGCCCACCGGGTCCCGGCGAATCTTCGCTGTCGTCGCTGCCCCAGGTTTGCGGCAGTCTTGGCGCAGTCGGTCCGCCACCGAATCCATCTGCCAGAGCGATCAACCCCTCGGGGCGGACCCCATCGGCCTTGGACACCGTCCCGGTAAATCCCAACGTCCCGGCACCCTGGGTCGAGGCGACTGCCGCGGCGGGCGCGTCGGCCGGCGGTGCGGCCAGGTCGGAGTCGATATCCATGTATTCGTCGCCGTAGTCCCTCATCGCGGCCCGTCGGCGTCGCCGCGACCGCTCCTGGGCCGACGTCCGCGCCGGGGCTGCGGCCGCCGCGGCGATATCCGACGACGGCGCCTTGATCTTGCCACCACCGATCAGTGTCGGGCCTTGCCCCTCGTCAGGTCCAGCGCCGAACACCAGGTAGCCGAAAGTGGCGGTACCGGCCGCCGGTGCCGGCGCGGACGCGGGCGCCGATGCGGGCGTCGGCGGACCGGTCGCGGCCGACCCGGCAGTCCCGGCCGGCGCGACCGTCGATCCTAGCGCCGCAGCCGGCCAGGCCTGGGTCGCAGGGGATTCCGGAATCTGGCTAACGGTAGCGGGCACCTGTCCCGGCTGAGCTAAGCCCGCAAGTCCGGCCAGACCCACAAGACCAGCCAGAGCCGGAAGACCGGCCAGGCCGACGACCGGCAGCAACGGAGCCTCCAATAACGTCAAAGGCGAGAAGAACAGTGTGTCGAAGGCAACCTCGTAAGTCAGTGCGAACAACAGCGCACCAAAGAGCGCCGGGGAAGGATCCTCCAAAAAGGCCTCGAACGCCGCAAGGAGGTAGGGCGGGCTCTGGACGCCGAACAGCTTATCCATGACGTTCTCGACGAAATCCTCCCAGTCGGTGAGGATGTTGGCCGGGGAAGGGTCGGTGGCAGCGGATGGACCACCGGATTTCAGCACTGTGGGTGCCGGCGGCGTGCTCGGTACCGCCGCCACCGCCTCTGCGGAAAACCCTTGATAGATGCTCATGGTGGTGGCGGCTTGAATCCACATCCGCACATAGTCGGCCTCGTTGAGTGCGATGGGGATGGTGTTGATGCCAAAGAAATTCGTTGCCACCAACGCCGCGTGGGTGGCGTGGTTGGCGGCCAGCTCACCCAAGGTGGGCATGGCGGCCAGCGCGGCAGTGTAAGCGCCGGCCGCGGTTTCGTGTTGTGCGGCCGTCGCGGCAGCGTTGGCGGCCGCCTGGACTAGCCAAGCCGCATACGGCACATTGGCGGCCGCATACGACTCGGCGCTGGGGCCTTCCCATGCTCCGGCCTGCACCGCCGCCACCAGCGCCGACAGTTCGTCGGCCACCTCGACATATTCAGCGCTCAACGAATTCCACGCTCCCGCCGCCGCCAACAGCGGGCCCGGTCCCGGGCCGCTGCTCAGCAGCGCGGAATGAACCTCCGGTGCTAATGCCATCCAGACCGGCGCGGTCACCGCGCCGGGCGCGACCAGACACCGGCAGTCGGCCGAATATTCGGGTCTTTGGGCAAAACCTGCAAAGTCATGGCAGCCACGCAGCTTTCTTCTCGCGTTATCGATGCCGAGGGGCGGTCGGGCACCCGCCGCCGTGACGACGGTAAACCCGCGTGCCGACCAGTCGCAGGCGATTTGAAGGAATCCTGCGAAATTCTTGCAAGTGCACCCGTCCCCCCTACGTGGTGCCGTAGAGCATTATTACGAGGTCGGCCCGGAGCAGGACAGTTGCGATGGAGGATAAGCGTGCGACCGCATACGGCAGCAAGATCTGGGCAGGCACCGGCGATTCTCAAATCAGCTCGGACAACCCTGATCGCGTGCGGTCTGCTGTCGGCGGTCAGCTCCCTGGCCGGCATGGCGCCACTATTTGTCGTCGTGGAGCTCAGCAGACGACTGCTCATGGGCGACACCAATGTCTGGCCGATCATCATCGTGGCGATCGTCGCCCTGGCAGCCAAACAACTGGGTGTCTTGGCCGCCGGTGTGATGACACATCTGGCTGACATCCAGGTGTCCTTTCGAATCCGCCGTGAACTCCTGGTCAAACTGAGCAGGGTACCGCTCAGCTGGTTCAGCGATCGCAACTCCGGCATCGTCAAGAAGGTTGTAGAAGATGACGTCGCGGCGCTGCATCAGCTCATTGCGCACTCGATCGTGGACCTCAGTGCGGCCGCGGTGCCGCCACTGGTGGCGGTTGGCTATCTCTTTGCTCTGGACTGGCGGATGGCGTTGGCGACTCTGCTCCCGGTATTCGCCGGCCTAGCCGCGTACCAACGTGCGATGGCCAGCGCGGACACCAAGTATCCGGAGTTCATGGAATGGTTGGCGCGCCTCAATGGCGCAGCGGTGGAATTCGTGAACGGCATCGGTGTGGTGAAGGCTTTCGGCACGCCGGGCGCAGCGAGTCGCCGTTTCCAGGAGGCGTCCCGCGCTTTCGCGCACTTCTTCCTCGACTGGGCCAAATCCACGAGCGCCGCAAGCGTCATCGCCGAAATACTGCTGTCGCCGCCGAGCATTCTCCTCGTCGTCGCAACGACCGGAGGGATCCTCACCGCCAACGGTGATCTTTCAGTTGAGAACTTCATCGCATTCTTGGTGTTCGGCACCGTCATAACTTCCGGATGGATGACCGTGCTGATGTCGGTGCACCCCTTGGTCACCGCGCTGAAGGTGTACCGCGGCATCCGTGAATTGCTTGCTACTCCAGAGCTTCCAACACCGGATGAACCGGTCGAAGTCGATCCCACGACCGCTGGGCCGGTGGTACGGATGCGCGGCGTGCGCGTCACTTACGGTGAAACAGTTGCCCTCACCGGGATCGACCTTCGCCTCGATCGGGGGACCATCACCGCGCTGGTAGGCCCGTCCGGTTCCGGGAAGTCCACCCTGGCCAAACTGCTTCCCCGGTTCAACGATCCGTGCGAAGGTTCGGTCGAACTGTACGGAGTCGATCTGCGCCGGATTGACCCCGCAGAGCTATATCGGCACGTTGCGTTCGTCTTCCAGGACTCCGGCCTGTTGTCGGCTATGAGCATCCGAGACAACATCCGGCTCGGTCGTCCCGGCGCCGACGACGCGGCGGTGCGCGATGCCGCTGCCGAAGCCCAGATTCTGTCGCGGATCGAGAACTTGCCGCGCGGATTCGACTCGGTGGTAGGCGAGGACGCGGCGCTTTCGGGGGGTGAACGACAGCGCGTCTGCATCGCCCGGGCGATACTGGCCGACCGCCCCATTCTGGTTCTCGACGAAGCGACCGCCAGCGCCGACCCGGAAAACGAGGCTCGCATCCAAGAGGCGCTCAGCGAGGTAGCGCGGGGGCGGACTGTATTGGTAATTGCTCACCGACTCAACACGATTCGAGGTGCAGACGCCATCGTCGTGCTCGATGGCGGCCGGGTCGCCGAACGCGGTAGGCACTCCGAACTCGTTGAGAACAACGGAATCTACGCACGACTCTGGGAACACGAACGGAACACCGAACGCGGCGTCGCCGAGCAGCTGGAGGCTGGTCGGTGAGCACCATCATTCGCTACCTACTTGAGCTACTCGACGACCGTGGGCGCCGCCATCTGCGCACGATGCTGGTATTACTGGGCGCACAAGGGGTTCTGCAGGGCCTAGGATTCCTGTGCGTCGTTCCCCTTCTCGACGCTCTCGCCGAACAACCAATGCACTGGGGTCATCTGTGGTTGTGGATCGCAGCGATCGCTGTGACCGTGGGCGCCCATCACGGATTGCTGGCGTGGAGCACGTCTCTGGGTTATCTGGTCGGCACCGACGTGCTGACCAGTTTTCACACCCGGATCGGGAATCATCTGGCCACGCTGCCCATGGGCTGGTTCGGTCCCGGCCGCACCGGACCGGTCGGACGTCTGGTCAGCAAAGACGCTATAGATGTCGCGGACTTTCCCGCGCACCTGCTCCGGCACGTGATCGTCGGCGTGAGCGCCCCGGCCACCCTGATCGTCGGCAGTTATCTGAGCGACTGGCGTATCGGGATCGCGTTGACCCTGGGCGTCCTGGTATGCGCAGCATCACTGCGGTTGTTCATGGGCATCGTGCACCGCAACGATGCCGAGTACGAACACGACATTGGCGTAACGGCATCACGCATCGTCGAGTACGCCCGTCTGCAACCGACGCTGCGGGCCTACGGCGTCCTCACCCATCAGGAACTCGGCACACTCGAAGAATCCCTTGTCCGCCAACAGCGTTCGCAGTCCCGGCTTACCATCCGCGGAGCGTGGGGTTTGATCGGATGCTTCGGCACGATGCAACTGGTCGTCACGACGATCATCGCGTTAACCGTTGTCTTGACCCTGCACGGCGAGCTGGCGCTGCCCACGATGATAGGTCTGCTGATCATCACCTTGCGGATGATCGATCCGATCTCCCAACTGGCTGACCTCGCCGGCCACGTCCAAGTCACCGCCGACGCGATACAGCGAGTGCGCGAGCTGCTGGCGCTGCCACCGCTTCCGGAACCCGATCGGGACCCTGATCTGGATACGGCACCCGCCCGGGCCGGCATCGAATTGCGTGGTGTGCGTTTCGGTTACGACGATAGCAACGCGGTGATAAAAGACATCGACGCCGTAATCCCGAATGGCAGCCTCACCGCGATCGTCGGCCCGTCCGGGGCCGGAAAGACCACGCTGCTGCGACTGCTCGGCCGCTTCTTCGACGTCGACGACGGCAGAGTCTTGCTCGGCGGCTACGACGTGCGTGAACTCGGCACCAGCAGGGTCGCACACTTGACTGCGCAAGTCTTTGAAGACGCCTATCTGTTCGACGGCACCATCGCCGACAACCTGCGGATGGCCGATCCCAACGCAGGAGAAACGGAGCTGCATCACGTCGCCGCCATTGCGCGCCTCGACGAGGTGATCGACCGGCTCCCTGATGGCTGGGATACCCGCGTCGGCGAGGGTGGATCGGCACTTTCCGGTGGGGAAAGGCAGCGTGTGGCCATTGCCCGCGCGTTGCTCAAGGACGCGCCTGTTGTCCTGCTGGATGAAGCCACCGCCGCGCTCGACGCCGTCAACGAAGCCGCCGTAGCGGACGCAATTCGTGAGCTGGCCCGCCGCCGCACCGTTATCGTTGTCGCACATCGACTTTCGACGGTGATGGCCGCCGACCAAATCCTCGTTCTGGAAGATGGTCGGATCACCGCGCGCGGACCCCACGACCAGCTGGTCAACGCGGGAGGAACCTATGCTCGTTTCTGGGAAGAACGCTTGCGCGCACGCGGCTGGCAACTGCGGCGCCCGGGGCATTCACCAAAGGTTGTGGCTGTGCAGGAATGAATCGATGACGAGCGCCACTCCGGCTGCCAGGCACATTGCCCGCACCCACATCGGGCCATAGTGGGTGATGACGCGCACGAAGCCACGTTGGACACGCTGCGCTCTTGCTGTTCGCCTGGTCGCCAAGAAGAGCACAAGCAATGGCGGCAATAGTTCGATGGTGCAGTACGCAACCACGATCAGCGGCCAGGTCGACGGTCGGGGATGGTAGGCGCTGAGCATGGCGAGCGCGGCCAGATACACCACGTCGGTGGCCGCCTGGCCGAAGCCGAGCGCCGCACCGCCGCAGGCGAGCAGCCACGGACGTTGGCGCATAGCGGCGAAAGCCTGTCGGCTGCCAGGTGAAAGGGACCACTTCACGGCTGGTTTTGCCATGAGGATGGGACCGCCTGTTTGCCATTGATGGGACCAGCTGGCTGGCGGGTTTGCCAGTTATGGGACCACCCCGGCGTGGCGTGGGTTCTTCCGGTTGTT
>Ga0335075_10017574_pt1 | contig 10634 bp, 7 predicted proteins | sample Lox_Sample_24_FD_206723 | JGI IMG/M metagenome (GOLD analysis project Ga0335075, IMG submission 206723) | Soil microbial communities from Loxahatchee National Wildlife Refuge, Florida, United States - Lox_Sample_2.4 | ecosystem: Environmental > Terrestrial > Soil > Wetlands | place: USA: Florida... | reverse complement strand
CGGCGTTTTTACTCTCTACCTTGGGGGTGGCTGATGAAGGGGGCGCCAGGCGTCTACGAGGGCGCCGCCGACGTTATCGCGGCGCTGATGCTGCTCATCGAATTCGGGATGCTGCGGCAGGCTCTGGTGCGGGACCAGGTCCGGCTGTACGCGGCGCAGTCGGCGACGATCTCGGTTCTCGCCGTCGTCATCGCCGCCGACCGGAACCTGCCCGACCTTTACGCGCTTGCCGCGCTGACGGCGGCGCTGAAGGTAGTCGCGGTGCCGTGGGTGCTGCGCCGCCTCCTAGGCGCCCCGGCAATCGAAGAAACGCGCGGGGTAGCGGGCAGCTACACCCTGAACCCGGCCAGTGCCGTACTCGCAAGCATCGTTCTGGCGGCGTTCGGGTTCTTCTGCTTCGGCTCGCTGGGCATCCACAGCGCCGACGTCCCCGTGCTCGCGCTATCGATCGCGGGCGCGATGGTGTTCGTCGCGTTCGTCCTGATGATCGTGCGCCGGGACGTCGCCTCGCAAGCCATTGGGTTCTTCTCGCTGGAGAACGCGGTCTCCCTCGCGGCTCTGGTGCTGGCGGCCGAGTTGCCGCTGCTGCTTGAGACCGCGTTCCTGTTCGATCTGCTGCTGGCGGTGGTTGTGTTCGGGATGCTGATCCGGGCCCATCACTCGCGAGCCGAATCGCTGTCGACCGCCGACCTCGGCCGGCTGCGCGGATAGGCGCCGGTGATGCTCGGAGTTATCCTCGTCATCCTCATCGTCCCGCTAGCGGTGGCAGTCGCCAGCTTCCTGGTGCCGGCGCGCATAGCGGCTGGGATCACGATCGCGAGCGGTATCGCGTGCTTCGGTCTTGCGCTCGCGCTGGTCCCCGATGCCACCCACGGCGCGCCCACCTACTTGTCGTACCTGCGGGCGGATCCGCTCAGCGTGGTCTTCCTGCTCGCAACCGGGTTCCTGTACGGGGCCGTGGCCATCTACGCGGCCGGCTACCTGAAGGGCCGGAGCGACCGCTACGCGCACCGGTTCTACCTGGGCTTCAACGTGTTCGCCTGGGCGATGCTGGCCGCACCGTTGATGAGCAGCCTGGCGCTGGTGTGGATCGCCGTCGAGGTGACCACCGTCGTCTCGGCGCTGCTCGTCGCGATCGAGGACACGGACGGCGCCGCCGAGGCGTCATGGAAGTACGTGCTGATCGCGTCCGCGGGCCTCGGCCTCGGGCTGCTGGCCACGATCTTCGCCTACTACGCGGGGGCGCAGGTGCTCGGGGCGCACTCCAATCTCGCCATCCAGCCGCTGATCGCCGCCGGGCCCCGCCTGCCGAAGACCCCGGTCCGGCTGGCGTTCCTGCTCGCGGTCCTCGGGTTCGGTACCAAGGTCGGCCTGGTCCCGGTGCACACCTGGCTGCCTGACGCGCACTCGGAGGCGCCGACGCCGGTATCCGCACTGCTGTCAGGCGCGCTGCTCGCGACGAGCTTCTACGCCATCCTGCGGTTCTACCAGGTGGCCGCGGCCACGCTCGGCAGCGCCTTCCCGCGGGGCACGCTGCTGGTGTTCGGGATCGCGTCGCTGCTGCTCGCCTCGCTGTACCTTTTCGGGCAGCGGGACATTAAGCGGATGCTCGCCTACTCCAGCGTGGAGCACATGGGAATCCTGGCGATCGGCGTGTCCTTCGGCGCCCCGATCGCGCTGGCCGGCGTGCTGCTGCACGTGCTGGCCCACGCGGCGGCGAAAGGCAACGCCTTCATGGGCGCAGGCGTGTTCACCGTCAAGTACAGGACCAAGCAGATGTCCCTGATGCGAGACGGACTGCGCCTGCTGCCATGGAGCGGGCCGCTGTTCCTGCTCTCCGTCTTCGCGTTGTCGGCCCTGCCGCCGTTCGGCATCTTTCGCAGCGAGTTCGAAATCGTCTCCGGCGGGCTTGCCAGCGGCAGCGACGCGGCTGTGGCGGTGCTGGTGATCCTGGTGACGGTGGCCTTCTTCGGGCTGGCGACGTCGGTCACGAGCGTGCTCCTGACGCCCGTGACCGCCGGGAAGGCGTCCGCCGGGAAGGCGCCTGCAGAGCTGGCGGCCGTCGGAACAGCCGCAGTCGGCGGTGCTAACGGGGTCGGCGGCATCCATGCGGGTGGCGCCGCTCAGGCCGACGTGACTGCCGTGGCGGTGGAGGGGCCTGGGCAATCGGCCGGGCCCTTGGCCCCGGGCGAACCGAGCGCCTGGATGGTGGTCCCAGTCCTGGCCGGCCTGGCGGTCTTGGTACTGCTCGGGATCCATCCGCCGGCCGATCTCACCAGCCTCATCTCCCAGGCGGCGGCACAACTGAGAGGCGCGCGATGACCGTCACGAGCATCGAGTCGACCGCGGCGGCGCTCAGGGAGACGCTGAAGGCGAGGGTCGCCCGCGGCGATCGCTTCGCGGGGGTGTTCGCGGCTCGCCGGGACGGCGGCATCACCGTGTCCGCCCATGTAGCGGGCCAGAGCGGGATCGACACGCTCGAGGTGCCGCTGCCGCCGGGGGCCGACAGCTACCCGGCGCTCACCCCGGTGATCGAGGCCGCGTTCTGGTACGAGCGGGTGATCCACGACGAGACGGGCCTCATCCCGCAGGGCCATCCCCGGATCGCGCCGCTGATCGCGGCGGGCAACCCCGACGAACACGCGCTGCACCGGCATGTTGCCGGCTACGGGATGTTCACGATCCCGCACGGCCCGGTCCGCTCCGGGGTGTTCGAGTCGATGGAGTACCTAGTCGAGACCCCGGGCGAGGCGATACCGCATCTGAACATGCGGATCTTCTACAAGCACCGGGGCATTGCCGCGCGGTTCGCCGGCGCGTCCGTCGGCGATGGCGTCCTGCTTGCGGAGCGGGCCGAGGGCATCGCCTCCGTCGCGCACGCCCTCGCCTACTGCCACGCGGTCGAGGCGATCGCCGGCTGTGAGATCCCTGGGGAGGCGGGCCTGGTCCGCGTCGTGCACGCGGAGCTTGAGCGGATCGCCAACCACCTCGAGGTCGCGATGCGCCTGGCGGACGCGGCCGGCCTGGCCGTCGCCGCCGCCCGCTTCGCCCTGCACAAGGAACGGGTGATGCGCATAGTCAGCGGGCTGTGTGGGAGCCGCTTTGGCCGCGGCGTCGTCGTCCCCGGCGGGGTATCCGCGTTTCCCGTGACAGCCCCGGACCGGATCATCGCCGAGATCAATCCGCTTGCGAAAGAAGTGGCGGCGGACGCGGAACTGGTAATGGGCACCTCCTCGTTCCTCGACCGGCTGCGCGGCACCGGAACGCTTTCCCCGGACCGCGCCCGCGAGCACGGAGCGCTCGGCCCCATCGGCAAGGCCTCCGGGTACTCCGACGACGCCCGCATCGCCCGCCCCTACGACGCCTACCCGCGGCTCGGCCTTGAGCCCTACCGCGAGCCCTTCCGCGAGCAGGCCGGCGGTGACGCCATGGCCCGGCTCCGGGTCCGCTTCGAGGAGGCGGCGCGGGCTTTCAACCTCATCCGCAAGGCCCTGGCGGAGCTCACGGAACGAGGGCGGCTGACTCCCCAGGCACCGTGCGATCCACCGGACGGCCGGGCGACCGGCTGGGCCGAGGCCCCGCAGGGCGAGGTCCTGTACGACGTGACGATCGAGGACGGTCGGATCGCCCGCTGCCAGCCGCGGTCGGCCTCGTTCCACAACCTGGTGCTGATGCACGAGGTGTTCGCCGGCGACATCCTCACCGATTTCCCGTTCATCGAGGCCAGCTTCGGCCTTTCCGTCGCGGGCGCCGCCTTGTGACTGGCGCCCCCGAGACCGGCATTTGCGTGGCCGGCGGCATGGCGCACGGCGGGCCTGCGATGGCCGGGGAGGCAGGACAATGAGCATCTGGGTGCTGCGCGGGCTGCGCGACGGGATCGTGACGACCCGCTGGCCCAAGCGCCGCGACGAGTACGCCGACTCCTGGCGCGGCCCGGTCATCGCGGCGTCAAACGCGGTGATGGCCGATGCCGCGACGCCGGACGCCGGCTATGGCTCCGGGCTTGAGCGGCTCTGCCCGACCGGGGCGATCGAGGCGACCGGCCCGCTCCGCGTCGACCAGGGGCGCTGCGTCCTGTGCGGGCGCTGCGTGACCGCACGGCCGGATCTGTTCGCCTGGTCGAGAGGTGCCACCGGACCGGGCGCGGCGGCATTCGCCAGACAGGCGCTGGTGATCCCGGAGCAGCCGGAGACGGACGAGGCCATTGCGGCTGCCCGGGCCGCGCTCACCGCCAGGACCGCCGCCCTGCGCCGCAGCGTGCACGTCCGGCACGTTGACGCGGGATCTGACGGCAGCGAGGAGTGGGAGATCCAGGCGCTGCTGGGCCCGGTCTACGACGTCCACCGGCTGGGGGTGTTCTTCACTGCGAGCCCGCGCCACGCCGACGTGCTGATGGTCACCGGCGCGGGAACGCCCGGCATGATCGGCCCGCTGCGGACCACCTATGACGGCATGCCGGATCCGAAGGTGGTGATCGCGGTCGGCGCGGACGCCATCAGCGGCGGCCTCCTGAGCGACCGGCTCACCGGGGTGGAAGAGGCCGTCCCCGTCGACGTATGGGTGCCGGGAAGCCCGCCGAGCCCGTTCGCGATCCTGAATGCCCTGCTGATCGCGACGGGCAGGCTCATGCCAAGGGCACGACGGTGAGCGCGGTCTTCGCCGCCGGGCTCATCCTCTTGACGGCGGCCGCGGCGGTCGGCCTGATCGCCTGGCGGCCGGGTCGGCTGCGCGCCGCGCCGTATGCCCTGGGCGCGGCTGGTGCGGCCTGCCTGGCAGCCGCCGGCGGGGCCGCGCTGGCCGGGCAGACGGTCCGGCTGAACGTGGCCGGATGGCTGTCCGCCCCGGCTGGAGGCGGTCAGAACAGCGGCTTGGCCGTGGACCGGCTGTCGGGCCTGTTCCTTGCGATGGCGCTCGGTGCGGCCGTGCCGGTGTCGGCCGCGTTCGCCAGCTGGGCGGCCAGGCCCGATGCGGCGGCCACGCGGATGCTGGCGCAGGGGTACGCGCTGGCGCTCGGCGCGACCGCATTGATAATGACCGTTCAGGACGCATTCACCGCGCTGTTCGGCTGGGAGGCGCTGACCGCCGCGTTCTACCTGCTCGCGGGGGCCAAGCGCGGCGAGCCCGACCGGGTGGGAGCAGCGCGGATCACCGTGGCGTTCGGGAAGGTGAGCGGGGCGGCGCTGCTCTTCGGGCTGCTGCTGCTCGCCGCCCGGTCGCACTCGATCGTGCTGACGTCGTTCGCGCAGGTGCCGGGCGGCGCGGCCAGGACCGCCGCGCTGGTGCTGCTGATCGGCGGGTTCGCGATCAAGGTGGGACTGGTGCCGTTCCAGGTCTGGCTGCCGCGCGGCTACGCGGCGGCGCCGGCCCCGGCCAGGGCGGTCATGGCGGGCGTGTGCGTCAACGTCGGGTTCTACGGCCTGTGGCGGACGCTCGCGCTGCTCGGCCACCCGCCGAGCTGGCTCGCCGGGATCCTGCTGCTGCTCGGCGGGCTCTCCGCCCTGCTCGGCATTGCGCACGCCGCCGTGCAGAACCGGCTGTCGCGGGTGATCGCCTACTCGAGCGTGGAGAACAGCGGGCTGATCATCACTGGGTTCGGCGTCGCGCTGACGGGATCGACGGTCGGCAACCAGCGATTGGTCGCTATCGGCCTGCTCGCCGCGACCCTCCAGATGATCACGCATACCGCGGCGAAGTCCCTGCTGTTCAGCTCCGCCGCCGGACTGGAGGCGGTGGCCGGCGGCGACGACCTCGAGGTGCTGCGCGGCACGGCCCGGCGGGCGCCGTGGAGCGCCACCGGGCTCGCGGTGGGCTCGCTAACGCTAGCCGGGCTGCCCCCGACGGCGGGGTTCGTGTCGGAGTGGTTCCTGCTTGAGTCGCTCATGCAGCAGTTCCGGGTGGGCTCGCTCGGCGGGCGGCTGACGCTCGCGCTGGCAGGCGCCGCGGTGGCGCTCACCGCCGGATTCGCCGGGGTTACCTTCGTCCGGCTCGTGGGCATGGTGGTGCTCGGCCCGGCCGGCCCTGAGGGGTCACGGCGCGGCGAATACGGCTGGGCCGGGCGGGGCGCGGTCGCACTGCTCGCGGCCAGCCCCCTGGTGATCGCCGCGCTCACCCCGCTGGAAATCCGAGTGATCGCGGCGGGCCTGTCGCCCGTCGTGCCGGGCGCGCTTACCCTGGGAGCGCTGAAGTCCCCGTGGGTGCTCCAGCCGATGTTCGCGGGCTTTTCCATCCTGTCGCCAACCTGGCTGTGGATCGAGATCCCGGTCATGCTTGCCCTCGTGCTCCTGCTGACCCTCGTCTTGTCCGGGCGACGGCTGCTGCGGGTGCGCCGGGTCCCCGTCTGGCGCTCGGCCACGATTGGAGTTGACGGGGCGGACTCCTACACCCCGTTCGGCTACGCGAACCCCACGCGGCGAGTCCTTGCCAGCGTCTTGCACACCCGCGCGGGGGTTGAGGAGATCACCCCCAGACGGGGTGGCGGCGCTGACGGATACGACGGGGACCGCGTGCCGCATCTGCGCTACACCTCTGACGTGGTCGAGGTGGTGGAGAGCTGGCTGTACCAGCCCGCTGCCCGGTCGTTCGCCGCCGTGGTCTCGGTGGCGAAGCGGCTGCAGTCCGGCCGCCTGGACGCCTACCTCCTCTACATGCTGATCGCCCTGGTCGCGGTCGTCGCGACGGTGACTGCCCTGGCCTGATCTGACCGCACGGAGCTGATGCGACCGAGGGCAGGCAGCAGTACGCGCCTTACCGAACGTGGGGGACGGCTCCAGGGCGGAAGGTCATCACCGCTTCCGCGGTCACCAGGCCGCGGGTCGCCGTCAGCGGGTCGATGATGTCGAAGGCCGCGGACATCCGCTCCGGCGTGTCGATCACGGTGGTTACGACGGGGAGGTGGTGTCCGCGACGCGGGAAGTGGTCGCCATGCGGGGCATGGTCGCGGTGGAATCCCCAGATGCCGCGCACCGAGGTCGCACCGCTGAAGCCGGCCGAGCGGAGCCGGCGGACGATGACCTGGTGCACCGGCTGGCCGTCGTGCCTTGCCGCCTCGGACGTGTAGACCGTCAGCCTGACCAAGGCCGCCATGTCGGCCCGCGCCAGCGCATCCCCGTCGGCTTCGAGCGGCGGACGGCACACGAACTCCCCCTCCCGTTCGCGCAGGCCGACCTTCGCGACTGTCATGAGCGGGTGGCGGAACAGGCCGCCCAGCTCAGGAAGAAGTATCGCGATCCGTTCCCCGGCCCCCACGGCGGTGATGACCAGCGGCACGTCGGCATTGTGGCGCAGGAACTGAGCGCGCTCTCGCCGCCCGAGGCAGGTGCCGTCAATCCCGGACAGCACGGTCGCGCCTGCGATTCCTCGCCGGTAAAGCAGTTCGCAGGCCGCCTCGTAGGCAGGCACCTGGTAGACGCGGTCCTGGCGCCCGCAGTACAAGGTGAGCCTTGTCGCCTCGCCTGGATATTCGCCGAGCGAGACCAGGCCGATCTCGCCGGTCAGCAGCCGCACCCGCCCCAGGGTGACCAGCCGGGGCCCGGCAAGCCGCAGGGCCTCGCTGAGCAGTCCCTCGATGTTCCCTCGAGTGTCCACTGCGGCCGCGGTCAGCGGGGGATCGTCCGTCAGCGACGGCGACCGGCCGCCGCGTGCCTTTCCGGCCCCGAACCCGTCGGTGCCCCGCAGCAGGACGCTGGCCGCCGTCCGCCGCTCCGCGAAAAGGTCGATGAAAGCCGCGCTGACGGATCCGCCATCGGCGCGGTGGTGCTCACGCGAGTAGCAGGCCAGCTCGATGCCGTCCTCGTCCACAACTGCGCTCCGATTCGCCCGGGGCGCGGCAGAGAACACTACGGGTCGTCCTCCACCGCATCGGTTCCGCGCAGAAGCCATCAGCCGCAGGTCGCGACAGTTCGCGGAGATCAGGATCTCCGCACCAGGGCATCATCTGGCTGACGCCAGAGTACTGCGCAGTCGCGTCCCCGGCTAGAACCCGGCGACGGCCGCCTGCCCCATGCCAGCCGCGCGCATCGCCGGCACCGTCTCGCTGGTCACCAGCCCCTGTTCCCGCGTGAGCTCATCGACGATGGCAAAGGCCGTGGCGATGCGATCCGGAGCGTCGATCACGACAGTGAGCGCGGGGACACGACGGCCGACCTGCAGGAGTCGGTCGCCGTGCGGCGCGTGGTCGCCGTGAAACCCCCAGACGCCACGCTGTGTCGTCGCCCCGCTGACCCCCGCAGCACGCAGCCGCCTGACGATCGCGCGGTGGATCGGCTGCCCGCCTACAAGCGCACTTTCCGACGTGTAGACCATGAGCTTGTGCCATAGCGGCATATTGTGCTCGCCGGTGCCAGGCAGCTCGGACGGAGCGCACAGCAATTCCCCGTCACGCTTGCAGATGCGGACTTGCTCCAGCGTCAGCAGGGGCCTGCGGAGCAGCCCGCCGAGCTCGGGCAGCACGCGGGCGATCCGCGAACCCGAGCCAACGGCGATCACCATCATCGGCGTCCCCGCGTTGCGGCTGAAGAACGCGGCCCTCTCCCGCACTCCGTGCGCGGTCCCGTCCACGCCGAGCAGTGCCGTGGCCCCGGCGATGCCGCGCCGATGCAGCAGATCGCAGACGGCCATGAAGGCCGGCATCCGGTACACCCGCTCCTGGCGGCCGAGGTAGACGGTCAGCTTGGTCTCATCGTTCGGCCCCTCGGGCAGTTGATCCGGCAAAGCGGCAGCTGAAATATCGCCGACCAGCAACCGAGCCCGCTCGAGAGTCACCAGGCCGGAGGCGAGGAGTCGCGCCGTAGGATCGAGAACCGCCTCGACCCGGGCGCGCGTGTCCACGGCGACCGCGGTGAGCGGCAGGTCCTCGGACAACGTGAGAGACATATCGGTGCGCAGCCGCTGGTTGCCGCCGAACCCCTCAACGCCGCGGATGAGGATACTCGTCTCGATCTCATGGCGCCCGTACAGGTCGAGCAGAGCGTCGGCCGTGAAGCGCCCCGCGGTCCGCTGCCTCTCCCCGAAGTAAGTCGTGAGCTTCAGGGCGTCCGCGCTCGGGCCGCCCACGCCGCTAAGCGCGCCTTCGCCTTGCAGACCTCTCATACCGTTCGATGGCGCACCTGGGGGCGGAGTAGCGGTATAGGACCTCGGCGGCGAAGGCATATCGGCTGGTAGCTCAGGCACGCGAACAGACTCCTTATACGCGGGGCAGAACTAGAAGCCGTCAGCCGCAGGGCGGCGGTTCGCGAAGCCGGCAACTGCACGCCGCCTCGACACCAGGGCGTCATCTGACCCTCCAGTTTAGCGGCTCCAGAATTCCCGCCGTTGTCTCAGGGTGCCCACGGCCGAAGCTGTCAGCAACACCCTGGAGTCCGGGCCAGGCATTCCGGGGGTAAGGCTCGGACGGCGGGTGGCCAGGGTAGGAACAGCGCGTTACGCTGGATTGGTGGTGGTGTGCCACGCGGCGGTGGATCCCGCCGGGCCTGTCCTGTTCAGGAGCGGGCCTTCGCCAGACGGCCGATGGGTCCTGCTTTCCCGATCGGGAAGGAGGACGGCAAGTGGCGATGCAATACAACGTCCGGTGCTCAATCGTGGTGGTGCGCAAGCATGCCGCCTTGCTCGTCCACCGCACGCACGACGAACTCGACGACTGGGTGCTACCCGGCGGAACCCCCTGTGAAGGCGAGAGCCTGATGGCATGCGCGCGCCGTGAGCTCCTCGAGGAAACCGGGGTGTCGGCCGCTCCGTCCCGGGTTGCCTTCGTCGTCGAGTCCGCATCACCCGGCGCTGGCCGCATGGTGGACATCGTCTTTGCCGCCTCCGAGCCGGTGCTGAGCCGGGAACACTGCCGGGAACCGGGAATGGAGCCACATTTCATACCGGCCGAGGAGTTGCCGAGGCTGATGATTCGTCCCGCAATTACCGGGCAGCTTATCCGTCTGCTCGACCCAGGGCCGCATCAGCAGCATGCGGCTTACGTGCGCAACCGGACGGCTCGTATAACCCCCGACGAAATACCCCGAAGAGAGCCGTCGATGTCCGAGTCTTTGGCCAGGACGCGTATCCCGCGCTGGGCCGGGTCCTGGTTAACCCGGTGACCGGCTGAGCGACAGCTCTCCGAGACGAACTGCGAGCGCCGGCGGACCGACCTGTCGCTGTGTCCGCGCGACCGGCTCGCCGGCGCGCGGCGTTCCTCTCATCGCGGGGCCTCGCGCGGTCGCTGCCCTGCCGGACTCGTCCTGCGGTGGACCGCGAAGATCAGCGGGATCGCCGCGAGTTCGGCGGCTATGCAGAATGCAACAAGGCCGCCGGTGGAAACATCGCCCAGCACGCCGATCACGACGCTGCCGGCTACCCAGGCGGTCCCGTAAGCGCTGGTGAACAGGCCGTACGCATACGCCCGCCGGTCGGGCGAGACCATAGGCGCGATTGCTGCCGGGATCAGCGATTCCTGCACGCCCATGCCGAGCCCCCACAGTGCGGAACCGGCCAGGACGGCCCATCTTGGCGGGTTCCTGATCCCCTTGCCGATCCGCTTGGCGATGATCAGCACCGCCGCCATCCGCCAGTTGCCGGCCAGGGCGAGCAGCGGGACCACGGACATCTGGAGGACGTAGCCGGCGATCGTGATTGGCCAGTACCGGCCGGTG
>Ga0335075_10017573_pt1 | contig 10634 bp, 5 predicted proteins | sample Lox_Sample_24_FD_206723 | JGI IMG/M metagenome (GOLD analysis project Ga0335075, IMG submission 206723) | Soil microbial communities from Loxahatchee National Wildlife Refuge, Florida, United States - Lox_Sample_2.4 | ecosystem: Environmental > Terrestrial > Soil > Wetlands | place: USA: Florida... | reverse complement strand
CGGTGCGCGGAGGCTTCGGACTGTATCATGGCCTGCTCGATACGCTGGATTACCGACTGGACCAGACTGCGCCCTTCAACACCGCGGAATCGATCAAATCGGTTGCGCTCTCCAATCTGAGCATCACTCCGGGAACTCCACCTCCCGCGGGAACGAAGGTCTCGCCGAGCAATGTGCAGCCTGACATTCACACGCCTGCCGTGCTCACGTGGAGCTTGCGCATCGAGCAGGAGATTGCGCCGCACACCACGCTGACCGCAGGCTACGTGGGTTCGCACAGCTACCATCAGATTCTCTCGGAAGACATGAACGAGCCCACGCCCGCGTATGCATCGAATGGTGACGTCTACTATCCCAGCACCGCGAATGCCAATCCCAGCCTCGCGAATTCGACTTCTTGGGTTTCAGGCGGCTCGGCCCTTTACAACGCGCTCGAAGCGGATGTGCGGCGAACCTTCGCCAACGGCTTTCAGCTGCGCGGCAATTACACCTACGCAAAGAATCTCGACGATGGCTCGGCGTGGAACACGAGTGTGAGCGGCAACACGCCGGCGTTTGTGGAGTTTCCGCTCAACCCAAAGCTCGACTGGGGTCCGGCCGCGACCGATGTGCGGCAGGCCGCGTCATTGAATGGAAGCTGGCAGTTGCCCTTCGGCGCGCAGAAGCGGTTTCTGAATCACAACTCGCCGCCGGTAAACTTTGTGGCCTCCGGCTGGACGGCGAGCGGAATTGTGACCGTGCAATCGGGCTTTCCCTTCTCGCCGCAGCTGGGCTACAATCCACCGGGCAACGGCGACACGCGCAACCCGATTCGGCCAAGCTGGAATCCCGCATTCAGCGGCGACCTGTACCCGCGCAAGGCGGGCGAGTACTTCAATCCGAATGCGTTCCTGCAGCCGACGGTGAGCGTGCCGAACACGAGCGGCGGCAACACGATCTATGGAACCTACGGCAACGTCTCGCGCGATGCGCTCACCGGCCCCAGGCTTGCCCAGGTCGATTTTTCCGCGGTGAAGAAGTCGCGCATCACGGAGCGCGTGGGCCTGGAGTTCCGCGCAGAGTTCTTCAACATTCTCAATCACACGAACTTCACCACGCCAAATGAGGTGGTGTATTCCTCCGCGCCCACGATCACGACGACCGGCAGCACCCAGACGGCCATCGCGTCGCAGATTTCACCCACAGCAGGCGTGGTTACGGCTACATCGACCACTTCGCGACAGATTCAATTTGGGGCGAAACTACAGTTCTAAAAATTGAACCTCGGATGGATGTCCGCGGGTGTCCCATCCTTTCACAAAGAACGTGAAAGGATGGGACACCCGGCTGCGTTCTTAACAGGGAAATCTAGACTGAGGAATCTGCGCTCTGAGCGGGTTGCGATTCGGCGGCGACCACGCGATTGCGGCCGCGGCGCTTGGCAGCATAGAGAGCCTGATCTGCGGCGGCGATGAGTTCCTCCGGACAGGAACGCTGGCTGCGCGTCGCCGTGGCCACGCCCGCGCTGACCGTAAGGCAAGAGGCGATGGGCGAAGCGGGATGGGCCAGGTTGAGATCGGCAAAGGCCTGGCGGACTGTTTCCGCAACCAGTCGCGCCCCCTCGGTGCCGGTGTTGGGCAGAATCAACGCGAACTCTTCGCCGCCGAAGCGCGCTGCCAGGTCAACCGACCGGCGGGTGACACGCTCCATCTCGGCGGCCAGCATCGTCAGGCAAACGTCGCCGCGCTGGTGGCCGAGACTGTCGTTGAGCGCTTTGAAGTGATCTACGTCGAAAAACACGAGCGAAAGCGGCGAGTTAGAACGATGGATGCGCGCACATTCGTTTTCGAGCGCGCGATCGAAGGTACGGCGGTTTGCCAGGCCGGTGAGCGAATCGGTGGCCGAGAGCCGCAAGAGCTCTTCGTTGGCGCGCTGCAGATCGGCGGTCTTCTCTTCCACCAGGCGCAGCAGTTCGCGCTCCCTGGCCCGCGCGCCGGCCACGCGCAGACGCAGAATGGCAAAGATGGCGAACAGTGGAACCAGAATGCAGACGGCGATGAACCACCAGGTCCGGTACCAGGGCTCAAGGATGGTGAAGCCGTATGTAGCGGGATGGCCGCTCCACGTGCCCAGGCCATCGCCAGCCTCCACCTCGAGCTGGTAATGGCCCGGGGCGATGTTCACGAACTGGAGCGCGCGCTGCGTAGTCTCTGTCCAGGATGAGCGCGCCCCCTGCAGGCGATAGCGGAACAGCACCGCGTTCTGGTCAGCGACGTTCAGGGCCGAGAACTCCGCGGTAAGCGAATTGTCCTGCAGATCGATGGAAGGATTCTCGAGTCCGGTGATGTCTGTCTGGCCGAGCAGGAACCGGGTGAACACCACCTGCACCGGCGCCATGCTGAGCGCGTACTGCCGCGGCATGAAGTGCGAAAGTCCGCCGCTGGTTCCAATCCAGTAGGAATGCGTAGCAGGATCGTCGGCAAAGCCATTCAAGTCGCAGTCGTCCCAGGCCAGGCCGTCGCCGACGTCGTAGTGGCTCCAATGGGATCCGCTCCACACGTCGATGCCGTGATCGGTTCCGGCCCACAGGCGGCCGGTAGAGTCGAAGTCGAGGAAGTAAACGATGCCGGTGGTGCCGGGACGCTGAACTCCCTTTTCAATCTGCATGTCCCCCGCGGCCGTCGGGAGCAGGCGATCGATTCCTCCTCCGTAGCTGTACCCCACCCAGACGGATCCATCGGGCGCGGGGCCGATGGAAAGGACTTCCTGATTGCTCAGGCCGCTGGCCTTCGTCCAGTTGCGCCATTGGCCGCCGGAGTACCGATAAAGGCCGCCGGAGCCGCCCGCCCAGATGGATCCGTGTTTGTCTTCGGCGATTGTCCAGAAGAGGGTTTGCGGCACGCCCGGGCTGCGGACAAACCGGGTATAGGGCGGCTCCGCGACAAACAGGCCGGCGTTGGTCGCGGCCCAAAGACGACGCTCGCGATCGAAGTGGATCGTGTACACGTGCGTGGTGGTAAGGCCTTCGTGCGGGCCGAACGATTGCAGTGTGCCCGCGGCCGAACCGATACGCAGGACGCCCCGGCCATCTACTCCCACCCAGATATTTCCTTCTTCATCCGCCTCAAGACTGTGGACCGAAGCGCCGGCCAACGGATCGAACGGCTCCCAGTCATAGCCGAATTGTTCCGGCAATCCATGGTTGAGGCCGGAACCGGTTGCCACCCACACTGATCCGTCGGGGCGCGGCAGAATGTCGTAGACCACATCGCTGCTCAGGCCGGTGTCGACCGTGTACGTCTCCCACTGGCGGTACCCGCGCCATTGCGCGAGCCCATGGCCGGCAAGGCCAATCCAGAGAGAGCGCTGACGGTCCTCGAAAACAGAAAAGATCGTGCCGCGGAGCCCGGCGGCCCGGTCGATCCTGTGCCATCCCTTGCGCGTGGAGATGAACAGGCCCATCGACGATGGCAGCAGAACCCGCCCGTCGGCGTCGAGTGCGGGAGCCCCGTGCAGAGCGGCTTGAATGGCTGGGTCCGTCGGCTTTTTGAATACGGTCTGACCTGTCGGCCGCTCCAGGATACCGGTTGTAAGGCCGCTTACCCAGAGCGCGCCGTCGCGGTCTTTGACGATCGCCCGCCACTGATCCTTGGCTAGCCCGCTCTCCGTGCTCAGGACAGTCGTTTTCTGTGCGGCGGCTCGCTGCCCGTCCGCTCCGCCAACTTCGGTGCGGCAGATTGCTTCGCCGCATCCGTACCAGATGGTATTGCCGTCGAGAAGCACCGAATGCGCAGCCGGATCGGATATGCCAGGCGGATGCGGAAAGAGATGATAGGAGAATTCGCCCTGACCTGCCCCGCGGGTGAGCTCGGCCAGGCCATCGCTGGTAGCCAGGTAGGTCTTGCCGTGTCCGTCGGACTGAATGCCCTGTGTGGCGCTTACCGCGTGGATGGGAAGCGCAAGCTTTTCGAACCGGTCGCCGGAAAATCGATAAAGTCCGAAGTCGCCGCCGGCCAGAAGAGAGCCATCCGGAGCGTCGCCAAAAGCAACGGCATTCTGCGGCGCAATTCCCTTGTCCTGGCCGAAGGCCTCAAAGCCGGCTCCGTCGTAGCGGTAGATGCCGTTCTCGGTGTTAACCCAGATAAAGCCGACCTGGTCCTGATAGATGCTGTTGATGGCCAGATTCGCCAGCCCGTCCTGATTGCCGAAGTAGCGAAAGCTATACTGCTGCGCGCCTGCCAGAGACTGGATGAAAAACAACATTGCGAGCGGAAAGGCGCGCACCGCCAGATGCAGCACCAAGCGACGGCGCCGGTTTGCAGTTTTGTCTCGTAGAGCACAGGGCCACAGAACACGGCGTCTGCCCGCGGCTGGACGCGAATTCCGGCAATGACGCGCGCTCTCGATGAGAGTCCTCCTCCTGATGCGAGGCGTGAGACGAGCTGAAAGCACGGCCCACGAGGCGTGGCATACCGAGACTCGCTTAACTGCACTTCAGGCAATCGCCCGGCACGGCTAGCCGCACAAACGGGAAATTCTGGTTGGGATTTACCCCTATTTTAACGTGACTTCGACCGTTCCCCCAATAATCACAGGGGGTATGCAGATGCCTCATTAGATGCATTTTGGGACTGCCGAAATGTGGGAGAAAACGCGCTATCGGAAGAAAAAAGGCAGGTGGCGCCATCGTCGGCCACCTGCCTGTCGACTCACAGTGTGGGACTGCAATTCAATCAATGCCACTCATCCGCGCTTGGGCCATAGATGGCGGGAACACTTGCCTCATTCAGGCGCAGATACACGGTGAGCTGGCCGCGATGATGAGCCAGATGGCTAAGTGCTCCATCCATGATGCTGGAGTAGCGCGGCCGGTAGGAAAGTACCTGCGGTCCCATGGTCAGCTTCCAGGGCTTGCGCAGATGCTCTTCGGTCGTGTTTTCGAGAGCGCGGCGCGCGTCCGCAATACCCTGGTCGAGCAACGCAAGCAGTTGCCCGCGAGACTCTACCGGCGCCGTGCGGAAGGATTTTCCGTTGCCGTCCAGATCGAGCTCGTCATGGTTGATCATCAGCGCCACCCAGCCGGGCATGGTGGCGACCAGCGCGGCCAGGTAGCCAAGCTCCATCGATTTGGGATGCGGCTTGAAGGTGTTGTGGCCTTCGGGCATACGCTCGATGGCCTTGCGCGAGGCAACGGCTTCACGCTCCAGTTGTTCCAGAAAGAAATGCCTCATATCCATTAGATCTACCTCCAGGAGACTTCGCGGTCTCAATAAAAAAGAGAGTAACGTCGTATATATGACATGTGTTGTCATATATGAAAAAGAACGATATTTCTTAACCTGTTTTTGAAGGAGTACAGCGCTGTGAAGTCTGACCGGCTGCTTTCTGAGTTGATGCTGCTGCAGGGCTACGGACGGCTCTCGACGCGCGAGCTGGCTGAGCGGCTCGAGATCTCGGAGCGCACCGCGCATCGCGATATGGAGGCGCTGTGTGTGGCCGGAGTTCCGCTCACAGCGCATCGCGGCGCACAGGGTGGATGGGAGCTCGAAAAGGGCTGGCGGACGCAGGTTCCCGGATTGGACTCAGCCGAGCTACAGGGACTGTTGATGGCGCAGCCGGGCGCGCTGGGCAGCAGCAAACTGACGGCGGCCGCGCAGCGCGCCCTGGATAAACTGATGGCCGCAATGCCGGCGCAGGCGCGCATGCAGGCCGAGTCGATTCGCGCGCGGCTTCACTTCGATCCAACCGGCTGGCGCATGGGCGAGGAAGACCTTTCGATGCTGCCAGTGGTGCAGGATGGGCTGGCGCGCGATCGCAAACTCACATTTGTATATACACGCGCCGACGGCGACACGAGTCCGCGCACCGTCGATCCGTTGGGAATTGTGTGCAAGCAGATGGCGTGGTATCTGATTGCGCGCGCACCGGCGGGGATGAGGACCTATCGGGTGTCGCGCATGCGCAATGCAGTGGCGCTGGCGCTGGGCTTCAAGCGGCCGGTGCGCTTCAATCTTGCTGCTCACTGGAAGCGAAGCACGGCTGACTTTAAAGAACAGCAGCGCACCGTGACCGCAACCCTGGCGTTGGGGCCAGAGGCAGTGCGCATTGTCAAAGACTGGCACCGGATGGCTCCGGTGGCAAAGCACCCGGCTGCGCGAAACGTGCCGGAGGGCTGGCAAATATTCAACGTCGAGTTTGAGAGCCCGCGCTATGCCCGGTTCGTGGTGCTGGGGCTCGGCTCAGGCGCCAGGACTCTGGAACCGGAGACGCTCGCACGCGAGATTGCCGACGAGATCGCTCGCATGGCGTCCGGATGAGAATCGCGCAGTCTCACCCTTTGCCAGAAGAAAGGCAAAACGACCGGCCAGGGGATTGCGCGTCGTGACCAGGACGACGCGCTATCGATCTCATCTTCTGACAAATCGATTTGTCACAGCCCTTCCGCGCACTTTAATATGGGCAGTCTGGAGATGACCCATGCGTGTGCGCCTTGCTGCTCTTTTCCTCGCCTCCCTTTGTTCCACCTTGGCCGTCCTGTGCCGGGCGCAGATGCCTGCCGACTCGCAGCAACAGCCGACCGAGGAGCAGATCAAAGCGGCCGCGGCCATGCCATTTCGCAATCCGGCGCTGCCCATCTCCGCGCGTGTCGACGATCTCGTATCGCGACTCACGCTCGATGAGAAGGTTTCGCAGGTGATCGACCGCGCGGCGGCGATTCCACGGCTTGACATTCCAGAGTACAACTGGTGGAACGAAGGCCTGCACGGCATCGCGCGCTCCGGCTTCGCCACCATGTTTCCGCAGGCGATTGGCAACGCGGCCACGTGGGATGCGCCGCTGGTACACTCGATCGGCGATGTGGTATCCGTTGAGGCGCGCGCCAAATACAACGACGCGATAGCGCATGGGAATCACGACCGCTATTATGGGTTGACCATCTGGTCGCCCAACATCAATATATTTCGCGATCCGCGCTGGGGCCGCGGCCAGGAGACCTACGGCGAAGACCCGTTCCTGACGGCTGCGCTGGGCACGGCCTTTGTGAAAGGCATTCAGGGCGACGATCCAAACTACTATCGCGCCATTGCCACGCCCAAGCACTATGCCGTGCACAGCGGGCCGGAGTCAACGCGCCATGAAGTCGATGTCGACCCCAGCGAACACGACCTGTGGGATACGTACCTGCCAGCGTTTCGCGCAACCATTACCGAGGGCAAGGCAGACTCGATCATGTGCGCGTACAACTCCATCGACCACGCACCGGCCTGCGCAAACAAGATGCTGCTCCAGCAGATCCTGCGCGACGATTGGGGTTTCCAGGGCTATGTGACCTCGGACTGCGATGCGATCGACGACTTTTCGCAGAAGAACGGACACCATTACGCCACGAATCACGAGACCGGCTCCGCAGACGGCATTGAAGCGGGCACCGATACCGATTGCGGAACAGCGTACCTCGCGCTCGGCGACGCGGTTCGCCATCACATTCTGCCGGAGGCCGAGCTGGACACGGCCGTGAAGCGGCTGTTTACGGCGCGCATGAAGCTGGGCATGTTCGATCCGCCGTCCCAGGTTCCCTACTCTTCGATTCCCTTCAGCGAAGTGAATTCGCCGGAGCACGCCGAGCTGGCCCTGCGCGCGGCCCGCGAATCAATGGTGCTGCTCAAGAATGAGGCGCACTTTCTGCCGCTGAAGCCGGAGGACGCGAAGACAATCGCCGTCGTGGGCCCGCTGGCGGCTTCTCGCATTGCCCTCGAAGGCAACTACAACGCAATTCCGCTGCACCCTGTATTGCCTGTCGACGGCATGATTTCTGAGTTCGGCGCAAGCCACGTGCTCTATGCGGAGGGCGCACCGTACACCATGGGCGGCGCCGTACCGGTGCCGCGCACCCTGCTGCGCGCAGCGGCAGACTCGAATGTAGACGGGCTCACGGGCGAGTATTTTGCCAGCCCCAGCCTGGATGGCGCACCCGAGGTCACACGTGTCGACAAGGAGATCGATTTCGACTGGGCCTTTGCGAACCCGGTGCCCAGCTTATCTGCGGACCCTGAGGCGCAGAGCTTCGCAGTCCGCTGGACGGGGACCATCGCCGCGCCGGTTGCGGAGACTGACAACTTCCAGATCCGTTTGCCCTACTGCTATCCGTGCGGGGGCAAGCTCGCGTTTGCGATTTACTTGGACGGCAAGAAGCTCGATACTGCGCCGCCCGGATCGCAGACAGGCGCAAAGCTGCCGCCCAGCGGCCGGAACTTCGGCGGGCTTCTGCAGTTTTCCATTCCATTTACCGACGCCCGGCCGCACGCCATTCGCATCGAGTACATCCAGAAAGCCCGCATTCCCGGCGGCGGCATCTCCTTTGAATGGAGCCCGCGCCACGAGCTGCTGGAGGATGAAGCGGTAGCGGCTGCCAAGAAGGCTGACGTGGTGGTCGCCTTCGTGGGCCTCACCTCGCGGCTCGAAGGCGAAGAGATGAATGTGCATATCGACGGCTTCTCCGGCGGCGACCGTACGAGCCTGGTGCTGCCTGATGTGCAGCAAGAACTGCTGCAGGCCCTGGCCAAAACCGGCAAGCCGCTGGTCGTGGTGCTGCTCAACGGCAGCGCGCTCGCGGTGAACTGGTGCGCGCACAACGCGAAGGCGATTCTCGAAGCATGGTATCCGGGCCAGTCCGGCGGCGAGGCTATCGCCGAAACGTTAAGCGGCAAAAATAATCCCGCTGGCCGGCTGCCGGTGACATTTTATACGGGCATCGATCAACTGCCGCCGTTTGCCGACTACTCCATGGCGAACCGCACCTATCGCTACTTCAAGGGAAAACCGTTGTTCGACTTTGGCGATGGCCTGAGCTACACGAGCTTCGCCTACTCCCACCTGAAGCTATCGGCCGAGAGGCTGCATGCGGGCCAAGCGCTCACGGTCGAGGCAGACGTGAGCAACGTTGGCGCTGTCGCTGGAGACGAAGTTGCGGAGCTGTATCTCACGCCGCCGACGACAGAGGTTTCGCCCAGACTGGCACTCGAAGGATTCGAGCGGCTGCATCTGGATGCCGGTGGAACCAAGCATGTGGTCTTTCATCTGGATGCGCGCGCGCTGTCTGAAGTGGACAGCAAAGGCCTGCGCGCGGTTGTGCCGGGACGGTATCGCATCGCGCTGGGCGGCTCGCAGCCGGAGGGCGACAATGCAGCCGGAGGGCAATCGGCGGAGTTTTCTGTCGTCGGAACGCAGCAGATTCCGCGGTAATCAGTCGAAGAGAGCGGGTTGAGGTGCGTCTGAGCGCTCCTCGCGCTCACAGAAGTTGCTCAGGCCCACGCCGACGAGGCGGAAGCGCTGGTGCGCGCTCAGCGCCACCCGCTCGCGCAGCGCGAGGGCGATGTTGGTCAGCTCGTCTAGCGATGCGGGCGGCGTGGCGGGCGTAAGGCTGCGGGTGAGGATTTTGAAGTCGCTCGTCTTGAGCTTGAGCACGACCGTGCGGGCCACGCGCGACTCTTTGCGCGAGGCGGCCCAGGTTTTTTCCGCAAGGCGGCGGATGAGCGGCTCGGTCTCAGCCAGCGGCAGGTCGCGCTCGAAGGTGTCTTCAGCGGAGATGGATTGGGTGGGTCGATCGGGCACGACGGGATTTTCGTCGATGCCGCGGGCCAGCTCGTAAAGACGCTTCCCATGGCGCCCGAAAATCGATTCGAGCTCTTCGAGCGGATGCGCACGCAGATCGCCTACCTCGCGGATACCGAGCCGATCGAGCCGTGCCTCCGTCACCTTCCCCACGCCGGGCAGTCGCCCGACAGGCAACGGCGGCAGAAATGCATCTACTTCTTCGGGCTGAATCACGAACAGGCCGTCGGGCTTGCGCCAGTCCGAGGCGATCTTGGCGAGAAACTTGTTTGGGGCCACTCCAGCCGATGCGGTAAGATTCAGCTCCGCACGAATCTGCGCGCGGATAGCGCGCGCCACGCGCGTTGCCGTGGCGAGGCCGGTCTTGTTTTCGGTTACGTCGAGATAGGCCTCATCGAGCGAGAGCGGTTCGATGAGATCCGTGTGCTGGCTGAAGATTTCTCGCACCTGGCGCGACACGGCCCGGTAGCGCACAAAATCCGGCGGAATAAACACGGCTTCCGGGCAAAGCCGCTCGGCGCGTACCGCCGGCATGGCAGAGCGGACCCCGAAGCGCCGCGCTTCATAGGATGCGGCGCAAACCACGGAACGATTGCCGCGCCACGCCACCACAACCGGCTTGCCCCGAAGCTGTGGATCATCGCGCTGCTCTACAGACGCGTAGAAGGCGTCCATGTCGACGTGGATGATCTTGCGCAGTGTCATCCTTAAAAAGAATTTTATGCGCACCACGCTGTTTTCGTGGCTTGCCATTTCCGCACAGATGTATACTTTGCGCTAATTTCGAAATCCCAGCTCCTATTTCCACGAAAGGCGGTCTCCCATGCCCAGCTATCTCGTGCAGATTTCTTACACCACGGGCTCGATGGCAGCTCTGCTCAAAAAGCCGCAAAACCGCGCAGCCGCAGTGAGCAAGTCTGTAGAAAAACTTGGGGGCAAGATTGAAGGCGGCTGGTTCACCTTTGGCGACTATGATGTCGCAGTAGTCCTCGACATGCCGGATAACATGAGTGCCGCGGCTCTCTCCATGGCGTTCAGCGCGG
>Ga0335075_10017572_pt1 | contig 10634 bp, 7 predicted proteins | sample Lox_Sample_24_FD_206723 | JGI IMG/M metagenome (GOLD analysis project Ga0335075, IMG submission 206723) | Soil microbial communities from Loxahatchee National Wildlife Refuge, Florida, United States - Lox_Sample_2.4 | ecosystem: Environmental > Terrestrial > Soil > Wetlands | place: USA: Florida... | reverse complement strand
AGCTCCAGTCGGTCGCCGTGGGCGCCGAGGTGCGAGATGTGGCTCGCCTGCGCTTCGAGGTCGAGAACGGGGGAACAGGCGGCCTCGGGGCGGCTGCTGCGCGGGCGATCGAGCTTGCCGACGTCCTGTGCTGGCGGTCGCTGGCACGCGGCGACGTGGCCGCATTCTCCAGCCAGGCAAGCATCTCAGCGGAGCTGCGCCTGTTCGGGGTGTGTGCCCGGCTGCTCGCGGACGGCTGACGCCCGGTTACCCCGGCCACGCCAGGAGTCGCGGTTACTCGGGCTCCGCCGGCAGGGCTAGCGACGGCAGGCCGGCGAGCAGCCGCAGCGCGTCGGAGTAGGCACTGGCCTCGTCTGCGGTGATCAAGCCGCGGCGCAGTGCTTCCCGCTTGAGTGCGTAGGCCCTCATGTTCTCCGATGCCCGCCGCAGCGCCGAGGCAAGTGCGATGGTCATAGCCCGGCCCGCTGGCAGTGACGGGCGCTCTTGGAGGACCATCGCCAGGTGTTGGAGGCACAGCCGCGGCGGCTCGGCGGCAGTCGGTGCCTGTGCGGCCAGTTCCGCGATTGCCCCGCGCTCGGCCGCCGCGAGCTCAGCGCAGGCCGGGCAGGTCCGGGCGCTAGCTATGGCTGCGACGCGCTCGGCGAGCTCGCCGGAACTACGGCTGCTCGCATCCGCCTCGCGCAGCGCGCTCGCCAGTTGGCGCGCCAGTCTGGCGTTCCCGGCGGATATGCCGACGGGGGAGGCCAGCTGGGCGTACTGCCAGGTGTGCAGCGGGCAGAACCCGCCGGTCTCGGCGTGCTGGGCTTGGTCGCCTTCGCTTGTCGCGAGCAGGAACTGCCGGCGGATCAGGTACTCGCCCTGCGCCGCCTCCAGCTGATCGCAGATCGCGCATGTCTGGCCGGTGCCGGGACGCGTCGCTGCCGACGGCTCGCTGTCCGGGCCGGCTGCCGGGCCGCCGCCATCAGTGATCGAGGTCGCCAGCGAGACGCGGAAGCCGGCGAGCTGGCCGGCGAGATTGGCCAGGACGGCAAGCTCGTCGTCGCGTGGCGGAGCCGACAGGTAACGCAGGAACTGAGCGACCTCAGCGGACGCCTGACGCCGGGCCTGCTTCCCGGCCCGCCGCGCCCAGTCCGCGGCGGCCGCACTCAGCGCGGCTCCGGCACGCTCTCCGAAGTCGGCTACTGCAGCATTGACAACGGCGGAGATTGCCGAGCGGGTCTCATCCCCAGGACTGCCGCGACCGCGGCGTCGGCGGCGCCGTGCCGGCGGCTCTGACACCGTCCAGTCCACCACGGGGATGGCGAGCTGCGGGATCTCCTCGACCGCCCAGCCTGCCGGTGAGTTGTCCAGGGCCGGGAGGCCAGCTGCGGCAGCGCCCAGTTCCCTGGGGGATCGAGCCAGGTCTAGCAGGACGCCGATGTCCTCGGCCGCCGCCGTGATCAGCGCCTCGCGCAGATCGGCCGCCCGCCGCTCGAGCCAGTCACCGCCCGCCTGCTGGCCGGCCAGGCGCAATGCGTCCAGCGCGCTAGAAAACACATCGTCGTCGGGCGCAGCGGTTGCGGGTGATGGTGCCGCTGCCGCCGGTGCGAGAGTCTCGCGTAGTTCTGCTTTCCACGCTGGCAAGCGTTCGGCGAGGACAGCAGTCGTGGTGGTGTCCGCGGTGGCGGCGATCCGGTTCGCCACCGCGGCGACGTCGTCGAGCAACTTGCTCACGCGCGACTCGAAGCCGGCCACGATGCCGTCACGTCCGTGGCTATCGGCGTCGGCGAGCTGCCCGGCCTGAAGGTCTCGCTGCTGCCGGGCCACCAGCCCGGCCGCCGTGGCCGTGATATTGGCAAGGACGAGCCGGCCCTGCTCTGCGGTCAGGAACCGGGTAAGCGCGTCGCGCAGCACGCCGATACCGCTGTCTCCCAGCAGCACTGGGTTCCCTGCCATCGCGCCGTCAAGTGCCTGCAGCGCGGAGATCCCGAATACCGGCGGCTCCGCGGGCAGGTGGTCGCGGGCCCATCGCCGCACGTAGCCGGTGACCTCGGCGGCGTCAGCGTCGGTCACCAGGTCGCGCTTGTTGATGACCACGAACAGCTTGCCCGCCTGCCCGGCCGCGCTTGCCAGGAAGTCCGCCTCCGCGCTGGTCAGCGCGGAGTCGAACCCCGTGACGAATACGACGGCGTCAGCCTGCGGCAGGTAGCGCAGCGTGGCTGCGGTGTTGGCGGCAATCGCGGACCCGACGCCGGGGGTGTCGACGAATTCGAAACCCAGGCGCAGCAGCTCGGCCGGGATCTCGACCTCGACGGAGGCGACTTGCATACGAGCACGCTCGGCGCTTGCGCGAGCCACGAACCTGGCTACCTCGGTTACTGGCATCTCGACGGGCAGGGCCGAGGTGTGGCTGCGGACCAGGGCGCGGCTGCGGGTGCCGTACCGGACGATGGTGACCACGGATGTCATCGGCAGCGCGCCGGTCGGCAGGTACGCATCGCCCAGCAATGCGTTCATCAGCGTCGTCTTGCCGCGGCTGAACTGCCCTATCACCGCCAGCTGGAAACGGCCGGCCGCGAGCCGGCCCAGCAGCGCCCTGATCTGGTGCTCGCGCCGCTCGTCGCCGTATGCACGGGCGACGGGCAGGATGGCGCGGATGAGGTCTGCCAGCTCCAGCCGCTGCTGCTGGTAGCTAGTTAGCCCGTCCATCTGCTCAGTGTCATTCCGGTTGCCCGGCGGCCGAGGGATCCCGGCGCCCGGGCCGGGCGGTACGCCGGCGCACTGCGATCAGAAACGGTACCGCTGCCAGTTGCACCGCCAGCGCGAACGCGGTCACGGCGCCGAGAGAAACATCGAACAGGAGCCCGATCACCACGCTGCCTGCTACCCAGGCGGTGCCGTAGCCGCCGGTGAACAGCCCGTAAGCGGACGCACGGCGGTCCGGCGGCACCATCGGCGCGACCGCGGCCGGGATGATCGATTCCTGCACGCCCATGCCTAGCCCCCACAGCGCTACCCCGAACACCGCCGGCCAGACCCCGCCGAGGAACACCAGCGGCGCGTACGCTGCCCCTGCGACAGTCAGCGGGATCAGCACGCCGATCCCTGCGGAGTCGTACAGTCTGCCGAAGATCAGCGACCCGGTGCCGCTGACCGCCATCGCGACCGCGTAGAACACCGGCACGATCGGCGCGGATACCGTGCGGGCCTGCTGGAAGTGGAACGCGATCAGCGTGGCCTTGCCTACCCGCTCGGCGATGATCAGCAACGCCGCGACTTCCCAGTTCCCGGCCAGCGCCAGCAGCGGCACTGCGGCCATCTGCACGACGTACCCGCCGATGGTGATCGGCCAGTACCGGCCGGTGCGGTCGGCGCCGCGCCCGGAGAACAGCCGCAGTCCATAGCCGAGGAACTCACCGAGGCCGCTGATCACGGCGATCGCCAGCGCGCCCGCGCCTAGCGTGCCCAGGTACGGTCCGATCACCGAGCGGGAGCCCTCGTAAGTGAAGTCGGCGAAGAAGCTCATCACGCCGACCATGAGCACGAACTTCAGCGGCGGTGAAGCTGACCGGATCCGCGCCAGGACGCCAGAAGTGCCCATCACGTCAACCTCCGCCATGTGTGACAACGCGGTCATGGCAGAGGCCATTAGCCTGGGCGGCGGTTCTGGGCTGAGACCCAGCCGGGAGCCTCATCCGGCGTTGCCCAGTTTACCGTTTGCAGCGCACGCCGGCGCGAGTTCAGGCTGTTGGCACCCCGACAGTTAGTGGAGTCCGGTCACCACGGCCAGCACGGCGATCAGCGCGATCAGCATGTACGCCAGATAGGCATCAAGCCGGCCGGACTGAAGCCGTTGCGCCTGCCGAACCAGCAGCGCGAACGGTCGCTGCAACGGCCGGTACAGGTATTGCTCGGTGACCTCGATGACGTCCGAGCTGTACTCGACGTGCGGCGCGGCGGGAACGGCATCGGCCGTTTCGCTATCCGTCCCGTGGTCAAGCCTGCTGACTTCGGCCCTGGTATGCAGGACCGCGGCGAGGACGCGCCGAGTCGGGTTGGCGAAACCGAAGGCGGTGTAGCTGTCATGTCCCGACACGCCTGCGGTTGCCGAGCGCCAGGCGGGAACGCGGCGCACGCGCAGCAGTCGCGAGCCGGAGGCGAGCCAGGCCAGCGTCGCCACTACGACGAACAGGGCGGGCATGACGACCCATAGCCAGGACGGTGACAGGATCGAGAAGCCGGCGAAGACGGGCTGAACAACCCACGGCGACTTCAGTGCGGCTGTCACGGCCGGTGTAGGCAGCACCGGCGCCAGGCCCGCTCCGATCAGCCTGATCTCCAGCGGCGTGACGGCCGCCAGCGCCAGGCAGGCCACTGCCAGCAGGACGATGCCGGCTCGTCCGGCCCGGCCGGCGTCAGCAGCCGTGGCGTGCTGCTCACTGGCCGGCCGGCCGAGCACGACCAGCCCGATCAGGCGAACGAACGTGACGCCAGCGAAGCCGGCGGTCAGCGCGACTGCCGCGCCGGTGATAGCGAGCACGAGCCGGTCGGCCAGGCCGGGCACGCGGAACTGCTGCATCAGCGCCTCGAGCAGGAACCATTCCGACACAAACCCCGCTGTCGGCGGCAGGCCAGCCAGGGTCAGGCTGCCGATGGCAAGCCCGGTGCCCGCCCACGGCGTGCGGCGAACCGAGCCGCGCAGGCTGTCCAGGTCATCAGAACCGCCGGGCGGCTGGACGTTGCTGCTGGCCGCGAACAGCAGCGACTTCGCGGCGGTGTGGGCGATGACCTGAAGGGTGGCGGCGAGCAATCCGACCGCCATCAGCGCGCGGCTGCCGTTAGCCGCGCCGACCAGCGCCACCCCGAACCCGGCCAGAATCAGGCCGGTGTTCTCTACGCTGGAGTAGGCGATCACCCGCTGCAAGCTGCCCTGGACAGCGGCGTGCGCGATACCCAGCAGTGCCGTCGCGCTGGCAAGCAGCAACAGGATGTCGGTCACGGCGGCCGGCGGCGGGCCGAGGACAGCAAGCGTGCGCCAGAGCCCGTAGAAGCCGACGTTCACCGACACCCCTGCCATGACCGCTCGGGCGGGGCCAGGCGCCGCGGCGTACCCGCGTGGCAGCCAGACCTGGAATGGCACCAGGCCCACCTTCACCGCGAAGCCAGCCAGCAGCAGCACGCACGCGGTCGCCCGGAGCGGCCCGGCAGGCACGTGAGCCAGGCCAGCCAGCGTCAGCGACCCGGACCGTGTCACCAGAAGCAGCAGCCCGGCCAGCAGGCACGCACCGCTGATCCGCCCGAACGCCAGGGTGATCAGGGCCGACACGCGCCGGCTCGGTGAGCCGCGGTTGAAACCAGCGAGCAGCCAGAACGCCAGAGTCAGCGACTCCCAGCCGAAGAGCAGAGTGAAGGCGTCGGCGGCGGTGAGGACGACGGCAACCGAGCCGAGCGCGAGCGCGTAACCGGCTCCGAGGCCGCGCCGTCCGGGGCCAGCCGGGCCGGCCGCCCACGAGGCGAAGCTGAGCGACACTGCCGCGGCCGCTCCGAAGGCGATGACAAGGAAGAGGCCGGACAGCCGGTCGGCCGACAGCCCGGATGCGACGGAGAACAGGTGGTGCCCGCCGACCGCGACGCCGCCGAGGACAGCACCGGACCTGATTGCTACTTCCCGGCCCGCGACGCCGCCGGCCCCGGCGACAACCAGGCATACCGAGCCTGCCGCGCCGAGCAGGTACGGCACAAAGCGCGAGGCCGGCCGCCGCGTCCCAGCCAACAGGTCAACACCGGCCGCCAGGGCGAGCAGGATCAGCCCTGCAGCCAGCACACTGCCGAAGCCAGTCACCGCGGGCCTCCAGCCGTTCCCGTGCTCGTCAAGTTGTGCGATCCGGCGCTGGCCGGGAGCCTGCCCAGTGCGAGCAAGATCGCCGACAAGATGGCGAACGGGCTGGGCGGCGAGCCAGGCAGCCACACGTCGACGGGCACGATGTGGCCGACACCGCGGCTGGTGGCATACGACGGGCTGAGGATTCCGCCGCTGACCGCGTCAGTTCCGACCGCGATGACGACCTTGGGATGCGGCATGGCCTCGTAGGTCTCCCGCAGCGGATCAGCCATGCCGTTCGCGCCTGCTCCGGTCACTAGCAGGACGTCGGCGTGCCGCGGGCTAGCGGTGAAGAACATGCCGAGCCGGTGGATGTCGTACACCGGGTTCAGCAGCGCCATGATCTCCCATTCCTCGCTGCCGTCCGATCCGGCGTCGACGTGCCGCAAGTGCACCGAGCGGCGAAGCGCCCTGGTTCTCGCCCGGAGCGCGTCGGTGACAGCCGCCAGCGCCTCCAAGCTCTCATCCGCCGGGACGACGAGGCCAGCGCGAGTCAGGGCCGCGCTGCCTGGTCCGGAAGACCAGCCGAAGATGTCCGGTCGCAGCTGCACGCACCGGCCGCACGAAATGCAGCTGCCCTGGTCAACTCGCACCCGGCCGGCCTGGTCAGCGCTGATCGCGCCGGCCGGGCACAGGCCCGTTACCTCGCCAGCCGGACCGCTGTCAGGCGCTGACCCAGATCTGGCGAGCGAAGCCGCCGGGCCGCGAGTAGCGGCTGCGTACTGGTCCGGGCGGGCAGGCCAGCGACTGGTGAGAATGCCGTCGCGCAGTCCGCGCAGTACCCACATGTGCCTGGTCTCCTCTCCCGCTAGCCGGCCGCGCCAGCGACGGAAAGCCCGAAGCTGGCCTCGATGAACGGAAAGTCCGTCAGGATGTCGCCGGCGAACACCTCGTGCATCAGCACCAGGTTGTGGAACGACGCAGACCTGGACCGGCACCGGGTAATGCGACCGGACTCGATCCGCACGTCATACAGCACTTCTCCCTGCGGTGCCTCGGCCCAGCTCAGAGCCCGGCCGTCAGTGCCCGCTCCGCCAATAGCAGCGGAGTCAGCTCGCAGTGGCCCTGGCCCTGCCTCGTCCAGTTCGTCGGCAGCCTGCCTGATCAGGTGAAACGAACTGGCGATCTCATCAACCCTGACCTCCAGCCGCGCCAGCGCGTCGCCGTCATCGCGCGAGCTGACGGTGGTGCCAAGCGAGCCGTAGGCGGCGTACGGCCGTGACTGCCGTGCGTCATCGACACCGCCGGACGCGCGGCCGATAGGACCGAGCGCGCCATGCTGAGCAGCCCTGGCCGGCGGCAGCGGACCGGTCCGGCGGAGCCGGTCCAGGAATGATGCGGTTCCCATCAGCAGCCTGACGTCAGCGCTGACCTGCCGCTCCAGATCACCTGCCGCGGTCAGGATCCCTGCGGGCTCTAGCCGCGGCGCCGACGTCACTCCGCCGGGCGTGACTACGCCCCGGCCGAACCTGCTGCCGGATAGCTGCCCGGTCAGCCGGAGCACCCGCTCCTTGTGCCAGCCGAACCGGGCGGTCGCTACGGCGAGCCCTGCTCCGTCGGCGAGGCGGACGATGACGTCCAGGTGGCAGGCAAGCCTCTCGAGCTCGGCGTGCAGCGTGCGGATCAGCGCCGCACGCCACGGCACCTCGCTGTCGGCAATCAGCTCGACTGCCTGGCAGAACGCGATCGCGTGCGCGACCGACGCGATGCCTTCAGTTCGCTCCGCCAGGAGCACGCCGTCGGCTGCCTGCATCCCCGTATAGCGCACTTCTATCCCGCGGTGCTTGTAGAACAGACGCATGTTCAGGTGCGGGATGTCCTCGCCGGGGGTTTCCACCAGGTACTCGATGGACTCGGTCACGCCCGACCGGACAGGGCCGTGCGGGATGGTGAACAGGCCTGGCCCGATGGCGTGCCGGGGGAGCGCCCGCGGATCAGGATCGATCCTGGCAGGCCCGCCGTCGCTGCCGGGTCTCGGCAGCGGCGGTCCGCTGGCCGGCAGGACCAGCGGCTCGAGCCGGGGGTGCCCCTGTGGCACGACGCCGAACATGTCGTGGATCTCGCGCTCGTACCAGAACGCCGAGCCGACCAGCGGTGTGAGGGACGGGTAGCTCGCCTGCCCGGCCGGCAGCATGGCATCCAGGGTGGTGATGCCGTCGCGGTCGGCGAGCTGGGCCGTGATAAGCAGCCCGCCGTCGCGCGCGGTGCCGAACAGGTCAGCGAGCCGGCCGCCGGCCGCGACGTGCGCGGTTACCCGGTCCCACAGCTCGGCGACGCTTGCGGCCAGCTCGTGGTCGGTAGCGGCGGTCATGACGCACCGCCGCCGAGAAGAGCCACCGCCCGTGCGAAGAGCTCATCGAGCACTGCCGGCGGATGCAGGCCGAGCCAGAGCAGCGCCACCGCGCCTGCTGCTACCGGCACCACCATCCAGGCACTCGGCTCGCCGCGGGTTAGCGCGAGCGGGGCGGCGGGCGCTGCCACGTCCGTCCCCGGCTGCGCAGAACCAGGCCCTTCGGCAACCGAACGCGCCGCGACCGGAACTCGGTCAGGCACGGGCGCAGCTGGCCGGGGGAGCGGCAGCATCAGCATCCGGGTAACCGACGCCGCGAGGCCCAAGAACGCCGCGGTAACGGCGATGATGAGGATCGCGGAGGGAACGTAGCTGCGCGAAGCCAGGCCGCCGGCCACGATCTCGAACTCGCTGCGGAACAGCCCGAACGGCGGCATGGCGCCGAGCGCGAACACCGCGAGAAGGAACAGCGGGCCGCTCCACGGCAAGAGGTCGAGGCCGCCGCGGATCGCCGAGATCTGCTTGGTGCCGAGCTTTCTGACCAGCACCCCGGCGCCCATGAACGCGTTACCTTTGGCGGCCGCATGAGCCAGCACGTGCAACAGCACTCCGGCGAGCGCGGCCGGGGCGCCGAAGCTGACACCGATGGCCAGGATGCCCATGTGCTCGACACTCGAGTAAGCGAGCAGTCGCTTGACGTCGCGCTGGCCGAACAGGTAAAGCACCGACAGCAACAGCGACGCCACTCCGAAGACCAGTAGCACATTCCGCGGGAACGCCGGTCCGACGGCCGCTTCGGTTACCTGATAGAAGCGGAGTATCGCGTAGAAGCTGACCGCCAGCAGCGATCCGGAGAGCAGCGCGGACACCGGCGTCGGCGCCTCGGAGTGCGCGTCCGGCAGCCAGGTGTGCACCGGGACCAGTCCCATCTTCGTGCCGAAGCCGAGGACGGCTAGGACGAACGTGAGCTCCACGGCGGCGTGCGGAAGCCGGCCCGCCACCGCCAGCAGCTGCGTGAAACCGAGGTCGTAGGACTGGCCGAGGACCTGGGACCCCGCGTAGTAGGCGAAGATCGTGGCGAGCAACGCCAGCCCTAGCCCGGCTGACGCGAGCAACACGTACTTCCACGCTGCTTCCGCCGCGCCGTCGGTGTCCTCGACCGCCACTAGCAGCGCCGAGATGACCGTGGTTACTTCGATCGCGACCCACATCAGCGCCAGGTTGCTGGTCATCGGCGCTGCCAGCATCGCCCAGGCGAAGAGGTTGAGCCCGGCCCACAGCATGCGCGTCCGCCTGCCCGCCATGTGACCGGCTCCCTCGCCGGACAGGTAGCCGATCGAGTAGACCGCCACTGCGGCATAAAGGAATCCGGTGGCCAGCATGAATACCGCGCTCAGGGCGTCTACTCGCAGCACGCGCAGGTAATCGATGTCGTGGCGGGCGGCGGCCGGCACCAGCACCAGCACGAGTGCAAAGCTGGCCGCACCGCTCGCCGCGGTCACCGTGCGCCCGACGGCCAACGGAGCGCGCAGGCAGATCAGCGCCGCCGCGAGCGGCAGCGTCAGCAGCAAGAGCATGACAGCGTCCACCGGCTACCCCCGAAGACTGGTCAGGTCGGCAGTGGACATGGACTCTGCGCGGCCATGGTGCACGCGGATCAGCAACCCGAAGACGACGACCGCGACGAGCAGGTCGAACAGGAACGCGATCTCCAGGATCAGCGGCAGACCGGCCGCGACGACGAGCGCGGTGAGCGAGACGCCGTTTTCCAGCGACAGAAAGCCGATCGCCTGGGAGATCACGTCACGGCGCACGATCATCAGCATGAAAGCGACGAGGATTACCGCGACCGAGATCGACAATGCCGTGGCCGGCAGGACCGGGCTTGTCAGGCCGAGCGCAGCGACAGTGAAGAATCCGAACGCGGCAACGGCAATGGCGATCAGCACCGCGCTCGCCACGCTGAGTGCATGGCTGCCCGCGATGTCGCTCCAGCGCGGGTCACCCCCGATCGCCCCGATGCCGCGCAGCATGCGCCGCAGCACGACCGGAACGATGACCGCCTTCAGCGCGAATGACAACGCCGCCAGCGCGTACAGATCAGGCAGATGCCGCGTGGCCGCGACGACGATGGCCAGCGCGGAGATGAGCGCCGACTGGGCTGCGTAAAGCCGGACCTGGTCCCTGAGTAGCGCCTGGCGGAACATGCCGAACTCGGCCAGCAGGACTCCGACCGCGATGACGTTCGCCCCGCCGGCTAGCGCGCTCGGCGCGGCGACGGTTGCTGCGACGACGCCGGACATCAGCCACCGCCTAGGTAGAGAGTGAACACGCCGAGCACTGCGAGCAGGAAGGCGGCGGCAGCGAACTCGGTGATCTTGAACAGCCGGAGCTTGGCGAACGAGTTGTCGATGACGGCTATCACGACGCCGAGTAGCCCGGCCTCTCCGACCAGTGCGGCCATTGCGAGCAGCACCGAGACCA
>Ga0335075_10017571_pt1 | contig 10634 bp, 10 predicted proteins | sample Lox_Sample_24_FD_206723 | JGI IMG/M metagenome (GOLD analysis project Ga0335075, IMG submission 206723) | Soil microbial communities from Loxahatchee National Wildlife Refuge, Florida, United States - Lox_Sample_2.4 | ecosystem: Environmental > Terrestrial > Soil > Wetlands | place: USA... | reverse complement strand
GGGTATCTCGTTTTTCACCCCCACCGGGGGTGAATCGAGAACCGCCGATCAGACGGTCGCGGGCTGCGCGACGGTGAGCTCGATCCGGGGAGCCTCGCCGTCGGTCTCGACGTCGGCGGCCCGCGCGTGGTCGCCCTCGCCGAGCCGGCCGTCGAGGATCGCCTTGGTGAGCTCGCGCTCGAGCGTGCGGCGAACGTGGCGCCGCAGCGGACGGGCACCGAACTCGGCGTCGAAGCCCTCGGCGGCGAGGCGGGCGATGAGCTCCGGCGCGACCTCGAGCGTGACACCGCGCTCGTCCAGCAGGCGCTGGGCGATCCCGGCCACGATCAGTCCGCCGATCTCCTCGATCTGATTCTCGGTGAGCGCCGAGAAGACGACGAGCTCGTCGATCCGGTTCAGGAACTCCGGCAGGAACGCCCGCTTGGCCGCGGCGAGCATCCGCTCACCGGCAGGATCCGCGGGGGATGCGCTCTCACCGGCGACCGGGGCGAACCCGATCGGCCGCTTGGCCTCGCCGGCGCCCAGGTTGGAGGTCATGACGATCACGGTGTTCGTGAAGTCGACCGTCCGGCCCTCGCCGTCGGTGAGACGCCCGTCGTCGAGCACCTGCAACAGCACGTTCCAGACCTCGGGATGGGCCTTCTCGATCTCGTCGAGCAGCACCACCGAGTAGGGGCGGCGGCGGACCGGCTCGGTGAGCTGGCCACCATCGCCGTACCCGACGTACCCGGGCGGTGAGCCGATCAGACGCGCGACCGTGTGAGGCTCGCGGTACTCGGACATGTCGACGCGAACCAGCGACTTCTCGGTCGCGAACAACCGCTCCGAGAGGGCCTTGACCAGCTCGGTCTTGCCGACGCCGGTCGGGCCGAGGAACAGGAACGACCCGAGCGGCCGATCGGGCTCCGCGAGTCCCGCACGGGCATGGCGGATCGTCTCGGCGACGGCCGAGACGGCCGTGTCCTGGCCGATCACGCGACGGTGCAGATCGTCCTCCAGCGAGCCGAGCCGCTCGAGCTCGGCGGCCACCAGCTCGCCGACGGGGATGCCGGTGCGGGCGGCCACGACCTCGGCGATCTGCTGCTCTGAGACGATCAGCGCCGCGTCCTCGCGCTCGGCGACCTCGGCCGGCCGGTTGTCCAGCTCGGCCTGCAACCGCTCGATGCGCTGCTTGATCTCGCCGGCCTCCTCATAGGCCTCGGCGTCGACAGCCGCCTGCTTCTCGGCCGACAGATGCTCGATCTCGGTCCGGATCCGGTCCGCCTCCGAGCGCCCCGCGGGGCTCGACAGCCGTAGTCGTGCCGACGCCTGGTCGATCAGGTCGATCGCCTTGTCGGGCAGGCGGTACTCGCTGATGTAGCGGTCCGAGAGCCGAGCGGCGGCCTCGAGCGCCTCATCGGCGATCTCGACGTGGTGATGGTCCTGGTACTGCGCACGCAGGCCGGTGAGGATCGCGACGGTGTCCTGCACCGACGGCTCCTCCACCATCACCGGTGAGAAGCGCCGGGCCAGGGCGGCGTCGCGCTCGATCGAGCGGTACTCGGCCAGCGTGGTGGCGCCGACCATCCGCAGCGCCCCGCGGGCCAACAGCGGCTTGAGGATGTTGGCGGCGTCCATCGCGCCTTCGGCAGCACCCGCGCCGAGCACGGTGTGCAACTCATCGACGAACAGGATCACCCTGCCGTCGGCGGCGACGACCTCGTCGAGCAGGGTCTTCAGCCGCTGCTCGAAGGCGCCACGGTATTGCGAGCCGGCGATCATGCCGGCGAGGTCGAGCGCGACCACGCGCACGTCTCGCAGGGTCTCCGGTACATCGCTTGAGGCGACGCGCAGCGCGAGGCCCTCGGCGATCGCCGTCTTGCCCACGCCCGCCTCGCCGATCAGCGCGGCGTTGTTCTTGCGTCGGCGCGCGAGCACCTCGATCACCTGGGCGATCTCGAGCTCACGTCCGATCACGGGGTCGATGCGACCGCGGCGCGCCTCATCGGTGAGGTCACGGCCGAACTCATCGAGCGCCGGGGTCTGCGACTGCTTCTCGGTCACCTGCCGCTGACGCACCGAAGGGCCGACGCCGGCGCCACGCGGACCACTCGACGCAAGCCGCCCAAACGGCGAGTCGGCACCCTGCTGGGCGGCGATCGCCTCACGGGCGCAGCGCTCGCATACGAGCCCCGCCCGGCGCCCGCCGCCACCGGCGAACATCACCTGGACGACGCCCGGACGCTCACCGCACACGTCACAAAGCGGTGCGGAAGTGTTGTGCTGGGTTTCAAAATCCACGAGTATCAATCTCCAATCTGCAAAGACATAACATCTTAGTCTTGGCGTAGCAGATGTTAGCTCTTAGTTCGATGCCTGTCAAACAACTGTAGGCATGGGCTTTTCCGGCGCCACCGGGCCGCATATCCTCGGCGGATGGCCATCGATGAAGCAAGCGCCGGAGACGGCCGCGGCGGGTTGTTCCCACTCGGCGCGGCGGTGACGCTCGAGCAGCTCGACGCCGATCCGCACCCGGTGCACCACCGGCTGCGGGAGAGCGAGCCGGCGTCGTGGCTGCCCGCCCTCGACGGCTGGCTGGTCACCTCGCACGCGCTGGCCGCGGCGGCGATGCGCGATGCGGAGGCGTTCACGGTCGACGACCCGCGGTTCACCACCGCCCGCGTGATCGGGCCGAGCATGCTGAGCCTGGACGGCGCCGACCACGACCGCCATCGCGCGCCGTTCACCGGCCCGTTCCGCGCGGCCTCGGTCTCGGCTCGCTTCGGCGAGCCCGCGGCCGTGCAGGCGCGTGAGCTGGTCGCTGGGCTCGCCCCGCTGGGCGCGGGCGAGCTCCGGCGCGGCTTCGCAGGACCGATGGCCGCGGCGATCGTCTCGGTGTCGCTCGGCATGGGCGGTGAGGAGACCGCCGACGTGCTGCGCTGGTACGACGCGATCGTGGCCTCGGTGACCGCCCTGAGCTCCGGTGGGCTGGCCACCGCCGAGGGCGCGGCGGCGTTCGGGGCGCTCCGGGGACGGCTGCAGCCGGCGATCTCCGGCGTCACCGGCGACTCACTGCTCGCGGCCGCGGCGCACGCCTCCCCCGGGGGCGCCCGCTCGCTGAGCGACGACGAGATCGCCTCCAACGCAGCGGTCCTGCTGTTCGGTGGGATCGAGACGACCGAGGGGATGATCGCCAACGCGGCGTTGGAGATCCTCTCGCGCCCGGGCGAGCTCGAGCGCGTGCGGGCCGATCCATCGGCGCTCGACGCGGTCATCGATGAGTCGCTGCGGCTGGAACCCGCTGCTGCGGTGATCGACCGCTACGCCACCCGCGACGTGGTCCTGGGCGAGGCGCAGATCGCGGGCGGGGACCTCGTCCGGCTGTCGCTGGCCGGAGCGGGCCGCGACGCGGCGGTGTTCCCCGACCCCGACCGCTATGACCCAGCGCGGCCGAACCTCCGCCGCCATCTGGCGTTCGCGGCCGGACCCCACGTCTGCGTGGGTATCCACCTCGCGCGACTCGAGGCGCGCGCGGCACTGACCGAACTGCTCGAGCTGCCCGGCCTGCGGCTCGATCCGGACCAGCCGGCCGAGGTGCGCGGCCTGGTGTTCCGCAAGCCGGTCGCGCTCCACGCGCGGTGGGAGGCGGCCGGCTGAGTCAGGCCGCGGTGACCGGCAGCGTCCGTGCGTAGGAGACGAGGCGCGTCTCCACCAGCCGGTGCAGGGCGAAGCCGATCGGTTCAGGGACCATGGCCAGCGTGGGCTTCTCGAAGTCGAGCTGGAGCTGGCAGTAGGTCGAGGGGGCGGTCATCGACGGGCGGCCGCCGAGGATCGTGTTCATCGTCTTGTGGACGTGGCCGGCGATCGTGCCGCAGACCTGGGGGTGGTCGGCGATGAGGCGGGCGATCGCGTCACGGGCGTCGTCGGCGAGCGCATAGCAGTCCATGCCGGGCACGCCGGTGAGGAACGGCGGGTGATGCATCGCGAGCACCGTGGGGACCTCCGGGCGCGCGGCAAGCTCGCCTCCGATCCAGTCGAGTCGCTCGCCGTCCAGATCGCCGGCGGCCTCGCCACCGGGGATCGTCGTATCGAGCATCAGTATCCGGAGGCCCTCCAGCTCGATCGGATACTGGATCGACTCGCCGCCCTGGCCACCCACGTCGAAGTGGCGGCGCAGCGCCGCACGATCGTCGTGATTGCCGGGGAGCACATGCAGCGGAACGACGAGCTCCTCCCTGATGACGGCCGCCAGCCGCGCGTAGTCCTCCTCGTCCCCGCCGGCCGTCAGATCGCCGGTCAGGAGGGCCACGTCCGGGCGCTGAGGCAGCCCGCGCACGACCTCGAGCACTGCCCGCAAGGTGTCAACCGGGTCGCCCGGCGCCCAATTCGCTCCGATGTGTGGATCGGTGAGCTGGAGGATCGTTGCGGCCACGAAGCGTTACTCGGAGCCGCGCGCGACCATCACCGAGGTCGCCTTCACCGTGGCGGTCGCCTCAACACCGGGCGCGAGCCCGAGTTCCTCGACCGAATCGCGGGTGACCGCCGCGGTGATCAGGAACGGGCCCGCCTCGATCTCGACGAGCGCCATCACCCCGTCGACCTCGACCGAGCGCACGACGCCCGGCATACGGTTGCGCGCCGAGAACGAGCCGCCGGTCGCGTGCCGGGGCTGGCGCCGCCGGCTCAGACGGCGGACCTCGTCGGCCGAGACCATTCGGCGGTTGCGGTCGTCACGGACGGTCGCGAGCTTGCCGGCACGGTCCCAGCGCCGCAGGGTGTCGGCGCTGACCCCGATCGCGGCGGCAGCTTCGCCGAGGGTGAGATGCGTCTCCATAGCCCAAACATCGCACAACGGTCCGTTGACGACAACGCCATGCGGATTCAGTCAGACTCCGAGCGCCAATCTGCAGCGCTCGAGAGGAGCACCCGATGAAGCTCAGTGCCCGTAACCAGCTGGCCGGGACCGTCACGGAGATCCGCCGGGGAGAGGCGATCGCCAACGTCGTGCTCGACGTCGCCGGGCAACGGCTCGTCTCCTCGATCACCGTCGAGGCGGTGGAGCAGCTCGGGCTCGCGCCCGGCACCCAGGTGACCGCGGTGGTCAAGGCCTCCGACGTCATCCTGGCGGTCGACTGATGGCGCTCCACGCCCGCCACCAGAAGCGACCGCACAACCGCGATTTCCGGATCGGCTCGTCGGGCGGAAGGACGGTCGAGCTGCCGGTCGACACCCTCGCGACCGAGGGGATGGGGACCGAGGACGCCTACGAGCTGATCCGCGCCGCGTTGCTGCTGGACGGTCAGTCGCGACTCAACCTGGCGACGTTCGTGACCACGTGGATGCCGGCGCTCGGAGCCAGGCTGATGGCCGAGACCGCCGACAAGAACATGATCGACAAGGACGAATACCCGGAGACGGCCGAGATCGAGACCCGCTGCGTCAACATCCTCGCCGACCTGTGGAACTCGCCGGAGGCGGATTCGGCGACCGGTTGCTCGACCACCGGCTCCAGCGAGGCGGCGATGCTCGCCGGAATGGCGCTCAAGTGGCGCTGGCGCGCGCGGCGTGAGGCGGCGGGCAAGGATGCGTCCCGGCCGAACCTCGTGATGGGCGCCAACGTGCAGGTGTGCTGGGAGAAGTTCTGCCGCTACTGGGAGGTCGAGCCGCGGCTGGTCCCGATGGAGGGCGACACCTTCCACCTGACCGCGGAGCGGGCGGTCGCCCAGTGCGATGAGAACACGATCGGCGTGGTGGCGATCCTCGGTTCGACGTTCGACGGGAGCTACGAACCGGTCGCCGAGATCGCGGCGGCGCTCGACGAGCTCGAGCAGACGAAGGGGATCGACATCCCGGTCCACGTCGACGGCGCCTCGGGTGGGTTCGTCGCGCCGTTCCTGGACCCCGATCTGGTGTGGGACTTCCGCCTGCCACGGGTGCAGTCGATCAATGCCTCAGGCCACAAGTACGGCCTCGTCTACCCGGGCGTCGGGTGGGCGGTGTGGCGCGACAAGTCCGCGCTGCCCAAGGAGCTGATCTTCGACGTCAACTATCTCGGCGGCCACATGCCGACGTTCGCGCTCAACTTCAGCCGCCCCGGCAGCGAGGTCGTCGCGCAGTACTTCATGTTCATGAGCCTCGGCCGCGCGGGCTACGTCAACATGCTCGGGTCGCTGCGCGAGATCGCGCAGCGGATCTCCGGTGCGATCGCGGATCTCGGCCCCTACCGGCTGATCACCGACGGCTCGCAGCTGCCCGTGTTCGCGTTCGCGCTCAAGGACGAGATCAAGAACTACACCGTGTTCGACGTCTCCGACCGGCTGCGCGAGCGGGGCTGGCTGGTGCCGGCCTACAGCTTCCCGGAGAACCGCCAGGACCTGAGCGTGCTGCGGATCGTCGTCCGCGCGGGGATGCACCTGGAGATGGCCGCCGAGCTGGTCGCCTCGCTGCGCGAGAAGACCGAGCAGCTGCAGTCGCTGGACGGTCCGCTGCCGCACGCGATCGCCTCGAGCACCCAGGCCTTCGCCCACTGACCGACAGCGATGCCGACCGTCGTCGGGCTCGACATCGGCGGCTCGGGAGCGCGCGGTCGGCTCGTCGTCGACGGCTCGGTCGCGGCAGAGGCGAGCGCCGGAAGCGCGAGCCCTGCGGCCGCCGGCCTGGACGGCGCCGAGGCCAACCTGCGGTCTCTGCTCGGCTCGCTGCGACGCGCGCACCCGGGCGCGATCGACGCGGTCTGCGCGGGCGCGGCGGGCAGTGGCGCCGCCCCCACCCGCGCGTGGCTCACCCGCCGGCTTGCCGATCTCACCGGGGCGACCCGCGTCTCGGTCGTCGATGACGGCGAGCTCGTGCTCCCCGCCGCCGGTTATGCGATGGGGATCGCGATCGTCTGTGGAACGGGTTCGATCGTCCACGGCAGGGGTCCTGGAGGCAGCGCGCGAGCGGGCGGCTGGGGCTGGCTGCTCGGGGACGAGGGCGGCGGCTACGCGCTCGTGCGCGGCGCGCTGCGCACGCTGCTCGCGCGCCGGGACGCGGGCGAGCCGGCCGGACCGCTGGGCGACGCGCTGATCGGCGAAGAGACGCTCGACCGGCTGCTGGCCGACTTCTATGCCGACCCGCGGCCCGAGCGGTGGGCCGCCCACGCTCCGGCCGTTCTCGCCTGCGGGGACGGGGCGGTCGCCGAGCTGGTCGGCGCCGGGGCGCGGACCGTCGTGGCGGCGGCTGCCCCACTGGCCCGGCGGGTGGGATTGGAGCGGGCACCGGTGGTGCTCGCCGGCGGGCTCACCCCGCAGAGCACGGTGCGTGCCGCACTGGAGTCGGCACTGGCGGCGGCGCTGCCCGAGTGGCCGATCGAGCTGCTCCGAGAGCCGCCGGTGGCCGGCGCGGTCGCGCTGGCCCTCCAGACGGCCGGCGATTCAAGGCTGCAGTAGCGAGAGCGCCTCGCTCACCTCGCCCCCCACGGAGCCGAGCGCCTCGCGGCACCGTTCCTCGGACTCGCCGGTGAGCTCGACGAGGAGCCCGACCGAGCGCTCACGGAGCTTCTGGTTGGTCGGCCTCAGCCCGACCATCAGATTGGAGCGCGTCCGCCCGAGCCCCACCATGAGCGCGGTCGAGAACGCGTTCAGCGCGAGCTTCTGCGCGGTCGCGGCCTTCATGCGGGTCGACCCGGCGACGGCCTCGGGCCCCGTGTCAAGGCAGAGGACCAGCTGGGCGGCGGACGCCAGCGGAGCGGAGGGGTTGGAGGTGAGCAGTGCGGTGAACGCGCCGGCCTGCCCGGCCCGCTCGAGCGCCCCACCGACGTATGGCGTGCGGCCGGACGCGGTGAGTCCGACGGCGACGTCTCGCGCACCGATCTGGGCTGCGTCCCTCGCCCCCTCCGCCGGGTCGTCCTCCAGCCCCTCCACGGCGACCCGGAGCGCCGCGTCCCCACCCGCGAGGTGCCCGACCACCAGGTCGTCCGGGATGCCGTAGGTCGGGATCAGCTCGACCGCGTCGATCAGACCGACCCGGCCGGAGCTGCCGGCCCCGAAGTAGTGGACGCTGCCGCCGGCGCGCACCGCGCCGAGCGCCTTGTCCACCAGCGTGGCGAGGTCGGGCAGGACCGCTCGCACCGCCGCCGGAACGCGCGCGTCCTCGTCGTTGATGCGACGCAGCACCTCGAGCGCCGGCAGCCGGTCGATGTCGGCGGTGTGCGGGTTGCGTTCCTCGGTCGGGGAGGAGAAGTCCGGACCCACGATCAGATGAGCTCCGCGAGCCGCCGGCCGGCCGCCTCCAGCTGCTCGGCGTTCGTCGCCTCCAGGACGCGCTCGAGATCGAGCACGCGGGCGCCCATCGCATCGAGCTCGCGCGTGCCGCAGACGACGTGGCAGGGAACGCCGCCCTGACGCGCGCGAGTGGCGACCTCGGAGACGAGCTTGCCGACCAGTGATTGCTCGTCGAGCCGTCCTTCGCCGGTGATCACGCAGCGGGCGACGCGCATCCGTGGGTCGAAGCCGACCGCGTCGAGCACGAACGCGGCGCCCGGGACGAGCTCGGCGTTGAATGCCGCCCACAGTCCGCCGGACAGGCCGCCGGCGGCGCCGGTCATCTCGCGGCCGCGGGGATCGCGCCCGGTCCTGGCGTGCAGCGAGCGGGCGCGGTCGGCGAGACGCCGGGTGAGCCGGCGCACGTCGTCGGGCCCGGCGCCCTTCTGGGGCCCGAACACCCGCGCCGCATCCTCGTACGGGGTGCGCACGTCGCAGAGCACGACCAGCCGCGCGCCGTCCAGGCCGCCCGCGTCGCGCAGCGCGTCGATCGCGCCGGTGCCGCCGTCGGTGGTGGCGCTCCCGCCGACCCCGAGGTGCACGGTCCGCGCGCCCGCCCCGACGGCGGCCGCGATCAGCTCGCCCGTGCCGTAGGTCGAGGCCGCCCACGCGTCGCGCTCGCCCGGCGCCACCAGGTGCAGTCCGCTCGCCGCGGCGGTGTCGACGAACGCGTCGCGGCCGGCCAGCATGAGCGTCGCCTCTCGCTCGCGCCCGAGCGGGTCGTGCGCGGTGACGGTGACCGGCTGCCCGCCATGGGCGGCGGCCAGCGCGTCCATCGTCCCCTCGCCGCCGTCGGCGACCGGGCAGCGGTCGACCGGTCGGCCCCCCTCCTCCAGGCCACCGGCGATCGCGTCCGCGACCTCGGCAGCGGTGAAGGTGCCCTTGAACGAGTCGGGGGCGACCAGGATCGTCTCGGGGACACCGCGCATGGGCGGCTCAGTATCGCGGGCGCGTATCGCGCGCGCCCGGACGGCCGGGCGCGAGGCGGTGGCGCGCGGCGGATCCGTCATGCTGTGCGCGGTGCCCGACTACGAGCTGATCGAGGCCGGCGACCGCGAGGTCAGGATCTCCAGCGCTGACCGGGTCGTGTTCCCGGAGGCCGGCGTCACCAAGCGCGGACTGATCGAGTACCACCTGGCGGTTGCCGAGCCGCTGCTGCGCGGGCTGCGCGATCGGCCGACGCACCTCAAGCGGTTTCCGCGCGGCGTCGCGGCCGAGCCGTTCTTCCAGAAGCGGATTCCTGACTCGGCGCCCGAGTGGCTGCAGACGACGACGGTGACGTTCCCGAGCGGGCGCACGGCACGGGAGCTGTTGCCCAACGACGCGGCGACGCTGGTGTGGGGAGTGAACCTCGGCGTCGTCGACTGGAACCCGTGGCAGGTGCGGCTGCCCGACCTCGACCATCCCGACGAGCTGCGCGTCGACCTCGACCCGACCCCCGAGGCCAGCTGGGATGACGTCCGCCGCGTCGCGCTCGTCTGCGGCGAGGTGCTGCGCGACCACGGCCTGGTCGGCTTCCCCAAGACGAGTGGTTCCCGCGGGATCCATGTCTACGCGCGAGTGCAACCCGAGCACGATTTCGTCGCCGTGCGCCGGGCGGCGCTGGCCCTCGCCCGCGAGGTCGAGCGCCGCGCGCCGGGCCTGGCCACCGCGAGCTGGTGGAAGGAGGAACGGGGCAACGGCGTGTTCGTCGACTTCAACCAGAACATCCGCGATCGGACTTTGGCGAGCGCCTACAGCGTCCGTCCGACCCCCGACGCCCGGGTCTCCACGCCGCTGACCTGGGACGAGGTTCCGGATGTCGAGCCGGCCGAGCTGCGGATCGACACCGTCCCGGACCTGGTCGCACGACGCGGCGACCCGGCCGCCTCGATCGACGCGGAGGCGGGGTCGCTTGACCGGCTGCTGGAGCTCTCGCGCGTGGACGAGGAGGAGCGCGGGTTGGGGGATGCGCCGTGGCCGCCCCACTTCCGCAAGCAGGAGGGGGAGCCGCGGCGGGTGCAGCCGAGCCGGGCGCGGCGGGAGTGAGCCTCGACTGCTGGCTTCGGTGGCGTTTGGGATCGTTGTGAGGTTCGCGAGGTAGCGCAAGGGGTCCCACTCCGTGTGCCCCCCGACGGGGGACCACTGCCGAGGGCGCCGTTTTCGCCCACGCGCCGGTCGGGCGGGGCCATGGTGGGCGGAAAGGGCGTGTGGGGTGCCGAAACGTCCCGCGCGTCCGTCGGCTACTGAACCTCTGGGCAGAAGTGGCGTCTGGGATGCCGAAAGCGCCCGTGGGGCGGTTCGGCCGGGGGACGCGTGGGCGATTGTGGCCTCCCCGCGCACCCGCTGGCCCACCCCGGCCCTCCCCGCGGCGCC
>Ga0335075_10017570_pt1 | contig 10634 bp, 10 predicted proteins | sample Lox_Sample_24_FD_206723 | JGI IMG/M metagenome (GOLD analysis project Ga0335075, IMG submission 206723) | Soil microbial communities from Loxahatchee National Wildlife Refuge, Florida, United States - Lox_Sample_2.4 | ecosystem: Environmental > Terrestrial > Soil > Wetlands | place: USA... | reverse complement strand
GCGGTACTACCCATCCCGCCTGGTGCGATGCACCCATCGTTTCCTCGGTTCTGTGGGGGAACCGTGGGCCACTCCCATTCTATCGGCGGCCACGCTTCCGAGTTGTCAGGCGTTCACGCTCGTTCACAAACTCTTCAATCTGGCTGCTGCGGTAGCGCAGTGCTCCGTCACCAAGGCGAATCACTGGCAGCCATGGCGCTTTGCGGGAGGAGTGATCCCACACCCAGTCCTTGCTTACCCGGAGCCGCTGGGCGACCTCGTCTGCCGTCAGAAGCGGGTCCTGAGTGAACGAACCAGCGCGGGTCGGGGGCTTTGGCAAATCCATCGGCCGGTCGGCTTCATACGGAAGCTCCCGAGCCGACCCCGCGGAACTGATGAGTTCAAGCCTTCGCACCTGTTCTGGCATCGTGCCCTCCTCTGCGCGGAACCAATTGCTACGAGCCACTGCGCGCACTCGGACACGAGTGTGTATCGGCTTTTCGCCAGTGTCCAAGACTTTCTATGCATGGTGGTATGCACGAAAAGTCTGACCGGATCTGAGCAAAATGCGCTCAGGGCACTAAAAAGTGACCTATTGACGAAGCGAATACGGCACCGGAATCTAAGAACGACACGTATTGGCGATAGATCCTCAGCAAGTCGGCAAGGATTTCTGGATCTGCCTTTGGTTCCCGGAGGTCACGGGCATGTCCGATCTGCTGGAATTCCGTTTGCTAAAATACATCGCCGTCATCGCCGAGACGGGCAATATCACACGCGCCGCGGAAAAACTGTACACCTCCCAGCCATCGCTCAGTCACCAGATCATCGATCTCGAAGAAGGGCTCGGGATGGAGATTTTCGAGCGAAACCGCGACAGAGTGACACCAACACCCGGAGGACAGATTCTCGTCGAATACGCCAAGGATGCGGTCCGAACGCGCAACGAGGTCGTGAAGGCAGCGCTGGCCGTTCATCACGGCGAAGTTCCGCCGCTGCGACTGGGGTTTTCGTGCTTCGTGCCCACTCCGGTTCTCGAAGGATTTCAGCGAGTCTACGAGGCTCTCTTTCCAGCCTGTCCGGCACAACTGGCTGGCGGCGATCCGGCTCGAATCGCCGATCAATTGCAGAGAAAGGCTCTGGACTGTGCGCTGCTGCCGATGCCGGTCAAAGAAGAAGATTTGATTGTCGTTCAAATTGCCAGCGCCCCACTGGTTGTCTGCATGAGAGAGGATGAACTATGCCCGTGAGCACTGGACGAAACCTGGAGAAAACCCGCCCGTGGGGCTGATTCTCTGCGCCGAAAAGGGAATTGCCGAAGCTCACTATGCACTCGACAACCTCCCGAATAAGGTGCCATAGCCGCTTGCGTGTCGGGAGCGAAAGTTCCATCTGGTGTGCGAATCGCTCTGTTTGAATAAAGTGGCTTTGCACAGGCAGCAACATTGACGCGGGGAGGAACTTGCCGTCAATCGTAATAACCGAGCCGCCGGCCTCAGCGATGCGTGAAAGCACGGCCTGCGATAGGCTGATTTGCGGATGCGCCAGGAGGAGCACAGCGATTTCGCTCACAGGCGTAGCGAATGGAAGCATTGGCTGTTCCGCCTGTGGCCACTCAATCACCAGCTGCGCATCTCTCACACTGAGCCGCGCCGGTGTTGCGATTTCTACTATGCGGTCAATCATTGGCTGGATGCACCCTTCCGAGGAGATCAACTACTACTTTTTGCGGCGACATGGACTTCAGTGTCGTAGGCATTTTCGACCATGCCGCCCCCGTGCTGTATTGCAATTTATCTGGCATAGCGTTATTGATTGGGATAAAAGTGATCTTGCCCGTTGCCTCAAATTTCTTCACCTTGAATATCTGCCTCTGCCCGTCTTGTTCAAGTTGAATCGTGTCATTTTTCATTAGTGAGAACAAGAAATGAGCTTCAGAATCATCTTGAATCTGGCGCAGTGCGGAGGCGCTTTTCGATTCTGTGTGCTGGCATCTCGAACGACGGTCAACCTTCGGGAACAGGTCATACATCTCGGTAGTTTGGATAACGTTACTAATCCATGTCTCCCGACGCTTCTCATCCCGCTTCACAAATAACTCGACATGATGAATGCCGCCGGAGGCCACATATCGTTCGCGCGGGCCTTCACCCACATGAAGCGGATTCTTGGTTTCGCGGATGCGGACTTTGCGGATTGGAACACGCTTGCCACTTGGGGTGACCATATACGGCGTGTTTTCCGGTTTCTCGAATGCTTTGGGATTGCCACCAACTTCTGTCAGTTTTGCACGAAGAATATCGCGTACTGCACGGTCAACGATGACATCGTCATCCTCGATGTCCTTTGCCGTCAGCGACGATATAAAAACGCGGGAATGCACCGTCGGCTTGCCTTTGTACAAATAGGGCCGCCCATAGTTCGATCCCTTGTGCAATTCTCCGCTGACCTTGTGTTCGGGACGATGAGAGGTAAGCATCTCTCGAACCTGCTGCTCGACGGAACGCAAGAACTCCGGCGTATGCCAAGGCTGCGGCACATGGCGCCAGCTTCGCGTGCCGGGCTGCCAGGGTTCCAGCGCCGCTGACTGCGCCATCGCCTGAATTACGTTATTCCGCGTCAGTGCGATTACGATGGCATCGATGGCATGATGCCGGTGATCGGTCCTGGGCTTGCCACTGCTTTCACTTGGCTCCGGGGGAATAATGCCTCGCAGGATTTCCTCGAACTTCCAGTTACGACGCAGCGTCGCGGTTACGGCTCCTGTGGAAGCAAGGATGACCTGGCGCTTACGGCCATTCTCCATCATGTCCCTTCCGCCGTATAGAGTGCTCAACAATCTTGCGGCAAGCAGACTGGTGTAGCGTGTGTCGTTCAACCCAGGGGAAAGAAGCTGCACTATATCGAGCCAACGCTGGTCGAGGCGCGCCATCTTGCGGACGGACTCGGCTGCCTCAAGGTCGTGATGTTTCCGGGCATGGTTGGCGTCAACGTTGCAAATCAGATTTCCGAAGCCATCGCCGGTCTGGGCAAGATCGACCGGCTGATCATTGACCTCCGGGGAAATACCGGGGGCGGAATCGCCGCATTGCGAGTGATGAGCTTCCTCACTCCAGGCAGAGTCCCGGTCGGCTTCGCCCTCGACCGGCGGCGCTCCGCGGCGAATTTGGAAGCCGAAAAGCTGGGCTTTCCGCGTTTCTCCCGAATCCCGCCCAGTGCAAACAATCTATGGCTGCTGGGACTGCGGTTCGCCCCTGCGATGCTGTCAAAAAAGCCGATCGTTCTCGAAACCGAAGGTCTCGGACCGATGCCCTTCCACGGGCGCGTCGTCGTGCTTGTGGACCGCCACACCGCGAGCGCGGCCGAGATGATCGTCGCCTTTGCTCGCGAGAATAATCTGGCTCACATTGTCGGTGAGAAGACCGCTGGCCGGCTTCTTTCCGCCACATCGGTGAAGGTTGGCAGTGGATTTCGCCTGGCGCTGCCCACCGGCGTGTATTACACGTGGAAGGGATCGATTCTGGAAGGAACACCGATCGAGCCTGACCTCTTGGTCGAGTATGACTGGCGTGATCGGCGACTCGGCAGGGGTAACCGTCAACTCGAATGTGCCATGGACGTTCTGCGCGGATAATGGCCACGGAAGCCGGTTGGCTCTTCGGCGCGGAGCAAAAGCTAAAGTCGCAGTCCATGAATCAGATGCGTGCGGGTCCGGCTCGTCATAACCTCCGAGCCATCATCCATGTGAATCAGAAAGCGCCGGTCACGCTGGACTGCCGATCTTACATGGCTGATGTTCAAAATCACCGACCGATGCACACGGAGAAACACCTTGGGGTCGAGCCGGCGCTCCAACTCCCGCATTGAAACATGGATCAGGTATTTCTTCCCCGCGACATGGACCGCCGTGTAATCATCCTCTGCCTCAAAGCGCGTGATATCGACCGTCTGTACCGGTAACGTCCTGCCGAGATGGCGGACGAAAAAGCGATCGAGAAACTGATCCTCCGAAATGGTGCCAAGTCGATCCTCGATCGGTGGATCCGAGTCTTTGTGCGGCAGTCGATCCATCACTCGATCAATGGCTTTGTTGAATCGGTCGGGACCGAATGGTTTCAGCAGATAATCGAAAGCCCCGAGCTCGAACGCGGTCAGAGCATAGCAGTCATATGCCGTCGTGAAAACAACTGCGGGTCGCTGTCTGATTGATCGCAGCACATTCAATCCCGAACATTCAGGCAAGGCAATATCAAGCAGGAGCAGATCAGGACTCAGCTCATCGACGAGACGAATGGCATTGGTTCCGTCTTCCGCCTCACCCAGCAGGTCAAGGTCGTCGCGCATAGCGATACAGGTTCGCAACTGGTCCCGCGCAAGCGGCTCGTCTTCGACGATCAGCGTCCTCATCATCCCGCAGCCGCCTCCGCGCCGGAAGCTTCTGCATTTGACGGAGCGTCTTCCAGCAATGGAATTGCGATAGACACCGTGAAACCCTGAGAGGGAGCGCTATTGATTTCAAACGAGGCAGCGCCATGACTAAAGAGATCCAGTCGGCGCTTTACCGTCCTGATCCCCAAGCCCGGCGAATTAAGTGCTTGCTCTGGCAAGGCGCCCTCACCATCATCGGAGACAGTCAGATGAAGAGACGAAAGCAGAACTCTCGTATCGATTGTCAGCATTCCGGGACGTGATCGAGGTGCTATTCCATGACGGATGGCATTCTCGACCAAGGGTTGAAGAGTCAACGCGGGAAGACGACACGCGAGAGCCTCCGAATCCACTGAACGCCTGATCCGGAGGCGGCTTCCCAGACGGATAGCCTCCAACGCAAGGTAGTCGTCAGTGAAACGCAGCTCTTCTCTGAGGCTCACACCTTCCTCCGCCTCAGATGAGTGCTCGCTCAATGTATAGCGGAGCATATCCGCTAACTGCGCCAACGCCGCCTTCGCATCCTCCTGTCTGTGCTCTACGAGGGCCAGGACCGAATGCAGCGTATTGAACAAAAAATGCGGATTCAGTTGCGCTCGAAGGGTTGCAAGCTCCGCTTTCGTTTTGAGCACCTCCGCCTCGATTCGTCTTCTCTCTTCAGCGCGAAGTGTCTCATTGGCCTGAAAAACATACGAAAAGGCCGCCAGGTTTCCGTAAACCATCAGACCGCTGATGAATTGCCACTGACCGGAGTAGCGCGTCCAGGAGATAAATATTGGACGGTAGTGCAGAATGGCGTGGCCGAAAGCAGTCAACAGGAAGTCACCGGCCCACCAGAGGAGTGAATAGCATACCGCTGATCCCAGTTGCAGAGGGAAGAACCAGGGGCGCTCGTGCGCAGCCCACCGTATTTTCCTGCACCAGCGCAGGGCAAGCAGGCCAAGAAGAGCGGCTGGAACAAGGTTGTACAGTACGGGCGCAGTCGGGTTGCGATGTTCTGCGACAAACGCAACATAGTAGCTCGCGGCATACGGTAACCATGCTGCCGCATAAAGCACCGCAAATCGCGGCCGACTCATCGCTATTCCCCCTCCCATTTTCCCGTCCGTCACGAGTATCTCTCCGGCCGATTCGGTGAACTGGCCGCAATCGACGGTGAACGGCGGGCATCTGCCGTACACCGACAGCCCTGCACGTTCCGCCGAAATCCATGCTGGCAAGGCCGTCGTTGTTCGTATCCTACAGCCCGGAACTGGTCATGGACATCGATCGCAAATCGGAGAGGGCGACATCCTGGTACCGCCTTCTGAGCACGCTTGGCTCCGCAGCAACTCACACGAGCGCCAGAAAAGGATTTATGACAAGACCAGATCGGCCGACGCGACTGAGGGTTCGTCTTCTGCTTGCGATGCTAATGGTCACAGGCAGCCTTGCCGCTCAGACCATCACCAGCGTCACAGTTCAGGTGCTCGACCCGACAGGGGCAGTCGTCACAAGCGCGAAGGTGACGCTGGCCACGGCTCATCAGGACTTCACCGCAGCGCTCTCGCATGCTGACCTGTACATCGTCCCGAAAATTCCCTCTGGCCGCTACGAACTCCTCGTCACGGCGCCGGGTTTCGCCGAATATCGGCAGGGCGGAATCGACATTCTCCCAGCGGCGCAGAACCGTCTCCGCGTTCGCCTTCTCTTGCCGGTCGAGCACCAGCACGTCACCATCACAGGTCACAGCGAGGATCTGAGCCTTCAGGCCAGCGAAAACGCATCCGCAACCGTAATCTCGGGCAACGAACTCAACGCTCTGTCCGACGATCCCGCGGAACTTCAAAACGAACTGCAAGCTCTCGCCGGCCCGGGAGCAGGACCGAACGGCGCCCAGTTATACATCGACGGATTTACGGGCGGTATCCTGCCGCCCAAAACTTCCATACGAGAAATTCTCATCAACAACAACCCATTCTCAGCGCAATACGAACGAATTGGCTACGGGCGAGTTGAAATCATCACAAAGTCAAGCCTTCGCTCCGTGCACGGACACCTTCTGGCGTACGGCAATGATTCCGTCCTGAATACTGCAAATCCCCTGGTGACACAACATCCATCGTATTACTCGGATGTTACGCAGGGCTCAATCACTGGCCCCCTGACGCACCGTATGGCCTATCTGGTAAGTGGAGTGTCTGTAGCACGCCAGGATCAGGACATCGTCGACGCGGTAAACCCTTTGTCGGTGACTTCATCAGTCACAGCCGCGGTGCCACACAGCAGCATTTTCCAGTATGTCAGCCCCCGCCTCGATTTCTCGACGAAGTCTGGCAGCACTCTCACACTCGAAGACTCGCTGTATCACGATGATGTAGCGGGCCTCGGCGTCGGCGCACTCAACCTTGCTCAGCAGGCATACAACAACACCTACTGGGAAAATGCCGTTGAATTCCATTCCACCTGGAGTGCGGGAGCCAACCTGGCAAATGAAGCGCAAGGTCGATGGCTCCACGTCCGGAACTCCCGGATCTCGGACACAGATACACCTTCCATTACGGTTCAGGGAGCCTTCATCAGTGGAGGCAACACGCTGGGGGCAGTTGAGGACCATCAGGACATCATCGAAGCCGATGATTACGTCACAACATCGCTGCATCGTGTCCTGCTGGAAGCCGGGGGCAGCGGTCGCCTGATCCGCGATGCAAATCATTCGACCTCCGGGTCGAACGGCGCATATACCTTCAACTCCGTATCTTCGTACCTGTCAGCCACCCCCACCCAATATCAGGTCACCCAGATCGCTCTGCCCACAGCACGGGCACTCCTGTTTAACGGAGCATTATTCGTTCAATCGGAATGGCGCTGGAAACCAAACCTCGATGTGAGTGCCGGGTTTCGCATGGAGGGTCAAAACCGCATATCGAACCATATGGATTGGGCACCTCGCTTTGCGTTTAGCTGGTCACCGCAATCGCGATCAAACAAGCGGCGCTCCGTGGTGGTGCACGGCGGATATGGGTGGTTCTATAACCGTTTCACCATGCCAACGTACTTCAATTCAACGGCTGGTACCCCGTATATTATCCAGGCGATTCAAGACAACGGCAGAAATCAGATCCCCTACGTTGTTAACCATCCAACCTTCTACAATGCCGGCAGCGCCACGGCAGTCGGCACCCTGCCGCCGGGCAATCAAGCGATACCGACCTTTTATACGATAGCGTCTCGCTTCCACGCTGCCCTGAACATGCAGGGTGCTGCAGGCGTGGACTGGCAGATTGGCAAAGCCAATACGGTCACCGCCACGTATCTGAACACGCGCGGAATCCATCAGTATATGACCGATAATTTGACAGCGCCGCAGTTCGATGCAGAGACGTACTCGATCACCGGGCCACCGCCGACCAGGTTCGACTACCAGTTCGAATCGAATGGCATTTACAAGCAGCAACAGATAATCGTCACTGAATCGACCAGACTCAAACGCCTTAATCTTCATGCCGTATATACGTATGAGGATACGCACAGCGATACGCAGGGCGTGGGGTATTTTCCCTCGGTTTCAGATGATCCGACCCTTGACTATGGGCGCGCGAGCTTTGCTGTAACGAATCAGGTTGTGTTCCTTGCTTCCTATCGGGCGCCATGGAGCCTAACCGTGGCGCCTTACCTGACCGCGCGTTCGGGGGTTCCCTACAATATCACCGTTGGCTCCGACCTGACGGAGAACAATCAGTTTAATGCGCGACCCACGTTTGGAACGTGCGGTACGCCGGGCGTGATCCAGACGGAGTACGGATGCCTCGACAGCGCACCGGCTGGAAAAGGAGAGAGCATTATTCCCTACGATCTCGGAACTGGGCCAGCCAATGCAATTGTGAATCTGAGGATCAGCAAAACTCTCTTCCTGTTCAGGCATCCGCAACCCCATACAAAGAGGACCGGCCACAGCAATGAACGCGACAGTTACCGATTAACTCTCTTCGGCATCGCGACGAATCTGTGCAACATCGTGAATCTGGGCACACCCAACGGGGTACTTGCCTCACCTCTGTTCGGCGAGTCCCAGACGCTTGCTGGCGGTCAGTTCTCGACCGGAACCCCGGGCAATCGAAGCATCGCATTCCAGGCCATGATCAGTTTCTAAGCGGCGCTTGTCCGAGAGGGTCTGCTGCCTCCTCGCGGTCTTCAGTCAGATACCGGCTTTCACTGAAAGACCGCCAGCATGGCCGTGGGCATCAATGTTGTCCTCCTGAATGGGAGCGCGAGAAAGCGCTCCCGCCTTTTTATGCTCCTGCGCCTTGGTCGTTTGAGGAGGTGATCAAGAACAGGATCACTTGATCTGGAGAGGGTAGTAGTACGCAGCTTGATCCTGTTCGTGCGTTGTAGAGAGAAAGTACGCCCCTGGCTCGACATCCCGCAGATCGAGCGACACCGAAAGCCTCTCCTGTGCCTGAATGGAGGTCGCAGGCGCCAGACCCTCTGCGATGACGCCGCTTCCGCTTTGATCGCGCGTAACCGCCACCAAGTACCGGCCGGGCAAACTGAATCGTGGGAGGATGATCGTCAGTTGCACGCGGGCTGCTGGCAACACGACTGACTGCAATTGGCCGGGTTGCTCTCCTCGGTACGTCCCCGCGTTCCAGAGATCGACGGTCTGCGGTACCGGTGAGACGGATGCCAGCATCTGCTGCCGATGGGCCGAGTAACGCGACCAGGCGAAGATTCCAACCGCAAGGATGAGGCAAACTGCCATCCCAAGGGCGAGGACCAGCTTTCTGTTTTGGGATTGGTGCTGCTCGCGAAGTACCAACAGCCGGCTCATGCATTCGGGACAGTTTGCGGCATGGTCGATGCGCGGATCGCTCAACGGAATCGTATTCGACCGCCGCGCCAGACCGCGCAGGAATGTATCGTCCGGACACGGCCCGATGGGCTCTGTTTGGCCGGAGAGCACCCGCTCCCGATGCTTCTCTATGATCCACGCCTCAAAGCGGTTCTCGGCGTGCGAAGATCGAAGCCGCCCAAGAGGATTCATCGAGGAGATTCTCCAGACCGGGACAAACTGCGCAGCAAAGATTTTAACTCCCGAAAATAGGCATGGCGGACGACAGTGTGATCCAATTCCAGCCCTGCTGCGATCTGCCGCCACGTGTAGCCCTGGTCACGCCTATCGAGGACAAATCGGGTGACCGGCGACAGCCGACCGAGCATTTCCCCTGCGATCACCCGCTGCTCGACATCCGGCGACCTGAAAAGCAGGTGCTCCAAGTCCGGCAGCAGGCCACAGGCAATCTCCCGGCTCTGCTTTCTAGCGATTTGCTTCGCTCGGCGCCGGATGAAGCTCTTAAAATGTGCGACGAGTTTCTGGTCCGCCACGTCGGAGTGGCGGGCGAGATACTCATCCGCCTTGTGGACGGCGTGATCCATCAGATCATACGCGGCATCACGGTCATTCAGGTAGCTCCAGGCGCACAGCAGGGCGTATGGCCACGCCGCCTTCGCGGCTGGCTCCAGTTTCTGATCAGAAGTACGGCGCCCTGTGGACCAGGCCCAACTCCATGTCAGCTCTTCCCAGTGCGATTCGCTTGGCGGCATTCGCGAGCATCTGCCCGGAGGGGATTCACCACCAGTGTTGCCATTATAGGCAACACACTTGCCGATCTGCGTGAAAGAAAACTTTGCTCCCGCGCCCCAAAACACCTGCCCAAGTGCCTTGAGTGAATGTAGGGGGATTGCGGTCGACAGTCGCGGATGATCCCTCCTGCGGATGGAGTCGAGATTGCCGCGGGCGCAGTCAGGACGAACGAGGATTGCTGCGATTCGGAATGATCGCAGGAACAGTCGAAACCCGCTGGACAGAGGCAGTGATGACCGGCTCGCTCTCAGTCTTGTCCAGCGAACGCAACACGACGATTCCCACTGCCGACAGTCGGAACAAAATCTACGCGCCGAAATGGCGCTGAACCTGCTCCGGGGGAAATGGAGGATTGAGATTCTGCTATTGCTCATGGACGGCCCTGTTCGTTTGGGTCAGCTTCGCAGGCGCATCCCTCGGGCTACCAGGAAAATGCTCGTCCAGCGTTTGCGCGAGATGGAGAAAGAGGGGATCATCACCCGCACGGACCTCAGCGGGAAGATAAAGCGAGTCGAATACACGGTCTGCGATCCTTTCGGCATCGCCGTACTGGATCTGCTCGTTTTTCTGGCAGACTGGGGTCGGCGCAACCTGTCCGTGTCGA
>Ga0335075_10017569_pt1 | contig 10636 bp, 5 predicted proteins | sample Lox_Sample_24_FD_206723 | JGI IMG/M metagenome (GOLD analysis project Ga0335075, IMG submission 206723) | Soil microbial communities from Loxahatchee National Wildlife Refuge, Florida, United States - Lox_Sample_2.4 | ecosystem: Environmental > Terrestrial > Soil > Wetlands | place: USA: Florida... | reverse complement strand
CCAGCAGAGGAAGAGGCACAGAATCCAAAATCCAAAGGCACACCCTGCCCCACCCTTCGGCTCGCGGCTAAACGGTTAAATTAGTATAATAGTAGTTTCCCAAGTCAGGAGGAACGGGTATGGAACGGCCCACTGCGCCGCCAATGACAGCCTTCGACGATCCGTCCTTGTATTTCAACCGCGAATTGAGTTGGTTGGAGTTCAATCGCCGCGTCTTGGAGGAAGCTCAGGATGCGAGCGTGCCGCTCTTGGAGCGCTTGAAGTTCCTGGCCATCTTCGAGTCCAACCTCGATGAGTTCTTCATGGTCCGTGCCGGCGGGCTTCAGCAGAAAGTGCAGTCCGGCATCAGCTACGGCTCCGGCGCCGACCGCATGCCGGTCAAGGAACAGCTGGAACGCATCGGCCAAACCGTCCGCGCGATGACCGGCCAGACTTATCACTGTCTCATGGAGCACGTCTTGCCGGCGCTGGAGCGCGAGGGCATTGTTCTGTTGGCGCCCAAAGATATGACGGAGATCCACCGCAAGCACCTGGCCGACCTGTTCCGCCGTGAGATCTTTCCCGTGCTGACGCCGCTGGCCGTCGATCCGGGCCATCCGTTTCCCCTACTGCTCAACAAATCGCTCAACCTTGCCGTCATCCTCCAGCGGCCGGGCAGCTCCGAAAAATTGTTCGCCGTGGTGCAGGCGCCGAGCGTGCTGCCGCGTTTCGTGACCCTACCATCCGACGCGACATCCATGCCGCGCGACATCTTTACGCCGCTGGAAAACGTCATCCGTATGCACTTGCCGGAATTGTTTCCCGGCATGCAGATCGAGCACGACACCGTTTTCCGCGTGACGCGCTACAGCGACATCGACATCGACGACGACGAAGTTGAGGATCTGCTCAAAACCATCGAGGAAGAAGTGCGGCGGCGGCGGCGCGGCGCGGCGGTGCGGCTGCAAATCGAGGCTAACGCCCCGGCCGAGGTCGAGCAGCTCCTCATGACCGCGCTCGATCTCGATCCGACCGACGTGTACCGCCATCCCGGACTGCTCGATTTGACCGGGTTATTTCAGATTCACGGCCTGCCCGGTTATCCGCACCTGCGCGATCCGCAATTCGTGCCGCAGCTGGCCCCGGAGTTCGTACAGGCCGCCAATCTCTGGTCGGCCATTCGCACGCGCGACATCCTCATCCACCATCCCTACGAATCCTTCAGCCATGTCGTCGATTTCATCGAGACGGCGGCCAACGACGAGCGTGTGCTGGCCGTCAAGCTGACCCTGTACCGCACCAGCAGCGATTCGCCGGTAGTGCGGGCGCTGGCGCGGGCCGCCGATAACGGCAAGCAGGTGACTGCCGTCATCGAGCTGAAAGCACGGCTCGACGAGGAACGCAACATTGTCTGGGCGCACGAGCTGGAAAAAGCCGGCGTGCATGTGGTGTACGGCTTCCCCGATCTGAAAACGCACTGCAAGGTTGCTCTGGTGGTGCGGCGCGAGGACGACGGCATTCGCCGCTACGTCCACCTGGCCACCGGCAATTACAACCCGCAGACGGCCCGCCTCTACACCGATCTCGGCTATTTCACTTGCAATCCCGATTTCTGCGACGACGCCTCGGCGCTGTTCAACTACCTGACCGGCTACTGCGAGTTGCCGCAGTGGCGCAAGCTGGTGGTGGCGCCGAGCCGGATGCAAGCGTTCATGATCGAGAAGATCGGCCACGAAACCGCCTTGCAGCAGAGCGGCAAAGAGGGCCGCATTTTCGCCAAAATCAACGGCATCCTGGAGCCGGCCATTGTGCAGGCGCTGTACCGAGCCAGCCAAGCCGGCGTGCGCATCGACCTGATTTGCCGCGGTATCTGCTCGTTGCGACCGAACGTCCCCGGCGTCAGCGACAACATCCGAATTATCTCTATTGTGGATCGCTTTTTGGAACATAGCCGCATTTACTATTTCGGCAACGACGGCGATCCAGAGGTCTACATCGGCTCGGCCGATTGGATGGACCGCAATCTGAGCCGCCGTGTCGAAGTGGTTTTCCCCATTGAGACGCCGGAGTTGAAGCAACGGCTGATCCGCGAGATCCTGGCCACTTCGCTGGCCGACAATACCAAAGCGCGTCTGCTTCTGCCGGACGGCACTTACGAGCGCATCCATCCAATCGACGCTCAGCGGCGTGTCCGCAGTCAGGCGTGTTTCCTGGAAATGGCCCTGCAAAACGCCGCCCGCTCGCTCCCGGAAGCGCCGCCGCCCGTTCCCTTCGTCGAACAGCGCCCCACTCCCCGCCGCCACCGGAAACGGCAAACGAGTTGATGGTTAGCCGCGACTCGAAGGGGAGCGCGTTCGCGCTCCCCTTCGAGTCGCGGCTAACCGGAATTATTTCGCCGCGGCGTAGCGATGGGTCGGCTGCGGTCGGCCAGGGCGGAAGCTCTGCATTGTGTGAAATTGGGGTGTTGCTCCGCGCTGCATACAAGCCGCCGTCACCGTTCGCCGCACCTGCTCCGCGATCAGCTCCGGATCAAGGGCCACCCGCGCGTTGACGATCAAATCCAATTCCTTCACCATGCCCCGCGACGGCAGCGACAATTCCGACCGGCTAGCGCTGCTCACAAGGTTCGCCACGCCGAACGATACGTCCGATAGAGCGATGGCCTTCAAGTGCGCCACCTCGCCGCCGAGTCGGTTCAGCGCCTCGTGCAAACGGTCAACCGCGTCGAGCAAGAACTCATCCACTGACATCGGCTTGTCAGCAGTGATGCGGATGCTGCTGTTGAGCCAGCCTAGCTCCGCCTCGCCCTCGGCGTAGATGTCGTAATCGATGTCGAGGATCTTGCGGCCGAAGCTGCCGCGCTGATCGAGCAGTTCCGTCAACGCCTCGAAGCCCTGTCCCGTCGTCGCCGACAGACGCAACAACGGCGTTCCAGGAAAAGCGGTCTGAACGAGATCGGTCAACTCCGCCAACATGGCCGCATCCAGCTCATCGAGGCGATTAAGGACGATGGCGTCGGCCTCTTCGAGTTGTTTGCGGAATATGTACGCTGCCTTCGGCGAGAATCCGGCGTTCTCCTCGGACTTGAGGATACGGAGTCCGTGGCTGGGCTTGAACAGCACCGGATAGGGAGCAACCTCGAAACGGTTGCCGTACAGATCCTTGAGCGGCTGGACGACGGTGGCGACGAGATCGGTGCAGCTGCCGACCGGCTCGGCCAAAATCACGTCCGGCCGTTGGCTGGTTTCCAGCTGCTCGACCTTGTCGATCAGGTCGTTGAAGCGGCAGCAGAAGCAAGCGCCGGGCACTTCCTCGACCGGGAAGCCCTGGGCGCGCAGGCTCGTGGTGTCCACAAGATCCTGAGCCTGATCGTTGGTGACGAGGCCGACCTTTTGGCCGCGGCCGAGATAGAAGCGAGCCAAACGCGCCAGCGTGGTTGTCTTGCCGGCGCCGAGAAAGCCGCCGATCATGATGAAACACACAGGTGTCATGGGTGATCCTCAAAGTGGTTTATAATGCTTGCACGGACATTCCGTCGCTGACGCTTCCGGCTCGTTCTAACAGCAATGTGTATCAGGGTCCGCCGTGTTTGCAAGGCGGCGGAGCGTTGACCGGAGCCATCTGCGGCGGACGCGAGGTATCGACCGGACGAATTTCGTCGTTGTTGATGCGTTCGCAGGCCAGCACCTTGGCGGGATAGCCAAGCGCCCAATAGAGCCGGAATTGCGCCTTGTTATAATCGGCGACGCTGACGTAGTAGTTATTGTAGGCCCGCATCAACTGCTGAAGGGCAACCACGACTTCGAGCGGTCGATTGACCAACACCAGCTGATCGCCGAAGCGCGTTGTCTCGCTGATGGCTTTGAGGTTGCCCTCGTAGGTCGTCCGGGCTTCCTTGACCTCGGTTTCCGCTTTGCCGATGCGCAGCACCGACGACTGAACGCGGGCATGGGCCTGGACGACCTCGGCGGCCACGTGATCCTGAATGCGAAACAGTTCGACCAGCTCGCGCTGCTTCTCGGCCTGCCGTTCTTGCACGATGGCCCGGTTGCCGAAACCGAGGTTGTCCAGTTGCCAGGTGCCCATCGTCAAGGAATCGAAACGGCCAACCCACGACTCCTGCCGGCCATTCACATCGGAGGCGAAAATGCCGGTCATTAAAGAACTGAACGGCGAAGCCGGCACGGCATTGGGGGCGATAACCAGGCTGGGCATCAAGGGCCGCAGCTTCTCGTGACGAATGCGCTGAAGCGCCCATTGGACCAGCGCTTGTTGGGAAGCCAGTTCCGGGCGGCTGAGCAGACCAATCGGCACCAGCTCGTCCACCACTTCCTTGGGAGAGATGAGCGTCACTTGCAAGTGCGGCTGCTCCAAGGGCGCGACCACGGTAGTCGGATTGAGCCGTAATTCCCGCGTCAAATCGGCGCTGGCCTCGCGCCATTCCTGGTAGCGCAACAGCATCTCGCGCTCGATGTCAGCCAACGTCGTCAAGGCCCGGTCGATTTCGATAGGAGACGTGAGATCCTTGGCAAGCGCTCGAACCTTGTCGGTGAGATCCTTGGCTTTCTCCGCGACATCTTGCGTTCCGGCCATGCGTCCGCGCGCTTGCTGAACGTTGAAATAGGCTTCGGCTACCTTCCACAAAGCATCGTTCTTCGCCGTCTGAACGTCGAATTGGCGAGCGGCGATGCGCTCCTTGGCTTCGCGGGGAAGAAAGAGCAGATCGACGAATGGCCAAGTGAGGTAGGGACCGGCGCCGAGCATGTATTGATCGCGGCCGACGTTGTACTCAATACCGCTGTTGCCGGCGCCGCCGCCGTCGTGACGATACCAGGTGCCGCCCATCGTCAGATTGGGCAGCCAAAGCACCTGAGCGCGTTTCAGCTCGGCCACGGCAATCTGGAGACTGGCCTGGGCGGCGGCGATGATGATGGGGCGCGCGTCGGCCAATTGTAGGGCGGTGGGCAGATTCATGGGCATGACCTGATCGCCCCCCTGCACTTGGCCTGGCTTGAGCTGCGGCGGCGCCTGGCCTTCGGAGACGATCGGCCCTTGCAGGAACTGTGCCGGGGCCGGGCAGGCGCGCCGCGCTGCCGGCACGACGGCTGCCCCATCCGCGGCCGGCTGCTCCGCGGGCAGCGGACGGGGGGGAGGCGCGGTCTCCTCCGGCCCTTGCGGGGCGGCGGCGCGAACCGGACAAGAGAGCATCAGAACGGCTGCAAGAACCAGGGAACCCAGCAGCGCCCAAGAACAGGAACAGCGAACCATACCACACCCTCCGTTCATCGGGGACAGCCCTGACAAGGCGGCGGCGCGTCCACCGGAGCCATCTGCGGCGGACGCGATGTATCAACCGGCACGATCTCGCCACCGCCCTTTTCGCAGGCCAAAACGCTGGCGGGATAGCCGAGCGCCCAGTAGAGCTGGAATTGTGCCTTGTTATAATCGCTGACGCTGACGAAGTAATTGTCGTAAGCCCGCGCCAACTGCTCGAGGGCGACCACCACCTCCAGCGGGCGATTGACCAACACTAGCTGATCGCCAAATCGGGTTGTCTCGCTGATGGCTTTGAGGTTGCCCTCGTAGGTCGTCCGGGCTTCCTTGACCTCGGATTCCGACTTGCTAATGCGAAACAAAGCCGACTGAACTTGGGCGTGGGCTTCCATGACTTCGGAAGCCACCTGATCCTGAAGACGAAACAACCTCGTCAGCTCGTGTTGCCGTTCGGCGGCGCGTTGGCGGACCAAGGCTCGATTGCCGAAGCCGAAGTTTTGCAGCTCCCAGATGAGCATGGTCATGGAATCGAATCGGCCAACCCACGGTTGCAGCCGGCCGTTGACATCCGAGGAGAAGATACCGGTCATCAGGCTGCCGTAGGGATTCGCCTCCGTAACGTAGGGAGAGGCCGGCACGGCATTGGGCGCGATGATGAGGCTGGGCAAGAGCGGCCGCATTCTCTCCTGCCGCAGACGATCGAGCGTGTACTTCACCAGAGCTTGCTGGGAGGCCAGCTCGGGCCGGCTGACCAACCCTACGGGAACCAGTTCCTCGACGGCTTCCTTGGGCGAGATCAGCGTCACTTGCAAATGCGGCGGCTCCAAGGGAGCGACCACGGCGATCGGATTGAGCCGCAGCTCCCGCGTTAAATCGGCGCTGGTCTCGCGCCATTCCTGATAACGCAGCAGCATCTCGCTCTCGATGTCGGCCAATTCCGTGCGTGCCCGATCGACCTCGATGGGCGAGACCAGATCCTTGCTCAACGCTTCGATGGTACGCACGAGACTGCGAGCCTTTCCGACGACATCTTGCGCTCCGGCCATGCGTCCGCGCGCTTGCTGAACGTTGAAGTAGGCATTAGCCACCGAGCGCAGGGCCGTGTTCTTGGAAGATTGCACGTCGAATTGTCTGGCGGCCACATTGTCCTTGGCTTGCCTCGGCAGATAAAGAAGGTCGGTAAGGGGCAAGTCGAGCAAAGGTCCAAGGCCGAAGAAATACTGATCGCGGCCGTTAGTGTATTCGGTGCCGCTGTTGCCCGTGCCGCCGCCGTCGTGGCGATACCAAGTTCCACCGACCGCCAAATTAGGCAGCCAAATGACCTGAACGCGGCGAAGCTGGGCAATGGCAAGCCGAAGGCTGGCCTGAGCGGCGGCGATGATGATGGGACGCGCATCGGCCAGTTGCAGGGCGGTGGGCAAATTGATGGGCATGATTTTGTCGCCTGTCTGCCCTTGGCTCAGTTCGAGACGCGGCGGCGCCTGGCCCTCGGAGACGGTCAGCCCGTGCAGGAATTTTCCCGGACACGGAGCAGGCACATCTCCGGCGCGCGCGGGGACAGAAACAAGGAAGCCGGCCAGGATGGCCAGCTTGCCCAGAGCCCCCCCATGCCCCGCGACTCGACCCATTGGCATTTTCCTTAAGCCAATGCTCTTTCCCTCGCGCCGAATTTCCCGCAAGACGCGCAAATGCCGTCTTCGCCCTACATCGGTAAAAATTAGCGCGGTCAACTACAAATTCCGTCGCTTCGCGCTCTTGGGCGGATGAAACGACTCCGTACTGTTCCCGATTGTTTTATTTCGTAAGATTGTCTTCACAGAGGCATTCAATTTGCTGCAAGACTTTCACATCGCGATCATTAAAGTTTTATCGCCGGCCAGCGGTAAAGATGCTGCCTTAGGGGGATCGCTCAAGACAACGCTTCGAAAGAGTTAGCCATGAATCCCATTCGTTTTGCCATGCGGCACCCAATCACCATGGCGATGATCGTGGTGGCCCTATTCGGTCTCGGCGGACTTGCCATCTACCAAATGCGGATCGACATCTTCCCCGAATTCAATAATCCACAGATCTACATAATCCAGAATTACAATGGCATGAGTCCCGATCAGGTCGAGGGCTTGATGGTTAACCAAATCGAGACAGAGCTACAGTACGTCGATGGCGTTAAGAGCGTGGAATCGCAGAGCATCCAGCAGACCGCTCTCATGAAGGTGTCGTTCTATCCCGGCTCGGACATGTCGCAGGCGATGGCGGAATTGGTCGCTGAGGTCAACCGGGCGGCGGCCTTTATGGCCAAGGGCGTGTTGCCGCCGCAGATCATGCGCATGGATCCCGGCAGCGTGCCCATCGGCTACTTGGTGCTGACCAGCCAAAGTACGTCGTTGGGCCAGTTGGCCGACCTCGCCGAGTACAACGTTCGTCCACTCATCCAGACGGAGGTGCCCGGCACCGTCGGCACTTCTCCATTCGGCGCCAACCTTCGTTCCATCGTTATCACTGTCGATCAAGACCGCCTGCGCTCGTACAACTTATCGCCAGATGATGTCGCCACGGCGCTGATGAGCGGTAACGTCGTCATCCCATCCGGCAATCTCTACCTCAAGGATCAGATGCCGATTGTTCCCACGAATGCCATGGTGGACGACATTCGCACAATCGAAGAGATTCCCCTGCGTGCGAAGCACAATCTCTACATCCGCGACGTGGCCACCATCTCCGACGCAACCGACATCAACTACGGTTACGCCATGGTGGACGGCAAGCGCTCGGTCTACATCCCGATCGTCAAGAAGAACACCGCCTCCGCCCTGACGGTAGCCCGGGAGATCCGCGACTCCATGTCGCGTTTCCAGAGCGTGCTGCCGGAAGGCGTGGAAATCAAATACAAGTTCGACCAGACGCCGACAGTCGTGGAAGCCATCCGCAGCCTGGCCACCGAGGGGGCCATCGGCGCCGGCCTGACCGGCCTGATGGTGTTGATCTTCTTGCGCGACTGGCGCAGCGTTCTCGTCGTGGTTTTCAACATCCCGCTGGCCCTGCTTGGCTCGCTGTTCGGTCTCTGGTGTACCAAGAACACAATCAACATTATGACGCTGGGCGGACTGGCACTGGCCATCGGCATGTTGGTCGATGAGGCCACCGTCGAAGTGGAGAACATCCATGCCCAAATGGAACACGTCAAGACCATTCCGCGCGCCGTGCGCTTGGGCAACTATATCACTGCCGTGCCGCGCTTGCTGGCCATGCTGTGCATTCTGTCGGTGTTCATCCCGGCCTTCATCATGAAAGAACCGATGCACTCGCTGTTCGTGCCGTTGTCGCTGGCGGTCGGCTTCTCCATGATTACGTCTTATTTGCTGTCCAGCACCTTGGTGCCGGTGCTGGCCACTTGGTTGCTCAAAGGACCGAAAAATCCGAAGGACGCCGAAGAGGACCGGGACGCGGAGCGTCCGGACGTGCGCTCTCACGCGGAACGTGGGAACGAGAGAGGTTCTCACCAGCCCGCAGCGCAAGCAAGGGAGGGCGAGGAAGAATGGATGCAGAAGGGCTTTTTCGGAAAAGTCCAGCGCGTATTCGTCCGTGTTGTCGGCTTCCTCATCGGCTGGCGCTGGATTGTCGTGCCGGTGTACGTGTTGGTGTGCCTGCTGATTCTTGTATTTGTAGGTCTGGAGCTGGGCCGTGAGTTGTTTCCCGCTACCGACATGGGACAGTTCGTGCTGCGTTTCCGCATGCCGCCGGGCACTACCTATGAGCTAACGCGCGAGGCTTGGATTGAGTGCCTGCGCACCATTGAGGAGGAAGTCGGCGCCGGCAACGTCGAAATTTCGATGGGTTTCGCCGGCCAACAAGCACCCAACTTCTCCATGAACAACATGGTTCTGTTCATGCGCGGGCCTGACGACGGGCAAATGCGGGTGAAACTGCGGGAAGGCAGCGACATCAAGGTTTTCGATCTTCAGGAGAAGCTGCGCAAAGCGCTGCCTACACGTCTCAAGCCCTGGCTGACCGGCGTGCTGCATAAAGAAGGTTACTCCGACGAAGAAGCCGAGGAACGCGCCGGTCAGCTCCGATTCGGCTTTGAACCAGGCGACATCGTCAGCGAGGTCATGAGCTTTGGCTCGCCCACCCCCATTGAAGTCCTCGCCTCCAGCCACCAACTGGAAGAGGCCCGCGCCTTTCAGGAAAAGGTGCTGGCCGCCTTGCTCTCCAACCCTTATCTGCGCGACGTCCAGTTCCGCCAAGAATTGGACTACCCGACGATCCAGGTCAACATTGACCGCCAGAAAGCCAACCTGAGCGGCGTCACTACCGAGGGGGTCGGCCGATCCGTGCTGGAGGCCACTTCCTCCAGCCGTATGCTGTATCGCAATTACTGGATCGACAAGAAGTCCGGCCGCAGCTATCAGGTGCAGGTGCAGACGCCTGTCTCGCGCATGACCTCCGAGGCGCAGGTGGAGACGCTTCCACTGCGGCAGATTAGCCCCTGGCTCAACCTGATGGTCCGCGACGTGGCCCGCGTCGGCAAGGGTACGATGCCCGGCGAATTCGACCGCACGCAGATGCAGCGTTACGTGAGCATCACGGCCAACGTCGAAGGCACGGATCTCGGCCGAGCCGCCAAGCAAGTCGAGGAGGCTGTCAACGAGGCCGGACAGCCGCCCAAGGGCGTCCACGTCGAGCAGCGCGGCCAAGTCAAGCCGATGAATGAGATGTTCGAGGCGCTGGAGCTTGGCCTGGGCGCATCTGTCTTCGTCATTCTCGTGTTGCTGACCGCCTATTTCCAATCGTTCCGCCTGGCCCTCACTTCCATTGGAGCGGTGCCGGGCGTGCTCAGCGGCGTCGTCCTCATTCTCTTTTTCACCAAAACCACGCTCAACATCGAATCGTTCATGGGCACGATCATGAGCGTCGGCGTGTCGGTGTCCAATTCCGTCATGCTCGTCACTTTCACCATGATGGAGTGGCAGAAAGGCACATCGATCCACGACTCGGCCCTCCGCGGCGCCGGCGAACGCTTGCGGCCAATCCTCATGACCGCCTGCGCCATGACCATCGGCATGGTGCCCATGTCGTTGGGACTGGAGGCCGGCAGCAAGATGGAAGCGCCTTTGGGCATGGCCGTCATCGGCGGATTGGTCCTGTCCACCTTCGCCACTTTGCTGATTCTGCCGTCCATTTACACCATCATCATGGGCGACCGCAAGTTCGAGCAGCCTTCCATCGACCCGGACGATCCCGAAAGTGCGTATTTCGACGGCGGCGAGCAGCAGCAAGGACGGGGCAACGACACGAACCAACCGGAAAACTCACGAGAGAACGATGGAGATCATTCATGAATCGCATCTATCCTCGTTCCCGCGCGGAGTGTGGGAACGCAAGT
>Ga0335075_10017568_pt1 | contig 10636 bp, 11 predicted proteins | sample Lox_Sample_24_FD_206723 | JGI IMG/M metagenome (GOLD analysis project Ga0335075, IMG submission 206723) | Soil microbial communities from Loxahatchee National Wildlife Refuge, Florida, United States - Lox_Sample_2.4 | ecosystem: Environmental > Terrestrial > Soil > Wetlands | place: USA... | reverse complement strand
AACTCCAACAACACTCAATTGACTAGAGAAGAACAAGTTGGGGAGGGAAGATCCTCGCAGCGGTAAGCACAGAGATTTCATCTCTGTGCGCGCATTGACCACATATCACGGGACCTGGCCGCAGGACGGGCCAGACCGTGACAAAGGGTAAACTAACTAGTTAATGAAAGAACTAAATCACGTACATTATGGCTAGGTGGCGCACTCCCAATCTAGTAACCAGCACAGTGCTGAGTGAAAAGCCGGTGAATTATTTCATACAAAGCTGGACGAGTTGGAGCCCCGCTACTTATGGAAGCTTTCATCATTGACAAGCCATTCGCATGTGCTTTACACTAGAAGCTTGAGAGCCCGCCGTGGGCGGCCTGATTCGGAAGACTTGGCATCTTTCTGCCTTTAGGTACTTTGAGCTCAACGTAAGGTATCTTACCTTTCCACGAATCCATACCTCCACCCCTCCATGCCTCCACCCCTCTACACCTCCAATACATCGAGGGCACCGGCTGATTGACCGGCTGATTGCGCAGACCCCCCGTGGCCCACCATTGGGCCCCGCCGGCAGCACTGGCCGGTGCCCGAGCCTTGGGGGGGGAAGGGCTGGATTATTATTACCTCCCCGGTCGCCTCCCCCCTCCCCCAGACCCTCCGCCCAACCACCGGGCGCTCCGGCATACGGACGTCTGAGGGAGATTCAGATAGACTCGAATTTGGTGTTGGTGGGGCGGTTGCCTCGGCGACCGTTGCCCTGGTGACTTGCCAACCGGCCATGTTCTCTAGAATTGCTGTTTACCATTCACAACTTCGCAAGTGCCGCTGCCGGCCCACCTCCGTGCCCTGCGCTGTGCCCACGCCTCCACGCCTCCATGCCCCCGTGTATCCCTCTCTGTGCCAATATCGTAGGCATACACGCCTACATACCTCTATGCCTCTACGCCTGCACGCCTGCACACGTACATGTCTCCGTACCTCATACTTACACGTGGGCATATACGCCTGCACGCCTATATGCTTCCCCCCCCCCGTGGGTGGGCCGAATCGGAGGAAGCTAAACTTCCGACTCAGACATAGACATAGACATAGACACAGACATAGACACGCTGTATTCAGCTATCACATACATCGCATATGCCCTGTTTGCAATACGCTTGATGTCTGCAGGCGTATATGCACTGGAGGTCCGATTACCGCCTATCGTACTCCGTATACACCCGCCCGCGACGCTGCGCACACCATGCCACACACTTCATACACGTAGATGTAGATGTAGACGTAGATGTAGACGTAGATGTAGACGTAGATGTAGACTCCTGCCCGCCATCGACCCCAACCTCCACTTCCTGCCCGCCATTCGCCTCCTGCCCGTGATTCACCTTCTACCCGCTGTACACCTCCTGCAGGCCATCCATCTCCACTCCCTACCCGTGATTCACCTCCTTCCGTCGTCGACCTCCACCTCTATGTCCACCTCCGGCCCGTTATCCAGCTCCAGCTCCTGCACGGTATTCACCTCCGGCCCGGCATCGACCTCCACCTCCACCTCCTGCACGCCACCTGGCTCCTGTACGCCATCGAGCTCCGCCCCAACCTTCTTCCTGCCATTCACCTTCCGGCCCTGCCCACCTCCAACTCCACCTCCTGCCCGGCATTCACCTCCAGCCCTGCATCGACCTCCGCTTCCTGCCCGTGATGCCCACCAACCTACTTATGGCTGCTATCCTGCCCGCCATCGCTGTGCCTGGGCTTCTCCTCTCTTCCCGCTTGATTGTGTTTATGGAGATGGCGTGTGTGGATGAGGCGTAGAGTTCTGGAAGGCGGGCTGGTATGGAGATCGTGTACGTATGGAGGTATGGAGGTCATGTACGTATGGAGGAATGGAGGTAGTGCAGGCATAGAGCCGCAGGGGTTTTGAAGTCTGGAAGGCGTGCAGGTATGGAGGTCTGGAGGCCATGCAAGCATGGAGCCGCAGAGGTCTGGGGATCTGGACGTATGGAGGTTGTGGAGGCATGGAGGCGAGGTCTGGAGGTCTGGAGGGCGTGCGGGTATGGAGGTTTGGAGGCCGTGTAGGTATGGAGGTTCTGAAGGAGGTTGAAGACTGTGGAGACGGCAGGAAGCTCTGGAGGCGGCAGGAAGCGTTGATACGGTTGCTGAAGTCCCGATACTGGAGGAGCTGGAAGTGTTTGATGGGTTCGCGAGAGTTTGATGGGAAGTTTGAAGGGGTGTAAGGGGTGTAAACAGAGTTACACGGGCCAAGTGCACCGCCATATTTTCCGGAAAGTATGGCTCTGCATTAGACAATGTAATATAGACTTGCAGTGGGCTGAAGTTTCTGTGACCTTCGTAGGTAGGACGCGAGATCTTGAAGGAGGTCCGGCTCCTTCTGATCATCGTAGTTTCTCTGGATCTGCTTTACATCCTCTTTAAGAACCTTGCGGATGTCATGGAATTCGCGACTGTGGCATCTCCTGCAACTGGCAGTTCCAGCGTTCCCTAATTTCCATCCTCTATCGGCGAAATGGAAAGGGGTTTTAGAGGCTCTTGAACAGGCAATGCTATCTGCTTATGAGACGGCTATGCGTCAATTGTCGTGACTGAGTGACTTTGCCATAGTCCTTACGATCCGCGTCCTGGGACAAGAAAATGTACACATCCGCTATTACAAGAACTCTCCAATAGCGGAATTGAAATATATCTCGGCTTGACGCTCGAGCCTGCGCCTCATGCACCAAACGCCCTCAGCATAGCCGAAGCTAGCGTGGACGCTGCCACAACCCGCGCTTCCTCTAGGTCGTCTCGCAGGCGGGCGTCGAGGAGCCGCCACGGCTGGACGAGCATGTCTCTTCGGTCCTCATTGCCCGCCATGGTCTCACGAAAGACCTCGCGCATGCCCTCGTACGTGTGGATGCGCGCCACGCACCACTCCCCCAGCAGCGGCGGCTGCTGGCGGCAGAGCTCTAGCACCAGGGCCGCGACCGAGGCCGCCACGGGCACCGCGACCGACGTTCCCGAGAGGACCCTTTCGGGCGCACTGCCAACGTCGCCGCTGGGACTCAGTGCCACGGGCCATGCGCCCAAGACGGCCTCGCCGAGAAAGGAGAAGTTGTCGTTGCCGTGCCGCATCGGCGGGTTATATGCCGACGCGACACCGTCGCCCGAGGCCGAGTTGATGCAGAAGACGGAGCCCATGCTCGCGGGGAACGCCGGGCGATCCTCTCGCGCGCCACTGTTGGCGGCCGCGGCGAAAATGAGGATTGGGGGCTTCGCCTCAACGCACGCCTTGATGGCCGCCTCGATCTCGGGCTTGTAGGTGCGGTAGCCGAAGGACATTGAGAGGATATCGACTTTCCAATCTGTTCTCGCGTGGTTGATGGCCTTCACAACGGCTTCCACCCCGGCCTCGTCGACCCCATCTCCGTTTCTGAACACCCTCGCCACGTACAAATGTGCCCATGGCGCCATCCTCAGAATGACGGACGCGATGTGAGTGCCGTGGCCGCAAATGTCGCCCGTGGACGGGTCTCCAGCGACCCAGCTGCAGCAACTCATGATTTCGGCCTTCGATACGGCGATTCCGGGATGCTCAAGGTCGATGCCGGTATCAAGGACGGCGATGCGGATACGCTCATCGGTCTGTCTCCGCCGCGCATTGAGCAGTTTCTGCGTCCGATCCGTGAAAGATTGGAGCCACAGCTTGGCCACACCAGCGCCGTGACCCTCAGGGTCGCTCGACCGTGTGTCGAAAAGAGAAGCCCAATCTTGCGCCCGCGCCTCCAAATCCTGGCTGTCGTGATTACCTCCTTCCATTTCTGCATCGGCTTGGTCCAAATCTAGCGGTGGTGGGGTGGGCTGTGGATTCCTAGGCGAGACCAGGGACTGAGAATACTTAGCCGCAATGCTATCGAGAAGCAGTATGGGAGAACGTACCTCGTTGAGTGGTTGCAGCAGTGGAAGATCTTGCAGGATGTTCTGCTTTCCCAAACTCGGGGTCTCCACAAATAATTCATCGTATTCATCATTGTAGTAGGATCGAGTCAACTCCGTCTCACGCTCGGGCGCAGCCGCAGTTATGACGGTTGTAGACTGACAGAACTGCACCGACTTTTTGCGACGCTTGTCCTTCGAGTCAAGTCCGAGTCGCTGAGGAACTGCGTGACTCCAGAGAGGAGGCCTTGATTCATTTTCATACACCTGCTTTAGAGCCGTAATATGGGCGAAGATAGCTTTGGTCTCCTTTAGCAGGTCTCTTCCCCAAATGCTGACGAGGTCGAGCCTCTGCTTCATTTCGAGTTCAGCAAGCTCTTCCATGTCTTTCACCTGCTTCTGAAAATAGTCAAAGAACTCTAACTTCTTCTGGTTCCGGAGCTGCAGTTTCTGTAGCATCTCCTTGGCAGCGTCGTGAAGGTCTACAACGATTACCTGAGTCTCCCATTTAGCCTTTGACACGTCAGCGGCGAGCCGGATATATCTGTCGTATAGCTTTATCGACAATCCTGCGTCAGGTCCGCAGAAGCATTCTTGAAGTGTGGAGGAAGGCTCGGAGAGAAGCTCCAGGTGTCCATTTACTCCTGAAATGACGTGCTCCGCAATGAAAGGACCAGTTTTGGATGAGATGCCGCGTGTGACTTTCCTTATGGACAACAAACCGTCAACCTCGTCCAGCAGGCGGAAAAGAACTTTGGCCAATGGTCGTAACGTTGGGACTGCCAAGCTCTGGATTTCTTGTAGGTCTAGAGTCATATCACAAATTTCTGCGTCCGTAAGATTCTGCGCAAGTGTGTCGTAAAGAATTTCGTTCGCAAGACTTTCAACCGCGATTCTCTCCTTGAACCACATTCCTAGTGGTGTCCGAAACGGAGGATTGATGGCATCTTGGTCGCGCCTCAGTACTAGCCCCAGCTCTCGTGTGAAATGCCCGACTGCCGCTCTGGCTTCGTCTGCCAATCGCTGCTTAAACCACTCCCGATGTCCCATCGCTGTCAAGCTGGTGCGGCCCCTCCCCAAAAATTGAACGTGACCGGGCTGGAGGTCAATATCACCACACTCAGGGTCAAAATCGCTGGCGGGCTTGGCAGCACTGTCGGGGTGTGAGTTCCGCTTCTCATGCCTCGCCTGCACAATTGTCAAGAAGAGTCCCAGAGATAGATAGATCGCGTGGACAACCACGGATATGCCTTTTTCCCCCACTTACCTAGTACGCTCATTACAACTTCCGGAAGCAATATGCAGTTCAGTTCCGTCTCCCAAGCATCACGAGTAGGGATTTTAACCGTATTGTCTGGCAGGGGCTCGTAACGGATACCAACCCGATCAAAGCCGCGAAAATCTAGTACAGTCTTTTCGACGATGTACGCATCTGGGCACCGCACACCGCCGCTCGAGTGGGTATTCCAGCCTGAAGCCGCCGCTGGAGAAACTGGAAAGAGGCCAGCTTGGATTTTGTCGCACGGCAGGCATAGGCTCTTCGAGCCTAAGGATACAACTGCCTTAATAATCAATGGCCCCGCGCCTCATGTATTTAGACTTGGCTTCTCCCACAGAAGCACAAAGAAGACATTCACCCGCAGAGAAGATCCTACATCGAGAGAATTACTCTACCACATTACCTGCCCATTTTCATCTATTCCCACGACGTTTCGCTCAACAGCCCTACTGCCGTGCGGCAGATTTCGATCAGCGCCCTGCAATTGTGGCTATGCTGAGGAAGCCATTTTGCTTGCCGAGTCTGCCGAGCCCGGCCCCCCACTCTGACACGGCCAAATTTAACTTAGTCGGCATGAGGTTCTCGGAGTGTACCGTGTCGGCGCTAAATATGCAGTACAGCACGCTGGGCTTGGCCTTGCCTGTTAGGCTCAAGCTACATCGCTCCTGGAGAGCGTCATGGCGATCGCCCGCATTTGTTGTTGTAAGGAGGTCTCCAGTGCTGAGCTCCGGGTAATCATACCAGCTGATTCAGCGTTCTTGCACATTTCTTTCAAAGTGTTCCATAGCCCTTACAATGAAGGCGAAGAAGACGTACTTCCTCATGCCACCCGGCAGCTCGCATGCGGTCGGATCCATCATCCTGGGTAATGTCATCTCGGACCCTGCGCTGCCCACAGACGCTGTAAACCAGCGACCTGTCGCCTTCCCGCCGTCCATTCCAATCTGCTACAGCATTCCGCTCAAGAGCTGGAAATGGAGCAAGGCGCCGGCTGTCAAGGCCAGTGGCGGCATCTTTGCGCAGTTCGTGGGAGCTCTGGACTTTGAAATCAGCGCGCACAAGGACAATGAGGCGAAGCGGGAGTACTTCTGCAAGGAGCTCGAGACGCAGAGCTTCCAGGTCTCGGAAGAATACATCGGCCTCATCAGGGCGCTGCCTGAGGTCCAGGCCAAGATCCTCCGACGTGAGAGTCTGTACGTCATCACAGGCATCAAGGTCGCCAAGGGTGCTACGGTCAACGAAGAAGCCTTCAAGAGCCTCGGCTTCCGCCTCGCGACCACGGTGGACCTCACAGCCTTGGGAGGGGCCCCTGTCAAGGTCGGTCCACAGGCAGAATTCGACAGATCGGTTCCCGAAAGGTTCGAGTATAACATTGATGAGGATTTCGTATTTGCATACCGGCTCGAAGAGATATTCTACCGCTGGAGAGACGTCCGAAGTCGCCCATTCGGTAAAGAGGGTGATATTCACGGCATAACTTCGAACCAGGACGACGAGGACGACGAAGATGAGGAACAAGAGGACACCATGGACAACTTTGTCTTTGATGACCCTCAAAACAACGATATACCAGCGTCAATGGTGAAAGGGATGCAAACTGCCCAGGTTCAGGACGAGGATGGTGAGAAGTACGATGTCGTCTGGTTGAATTCCCGCCCTTGATTATTCTATGCGTGGCTTCAGATCAATGCTTATAAACAGATTCTCTGTCTAGGTTGATACAAAATTTCGTCATGTCAATACTACTGGAGAACTGACCGACGCAATGTCCAAGATATTTGTAAATCTTTCATGCCTAGCAGGTCTATATACGGTGAACGAAGTCACTGAGTGCCTACAATACAAAAGGCTTATGATGTGCCAATTGGAGCGATGTAGTTTTCGTTAGAATGACGTCGCATTCAGGTAGGTCATGCTATGCTCGGACACCATCGTGTGAAGATCGGTTGCGATGTGTTGAGATCTGGCATTGAACTGTTGAATCAACTGTCTAATTTTATTAGATTGTATTTACCGAGTGGTTCTTGATGGTATGTTGAGGTTCCTTCGACTCTGCCCTTCGCGCTCTGCCACTAGAAGCTTGAAGTAATCCCGCATGATCATGACTTCAGTATTTATCTGCACTCTCGGTTGAGGTGCCCACGGGTCCAAACGTTGCGATGAGCTGCTTTCCTCCGTGAACAGTTGTTCAACGAGCTTCCACGCCGGCTCCGCCCCAGCCGCCGCGCAGAGGTGTAGATCCGCGCCTTGCTTGATGAACTCGTCCAGGAGTTTCGCAAAAAGGTTTGCGAACCCCTTAGGTCCCAGGTCGCGATGAAAGCTCTGCTTAGTGCGGTGTGTCCCTGAAGCCGCCGTTATGTACGAGAGCATGAGACTCCATGCACTGGTGCTTCCTAAGATCGGCTTGTTGGGATCCGTGCTTTCAGCTTGAAGCAGGCGGACGGCTATATTCGCCCACCGCGGCCGTATCACGACTTGCCGGTCCAGAAACATAACCGCCTCGTTCGTGAGACTTCCGTTGAACTCAGTTGTCTGACTTTTCCATGGCGGAGCGCCAATATATCGCAAGGAGTCGAATAGGAGCTGTGTAGTGTCCATCGCCGCAACACTGGCGGAATTAGCAAGCTCGCTGATAAAGTAGTGCTCGAGTCCGTGAAACAAGGCTATTGAGGCAAAATTGTTCGGATTGAGGATGTGTTGCCTATTCGAATCGACCGTGTAGCCCCTTGTCCAGTGACCTTGCATATCGCACTCTCCTTTTCGGGAGAAGCATTTCATGATGCTTGTCCAGTGCTTCATAAGCACAGTATCTAGCTGCTTTAGCCATTTGGGCGGAACCGGTTCTCCTGAATCTTCCGCCATGGAAGCGTAGACGAGTGCTTTGTCCATCATGTGCCAAAGAGTGCTTATTTCAGTATCGACCCCTCGCGGCGTCGGGATCGTCTTGCACATCATGACGCAGGAGCGGAACAGCTCGGGACTCGGGTCGTACTTCTTCGGAGTGGCTGTGAGACTGATCAACTCCTTCCAGACCTCAGGTAAACGCAGGAATTCAACCACGGTCCGGTGGATGAAGTCCACATAATATGAGGAGACGATGGCGTGGTTGACGACACTGATGCGGTTCGTCTGCCACTCGCGGCACTCAATAAGCCCGCGACTCCGGCTGCTGATGCGATTGCTAAATTGGTCGCACTTGTCCTTGTAGTAATCTGGGTCGAGAGGCCCCATGGGCGCAGACATATTCTGCTCTGGGTCATCATCGCAAAATGACAGCTGGATCACCAGAGGGTATCCAGCGGAGGACTGCACCTGTTGCGCCTTCAGCAGGAGCTGCATCATTTCGGAAGCTTGTCGCTGGTATCTGGGCTGAATATTCCGAATCATGTGGTCGTATAGAGCCTTAAGGTCCGATGGCAACTCGTTCAGTCGATCACGCATTTCCTTGATGGAGTCCCCGTCTATGAGCCCTTCTCTCAGCGATCGAACGACCAATACGACCCACAGAAAGACGCCATACGACTTGTCCGTAATCTCGTTGATCAGGGCCGCCCACTGAGCCCCATGCCTCTGCATGAGCATTCCAGATAAGTGATGCCTTGCATACCTTTGTATGTCACCTTTAGTGAGATCCTGCAAGCGAAGAGTCGGACAGGCCTTGAACGACTCTTCAGAAAGTGTGGTAGGCCGACTGGAGAGGAGAACCTTGACATTATTGTTTTTAACAACATTATTGATCAACTCTATCAGGTCGTCGTGGTCACCCTCGAACTCGTCAATGCCATCGATGATGATAAAGAACTTCAGGGATGTAGTCTCTTCTGCTAGAAGTTTTCGAATCCATCGCTTCAGCTCTTCCAGAGAGTGCTGGCCGAGATTGGAGCCCGCCGCAAGACGCGCAGCTCTTTGCCAGAGATCTGGCATGACGACAGAGATCAGACTCCGCTGCTGCGTGAGCATGTCGTGGAGGAGCCCACGAAGCAAGCCGATAGAGGACTTCTGTATCGGCGAACCTAGGTTCCAAAAAAAAAACGAAGCTCTAATGGGAGTGCTGCTTGCCCATTTCTCGAGGGCAGCTTTGGTGCGCTCATGCTGTGCTACGAACTTCATCAACGTCGACTTCCCGGAGCCCGGCTTGCCACTGATGTAATAGCAGCCGGTGCCATGCTCAAGCCACTCAACGAACGGTGCCCACGGCTTGTCAGCTTCAGGAGGGCAGAAAATCCACTCATATGTCTCCTGGTGGGCGGCCTGCACTGTCTCAAGCCGTTGATAAAACTGCCGGGAATATAGGCTGTCGAGCACCATGTCTTGTATATGTTCGAAATCTTTAATCGTAGCGATAAGATCCGTGTCTTGCAGGGTCATGAGCATCTGCTGCTTGTTGGGGTGATAGGTACTAATGCCTGCCCTGGTTAGGAACTTGGTTTCCCTGTTCTGGAATGTCACCGCGGCGGCCATGGCAGCCATGGCAGTCTCAGACTGGCGACCGGGCGTGGCATTTTCATTGACTGGAGTTTCGCTTCCTTCCTGCCGCGCCTGTTCGTTTGCGTGTTTGGGTGAATCCAGAACGTTCTCACCAACGGCCAAGATCTCCACAATCTTGCCATGGCTGCGACAGCCTTTGCCGAGTGCGGCGCCATGCTCCAGGTCTACAGCGCTCAGTCGGGTCCAGACGCAGGCCAGCGTAACTTTCGCCAGCTGCTTCTGGTAGTTATCGAGCTTGGTGAGTAAGCGGTCGATTTCGGGCTGCTTCCAGAGTTCTTTGACCTTGCGAATCCTCAGATGGAGGAAAACGTTGTTGTCTTTGATCAGGTCGTCCGTGGCAATCTTGAAGAAAATATTCGCCAATTTCGAAGAGTCACTGTGGCATGTCTCAATCAGCCGATCCAGCTGCGCCTGTATAAGAGTAAGCCACCCTATGTGCTTTTGCACACCGTTTACAGTCGACCTACCTCCTGAATCAGAAAGGAGCTTGGGGTGAACCTAACCTGCCGTTGGGTTTTGAAATAGGTTAAGAAGTTGAAGAAGTGCCTTGCCATTACGACAAAGATCCCTTCATAAAAGTCATCGTAGTTATCGTCGCGAAGGGTGTTGACAAAATGGCACGCCTTGCCGGCGTACTGGATGAATTGCAAAATCACCGCCGCAGCGTCGATGGTAGCTAATGGATCCATGGCTCCCTTGGGCTCTGCGCAACTCATAAATCCCGACGACGTGGTCAAATGTACAGAAAGTAGAACATATTATTATCCCCTCGTCTGGTGTCGGATGGTGACTCTTTGTATTAGCCTCAGGCAACACCAGCTAATTAAGTAGCAACGCGCTCTACCTCGCCACCCACCAACTACAACAACTTCTTCACCTTCATTTGGGTTCGCGAAATTTTTCTATTTGCTTTGAAATCATTTTTGACACCTTTTGGCCCGCAACTGAGGG
>Ga0335075_10017567_pt1 | contig 10636 bp, 13 predicted proteins | sample Lox_Sample_24_FD_206723 | JGI IMG/M metagenome (GOLD analysis project Ga0335075, IMG submission 206723) | Soil microbial communities from Loxahatchee National Wildlife Refuge, Florida, United States - Lox_Sample_2.4 | ecosystem: Environmental > Terrestrial > Soil > Wetlands | place: USA... | reverse complement strand
CCCGGACGGTCCGACCAGCTCGGCGATCAGGGCGGCGTTGTAGCCGCCGCTGCCGATCTCGAGGACCTTCTCCCCAGGCTTGAGGTCAGCCTGGCAGAGCATCGCCGCCTGCAGCCACGCCGCCGACACCGAGCTGAGATTGATGCCATCATCACCGCGCACGGTGACGATCGCGCCGTCTCCGTAGGCATCCTCCAGCGGGACGTCACCAGTGAACAGATGCCGGGGCACCGACCGAAGCGCTCGCGCCGCCTCCTCCGGAAACCCCAAGCCGAGCGCCTGCCGGTCGGCGGCGATCCGGCCGACCATCGCGTCCCGCAGCTCCTCGGCGGTGCTGGTGTTAAGCATCAGCTCTCCTCGTTCAATGCCTGCCGCCGGTCGGCAGCGCCGGTCACAGTGTGTTCGACGCCGGCCCCAAGGCGACCGACGTTGGACTCGCTGTCGTCCGGAGGGGCGGGGGGCAGCGCGAGATCGACAAGGGGAGAGGGTGCCATGGGCTGGGGTTCTCCTTACCGTTGACGTGCTTCTTCGGGACGGTCAAACGGGAACCAGTTGGCGGTCTGGTTGGCCGGGCGCTCCGGCGGCGTAGTGCCCGTCAGGCACCGGCACGAGCGGGTCGGTCAGCGCGCTGCCGCTCAGCAGGCCGCAGACCGACCGCAGGTCCGCGACGTCATGGGGAACCCCGATATCGCCTGCGACCTGCCAGGCGCACTCCAGCTCCCGGACGTGCCGCTGCCCCTAGTCACAGGAAAGCAGCCGGGTCTTCGGCCCCATGTTCCGCGGGTGGCACGCGAGCGTGGTTCTGTCCAGGCCGCCCGACGCGAGCACAACGACGTAAGCAGGCGGATCGGGAAGGTTCATGGTCATCAGCGGTCTCCTTGACTGCGGCTGCGCTGTGAGTTCTCGAATGCGAGATTCCATGCCGGTTGTGCGGGCGAGGTCCTTTAAGTCGCGAGTGCCGAGCATCGTGAAGCCTTCACGCCCACCGGTAGAGTCCCGGTTTCCTTGTCGGCCGGGCAACCTTGAAGTCATGACAATTCGACGCGGCCCGCGGGGCACGATCACAACGAATTGTTAACAGTGGGCTGCGTCCTGCAGCCGGATCCGAACGTGCAGCGGCTTTTATTACTTGGCATACGCATGGGAGAGCCGTGACAGTCCCACCCGACTCTTCACTGCCCTCGCGTGGAGGCCGGTTCGCGACAGATCGTTGCGAACCGCATATGGACAGTCACACCGAATTGAAGTTAGCGTCCCCATTGACGGCGTGGCTGTACCCCGCGTCCGTCCCCCTCGACATAGGAGACCCCCATGGCGCCCCGGTTCCTCGGAAAAGATGACCAATCTCCACAGGGCGGCAGCCCGTCTTTGTGGGATGACGGCGACAGCTACGTGATCCAAGGCTGGAAGATCGACCCGGTGGATCTGGGAGAGTTGCTCCGCACCGCCGGACAGCAGCACATACCGGACGGCGAGACGCTGATTCGCTTCCCCAAGCGCCTGATGCGCATGTTCCCGGAGACGAACGTTGCCCGGTAACGAGGCTAGCCAGCTACTCAGCTCGTGTGAACGGTCAGCGGTCCACCTGGAGATGCGTGACGGCTACAGCCGCACCGACCCGATGTTCGCCGACTGGAGGCAAGGGCGACGCCATGGACCCGAAGCCTGGGATGCTTGGTGGCGCCCATGGACTGATGTCGTGATCGCGGCACGTAGCCGCGGAGTGGTCATCCGCCGGGCTCGGATCGTCAGCGAGCCGGTCAGCGAGTACATCCGGTGGGAGCACGAGATCACAGCCGCCAACGTCAAGGCCGGTGAGGATGTCCGGTGGCTGCCCAGGCGCCGCGCCTCAGATCTTCTGCTGCCCGGCAACGACTTCTGGGTTTTCGATGACCGTGTGATCCTCTGGAACCACTTCACCGGCGACGGCGAGATCCCGCCGGAGGGCTGGGAGATAACCGAAGACCCGGCCCAGGTCAAGGTGTGTGCAGCAGCCTTCGAGTCCGTATGGGAACGGGCGGTGCCGCAAGCGGACTACAGGCCCGCCTGACCAAAGCTCCGGTGTAAGACTGCACCATGGCCACTTCGTCCACGGTGCAGCAGGCCAGGCAGGAGATCGCCGGCCGCCTGCGAGAGATCAGGCTCGACGCCGGGCTGACCAAGCGCGCGCTGGCAGTGGAAGCCGGGTGGCACGAGTCGAAGTGCTCGAGGATCGAACATGCCCGCACTCCTCCGTCGGACGCGGACATCCGCGCGTGGTGCGAGATCTGCGGAGCCGGCGACCAGGCGGCCGACCTCATCGCTGCGTCGCGGGCGGCCGATTCGACCTGGACTCAGTGGCGGCGGCTGGAACGCCCTGGCCTGCGCCGGATACAGGAGTCCGTGATCCCGTTGTGGGAAAGCACCCGCGAACTCCGCATCTACTCTCCGTTCCTGATCCCCGGCCCGGTGCAGACCGCAGCTTACATCCGGGCCCTGCTGAAGGCAGTGCGCGATCGCCGTCCGAACCTCGTCGATGACATCGAGCAGGCCGTCGAGGTACGCGTCGCCACCCAGCGCGTGACTCATGAGGGCGATCACCGGTTCACCATCGTGCTGGAAGAGAACGTGTTGCGGCACCGGATCGGCGGCCCCGCAGTACTCCGCGAACAACTGGAGCACTTGCGCTCCGCGATGTCGCTGCCGTCGGTGAGGCTGGGCATTATCCCGTTCACCGCCGACAGGTCCGTGCTGCATCCGGTGGAGATGTTCTTCATGCACGACGATGCGCAGGTGAACATTGAGCTGGTGTCCGGATGGCTGAGAGTCACGCAGCCGGGCGAGGTCGAGATGTACTCCGAGGCATTCGCGCGCCTCGCGGAGACGGCGGTCTACGGCAGCGCGGCGCGGACTCTGATTAACGAGGCGATCGGCACCCTTGGCTGAAATCGGCGTGCAAGTTCGTGCACGTTCGCTTCCATGATCGCCGATCCGGTCATAGCGTCGGATTGCAGGCAGCGTCGCAAACGCCAGGTCAGGCAGACGCCGGCAGTCGGCGCGGTACCCCTCGGTGATGCGTTCCGGCCGCATGGCGGACGAGTCGGCGGTTCCTGCGCAAGGCCGTTAGCACAAGACGACTGCGGGAGGTGGCAGTGCCAACAGCTCTAGCTTGCCCGGCGTGCCACACGGGCCTGCTGGCCCGGCGGGGCGACCCGTTGTGCCCGACCTGCGTTAAGGCTGCGCGGGAGGTGGCGGTCGGCCCGCTGTGGGTGTTTGACTCGCTCCTGCTGCGCGAGGCGCTGGCCCAGATGAACATGGCGGCAGTCCCGGCGATCGTGCGCGCAGCGTGCGGCCTGTCACAGCGGGACCTCGCCGCGATCACCGGCTGGAATCCCGCAACCCTGAGCTACTACGAGCGCGGGCAGCGGGACGGCATGTTCGACGTCCGTACCGTGCTTCACTTCGCCGACGCAGTGGGGATGCCCCGGACGGCGCTACTGCCGCTGGTCTTCGCTGACGCCGACGCCCGGCTTGGATCGGTGGAAGCCAAGGGAAAAGGGCTGAGCAGGCCCGGGCTCGACGGCCCGGCGTCGGCATCCGGACCACCAACTGCCCTCACCGTCGTTGACGCCCCGGGCCGGGCTTCTGGCTCCCATGCCCGGTACTGGCAGGCATGCGCGAATGTGCTGTACGCCAGGGACCAGTCCGTCAGCGGGGACGTCCTGCTACCGCTGGCCATGCAGCAGTGGCAGCGCGCCCAACAGGCCACCGCACGGGATGACAGCGCAGGGGAAACTGGAATCCCGCTACTGGCAGCGGCCGGGGAGCTGGCGCTTTGCACGGGCTGGATCGCTATGGGCGTCGAGCGCCTGACGCTGGCGCGGCACCTGTACGAGGAGGCGCGCGAGTTGGCGGTCGGCGCCGGGGAGGTGACGCTCGCCGTGCAAGCGCTGGCGGGCCAGTCGATGCTGCACGCGGAGTTGGCCAAGGCCGGCTCCGGCCGGGCGGCGGCCCGCCAGGCGCTCCGCCTGGCCTACCAGGCCGCCGACGAGGGCCGGTACGTCCCCTTGCCGCCGCTGCAGGCCCTGATCGCGCTCCGGCACGCCAGCGCAGCCTCGCTGCTGGGTGACAAGGCGGCGTCCCTGGCCGCGATCGGCCGGGCAAGGCGCGAACTGGGCCGCAGCCCCGGCAGCGCCGACCCGCCGCAGCGGCTCCGGTTCGTCTGCGAAACGGAGATCACCGAGACCGAGGCCGCATGCTACCTCGACCTCGGCGAAGCCGCTCGCAGCGCAGCGCTGTACCGGCAGCTGCTCGACGGCGAGCTCACCCCCGGCCAGCGCGCCGGATGCTGGGCAGGCCTGGCCGGCGCGCTGCTGAGGCAGGGCGCCAACCAAGACGCGGTCGCCGCCGCGGCGGAGGTCCTGCCCGCTCTTGAGCGCGGGGTCCCTTCCACGCGGTACCTGAGCCGACTCCGCCCTGTCCGCCGGGTGGCCGACAGCATCGACTCGGCGCAGGGGTTCCGCGACCGTTTCGACACCGCGGCGCGGGCTCTCGCGGCCATATGCGACCCGCCCGACGGCGAGCCGGGCCAGCTGCGTGACGAGTCGCTGGCCTCCTCGGTTGGGTGCGTGTCGGGACGGCCTTGCACGTCCGTACGGGCGGCGTCTTATGCGGACGCCAGCTAGCAGCCGCGCCCGAGCGCCAGTGCCGCGGACCGGAAGCGTATGCCGAGAGTGCCACGAGCCTGTGACGGTGCAAGGCGATCCTCAGTGGGGCAAGGCGGTCCATGCCGTAACCGGGAATGAGACGGGCTTGGATGGGCACCTCGTCGCCCCGATCGACGCCGACCTCGTGCTGCCGTGGTAGCCCGCAAGGCGGGGCGGAGGCTCACGCACGCGGATGTGGCCACCGGGCGGCATAAGAGCGGAAGAGCCGCAGCTGAGCAGGTGCATTTCATCATCGGGTCCCGGTTGTATAGCACCCGGAACGAACAGCCAGCGCGCTGCACCTGGGCGAATGGCAGCGTAAGCATCTTTTCCTATTAGGCGAGCAGAGCGGATCGGGGAGTTGACAGGAATGCGGCACCAGGCGGCAGAGGACGCTAAGCGGGAGATCGGCCCGCGGCTGGCGGCGCGCGGCGTGGACACAGGCGTCGCGAACGTCGCTCGGGTTTACGATTTCCTGCTCGGCGGCAAGGACAATTTCGCCGCCGACCGGGCCGTCGCGGAGCGGGTGCTGGCGGAGGTGCCGCACAGCGCGCTGGCGTGCCGACAGAACCGGGAGTTCCTCGGCCGTGCGGTGACCTACCTGGCCGACCAGGGCGTGCGGCAGTTCCTCGACATCGGCTCGGGATTGCCGACCCGCGACAACGTGCACGAGATCGCGCAGCGCGCCGACCCCGGCGCAGTGGTGGTCTACGCCGACTGCGACCCGGTCGTCGTCGCGCACGCGCGGGCGCTGCTGGCCAAGGGCGCGCCGGGCGTGCTGGCGGTCGAGGGCGACGTCCGCGACCCGGATGGCATCATCGCGGGCGCCAAGGAACTGCTCGACTTCAGCGAGCCGGTCGGCGTGCTGCTGTTCGCGATCCTGCACTTCCTGACCGACGCCGACGACCCGCGCGGCATCGTCGCAGCCCTGGCCGCGGGCCTGGCCACCGGCAGCGCGGTGGCTATCTCCCACCTGACCGCCGACGGCACCGCGCCTGGCAAGAGCCGCGCAGCCCAGCGCGCCTACGAGGACGCGTCCGCCCCGGCGGTGCCCCGCACGCTGCCCGACATCACCCTCCTGCTCGAAGGCCTGGACATCGCCGAGCCCGGCGTGACCGACATCAACTTGTGGCCGGCCCGGTCGCTCGGGCCGGCAGCGCCCCTGACGTTCTACGGCGGCGTCGGCTGGAAACCATGATGCGCCCCGTACGGCGAGACAGGAGCGCCCTGCCGTGTTCGATGCCCTCAGCAACGGCGCTCTGCGCGCCGCGCAAGACGCCGCCCGCCTGCTCTATGACAACCACCAGGCCCTGGGGCTCGACCCGCAGGCGATCAAGCTGGACACGCTGGTCGCCGACATCGGCGTTGAGCTGGAGCACCGGGCCGATCCGGAAGCGCCTCCGGGAGGGAAGCCGCCTCCGGGCGGCTGACTCTCCCGCGGCGGCGGTCACCACGCCGCCGTGCCCAAGGGAACCCGCCGCACCCGGCCCAGGGCGTGGTTCCCGCCCGGCGGTCACGCCCGCCCCGTTGCGTGAGGGGCGCAGGGCGGGGCACCCGCACCGCGCATTCAGGGTTCTCCGTCATCCCCTGGAGGAAGGACAGCGATGATGCGGCAAAGCGACTTTGCCGAGATCGATACCAAGACGCCCAGCGGGGCGCGGGTGTACGACTACATGCTCGGAGGGACCGACAACTACGCCGTGGACCGCATCGCCGCAGACCGGGCCGAGGAGATGATGCCCGGCACGAAAGCGCTGGCCAGGAACAACCGCCGCTACGTGGAGCGTGCGGTTCGCTACCTGGCCGGCGAATGCGGAATCCGCCAGTTCATCGACAACGGCTCTGGGCTGCCGACCCGAAGCAACGTCCACCACATCGCCCAGGCGATCGCACCGGACTCACGCGTCGTCTACATCGACATCGACCCGGTCGTGCTGCGACATCAGAGGGTCAGCGCCCTCGCCGAGAACGAGAACACCGCATTCGTGCTGGCCGACGCGACGAACGTGGACGAGATCTGGGGCCACCCGGAGACACGGCGGCTGATCCGCGCCGGTGAGCCGACCGCGGCGCTGTACATGACCTTCCTCCACTTCGTCCCCGACGAAGCCGACCCCTGGGGCATGGTCGGCCGCATGATGGACCGGCTTACCCGGGGAAGCTACCTGGCCGTCTCCCAGATCGTGTCCGACGATTCCGAGGTCCGTCGGCGGATGACCGATTTCGCCCTGGACAGCACGAGGGGGAACTTCGGCCGGTTCCGCAGCAGGCAGGAAGTCCGCGCGTTCTTCGACGGGCTCGAAGTCGTCAAGCCCGGCCTGGTCGACGTGAACGACTGGCGCCCCGACGGCCGTGAGGAAGAGCAGTCCACCCTGTGGATCGAGTTCGGCGGTGTAGCGCGAAAGCCATCTTGAGCCGACGCCCCTCCCAGCCGATCGCGCATCAACCAGGCGCTCTGGGCATCCCTTCAGTTCCAGCCACGCACGAGCGGCCCGGCCTCATGGCCATCTTCGTCTTCCGGCGTCCCCAGCGGAGGCATCCGCTGGGGACGACGGCGCGGGACTAGCCTGCCCCGGGTAGTGGAGGGCACGGCCGCGGGTTTCAGGCAGGCGGCAACGAATCCGGCTAGCTGAATTCGCCGTCGGAAATCCTGCGGGCCAGCACGCGCCAGGCGGCCGGGGCGAGGACGAGCGCCGGGCCGGCTGGGTCATTAGAGTCGCGGACGGCCACGATGCCTGGCAGGTTGCGAGCTACCTCGACGCAATTGCCGGTTTGCCCGCTGTAGCTGCTCTTGATCCATTTCGCCTGGCCGAGCGTACGTTCCATGCTCGTTGTTCTCCTCGCTGTTGTGTGACTCATGGTCATCCTTCACCTGTACCCGAAGGAGGTGCTCTTCAGGAACGCCTGCGAGTCGTCGGCCGACAGCGCGCTCGCCTGGAGGGTGCTCCAGATCTCCTCGTAAGCCCTCAGCTCGTCCGGGTCCTCCAGGAACACCGAGCCGGTCGCGTACTCGATGTTCACCACGCCGAGGTCGTCGGGGTCGTGAAATGTCATGACAGTGAACGGCCCGACCATCGAGGGGTGTACCCCTGCGTTGAAGGGAAGCACCTGGATTGTCACGTTAGCCCGGTCACGCGGGTGCATCAGGTGCTCGATCTGGGCGCGCATGGTTTCGTAGCCGCCTACCGGCCGCCGCAGCGCCGCTTCGCTGAGGACTACGTTCAGGCGGAACGGCGGGTCAGGGCGAGTCAGGATCTCCTGGCGCTCCATGCGGATCTCGACCCGCCGGTCGATCTCCCCGGTGGTCTCGGCCGGCCGGCCGGCGCGGATCGCGGCACGGGCGTAATCCGCCGTCTGCAGGAGCCCCGGCACCAGTTCCTGCTCGTAGCTCCGGATGGCACGCGCCTCCTCTTCCAAGCCGATCAGGTCGGCGTACTCGCTGCCGATCAGACCCGCGTACTTCTGCCACCATCCTCTCTCGTTGACCCGCCGGGCAAGGTCGGCCAGGCGCCGTCGGTAAGCGTCGTCTGTGACCTCGTAGACGTCGAGCAGCTTGCGCAGGTCGGGTGCGCCGATGCCTGACTGGCGCGTCTCGATCCGCGACAGGCGCGACGCCTGCCAGCCCAGTCGCCGGGCCGCGTCGGTGACCGTCAGCCCCGAGTCGTCGCGCAGTTTCCGCAGCTCGGCGGCGAGCCGTCGCCGACGCATGCTGGGCGAAGCAGGCATGTGGCCCGTCCCTTCACTACCTAACGTCGCAAATCCTACTCTTTCACATTGCATGCAGGTAGAAATTGCACCATACTGATGTGTAACTCGCCGCCCGAAGCGTCTCTCGCGGCACACATGGATGGTATCGGCACAGCTCAGTCAAACCCAATGGCGAAAGGCGACCATGAACGCGAGGAGTCGGCCACGATCTCTAAGTGATAGTGACCCAGAGCGATCAATACCTGCACGAAGCGTGCAGGACGATGCCGATGGCGACACCAGCCCGCTTTGCCTGCGCCAGGCGCATGCCGCCCACTGGGGTGGCAGACGACAGAGCACGGCACGATCACTATTCCCCCTGGCCGCAATTTGCAGGTCGGGTAGGCGTTTCCAGCGGAGACTGCCTCCGGCCAAGGCCCTGCCGACGGCTCTAAGCGATCGTGAGATCCGCCATGGCTGTCCAAGGCGTTCCCCGAAAGTCGGCGGACTCGGCCAACGCCGCTGGTCCGAGACAGACGCCGACAATGCACCCGCCGACCTGATTCTTGGCGGGCTAGCCCGCTGTTCGCACACGCCGAAAGCACTCCACAGTGACTGGCGCCAGGAGCCCGCCGCATCGCCCACGGGCTTCAACATGCCCTCGGGCAAGCCGGCCCCAGAGATAGGCGGACGTCTCGTCGACGCCGCGGCCAGCCGCGGGCGCAGCGAGAGATGGCGGTCGGCTCTGACGCGCAGCCGATCGCGGGACAGGTCGGCACGGCAGCTACGGCGGGCTCTCCGGCGGGACGGCGCCGACGCAGGACATCAGTAGCGAGCGAAGCCCCCGCCCGGCGTGCAGCAGCCGGGGCGGGACGGCGGCCCCGGGTCGGGCGGACCACCACGCGACCCGGGGCACCGCCGCAGAGCACACCTCTGGAGGCACACATGCCAGCAAAGACAGCATCCACGACCGGCCGGGCACCAGGCGCCGGTCCGCCGATCCCCGTCAGGCCGAAGCGCGCTTTCGCCAGCGTGAGCGCAGAGCCGGCCGCAGCGCGGCGCGCTCGCGCCTGGGCTCGCGGAATTCTCGGGAAATGGCGGCTCGCGGGCCTCGCCGACGATGCCGAGGCCATCGTCGGGGAGTTGGTCGCAAACGCCGTCGTCCACGCCACAGCTGAATCGGTCCGTCCCGTTGTCGGCCTGGTGCTCGCGCTTGGCGACGAAGGCCTGGCGATCCTCGTCAAAGACTCCGACCCGGCCCTTCCCCAGGCTCGGCGCCCGGCGGCGGACGACTTGAGCGGGCGCGGCATGGTGATCGTGGAGGCTCTTAGCGATCGGCACGGCTGGTATCCGCTCGAGGAACCGGCCGGCAAGGTGGTGTGGGCGCTACTCAAGGCCGCTTCGACGCCAGCGGCTACGACCGAGGCAGCGGGTGTGCCCGATCGCGCCTCCGTCAGCCCAAGATCTGATCGCAGTGGCCATCCGCATGATCCGCTCCCCGCGGCGGAGGGCGCCGCTACCGTAGCCGCGCGGCCTGCACAGCAGCCCGCGCCGCGCATCGCAGCATTGACCGGCGCTGCGGCGCACGCGACGGCGAGCGCCCGATGACGGCCTCGCGGGCGGTCCCGGCCGAACGGGCAGCCGTCGGTCTGAGAACCCTCCAGACGCCGAGCGTAACCTGGCCGGTCCGCACGGGGGCCGTGCCGCCGCTGGCCGAGGCGTTCGCCCTCCGCACCGACAGCCTGCCCCGGATCGAGGCGATCCTCGCGCCCGGAGTCGTGGTGGCGTTCGTCCCCGACGCTCAGGGGGATCCGGACGGCTGGCTGCGGTCGTGCGGGAAGACCCAGATCGCCGCCCACCTGACGCAGACCCTATGGCAGTCGCGCGGGATCGAGCTTTTTGCCTGGGTGGACGCATCTAGCCGCGCCTCGGCGCTGTCCGGTTACCTGGAGGCCGCCGCGCGGCTGGGACTGGACGACGGACATGACGCCGAGCAGGTCGCCGCCCGTTTCCTGGGGTGGCTGGGGAGCACGGTCCGGCCGTGGCTGGTTGTCCTGGACGACGTACGCGACCCGGCCGACCTCGACGGCCTGCTGCCGGGCGGCCCGGCCGGACGGGCGCTGATCACTGCCGCGCACCCCGGCGTCGTCGCCGGGTGGCCGCAGGTGGTCGCGGTGGCAGTGCCCGCGTTCAGCCCGCGCGAGTCGATGGCCTATCTCTACGAGCGGCTGAGCACCGATCCGGACCAGCGCAGCGGCGGCTAC
>Ga0335075_10017566_pt1 | contig 10636 bp, 13 predicted proteins | sample Lox_Sample_24_FD_206723 | JGI IMG/M metagenome (GOLD analysis project Ga0335075, IMG submission 206723) | Soil microbial communities from Loxahatchee National Wildlife Refuge, Florida, United States - Lox_Sample_2.4 | ecosystem: Environmental > Terrestrial > Soil > Wetlands | place: USA... | reverse complement strand
CACCGCTTTCGGACGTCGTTGGACTTTCAAATGGCAATTGACGCTTCGAAGTGGTCCGACTCCCAAATCGGGGGACCTGCGCCCTGACCATACGGTGTCGTTTGCCGTGCAAGCGTCCAACCATCGGCCAACGATTCTCCCTCTCCCAGCGGGAGAGGGCCGGGGTGAGGGAGAGAATCGTTCGAATGAGAATGTTGCGGTTCATGGGGAGGGAGAGTTGTTCAAACGAGAATGTCACGCACTCGATGTGGCTCGCCGCGTAAATCGTAAATTCAAACATATTTTGCCAATATCGGTTTCAACTCCGTCACCGTCTTCTTCGGCCAAAATTTTTTGTCCGTCATGATGGCATGTTTCAGCGCCGAATGACACGGCCAATCCGGTTGGGCTGGAATTTTGGAAACGGCGGCGGCCACGATTTTTTTTCCCATGTCCGCGTTGCGATGCAGGTTCGCAATAATCATTTCCAGCGTCACGTGCTCCTCCTCCTTCCAGCAATCATAATCCGTCGCCATGGCCAGCGTGGCGTAGGCGATTTCGGCTTCGCGCGCGCACTTGGCTTCGCCCAGGTTTGTCATGCCGATGACGTCGTATCCGGCGCGGTGGTTCGTCAGGGATTCGGCCCGGGTGCTGAATGCCGGCCCTTCCATGCAAACGTATGTGCCGCCGTCGTGCGCGCTGGCGCCGCATGCCCGCGCGGTCTCCAGGAGTATCTGCCGCAGTTCTTCGCAAATCGGATGGGCAAACGAAATGTGCGCCACAATACCGCGCCCGAAAAACGTGTGATTGAGCGATTGTTTGGTCCGGTCCAGAAATTGGTCAATCAAAACCACGTCGCACGGCCTATATTTTTCCTGAAGTGACCCCACCGCGCTGACGCTCAGGATCCATTGCGCGCCCAGCTTTTTCATCGCCCAAATATTGGCGCGATGGTTGAGTTCAGAAGGCAATATCCGGTGTCCGCGCCCGTGCCGGGCCAGAAAAACAACGTCGCGCACGGCCAGTCTGCCGGTCAAAAAATCATCCGAAGGCGCGCCAAACGGCGTCTTGACCTTGACCCATTTCTGGCCGGTGAATCCCTCGATATTGTAAAGCCCCGTGCCCCCAATAATGCCGATGCGATGTTTCGTCACCGCAAAGTTGTATCGATTCATTCAATCCCTGAAAAGAAATTAATCGTTCCGACTTGCCGCGCCGTAGCTTTAGCAAAGACGGGGCCTGCCCGGCGTAGCTTCCGAGCGAAGACGGGTCCTCATCCTCGGACATTCCGCATTCCGCATTTAGCGCTCATGGCATTGAATTCATCCGTTTTTGATCCATCTTCTATCTTCCTTCTTCCATCTTCGCCCCGTTCTGCCACTTGGCACCCATGCACTCATGGCACTACAATGGCGCTCCCCCCCTCGCCCCCGACTTGAACACGGGCCCTCCCTTTTGGCACAATCCCCCTCTAATGCGAAATACATTCCGGGTCTGGGGTAATTCCCTCGAGACATTTGTCCTCGAAGTCATCTTTGGCAATCGCCATGATTTCAAGGCAAACGTTTTGCGCCCTTTGCTGTTGGCCCTGTTCAGGCTCTTTCGAATTGGCGTTCACATCCGGCGCCGGCTCTTTAACCGCTCCTTTTGATGCGAGAAAAATTTCAGGTCTGGGCTGAATCCCTCGAAACGTTTGTCCTCGAGGTCATCTTTGAAGAACGTCACGATTTCAAAGCGAACGCTACTCGCGTCCTTTTGTTCGCCCTGTCCAAGGGATTTCATATCTGTGTCAATATCCGGCGATGGCTCTATAACAACCGCATCCTCCGTGACAAAACCCTCGGTGTTCAGGTCATCGCCATTGGCAACTTGACCGTGGGCGGCACAGGCAAAACACCGGTCGTCGAGAAATTCGCCCGCGAACTGCGCGACGCCGGCCGCAACGTCGCCATCCTGTCCCGCGGTTATCGCTCCAAACCCAAGCCATTCCGTCAATGGTTCTTTGACAAAGTCCTCCTTCGGGACGACCGCACCCCTCCGCGCGTCGTTTCCGATGGCAAATCACTGCTGCTCGATTCGGAAATGGCCGGCGACGAACCGTACATGCTCGCCTCCAATTTGCGCGACGTCATCGTGCTCGTGGACAAGGACCGCATCAAGAGCGGGCGTTACGCCATCGAAAAATTTGGTTGTGACACGCTCCTGCTCGACGACGGATTCCAATATTGGGACCTGCGCGGGCGCCGGCATGACGTCGTTTTGATTGACCGGCAGCAACCCTTTGGCAACGAACACTTACTGCCGCGCGGCACCCTGCGCGAGCCGCCCTCCCATCTTTCACGCGCGCAAACCATTTTCATCACCAAGAGCGACGGCAAAACCGCCGCGTTGCGCGAGCGTATCGCCAAATTCAATTCCGACGCCGCCGTCATCGAATGCGTCCATCATCCGCTCTATCTCGAGGACATTTTTACCGGTGAACGAAAGGAACTGGAGTTGTTGCGCGGCAAAAAGGCCGCGTCCCTAAGCGGCATTGCCCAGCCGGAAAGTTTCGAGCAAAGCCTCGTCTCGCTGGGCGTTGAACTGGTTTATTCCAAACGCTTTGCGGACCATCACCGGTTCACGCAACAGGAAGTTTTAAACGTCATCAATAGAGGCAAAAAACGTCAGGCCTCCGTAATCATTACCACACAGAAAGACGCCGTCCGCTTCCCGAAAATTGACAGGCGCGACCTGCCGATTTATTTCATGCGTGTGGAGATTAAAATCGTGAGCGGCGCGAACGACTTCCAGGATTGCGTCCGGAAAATCTGTTTTAAGTGAAGAAACGGCATTGAAATGATCATCGTCTATTTTTTGGCCCGCGGGCTGATCGCCTTCGTTCAGTCGCTTCCGTTGCCGCTGGTCGCGCGGCTGGGCCGGCTTGGCGGCGCGATCGCCTTCCGCCTTGATGCGCGGCATCGGCGCGTCACCCTCGACAATTTGCTCATGTGTTTCGGCGACAAAATGTCCCGGCAGGAAATTTTCGAACTGGCAAAGGAAAATTTCCGGCGCATCGGGGAGAATTACGCCTGCGCCGTCAAAACCGCCTCCATGACCATGGAACAACTCCGTCCCTATGTTGAGTTCGTTCGTCCCGAACAGCTTGGCCCGCCCCGGCGCATGGTGATGGCTATTGGCCATTTCGGGAATTTTGAATTATACGCGCGGTTCCAGAATATCTCGCCGGGCTACCAGTGCGCGACCACCTATCGCGCCCTCAAACAGCCCGAACTGAACCGGCTGCTGCAGGCGGTCCGCGAAAAATCCGGCTGCCTCTTTTTCGAGCGCCGCACCGATGGCCCGCTCCTGCGCGCCGCCATGAACAGCAACAACATTATTCTGGGATTGCTGGCCGATCAAAGCTCCCGCGGCCTGCGCGCGCCGTTTTTCGGGCGTGATTGCGACACCGGCCTGGCGCCGGCCATCTTCGCGTTGCGTTATCGGTGTGAGTTGTACACGGCGTTTTGTTTCCGCGTGGCCTCCGCAAGATGGCGCCTGGAACTGGGCGACAAAATTCCTACCCACGAAGACGGCGCGCCACGTTCCAGCGCCGACATCATGCGCGACGTCAACCGCTCCTTTGAAAAAGCCATCCTGCGCGACCCGGCCAACTGGTTCTGGGTGCATCGCCGCTGGAAAGCGCAAAATGGAGCGTCCAAAATCCAGGAACCGGCAAAAATCGAGGAGGAACAAGTTTAGCCACAGATGAACACAGATGAAACACAGATAAGACCGGGTTTGAAAAAATCTGTGTTTCATCTGTGTTCATCTGTGGCTCAAAATCCCCTCGGCAAAACCAGAAACTCTTAGTGAAGCGCATTCTCATTCGCGGCGCCAACTGGCTTGGCGACGCTGTCATGACCACGCCGGCCCTCCTGCGGGTTCGCGAGAAATTTCCTGACGCGCACATCGCCTTGCTGACGCCGGAAAAACTGGCGGAGCTTTGGCTGAACCATCCGGCCATCAACGAAACGATTGCCTTTTCACCCGCGGAGGGCGTTTTCTCCGTGGCCAAAAAATTGCGGGCCGGAAAATTTCAGACGGCCCTGGTATTGCCGAATTCGCCCCGCTCTGCATTGGAAGTTTTTTTGGCTCGGATTCCAGGCCGGCTTGGTTATTCACGGCCGTGGCGGAACTGGTTTCTCACCAAAGCGATCGCGCCGCGCGCGGACGCTGTAAAAATGCGCAAACGCACGGAAAGCGAGATCAAGGCTCTCATCACGGCCAATCCGCAATCACTTCCCCGGATGCCACAATTTTCCCCGTCCGTCCATCAATCGCGCGAGTATTTGCATTTGGCGGCCGCCGTTCTGGGCGCAAATCCCGAGCCGTTGCCCGCTGCGTTATTTGTGACGACGCAGGAAGTCGATGCGGCGCGGCAAAAATTTGCTTTGTCCGCCATTGCCAATCCAATCTTTGGGATAAATCCGGGTGCTGAATACGGGCCGGCGAAGCGTTGGCCGATTGAGAGATATATCGCCGCCGCGAAGGAAGTTCAAAAGAAAACAAACTGCGCGTGGATCGTGTTCGGCGGGCGCAATGAATCGGACCTGGCCGGCCAAATTCAATCCGCTTTGGGAAGCGCCCCGATTTTCAACGTTGCGGGCAGGACATCGTTGCGCGAGTTGATGTCACTCATGAAGCTCTGCCGCGTGTTTCTGACGAATGACACAGGACCCATGCACGCAGCCGCCGCGCTGGGCGTTCCGGTCGTGGCAATATTTGGCAGTACGTCGCCCGAGTTGACCGCGCCGCTGGTCCCAAACGATTCACTCCTGAAAATTTTACGCACAGACGTACCGTGTTCACCCTGTTTTTTGCGGGAGTGCCCGATCGATTTCCGGTGTATGAATGGCATCAGTGTGGAGCAGGCGGTGGATGCGGTGCAATCCTACTGATCTACAACCCCCTGGCTAACCGAACAAGCAATTCACGTGGAGTGATGATTTCGATTCCGAAGGGTTTTCCCAAAACCAATAAATCCTCGTCACGCGTGACGATCACCTTCGCTCCGGCGGCGATTGCGCAGGCCAGGTATGGATCGTCTTTAACATCACGGCTTCGCTGCTTTCCCAACGGCGCCGGCTCGACCCGTTTCACTCTATTCTGGTACCAATTGAGCGTATTCGTTACCGGGTGTCGTGCTTTGTCGCCGCGATCCACAACAAGATTGCTCAACTCATCCAATGTTTCAGCAGTTGCATACGCAGTGACCCGGCGCTGTGCCATAGCCAATAGGCAGCGATACGCTTCGCCGCGCCATCCGGCTGCGGAAAACACCACGCCGGCGTCAAAGACGACCTTCATGCTTTTTCTTTCGGCGCGCTTTGATGCTGGCGTAAATTTCTTTCATTTCCTTGTCGGAAGGGTCGCCCGGCGGCGCACCCTCACCCGATTTTTCAAGGAACGCCACGTCTGCTTCGATTTCCTCCTGACGTCGCCGGCGAATCAAATCCCGCATATACTCGCTCATGGAATCAAATGCCCTGGCGTGGCAATCCTGCCGCGCAAAGTCAGCCAATTCCGGGCTCAATGAAATGTTGATGGACACAGCTTTCATCGCTTTATAGTAACGCCTGATGGCAGGGTTTGTCAAACATTGCCAGCAATGGGTGGTGGCTTGATTTGAATCAAGGCACTACCGAAAGATTAGAAGTCAGGGCGGAAGGGCACTTCCGCCCTACCAAATTAAGGCATTGCCCAGCAATGTTCGGGCGTGATTTACGTTTAAGCACCGCCGTGCCGGCCCAGATTTGACCGCGTAAATCGCAAATCGTAAATCGCAAATCCGAAATCCCGTTGGGAGTTGGCATTTGGGATCCGCAAACTATACTGTCTCCGTGGAAACTGTCACAAAACTCACAAACGAATTGATTGCGTCCTACGCGCGGGTGGGCGGGATCAATCATTTGGATGGAAAGAACCTGCCCTCCAAACGCGCTATTGCCGCCATCACGCACGATTTATTGCGGCTGCTGTTCCCCGGGTTTTTTGACGAGAAACTCATTCATTCCTCCGAAATCAAGGTGGAAACCGCCGCCTTGCTGGATTCGGTTTTGGGAAAGCTCGAAGACGAAGTCCGCAAGAGCCTCGAATATAGCCCCCCGCCGGATATGCCAAAAAAGGACGTGGCAAAGGCGGCGCATGCGCTGACGCTCGAGTTTTTGGGCAGGCTGCCTCACATCCGGGAAATCCTGCACACGGACATGGAGGCCGCCTTTCGCGGCGATCCCGCCGCCGCCACGCGCGAGGAGATCATCGTTTCGTATCCCTTTGTCGAAGCCATCGCCGTTCAACGGATGGCGCACGAATTGTATTTGAAAAACGTGGCTCTCATTCCGCGCATCATGGGAGAGTGGGCGCATACGCGTTCCGGAATGGAAATCCATCCGGGCGCGCAAATCGGGTCCCATTTCTTTGTGGACCATTGCACCGGCACGGTTGTGGGGGAGACTGCGGTCGTCGGCAACCACGTCAAAATGTATCACGGCGTGACCCTCGGCGCGCGGTCCACCAGCGGCGGCCAGGCGTTGCGGGGACAGAAACGCCATCCGACTATCGAAGACCATGTCACGATTTATCCCGGCGCAACAATTTTGGGCGGGGAAACAGTCATTGGCGCCGGCAGCACCATCGGCGGCAACGTGTTTATTATGGACAGCGTCGCCCCAAACTCACTGGTCATTTATGATGGCCTGGATATGCGCGTTCTAAGCAAGGCGGATAAAAAGACATCGGTGGATTTTCAAATATAATTGGCATGATCAAACAGGGTTGATTTAGGGTGATGCAGTGGTAAATTCCTACTGTGACAATCGTCCATATGTCAGAAAAGGGCCAAATTGTGGTGCCTAAGGATATTCGCGACAAGCGCGGGTTTCGAAACGGCAGCACATTTTCAGTGCGCCAGACCCGGTCAGGAGCAATTGTGTTCCGTCCTGTCGAAGGGCCGCCGCGGATGGACCTCGTGGACCATTTGCTTGACATGAAAGGCATCGAAATCCCGGAGCGCCACATGCACTGCCCGCCCCGGCTATGACGTTCCTGCTGGACACTAATATTGTTTCAGAAACGTCAAAGCCATTGCCCGACAGTCGCGTCGTTAGTTGGCTCAAGTCGAATCGTGGACTGTGTGCCCTTTCCTCTGTGACATCGGCCGAAATGCGCTATGGAATCGAACGACTGCCCAACGGCAAACGAAAGTCCGCGCTGGAAAAAAAGCTTCGGTTCCTGGTGGAGGATTATGCGGACATGCTCTACGAGTTCGACGGTGCGGCTGCTTACGAATGGGGACGCTACGCAGCAGAACTTGAAGCCGAACATGGCTCGGATTGGTGGAAGCGATTTGATATTCGGGATACTCAGATTGCCGCCATTGCGCGCGAATACGGTTTAACGATTGCCACTCGAAATACCACACACTTTCCATTTTGCTCCACAGTGGATCCTTTCAACGCTTAACCGCTGCTTCCCAGGCCCTAAATTACTCCGGCGGCGGCTTTCGAATTTTGGGATATTTCTTTTCAAACTGGTAGATTCGCAGATTTTGGCTGGCCACATAGTTGTTTGGGTCCACAGCAAGGGCGTGGTCAAACAACGTTTCGGTATTTTGCCAGTACTTGAGTTGATGGCGGGACAGGAAGGCGCAAATAGCGAGCAGGGCCATGGCGCCCGTCACCAATGCCGTGTGCCGGGCCGGCGATGAAAATAATTTTTCGGCCACGTCCGCAACGCCCCACGTCACCATCAAATAAAGTCCGATGCTCGGAATATACGTATAATGGTCTGCTATCGATAATCGGCCCAGCGAAACAATTCCGCAGACAGGCAGCAGCGTAATCAGGAACCACAGCCAGCCGGTGAATAGGGCCGGATATTGAAGGCGTGTGCAATAGACCACCGCACTAATCAATAGCAAAATCAGCAGGCCCGGAATCCATTGCCCGGCCGGAATGCTGTCCGGGCGCAAATAAAGGAACGACAAATGTTGCGGCCAGAGCAATTTCTCGATGTAACCGAGGTAGTTGGCCGCAACGCTTTCCATGCGCGTGGACAGGCCGATATTCTGGCCCGGCAGACCAGGTTCCTGGGCCACCAGCGTGATGCCGCAAAAAATCACCGTGAGCAAAAAAAACGGCCATTTCTCTTTGACAAGACTTTCGAAGGTTGAAGCGCGGGAGAGTTGAGCCGCCTTCGCCGGGGCTGCGGTGGCCGAGAGCGGCGAGGCTTTATAGCGACTCAGGGGCCAGTAATCCAGCACCAGCATGATGAGCGGCAGTGTCACCAGCATCGGTTTGGATAACAGGCTGCACAGGAAAAAATAGGCCGCGCCCCGGTACGAGAGTGAGAGCCGCGGACGGCCGCTGCCGCGCGCGTATTTGACATAGCACAGCAGCGACAATAACCCGAAGAACGCGCTTAAAACGTCCTTCCGTTCGGAAATCCACGCCACCGATTCCACGCGCAATGGATGCAGGGCAAACAGGGCGGCGACAAAAAAGTTGCGCCAGAAAAGGTCCGTTTGGCGCGGGAGGGTCTGCGGTTCCTCGCGCATCAGGGACTGCAACAGCAGGAACAGGAGAATGGCATTGGCGCAATGGAGCGCGACATTGACCATGTGCGGGCCGCCCGCATTCAGCCCGAATATCTGGCAATCCAGCATATGCGAGAACCACGTGAGCGGATGCCAATTGTTTGCCTGCCGGTCGGCGAACGACCATTCCACACCTTTCCAGGTCAGGCCCGCGCGCACCATTTGATTATTATAGACATAATCATCGTCGTCATATGCGACGAACTTGTAATGCCGCGCCGGCCAATAGACAACCAGCGTCACGACCGCAAGCAGCACGCAGGCCAGGACCGTTCGCCACCGGCTCAGTTGAAAAGCAAGCACGGGGCGATTTTGAAATTAAAACGGAAAAATTTAAATTGAAAAATGGCGGTAGGATTCGAAGCTGCGGCAACCCGCGCAGGCTCGCCTCGATGGTGTCCCGCAGGGACAATTGGAAATAGCCCGGCGTTTCAACGCCGGGGTCGGTCAGGAATTGTATAAGTCCCGAAGGGACGGTTGAAAACGGACCCGTTGAATATGAGAATATTTGGCCCGACAACGACCAGCCGTCCCTTCGGGACTCATGTCGTGTTTCGTTCAAACCCGGCGTTGAAACGCCGGGCTATTTCCACTAATCCCTCCGGGATTCCAACGGCGTGCGGTCCTTACAGATCGTCCGGCTCAGCTTCCAAATCCGCCCGCCCTATGTCGATGAGCGCCGCCAGCGTTCGACGCGTTCGCAGCACATCCTCTTGTCTGACCCGCGCGAGCAATCGGGCATCGATCTGTTCCCGCGCAGCGGCTTGTACTACGGCCGCGGCGCGACCGCGTTCGGTCAGGGTGACGTTCGATTTCCGGCGGTCGTTCGGATCTTCATCGCGCCTCAGATAGCCGCGCAGCACCAACGCATCTACAAGCTGCCCCGCCGCCTGCTTGGAAACGCGTAATTGCTTTATCAATTCTGCCAAGGGTATCGCATGGCCGTTAAGAGCCATTCCGCCGATCACATACATGCCATTTTTGGGAATGTCATCATAACCCGCTTCAGCCAGAGCCCTGTGCATGGCGAGGCCATAGGTCCCACGGGCATGCCTAAGCAACGCAGGCACAACCACTTCTTCATACCACGGTTTTTCGTTATTCATACCACAAACCATATAGTAAATAATTTGGACTGTCAACAGTATTTACCAATTGATGGCAAATGGCGATCCGCGTTAGGTCTCTGGCGGAAACGGTTGGTCAAGCCACGCATGATGGAATTGTCCTTCGTAAAGGTCCAGGCCGTCCAAAAACCGCGCGAAGCTGTGATGTCCCGGGAATCCCGCAAATTTACTGGATCATTACGTGCCCGGGAAAGGAGCACGTCGGGTCGTTGCTCACAGCGCCGATGGTATAAGTTCCGCCCGCGGGACAAGTCGGGAATTTGTGGTCTGGCAAATAAGGAGTCAGATCATCCACAGTCGGAACGTCACCCTGGGATTTGTTTTTTGCCAACGCCCATTCATTTTTGGCCGCCTGAATTTCGTGCATGTTGTTACTGCACGCGTTTCGCATGGATATTTCGCGCGCTTTGACAAAATTCGGAATCGCGATGGCCATCATCATAGGGATAATAAACACTCCCATGGCGATGCCGATATAACCGGTAACCAGTCCGCCGATTGCCAGGCCTTTCCCGGAGAGGCTGCCGCCGGATTTTTCGATTCCCCAAATCGCCTTGTGGCCGCAGATCACCCCGGGGATGGCAGTGAAAATGGAAAAGCACATCAGGCTTAGAATGCCCAGCACCAAACTCCACACCGCGAGCGCGGAAGTTTTATGCTGTGGAACAGGAGGAGGAGTGACCATATCGCTCATAAAATTCTACTAAATTTGAAATCCGGTCTAAGATTGAGAGGTATTCCCGAATGGTCAACTCTGAAATGGTGACAAGCTAGTGCTTAATTGCATTGACAAGCGATACAATGTTTGCGAAGTTTAGGCATGGCAAGAACCGCTCGGCAGATTCATTGCGGCGCTGAGGACCGGCAAGAACTGGAACGCTTGGTCTGCAGCCGC
>Ga0335075_10017565_pt1 | contig 10636 bp, 4 predicted proteins | sample Lox_Sample_24_FD_206723 | JGI IMG/M metagenome (GOLD analysis project Ga0335075, IMG submission 206723) | Soil microbial communities from Loxahatchee National Wildlife Refuge, Florida, United States - Lox_Sample_2.4 | ecosystem: Environmental > Terrestrial > Soil > Wetlands | place: USA: Florida... | reverse complement strand
TCGACGAGAGCGGAGAGCGACGCGTCCCAGGAGGCGAGGGTCTGGCCGGCGAGACCGGCGATCAGGTCGACATTCAGGTTGGAAACTCCGGCGGCGCGGAGGCGGCTGAGGTCGGAGGCGACGGTATCGCGGTTGTGGAGGCGGCCGCTGGAATGGGCTTCCGCGTCGAGGAAGGATTGAACGCCGAGGCTGATGCGGTTAATCCGGGCAGAGACGAGGGCCTCGAGGGTCTCGTCTGGCAACTGGCCGGGGGCGCACTCGACGGTAATCTCGGCGTCCGGCAGGAGGTCGAAGCGAGCGCGGATTGTTTGCAAGAGGCGGGTGAGCAGATGCGGCGCGAGGAGAGTTGGCGTGCCTCCTCCGAAGTAGATGGAGTCGACACGATGAGGGAGCTCAACGCCCATGTGCGCAGCCCAGGCCGGGGCAGCGGACAGATCTTCGATCAGACGGCTGACGTAGCGCTCGTGATCGCGAGCGGGATAGACGCCGGAGGCGAAGTTGCAGTAGGTGCACTTGGAGCGGCAGAAGGGGATGGAGACATAGAGCCCGAGGGCGCTGTCGTATTGGCCGGCCACGAATCGATTGTTGCACGCTGCGGCGCTGCAGGGCAGTCACTTGCCCGGGGCGCCGCTCATGCAATGATGGGGTACAAGGGGAACGGCATTGAAGGCCTGGCCAATTCTGGGCGTTCTTGTGGTGGAGGCGATCCTGTTCGGGGGGCACTGGTTCGTGTACCGGACATGGGTCGACTTCCGTGGAGCGATCGATCCTGCAGACGGCCTGGGGATGCAGGGCGTGGCGGTGGCACTGGCATTCAGTTTTGTAGCCGCGGCGCTGTTGAGTTTCCGGTACTCGAGCCTGCCGGTGCGCGTTTTTTACTGCCTTGCGTCGGTGTGGCTTGGGTTTCTGAACTTCTTTTTCTGGGCATCGTGTTTGTGCTGGGTGGCGTGGTGGGGAGCGAGGTTGACGCCGCTTGCGAGGCACGCGCCGGGATTGCGCCCCTGGCTGTCAGCCTGCCTGTTTGGCGTGGCTGCGCTGGCCGGCGTGTACGGGGTGTTGAACGCGTTTTGGATACGGGTACGGCGGATCGGAGTTAACCTTCCGGGGCTTCCGGAGACGTGGCGGGGCCGGCGGGCCGTGTTGATGAGCGACCTGCACCTGGGAAGCATCAACGGAGCCAGATTCTGCCGGCGGATTGTGGCGATGGCCGCTCGCTGCGAGCCGGATGTTGTATTTCTGCCGGGCGATCTGTTCGACGGGACGAAGGGAGATCTGGCCCGATTGACGGCTCCATTGAAAGAGCTCCGTCCGCGATTCGGGGTCTTCTACACGACGGGGAACCATGAGGAGTTCACCAGCCCTGCGCCGTATCTGGAGGCCGCCGCAGGAGCAGGGCTGCGCATCCTGGCCAATGAGCTGGCAAGCGTGGACGGATTGCAGGTGGCGGGCGTCAACTACGGAGACTCGACGTATCCGATCCGGATGAAGGCGGCCCTGGAGGCGATGCGGCTGGAGCGGCACCGGGCGAGCATCCTGCTGAACCATGCGCCGACACGGCTCCCCATCGTGGAGGGCGCGGGATTTAATCTGCAACTCTCGGGACACACGCACGGGGGGCAGATTTTCCCGTTTACGTGGCTGACGCGGCGGGTGTTCGGGAGGTTCACAAGCGGATTGCACCGATTCGGGGCACTTGCCGTGTACACGTCGACCGGTGCGGGGACATGGGGTCCTCCCATGCGGGTGGGGACGCGCCCGGAGATTGTGGTGATCGAGTTTGAATGACCCTGCGCGATTGCCAGAGGGTCAAGGGCGCGAGCGGCGACCGAACAGGGTCCAGCGCGGCGGAGGCGGCGGAGCCTGCGGCGGCTCTTCGTGAGGGTGCTCGAAGTGGAGGCGGCGCTCGGTCCACTCTCCGGAAGAGAAGAAGCGCGGGCCCACTTCGATGAGACGGGGAATCATGCGGAAGACCGCTACGCGGTTCCAGGGCTGACCGTTTCTCATGCGGAAACCCTTTTCGTTGAGACTGGCGACGATGTCCGAATAGGAGTAGTCCTGCGCCAGGAGCTCCATCATGAGCATGAGTATCCGATGCTCGGTGGGATCGGGTTCGAGGCGGAGGCAGTCGTCCGAGACGCGCAGCCCATAGGGGACGTCTTCATTGAAATCGCCTTCGAGCGGGGCCTCGGCGTCGGGCAGTTCGCGGCGCCATTCGATGGCAACCATCTGCCAGCCGGCCTCCGTGCGCTGGCGGATCCGGTCGAGGCTGAAGGGGGAGGAGACGACGTCGCGCATGCGCTCAAAATAGGCCATGGGAACCTCCTGAGGTAGCACTTTCAAGCTACAGGGCAATTGACAGGCCAAAGACGCAGGGAGCCGGCACTTCTGGAAGTAGTTTAGAAACAGCCAGATGGCGATTCGGCCAGGTGCCGGAGCGGGGCGGATTCTGTCCGTAAACAGAATTGCGTGTCCAGTTGCGGACATGGTGAGCTGACCGAGTTCGAGGACGAGCAAGCAGCGGCGCAGAGTTGGAACCGGGTCGAAGTGTTGCCCGCGAACGCCCCGGGGCTCGTTTGGTGTCAAGAGGCGAAGGCAACGTCGCGGCGTGTAAGTAATTACAAATGCAGGTGATAATGCGAGGGTTGGCGGTTGCATGAAATTCCCGCTGGATTGCGTAAGCTAAAGACATTCACAAAGCGATAGGAAACATGCATGACGGAAAGCCGAAACTGGCTTTCCTAATCTTCTTCAGGCCATTTCCGCAGATTTGCGGACGGGGAGAGAAGACGAGGCACGAAATCATTCTTCAGATGCTTTCATACCCATTCATTCATGCATTCCCAAGGCGATTTCGAAGTGAAGTTGCCGAAAGCTCCTTTACCACGGGCCGAGGACTGCGGAACAGTGGCCGGGAATGGCGGAAAAATGGCCGTAAAAGAAGGGAAGCGGACGGAAGCGGCAAGACGCAAGAAGAACAGGTGCGAGGCGGACGAGACGGGTCCGGGACATGGGGACGGCGAGTCCGGTAAGAGCACCGGGGTGCGGCTGGAAGAACTGGCGATCACGGCGGTGACGGGTTCGGAGGGGATCGCCCGTTTGCGCGAACTGGCGCGGGTGGCGTTTCGCAGGAGGAGTCTCCACGTTGCATCGCATGTGCTCGAAGATGCGCTGGAAGGGGATACGGCGAGCGTTCAAGTCCTAATCGGGATACTGGAGCCGGGCAAGGATCAGAAGGCGACAGGAGCCAAAGGACGCGGGCGCAGCCTGGCGGAGATCTGGGCAGAAGAGCCACCCTGGGAAGAGTCGAGGGAAGAGTCGGCAGAAGTTGGCATGGGAGGCCGGGAACCGGAAGAGTAGGGCCGGTTTTTGGCGTGGCGCAGGGCGTTTCGGGTCCGGAGGAACGGACTTGAGACGCCCTTTTTTTTTGGAGCAGAGCCGGCGCGGGATCGCGGCTGAAACACGCGGCTCAACCGATTTGCGGGCGGATTTGCGAAGAAGCGAAGGACGAGACCGGAATGAAGCTCACGAGAGACAGCTGGATGCGCATGGGAATGCGCCTGACGCAATGCGTTGTCCTGGCGGGACTGCTGATGGAAGCGGCGGCGATGCGGGGACAAGGGGTCGGGACGACAACGGTGCAAGGGACCGTGTACCTGGCGAACGGCCAGCCGGCCTCGGGCACGCTGACGGTAAGCTGGCCGGCGTTCACTACCGCGAGCGGGCAACTGGTGGCGGCCGATAAGACGAACGTGACAATTCCGGCGGATGGATTTGTGAGCATCAATCTGGCGCCGAACCAGGGAGCGATGCCGGCGGGCGAGTACTACACGGCGGTGTTCTATCTGAGCGACGGAACGGTGACGACGCAGTACTGGGTGGTGCCGCAGGCGGCGCAGGCGACATTGGCGCAGGTGCAGGCGCAGATTATGCCGGCTTCACAAGCAGTGCAGGCGGTGAACAAGGCATACGTGGACCAGGCGGTGACAGAGGCGTCGGGAAATCAACTGGCGGTAGCGGGAGGCACGCTGACGGGGCCGCTGTTTCTGGCCGGAGATCCGACGCAGGCGACGCAGGCAGCGGACAAGCACTACGTGGACTCGAGCTTTGCGCAGGCGGTGCCAACGACGGGCGGAGCGGTGACGGGAGCGTTGACGGCGAAGCAACTGGGCGGAGCGTACGAGGTGGACCAGTTTACGGGCGCGGACTTCGGAGCGAAGCTGCAGGCGTGCCTGGCGGGACTGAATTCGACGTATGGCGGGACGTGCGACGCGCGCAATTTTACGGGGACGCTGGCGATGGGCGCGAACGTAACGATGGCGACCGGGAACACGACGATCGAGCTGCCGTGCGCGACGATTGCAACCTCAAGCCAGTTGGTTGTAACCGCGGGAACGCGAAACGTGGCGATCAGGGGATGCGCGCTGCGGGGCGGCAGCGCCGCGAACGGCAACCAGGGCGGGACGGTGTTGGAGTACTCGGGTGCGGCGGCGGCGGTCGAGGTGGGAGACCCGACCTACGCGCAGGACACGATGGGATTCCACATGGACAATGTGGCGATCAGCACCACCGGAGCGACGAGCGCCGCTGCAGAGGGACTGGTTGCCTACCGGACGCAGGAACTGGATCTGGAGAGCCTGTACTTTCTGGGGAACTCGAATCAGACGGCGATGACGCTGGACGGAACGGGGAACTACACGGGAGGCACATTCTACGACAACGCGTTCAACGGGTTTAAGACGGCGGTAAACGCGATAGGGCATCAGGTTACGAATCCGGCGACGACGGACTGGCTGAACGCGAGCGCGTTTGTGCGGCTGCACATCGACTGCCCGACGAGCAACGGGAGTCCGATTGCCGGGACGGTGGGCATCAACCTGGCGCAGGGGGATGGGAACACGTTCACGGGCGGAGACGTGGAAGGATGCTCGACGGCACTGCATCTGGGAGCGAACGCGCAGAACAACACCATCGTGGGGCTGAGGAACGAGAACTCGACGGACCAGGTGGTGGCGGACGCGGGGAGCTCGTACAACAACTGGATGACAGGCGGCACGATGTTTACCGGCGCGCTGGTGGACAACGGCACGCGCAACAGCTTCCTCGACACGTTTCACCGGAGTTTCAACGGACTGAATGGCGACTGGTACGGGAGCCAGCAGGACGCGACGGTAACGAACCACTACCGGCTGGGGATCGGGACGGGAAACGAGCGTGGATTGCTGAACGAGATCCAGACGGATTACGGATACCGGTGGATCGACGGATACACCGATGCTACGGCGGGAGAGCAGTACTACCAGGTACAGGATCTTTTGAACAACGTGAACCGGCTTTCGATCGGGCAGTACAACCACGGGCAGTCGAGCACCAACAACCAGACGGTTCTGAACGCGGCAGGGACGGGCGCCGTAGTGCTGAACGGGTCGAATAACGCGGGGACGGGCGGGGTAGTGTTCGGATCGGGTGGACCGAGCGAGACGACCGTGGCGACGATCGACAGCGCGGGCGATGCGCAACTGAACGGGACGCTCCAGGTGAACGGCGCTTCGACGTTTGTGAACACGCCGACGGTGAAGAACCAGGCAGACGCGGAGATCGATGCGACGCTGTGGGCGGGGGCGACGACGAGCCAGAAGGAATCGTACATTTACAAGGACTGGAACGGCGCCAGCCAGTGGTACATGGTGAAGGATGCGAGCAACAACTGGGCGCTGAACTCGGCCGTGGGCGGACTGGACAGCTTCAAGGCATACCAGAGTACGAACAGCGGAGACACGTATATCAACGCGTCGAATGCGACTGGCGCGGTGCGGATCAATTACGAGACGGGCGCGGGCACGGCGTTCAATATCTACGGAGGCGGGAGCGGGAACCTGTACGCGAGCTTTACGGGGACGAACGCGATCAAGTTTCCAGGACTGGCCGCCGGAACTGGACACGACTGCCTGCAGATCGACAACTCCGGGTACATCACGAATACAGGGTCGGCGTGCAGCACGGGAGTGGGGACAGTCAACTCCGGAAACTCGGGACAGATTGCGTATTACTCGGCGAACGGGACGACCCTGGCGGGTATGAGCACGATTCCGGTTGGGTCGGGCGGCACAGGAGCAGCGACGGCGGCGGGGGCTTTGTCGAGCCTGGGCGGCGTGTCGAAGTCTGGCGACACCATGACGGGGGCGCTGACGGCGCCGCAGTTCAACGGACCCGTGAACGGCAATGTTACCGGCAACCTGACAGGAAATGCCTCGACCGCGACAACGCTGGCAGCCGCACCGGGGCAGTGCGCGGCGGGGCAGTTTGCGACGGGCGTTACAGCGAACGGGACGTCGAACTGCACGGCGGTGAGCTATACGCAGTTGGCCGGAGCGGCACCGACCTGGAACCAGAGCACGACAGGGACCGCGGCCGGATTCACCGGATCGCTGAGCGGAGACGTGACGGGAACGCAGGCCGCGACGGTGGTAGCAAAGGTGAACGGGGCGAGCGTGCCGGCATCGGCAGCGTTGACGGGGACCAATGGCAGCGGACAGATTACAGCGGTATCCACTCTGCCGACGACGGCTGAGCCGGCTCATACGGGCGATGTAACCAATACGGCCGGGGCGCTGGCGATGACGGTGAGAGGGATCAATGGCGTGAGTCTTAGCGGGTTGACGAGCGGACTGTTGAAAAATGCAACGGGGACGGGCGCGCCCAGCATCGCGGTTCCCGGCACCGATTATGTTACGCCAGGTGGAAGCATCACCGGGACCGCCGGCAATGTGACCGGAACGGTGGCGACGACGAACGGAGGAACGGGTGCGACAACGGCGGCACAAGCATTGGCAAACCTGGGCGCGGCGGCGCTCTCGGGCGCCTCGTTTTCGGGAGCGGTAACGGCCCCGACGATCGAAGGTGCACTCTATGCCGATCGGGAACAGACCCCGGCAAATACCGGAAATAATGGGATTGCAAATTCGCTGGCGCAGTGCAGTTCGTTGGGCCAGACGGCGTGTTCGATCATTGTTCCTCCGACCTACTCGCAAGCGGAGGCGCAGCCGTGGGGTAGCGGGAACGTTATGAACACCGACTATACCCACGAGTACGGGCCAAAGAGCACTGACCCGTTGGGATGCGTGACCGACTGGCGCTGGGGTGCGCCGCAGGTTCTGTGTAACCAGGGGTTGGCGAACGGGACCTCGGGGAGATTTCTGGGAAGTTCGCCCATATTCGCGCAGAACGTGACGATGGTGGGGCAGGGGTTTTCGCCCTGGTCTCCGCAGGCCCTCACCGTGCAATACACGTCGTTTGCCGGCAGCCGCGATTACCAAAACGAAGAAACCTATCTGGCCGCCGAGACAAATACGGCGGTAGTTAATACTTCCGGGAGCGCATATAACTTCCTGGCGAATATGTATCACTATGGCCTGGGAGATTCGATCCCGATCTTTACGACCTCTTACAGCGCGGGCCAGGGACTGGCGCAAAACGAGGGGATGGAGTGGCGCACACGCTGGGAGGAGACCGGGAATGTATTGGACGCGGCACTTACGGGCATGACCTGTGGAACGAGCTATCCGTCCTGTACCTTTTCGATGACACAAACCAACGGGCTAACAGGAAGTTATGGCACGGACCTGGCTTTGATCGACCTCACGAACGCGTATAACGCCGGCTATATCTCGAGGATTACAGCTGGAACGTTCACTGGTTCCGGTACGAATTGGGACTCGACCTATGGCGATACGACGGGCACCGCGACGACAACTGCGGCGGTGAACAATACAAGCGGCGGCAATCCCAATCAGAACACGTTTCCCCAGTCGAATGTAACAATACCGCTAAATAATGTGCAGACGCTGAGTGGCTCGGCTGCTTTTTCTGTGGGGCAGATCGTTTGCATGTTTGACAGCGTAGACCCGAGCTGGCAGTGCGCGCACATCACGGGGGTATCGATCACAGGCGGGTCCGGAACTATCACCGTGGACCGGATGAACTGGCCTCTGAGCAGCGGCTCGACGGTTTCGGCGGGCGGCCTCGCCGGATATGGCTTCGGCATGGACGCCGACTGGGTAACTCCTGGTAATTACAACGGATATGGTGGTTCGGACTTTGCTCCAAACGGCACCATCCGGCAGGTGTACCCGATCGTTTCAAACGCGAGCGGGAACACATTGACGATCTACACGCCCGCAGGGGTCAACGGGAACATCGCTACGCGGGCTTATGGGCAGATGGGGTCCGGAGGCAGCGGGGCTGTTACCGTCGCCGGCGGCGCTGTAACCGGCTGCACCGTTTCCGGCGGAACTGGATACTTCGGCGCGACCGAGCCGCCGCAACTGACGGTAACTGGCATCACTTACACGACGGCGCCAGTGATCTATGTGAGTGCGATATCAGGTGGCGCATTGTCCGGATGCAGCGTGGCCGCCGGCGGATCGGGGATTACCGGAACGCCGACGGTGGTCGTGACGCCATCGAACAGCTACCATATCTATCCGCAGGCACGGACGTACAGCGTATATAACGCAACGACCGGGGCCGTAGATGGTTCGGACATCGTAACTACGCCTGCTGTGGGGACCTTCGCCAACGGGGATTCTGTAGAGCAGCCTCACTATTTTCGCGTGAAGATCGAAGGGCTGAATGCCGCGACCGCCATTTGGCAAGAGGGTGGCCAGCATAACAATCTGACTTTCCAAAGCTCGGGTAGTTTTGGCAGTAATGACTACGAGGCTACTTTCAACAACGCCAACGATCCTACGGTGTACCAGAACTATCCGGCCGCGCCAGAGCCTTACATGGTGGGGCGCGGCCAACTGTCCACTCCATACGGAATCTCGCTCGGCGGACCTCATCGCAACGGTCTCATGATGCTTCTGCCGCCATACGGCGGCAACGGAGGATCGAGGACGGGTGCAGTGGTGGTGCGGTGTGGATCGGCCTTGCAATGTGCGGCGTGGAACACAACGGTGCCGGTATTGAACCTGAATAACGCCACAGGCGCGAACAATGTTGGCGAGGATGTTCTTGGCTATAATCCCGCCACACAGACCTGGACGGTCACTTCGGGAGCTACTGGGTATGCCGGAGCGTCTCCATCTTGTACGTATACCTTTGGTCCAAACGGAATGTCATCGTCTGGGCCTGGGTGCGCTTCGTCGTCCGGAAGCTCAATGAATGCCGGCGCTCCCGCCCCGCTGCAGTTTCTGGGAACGGGTGCGGACGGCGCGAACACGAACGCAAGCGGAGCAATTTACGGCGTGAAGTATTACACGAATTTCACCGTTCCTAGCGGGAACACCGTTACCGTGAATGCCAGCGGCGGTCCGGGAGGGCTAATAGTTCACGCCTCTGGAGCCTGCGTCATCAATGGCACAATTCTGGCTAATGGGTCGCAGAATACGACCAGCGAACATGGGGTCGCGGGAGGAACGGGAGGCGGGGGCGGCGGCGGTACGGCGGCAGGAACCGCAGGCCTTGGCTCTTACCCCTCGCAGGCGCAAACCGGCTACGGAGGATGGCCATCCGGAGCAGGAGGCGCAGCTTCCGGGGGAGTTGGCGGCGCTGGAAATAGCTTCAGCGGAAACGAGTTGCGCGCATTTGTGGACACTCTGCCGCTTGATGGAATCTATGGTCAGGGTGGTGGAGGAGGTCAGGGTGGAAGCTCGGGAGGCGCGGGCGGCAACGGCGGGGCGATTGTCGTCTTGATCTGCCAATCGATCAGCGGAACCGGGACGATTGATGTGAGCGGCGCAGCCGGGACCAATGCGGCCGCCAACAACACAGGAGCTGGAGGCGGGGGCGGCGGCGGCTTGATCATTCTGTCTTCGCAGGCCAGCGAGACGTTCTCGGGGCTGACACTGAACACCGCGGGGGGCGCCGGCGGCACCTGCGGTTCGTACACCGGCTGCGGCGCCGGCGGTGCAGGCGGCAGCGGATCCCTGACGGAGTATCAGAATTGGTAGGGAAGCCTTCCGCCTTGGAGGAATTGTGCCGGAATCGGGAGGTGGCGGGAGGCTCAAACAAGTGCGCGGCGCGTCCGACGGCCCGGAAGAACTGGATCGCCGGGAACTGGAGCGGCTTGGGAACATCCTCGATGAGCGGCCGAGGAGTTTGCGCGGGCGCACGGTCGCCATGGGACTGGCCGAGCGGCTGCTGGTGGTCCGGACGCGGGACGGACGCACGGAGCCGCTGAGGGCGAACGCCGCGCAGAAGATCTTCGAGAGGCGGCGGGGGCAGCGGAATATCGTGCTCAAGGCGCGGCAACTGGGGATGACGACCTGGACGGCCGGCAGGTTCTTCCTGAGGACCATCACACAGCCGGGAACGCTGACGCTGCAGGTGGCGCATACGCGGGAGTCGGCCGAGGAGATCTTCCGGATCGTGCACCGGTTCGTGGACTGGCTGCCGGAGGAGCTGCGGACAGGCGTGCTGAGGACCTCGCGGGCCAATGCGCGCCAGATCGTATTTCCGGAGATCGATTCGCAGTACCGCGTGGTAACAGCGGGGGACCGGAACGCGGGTCGGGGCCTGACGGTGCAGAACCTGCACTGCTCGGAGCTGGCGCGCTGGCCTGGGGATCCGGCGGATATCCTGGCGGGACTGCGGGCGGCGCTCGCCCCGGGAGGCGAGCAGATCCTGGAGTCGACGC
>Ga0335075_10017563_pt1 | contig 10637 bp, 7 predicted proteins | sample Lox_Sample_24_FD_206723 | JGI IMG/M metagenome (GOLD analysis project Ga0335075, IMG submission 206723) | Soil microbial communities from Loxahatchee National Wildlife Refuge, Florida, United States - Lox_Sample_2.4 | ecosystem: Environmental > Terrestrial > Soil > Wetlands | place: USA: Florida... | reverse complement strand
CCACTCGCGAGCGAGCTGCCCGTCGATGTGTACCTCGAGCGCATGGCCCCTGCCGGCGTGCTGCTCACGGGGGGCAACGATCTAGCGGCCGTCGGTGGCGACCGCCTCTCCGTCGAACGCGACGCCTTCGAGACGAGCGTGCTGCATGCGGCGCGACGCCGTGGGCTGCCCGTGCTCGGAGTGTGCCGCGGCATGCAGCTCATGGCGCACCTCGACGGGGCGGCGATCGAGCGCTGCTCGGGCCACGTCGCCACAGAGCACGCGCTCGAGCCCGCGGACGAGGCCCGCTGCGCGGCGCTGCGCGAGCCGCGCACGGCCAACAGCTTCCATCAGTTCACGCCCCGCCCGACGCGAACGTCGGCATGGCGCGTGGTGCTGCGGTCTGCCGATGGCGAAGCGGAGGCGCTCGAGCACGCCTCCGAGCCGCTGGTCGCCATCATGTGGCATCCCGAGCGCTACGCTGTTCCCCGAACCATCGATCTGGACCTATTTCGGCAGGTATTTGGCGCATGAAAGCGATCATCTTGGCAGCGGGGCAGGGGGCGCGGCTCAGGCCGCTCACGGACGATCGTCCGAAATGCATGGTCGCGTATCAGGGCAAGCCGCTGATCGAGCACGTCGTGCGTGCGCTGCGCGTAAACGCCATCACCGACATCGTCGCGGTGCGCGGCTACAAACCCGAGGCGCTGCGCTGCGCCGGCGTGCGCTTCTACGACAACCCGCGCTACGCCTCCACCAACATGGTCAGCACTCTGTTCTGCGCAGAGCGCGAGCTCGACGGCGACGTCATCATCAGCTACTCCGACATCGTCTACACCCCGAGCGTCATCCAGCGCCTGCTCGCCACCGACGCCGAGTTCGCGGTGGTGATCGACCGCGATTGGCGGCGGCTCTGGCAAGAGCGCATGGACGACCCGCTCGACGACGCGGAGACGCTGCGGCTCGACCGCGACGGCCGCATCCTCGAGCTCGGCAAGAAGGCGCGCTCTTACGAGGACATCGAGGGCCAGTACATCGGCTTGCTCAAGGTCGCCGCGTCGGCTTGGCCCAAGCTGCGTGCCTTCTATCACCGCCTCGATCGGCACGGCGTGTACGACGGCAAAGACTTCGACAACATGTACATGACCAGCTTCGTGCAGGCCGTCATCGACCGGCTGATGCCGGTGACCGCGGTGCCGATTCAGGGCGGCTGGCTCGAGATCGACGTGCCGTCAGACCTGAGCATCAGCGTGGACCTGAGCTAGTCGCTCGGGCGCCGTTGCCTTCGACGCAGCGACGCCTTCGGCCGCGTCACGCCGTGCGGGCAGGCGCAGCCCCGGGCTCAGCGGCGCCGGCAGCGGCAGCAGCGAGCGCAACTCGGGCACCGCCTCGCACAGCAGATGCCGGTAGCTGTAGCGATGCCGCGCGAACATCTGCCGCAGCGTCGCGCCCGGTCGGCTCAGGCTCTCGAGCAACGCGCGCCGCTCGAGCCGAGTCGGGACGAGCAGCAGGAGCGGCGTCAGCCAGCGCTGCAGAGCCGGTGTGTCGCCATAGCCGAACTCGCGCCGAAAGTTCGCGAGCAGCCCGGAGAGCACGTAGCGATCGAGCGGATCGAGCGCGGCGTCGGACTCCTCGCTGCTCGGCGCTCTCCGAGCCGTGCCGTTGGACTGCCCGATCGCCAGCAGGTCGCCGCCGTAGGCGAGCCCGTTGAAGGTGCTCTCGAGCAGACACGGATGCCACGACAGCCCGAAGAACTCCGCGATCGAACGCATCTCGGCCTCCGTGTCACGGTTGATGTCTTCGATGCGCACCGGCAAGAACGGGATGGGGTAGCGAGCGAGCAGCTCGCGCCAGCCGATCAGCTGGTGGCGATACACGAAGTTGTAGCCTCCCGTCGGGGCGAGCTGGGCGTACTCCGAGCGGTCTGCCTGCTCCCAGGCGCGCGCGGCGAGCACGTTCTTGCGCAGGTACGACAGCGTCGAGCGGATCGGCTCGCGCGTGATGCCGACCGCGCGCAAGCCCGGAAAATCGTCCAGCGCCGCCTGGACGTTGGCGTAGGCCTCGGGCGAGTGCAGGTGATAGATGACGGTCGTCTTGCGCGACACATCCTCGCCGCGCGCGAGCGCATAGGCCACGTGTGCGGCGAGGAAAAAGCGCCGGCGCGTCACCACCGTCGGGGGCGCGAGCAGCGCGGATAGCTCCCGCACGAACGCTTCGGCGTCGACCGTGAGCGGCGTGTCGCGGCCAGGCCCCATCGCGTCGAGCCCCTCGAACCAGCGGTCTTCCCGCCCATCGAAGAGCGACGGGTTGAGCGCGACGAAGCGTCGAGCCATGTCTTCGATCTCGGGCTCGCAGGCGATCTTCGGCCACTCGCGCGCATGAAAAGCGTTCAGGCGGCTCGCTGGCATGGTCAGCACTTCGGGGTGCGAGTCGAACAGGCTGTGCAAGAACACGCTGCCCGAGCGCCCCCAGAAAAATATCCCCGCGACCCTCAGATCGTCGAAGTGCATCTCCGTCACCCGTTTCCCGCGTCCGCTGCCTCCGCCCAGGGCGGCGTCGCCGGCAGACAGTTCTGAAAGTGCGACCAGAAGTCGCGATTATAGGCGTTCGGCTCGCGATACATGCGCGCGTTGAAGCCGATGCTGATCTCGTCCCACGGCAGCGCGTGGCGCAGCGTGTGCCGGAACACGTCGCCGCGCACCTTGATGCGCAGGTAGCGGTGCGGCCCCGCCGGGCGCTCCGCGAGCAGGCGCGGCCCCGACAGATCGAGCAGCCAGCTCTGCCCACACGGCTCGAAGGTGTCGTCCGTCTCGACCACGTGCAGCACCAGGTCGCCCCGGTAGCCCGACCAGCGAAAGTACTCGAGGATCCCATCCGCCGAGTCGAGCGGCGCGAAATGCCGACAAGCCTCCACCGGCGCGAGGTGCCGCTCGAAGCTCCACTCGGGCGGACGGGCCTCGGGCCCGCGCGTCAGCGACAGATCGCTCAAGTCGAGGCAGTCGCCGGGGCGTGGCTCGAGCGTCAGCACCTCGGGGTTCACGCGCCGGATCGCGTCGCACATCTCCCGCGCGCTCGTCTTGACGTTGACGCTCCGGATCGAGGCGTCGGCCGGGTGCGCCTCGACGAAGTAGCTCGCGATGGGCAGATACGCGCGCGGCCGGGTGTGCAGCACGGCGTCGCACACGCGCCGCACGATGTGGGCGGCGTCCCGCTTGATCCAGGCGTCGATGGTCTCGCGATCGAACAGCTCGCCCCAGCACACCGGGAACCCGCTCGCGCCTCGCGAGAAGCTCGACATCAGCACATCGATCCCCTGCGGCAAGACGCCAGCGTTCACGTCGCTGCAGTCCACCGAGTTCAAGATGCGGTGCCCCGCATACTCGACCAAGATGCCGCTGTCGCCCGGCGCGGTGCCGTCACGCAGCAGCATCACGCGCAAGCGCGGGGCGAGCTCCAGCCAGCGCTCGAACGGCACGGCGCGCACGTTGCGCAGCCCGTAGCGGTGCACCCAGTGCGTGATGTCGCCCACGCCGAACTCGGGCACGATCACCGGCACGTTCGCGTTCAGCGTCGAGAGCCGCTCGAGCGTCGCTGGGTTCAGGTGATCGCTGTGGTTGTGCGAGATGTAGATGACGTCGGCGCGAGCCACCTGTTCGAAAGCGTCCTCGGGCGGCGCATGCGACAGCCACCAGCCGCGCGTGAACGCCGGCCCAGTGAGCCACGGGTCGCTGAACAGCACGAAGCCTCCCGCCCGAATGCGCATGCAGGCGTGCGTGAAGTACGTCACGTCGAGCTCGCCGGGCTGGAGCGCCTCGAGCGGGCGAGGCTCCGCTTGCCAGGGGGCGTCCGGCACATCCTCGAGCAGCCGTACGACGTCGCCATGCCGCTCGACGATCAACTCCGGCTGCAGCGTGCCGCCGGTCGGGTTCGTGTACGCCATGTGCGACACGTCGAGCTCCCAGCCATGCCACGGGCAACGCACCCGGCAGCCCTCCGCGGCGCCGAAGCGCCCGCCCTGATGCCGGCAGCGGTTGTACGCCGCGCGGACGCGGCCATCCTCGCCGAGCCACAGCACGACCTCGCGACGGCCCACGAAATGGACCCCGGGCGCGAGCTCGGAGACATCGACCGTCATGACTTCGCGACGCAGCATGCTTTCCCGAGCCAGCAGTACGGCCCGCCCGGAAAGGGCCGGTAGTCCCGGGTAGGAGAGCCGCTCTCCCGAGGCGCCGGAAGGCGTTCCGCTTTGGGCCTGAGATGATGCCTCCCCTCGCGGCGCAGCGCCGCGGTCCCCTCCCGGCCCGTGCTCGCGCGCCGCGTGCAGCCTCGCGAACCGATCACCCGGCGCGAGGCGCGCTGCGCGCGGACGGAGGGGACGGGCTCGTCGCGAGTCGCGCCCTCGTCACGGCCCGATGCGCGCGCACACCAGGTTGTACGACGCGCAGCTCACTTCGCCCGCGGGCCCCGCGCAGGCCACGCGCCAGCTGGTATCGCTCACCGGGCGGCTCTCGCGCAGGTAGTTGCCGGTGGCCTCGCCGGCGTCGCCGCCACCGGACACCACGGTGCTGCCTTCGGGGCACACGCCATCGACCACGCGCGTGAGCGCCGGGTCACCGATGAATCGGAACGGCGAGCCCTCGGGCAACAGCCCGTCCACGACTCTACCGGAGAACCACTGCCGTCCGAGTCCGAGCGGGCCGTCGCCACCGAAGGCGCGGGCCACGTCGGCGTTCGTGGCGTGCGCCGCCTCCAGCGCAAACGGCACCGCCGACACCTTGACCTTGCCGAACGACTGCCCGTCGACCCAGACTTCGACCCACACGTCCGGGTTGTTGGCCACCGCATCCACGCAGGTGTCGGGCAGCTCGAGGCTGAAGCGACCGTGCTCGAGCGCTAGCGCGCTGGTCGATTGCTGACATAGCGGCGTGGTGTCCTCCTCGGCGGTATCGCTCAGCGTGAGCGAGATGTTGTGCTCGCCCTCGAGCGGGCGCTCATCGGGGCCGAGCAGCGTGCCCGCATACCGCAGCGGCCGCGAGCTCGGGACGCCCGTCGCACCCGCACGCCCCGCCACAAAGCTCGCCAGCGCACCGCCGGCGAGCAGCGCCAACCACATCCACGATCGACCCCGATTCGATGTGTTCATGCGCTCTGATACGTCGGCGCATCGCCGGCGTGACGCGCGCTCTCGCGCAAGTTTGCGCAACGGGCCAGCGCAATCCTTCTGCGCAAACACGGGCATGCAGCAGGAAAACGGGAAGGAGGGAAGGGCGGAGGAAGAAGAAAAGATAGAGGCCTCCTGCCGTCTTCCCGTCGCCCCGCCTTCCTGTGCTCCTGCCTGGTCGCTTCCCAGGCACGTCGCTTGCTCCGGCGTGCAACGATGAAACACCTTCGCTGCACCCTCATGCTCGCAATGACGTCGAGCGCCTGTCAGCTCGCGGTCGACGTTGACCGCTACCGATTCGACGCTGCGGCTCCAGCGGAGAGCGTGCGTCCGCTCGGGCCGGCGCCGTGCGATGGCGGGCGTTGCGGCCAGCGTTCGCTGCTGGGTTCGCTCGCGTTCAGCCCCGCGCCCGCCCGCACGGGGCGCGGTCGCCTCGTCGAGCATGGCTTCGAGCGTCTGCCGCTACGCTGCGCGACGCTCGAAGCAGGGGCCGTGTGTCTCGAGGCGGGCTTTCAGCCCTGAGCGACACGGCTCGTATGGGTGACAGAGCTCACTGGCAACCGAACTGGCCGCTGCCGCCTTGCGGCCCTGCCTTCAGCTCGAGCTGCTCCTCGATGAGGCCGCCGTTCACGTCCGTGACGCGCACGCGGTAGGTGCCCATGTCGCCACCGTCCATGCCTTCCGGCGGACGCCAGTAGTTGTAGTCCTGCCGTTGCGCGTCCACCCAGCGACCGTCCTCCATCAGCACTTCGGCTCGCGTGATCGGGTACTTGTGGTTCGTCACCAGGAACTCGTTCCAGTAGGCGTTGGCCGGTTCCTTCAGCACGAACTGCACGTTCTCGACGCCGTCGCAGGGCACGTAGCGCCAGCTCACGCCGCCGAGGTTGCCCGTGTTGTTGTTCGTGAGCCGCTGGAAGGCGTTGCGGCTGAGATCGATGTGGGCCGTGTTTTGGCAGGGCGTGTTGTTGTCGATGCCCGGGTTGCACGAGTCGGCGACCGTGATCGTGGTGGGCTGCCCGCCGTTGATCGGCGTCAGCTCGACGCACGCGCCACAGGCCGCGGCCCCGTCGTAGACGGCGAGGTTGATCGCGCCGAACAGGTCCGGATCTTGAATCGCGGGCACCCGATCGTTCTGGCCCATGTCGTTGGTGCGCTGCGCACCGAAGCTACAGTTGACGTCGATCGTCGGCTTCTGCGCAAACCAGTAGACGGTGACCGTCGCGTTCGTGCCGTTGCTGGTGCGCATGCCCGCGGGGTTGCAGGCGACGGGCGTGCACTGCCCGGCGCCCGTGCAGTTCGTGCCGTCGGGGCAGCGCGTGACGTTCAGCATGCCGCCTTCGGCGCAGGTGCTCACGGTGTTGGCGGTGGCGCACGTGGCGGCGCCCACCGTGCAGCTCGGCGCGACACAGCCGGGAGCGCCCGCAACCATGCCGCAGGTGCCGCCCATCGCCGCGCAGTCTTGCGGCGCCGAGGGGATGCCGGCGCCGTCGCAGCGCTGCAACATGTTGCCGTTGCAGCTGGCGGTGTTGGGCGTGCACTGCGTCGAGCCCACCTGGCTGCTGCCGCCGTTGCCGGGCTGGCTGACGGGGAGGTTCGGGTTCATGCCCTCGGGGGTGCCGGAGGGCGTGCTGCTGGTGCCACCCGCGCCCGGGGTCAGCGTGCTGCCGGTGCCGGCGACGCCGGGCATGTTTCCCGGCAAGCCGTTGAACCCGGGAACGTCGTTGCCGTCGTCATCTTCGCTCGCGCTGCCGCAACCGACGCCAGCGGCCGTCGCCAAGCCGAGCAGAGAGAGGCTCGAGCCAATGCTCAACCAGCCCGCATGGCGCCGCCCGAGCAGCCGCGAGGGCTTGCGCGAGGCGTGCGTGGAAGAAGCTCGATCGAAGTTCACGTTCATGGATGCCGCCTGACGCTGACGCAAAGAAATGGGTGCCGAGCCCGAGAATAGAAGGGAACCCGAGGCACTGCAACGCTGCCTCCGGCTCGCTCACGAACGTGTATCATCGCGCTGTAATTGAGCTCGCGACACGGAAAGCGCTGCGATCCCGCGGCTTCATTGTCGTTGTTTTTCGGGCTCGCGGCGTGGCGCGTCGTCTCGCGAAACGCTGCGTCGGACCATGCGCGACTCGACAGATCGCACCTCGATCGCGATGCGCGCGCTGCGGCGCTCGTCGTTCATCCGACGTCGCGCCGAGCCGGTACGTCTCGTGCGTCGCGCCGCTCGCGGGCGCCGTCGCCAGGGCTCGCCGCTCGCGGCGAGCGCGTCGCCCCCCGCGTTCCACATCGACCTCGGTAGGCGGCGAGGGCCCGAGGGTCTACACTCGGGCGATGCGGATCGCGCTCCTGTACCCTCCGCCGTGGAAGCTCGCCGAGCCGGGCGATCCCGATCCGGGTCGTGACGGGCCGCCCCCCGGGTACGTCGAGGGCGACCTCGACCCCGATTTTCACCAGATTCCGTATGGCTTGCTGTCGCTCGGTGCGCAGGCCGCTCGCGCGGGGCACCAGGTCAAAGTCTTGAATCTGTCGGCGTTTTCCTGGCGCCGGGTGGAAGAGGTCATCGCCGCGCTCGACGCCGATCTGTTCGGAATGTCGTGCTGGACGGCCAATCGGCGTGGCGTCGATCTGGTGTCGCGCGTCATCCGCCGGCAGCACCCGCGTGCGCACGTCGTCGTGGGTGGGCCGCACGCGACGCCGCTCGCGAAGGAGGTGCTCGAGCACTACACCGCGGTCGACACGGTCGCTGTCGGCGAGAGCGAAGACACCTTCATGGAGCTCGTCGAGCGGCTCGCCGCGCGCTTGCCCACGCAGGGCATCGCCGGCACCTGGTATCGCGACGGCGACCGGATCGTGGAGGGGCCGCCGCGCAAGTCGATCGACGATCTCGACCGCCTGGCGTCGCCGCACGACTACTTCGCCACGCACATCTTGATGACGTCGCGCGGCTGCCCCTGGCAGTGCACGTTCTGCGGCGCCGAGACGACGTGGGGCCGCGGCTTTCGTGGGCGCTCGGTGCCGCGCGTGCTGGACGACATCGAGCACGCGCTCGACAAGCTGCCCGTGAAGATGTTGCAGATCAAGGACGACACCTTCACGGCCAACAAACGCCGCGCTCTCGAGATCTGCAACGGCATCCTGGAGCGTGGCCTGCGCTTCTCGTGGAGCTGCGACACGCGCGTCGACGTGCTCACCGACGAGCTGCTCGGCGCCATGCGCCGTGCCGGCTGCCAGCGCCTGAGCCTCGGCGTCGAGAGCGGATCGCCGAGCGTGCTGTCCAAGATCAACAAGAAGATCACGGTCGAGCAGATCCTGCGTTCGACCGCGCTCGCCAAGAGCTACGGCATCCAGGTGCGTTATTACATGATGCTCGGCAACCGCGGCGAGACGCTCGACACCTTCCACGAGACGCTGGCGTTTCTGGAGCGGGCCCAGCCACATCAGTACATCTTCTCGTGCTTGTCGATCTATCCGGGCACGCTCGACTTCGACGACGCCGAGAAGAGCGGCGGGCTCGACCGGCGCGTGTACTTCAGCGAGACGTTCCAAGAGCTGAAGACGCCGTTCGACGCGGACGAAGCCTGTACGCAGGCGATGAGCGAGTGGTTCGCCGCGAACAAGGGGCTGCGGGAGGCCTACCAGGAAGACGTCGCCGACGCGGAGGCGATCCTGGCCAAGGTCGGCGACTACCACGGCGCGCACCTCGACCTCGCGGGCGCCCATTATCGCGCCGCGAGCTACGACGCCGCCGAGCGTCACGCCCGCCGCGCGCTCGAGCTCGGTTATCCAAGCCCCGGCGTCGTCTACAACTACCTCGCTTGCATCGCGGCGGCGCGCTCCGATCTGCGCGCCATGCAAGATCACTTCATGACGGCCGCCAAGGTAGACCCGCAGCATCACCTGCTGATGAGCAACGTCGAGCACACGCGGCGCTGGTTCCGAGCGGGGGGGCCGGAACGCGGGTTGCCCCTCGATCTCGCGGCGCGCCACGACTTCGCGCTGTTCGAGCGCACGCAGCAGCCCACGCTGCCCGGGCCCTTGCCGCCCGACTACGCGGAGTGGACGGAGGCCGCGACGACGCAGCTGCGTCCGAGCCGGCGCGCCGAGGCGGGCCCCCGCCGGCTGCCGCTCGTGTAGTCCGCGCCAGCGGGAGCAGGCGCCCGCCGCCTCAATCCTTCGCGGGCTCGCTCGGCGCCCTCGGTTTGCTGGACGGCGACGCGCCCTCGGGGTGCGGACCGATCTTGCGCCGGCGCCGCTGCAGGATTTCGTCGGGCAACAAGTCCTTCACGTTGGCGTATTTGCCGTAGCAGAGCAGACGGTCGCCGATGTGCAGCTCGCGCTGCAGCCGCGGGTTGGGGATCACCTTGCCCTCGCGGTACAAGCTGAGCACGACGATGTCGCGGTCGCGCAGGCCCGACGTCTCGATGGTGCGCCCCGCGATGCCCGAACGCTCGCCGACATACAGCTCGACGACGCCATAGCCCTTGCTGACCGTCAGACGCTGCCGGATGTCGAGCTCCGGGTATTGCACGTTGTCGGCGACGAAATCGACGATCGCACCGGCGATGTCGCGCTGCGTGGCCGCTTCGATCCCCTCGAGCCCCGGCGATGAGTTGACCTCCATCACGCTCGGGCCCGACGCCGTCTCCAGCATGTCGACGCCCGCGACGCGCAGCCCGATGATCTGTGCGGCGCGCACGGCCGTCTCTTCGTAGGCGGGGTCGAGCTCGGCGCGCTCGACCTGCCCCCCGCGGTGCACGTTGCTGCGGAACTCGTCGCCCTGCGCCACGCGGCGCATGGCGGCCACGACCCGATCGCCGATCACGAAGGCGCGGATGTCCTTGCCGCGGCTCTCGGTCACGAACTTCTGGACCAGCACGTTCTGCTTCGTGCTCTGCAGCGTCTCGATGATCGCCTGCGCGACCTTGACCGAGTCGGCCAGGATGACACCGACGCCCTGTGTGCCCTCGAGCAGCTTGATGATCACCGGCGCGCCGCCGACGCGCTCGATCGCGGGCAGCACGTCGTTCTTGTCGCGCACGAACTCGGTCGGCGGGATGCCGATGTCGTAGCGGCTCAGGATCTGCGTCGAGCGCAGCTTGTCGCGCGAGTTCGCGATGCCCGTCGCCGTATTGGCGCAGAACACCTGCATCTGCTCGAACTGGCGCACCACACTGGTGCCGTAAAAGGTGATCGAAGCGCCGATGCGCGGGATGACCCCGTCGCAGTGGGGGAGCACCTTGTTTTTGTAGAACAGCTCCGGCGTCGCCTGATTGCAGGAGATCGCGAACTTGAGCGTGTCGAGCACGGTGACGTTGTGACCGCGATAACGAGCGGCCTCGACGAGACGCCGGGTGCTGTAGCAACGGCGGCTGCGCGACAGGATGCAGAACTTCATGAGAGCGGCCTCGACTGTCTCGGATGAGCAGATCCGTCCCAACGCCAACTTTGGGACCGATCGACCGGCGCGAGTCTGGATCGGCTCGGCTCACGGAGAGAAGGGAAA
>Ga0335075_10017562_pt1 | contig 10637 bp, 8 predicted proteins | sample Lox_Sample_24_FD_206723 | JGI IMG/M metagenome (GOLD analysis project Ga0335075, IMG submission 206723) | Soil microbial communities from Loxahatchee National Wildlife Refuge, Florida, United States - Lox_Sample_2.4 | ecosystem: Environmental > Terrestrial > Soil > Wetlands | place: USA: Florida... | reverse complement strand
CTCGGTCGTCGCGGCCGGGTGCGGCGCAAGTACCGTGCCGGGGGCTGGCGGGCCCGGCACGGTCACGTCCACGGCGCCTGCGGCGTCACCCGCCACAGGCTCATCAGGCACGGGCTCATCAGGCACGGGGGTCTCCTCGGCGCAGCCAACGGCGGCAAATTCGCGGCCGTCTCAGCCGAGCCCGGCTTGCACGGGCTCGGCGGCCGCCATGGTGGCGGCGGGTGCCCTGACCGGGACGCAGTTCGTCTCCGCGACGCAGGGCTGGGCGGTGGGTCAGGACGTGATCCTCGCGACCACCGACGGCGGGGCGCACTGGACGACGCAGCTTTCCGGGGCGCTGAACCTCACCTCGGTCGACTTCGTGAACAGCCAGGACGGCTGGGCGGTGGGCGGCACGAGGCTGCTCGCCACGACCGACGGCGGCGCGCTCTGGACGGCGCTGACCGAACCGTGTCCACTCATCCGCTCCGTGCACTTCATCTCCCCGGCCGACGGCTATGCCGTGGCGGGCGGCAGCAACCTCGGCGGCACCGGCCCGGAGATCCCGCTGGCGGGCGGTGAGCTCCTCGCCACCGCGGACGGCGGGCACAGCTGGCACCCGCTGCCGGCGCCGAAGGACGTGCAGACCGTCTGCTTCAGCGACGCACAGCACGGCTGGATCGGAGCGAACGGGCAGCTGTACCGAACCAGCGACGGCGGCAGCCGCTGGACCGTGCTCACCAGCTCGGCCGGGTCACTCGGCGGCGGCCAGGGCGCCGTCATGACCGTGGAGTGCGCCGGCGCCGGGTCGGCGTGGGCGCTGCGCACCGGTCCCGGGGCCGCGATGAGCCAGCAGCCGCACGTCGGCTACTACGCGGACCAGTCGGGCGCGGCCGCGCTCTTCGCCGAGCAGTACTTCCAGACCCCCGGCGCCACCCCGACCGCGGCGGCCCCCGGATCGTATGCCGGGCCGTTTTCGGCGCTCAGCCCGTCGGCGGCGGTCTTCATCGACAACTGCGTCGCCTGCGGCGAGGGCACCGCTCCCTGGGACCTGGTGACGAACTCCGGCAGCACGCTCGCGCAGCAGGGAAACGTCGGCGGCATCACCAGCGCAGAAGCGGCCAGCTTCATCTCGTCCCAGGTGGGCTGGGTGGTCGGCACCGAGATGACCTTTCAGAACTCCACCAGTCGCGCACAGCAGCGCATCGTGATGACAACCGACGGCGGACGTAGCTGGCAGATCCAGTACACGGGACCGTGGACCACCGGCAACTGATCATCGCAATTCGCAAATGACCATTGCTATGGCTGGAACCTTCTTCATACGGAATACTCGGCTCGTTGGCATTGCGGACGGGTGGATTTCCGATGGAAGAGGAACGGCCAAGTCAGAGCCAGTTGATCTGGCTGGTCCGGCGTGAACTCGAATGGGCGGACGCGGCGGACGCGGATCACCCGCTGCGGTTCGACGTCGGCGCAATGGCCGGGACATAGATGGCCGTGGACGAACGGGTCGCGCTTGTTGAGCCGCGGCTGGTCAAGGTGCGCGCGGGCGAGCGCGGGTCCGGCTGGGCGGTCGGCGCTCGCGGGGTGCTGACCGCCCGGCATGTGCTGCGCCCCTTCCTGGACGGGCGGGTCGACCGGTGCCTGGCGGTGCCCGGTCCGCGGCCGGGGGCAGCGGCCTTCGACTGCACAGTGGTGTGGCAAGACCCGGACCGGGAAATCGCCCTGCTGGCCGTCGACCAGGCGCAGGCCGCCCAATGGGCGCATGCTGTGGGCCGGGTGCCGGACCCGGCGCTGGCCGCGCCCGGCACCGGCGGGCTCGCCGCGGAGGCGGTCGGGTACCCGGATGCCACCGTGGACCTGGACTTCCCCCACCCGGAGCTGGTGCTTGGCTGGCTGAAGCCAGCCGGCGGCGCGGTGTCCGGCCGGATGACGTTCGACGTGGACGGCAGCGTGCCGGACAGCGCCCTGCTGTGGCACGGCATGTCGGGTGCGGCGGTGCGGGACCGGCCTGATGGCCGGCTGCTCGGGCTCGTCGTCAGCGTCGACGAGAGCCGCGAGCGGCGACGGCTCTACGTCGCGCTGCTGCCCGACCCGTCGGTCGACGCCAAGTTCGCGGCGGCCCTGAGCGAGGTCGGCGCGAGGCCCGTCCGGGAGGCCGCCGACGCACCAGCGGTCAGCCGCCTGCTGGCAGTGTGTGATCAGTCCGGCCGCCCGCCGGCTGTCAGGGAGGTCACCCGGCTAGACGTGTTTGGCGTGCGCAAGGCGCGCACCGACATCGACACCCACGGCGATCCCTACTACCCGTATGTTGGCCGTCAGCTGGACCGCGATCTCGCCGGGGCCCTTGACCGCCGCGCGTCGGGGACCGAGACGCGCGCTCTGCTGCTGGTGGGGGCGGCCATGAGCGGCAAGTCCCGGACCGGCGCGCAGGCTCTGCGGTCGCACCCGGTCCTGTCCGGCCGGTCCCTGCTGGTGCCCCAGCGGGACGCCGACCTGGCGGAAGTTGTCGACCTGGCGCCCGCCGGCGGGGCCGTGCTGTGGCTCGATGATCTCAACACCTTCGCCGCGGGACTGAACTCCGGCGCGGTCCGTTACTGGCGGACCCGGCCGGATGTCGTCGTCGTGGCGACCCTCCGCAGCGATCAGCTGAGCGGCTTGGTGGGCAACCCAAGCCTTCGCCCAGCCTGGGCGTTCGTCGCCGACGAGAGTCTTGTCGAACAGTTCCCGCTGCCGGACGAGTGGTCGGCAGCCGACCAGCGGGCCCTCGCGGAAGCCGAAGCCAGGGTACGCACGAAGGTGGCCGCCGGGATTTCCCTCGGCGAGGTACTGGCCGGCGCGCAGGAACTCCGGGATCGTCTGGCAGCCGGCGACCCGTTCCAGCGAGCGCTGGCTCTCACCGTCATCGACTGGTCCCGCACCGGCCTGACCGGCCGGATCCCGCAGGCGCTAGCCGAGGAACTGTGGGCGGCTTACCTGCCGGACAAGCATGCCGCGGTGCTCGGGAACAAGAGCACCGACGGGCGCCACGACGACTTCACGCACGCGGTCGACTGGGCCTGCGAGGCCATTCCGGGGACCGCGGCCGTGCTGGTCACCCGCGACCGCGACGGTTTGCTCGCCGAGGATTACCTCATCGCGCAGCGCGCGGCGGGGCGACAGGAAATCGCTCACCGGATCTGGCTGGCGGCTCTGGAGCAGGCCAGCAGCGGGGTCCCGGGTGGCGGGCGCCCGCCTCGGTACGGCCGGCGCGCACCGGACCGGGCGGCGGTCTTCGAGGTGGCCCGTAATTCCATGGCGGCCCAGGTACTCGACGTGTCCCGGGAAGCCTGGGAGCTGCTGGCCGCCGGGTGGCAGGATGAAGCCCCGGTCGCTTCATTCGCTCTGGGATTTGTCCGCTACGACATGGGGGATCTCGATGGGGCGCGGGCCGCACTTCGGCGCGCGATCGAAAGCCACGACCCGGACATCATGCCCGCGGCCTTGAACGCGCTCGGGGAGCAGCTGCGGGAGCAGGGCGATGTGCACGGCGCGCAGGCAGTGTTCCGGCAGGTGATCGAGGGCGGCCACCGCGATGAAGCCCCCGCGGCCGCGTTCAACCTCGGCGTGCTGCTCGGGGACAACGAGGACGTGGCGGGGGCAGCGGCGGCCTACCGGTACGCGATCTCCCGCGGCGACCCCGACACTGCCTCGACCGCGGCGTTCAACCTCGGAGCACTGCTTGCGGACAACGGGGACAAGGCGGCGGCAGCGGCGGCCTACCAAAACGCGATCGACACCGGCGACTTCGATCTGGCTCCGCGGGCGGCGGGCAAGCTGGGCCTGCTATTGGCGGAACGCGGGGACGTGGTGGGGGCCAAACAGGCGTTCCAGCTGGCGATCGACAGCGGGCACCCCTACTACGCCGCCGGGGCCGCAAGCAACCTCGGTGTCCTGCTTGGCAGGGAAGGGGACACGGCCGGCGCCAGGGCGGCCTATCAGATCGCCATCAACCGCGGGCACCCGGACCACGCACCGGACGCCGCGTTCAAACTCGGGGCCCTGCTTGAGAACGACGCGGACACCGCGGGCGCGAAGGCGGCCTACCGGATCGCGATCGAGAGCGGACACCCCGACCATGCGCCGATGGCCACCGTCCGCAACGCGGGCCTGCTTGTCGCCGAGGGGGACATCAGGAGGGCAACGGTGGCCTACCAGTCGGTGATCGGTAGCGGCCATCCCGAGTGTGGCCCCGTCGCCGCGCACAGTCTGGGCATGCTGCTCGAGCAGCAGGGAGACGGGGCGGGCGCGAAGGCGGCCTACCAGACTGCGATCGACAGCGGCCACCCCGAGCACGGCCCGGCGGCCGCGGTCAAGCTCGGGAAACTCCTCGCCAAGCTACCGGACGCACCGGGCGCAGCGGCCGCCTACCGGCAGGCCATCGACAGCGGGCATCCTGACCATGGCCCCCGAGCAGCGGTTGACCTCGGGGAACTGCTGACTGAACAGGGGGATGTGGCGGGCGCCCGGGCGGCTTACCAGCAGGCCATCGACAGCGGCGACGCCGAGCAGGGACCCAGGGCAGCGCTCGGCCTGGGCATACTGCTCGCAACCGAGGGCGACGTGACGGGCGCGCAGACGGCCTACCGGAAGGCGATCGACAGCGGGCACCTCGACTTCGGCCCCCGGGCCGCGGCCAGCCTCGGGATGCTGCTCGAGCGCCAGGGCGACGCGGCCGGCGCGAAGGCGGCCTACCAGCGGGCGATCGACAGCGGGCACCGCGACTACGGCCCCACGGCCGGGCTGCTCCTCGCGAGGTGCCTCGACCGGCAGGGAGACGCCGCAGGCAGCCAGGTGGCGTTGCGCGGGGTGATGGACAGCGGCCATCCCGACCGCGCACCCGGCGCGGCGGTGAGCCTCGGAGCTAAGCTGGCCGGGCAGCGGGACACCGGCGGCGCGCTGGCCGCCTACCAGCGGGCGATCGACAGCGGCCATCCCAAGTACGCGCCCATCGCCGAGGTTCTGCTCGGGGAACAATGCACGGGCGCAGACGCGGACGCCCGCCGACGGCACCGAGAGCACGCCGCTACGTCAGGCGATGTCGACGTGCTGATGAGCCTGGCGGAGCTGTACGCGCTCGACGGCGATTACGGTTCCGCGAGACGCTGGCTCGGCCAGGCCGGCCGCGCTGGCCTGGTCCAAGCGGACAATTACCTGGCACTTCTCGAGGGACATGACGGCGGCCCGGTCCGTCAGTCGGCGGTCCAGGCGGTGTCCGAAGCCGCTAGCGCAGGCGACCGGGACAGCATGAACGTTCTCGGCGTGTACGCCTTCAGCCGTGGCCGCCGCTATGAAGCCCGCTCTTGGTGGACCCAGTCCGCGGCGGCCGGGGACCTCATCGCACCCATATTGCTCGCTCGATCGGATCAGAGCGTGCCGTAGCGGAGCTGGCCGTCGACGATCGTGGCGATGACCTGCAGGCCGGCGATGCGGTCCGGGCTCACCGCGGTGGGATCCTCGGACAGGACGGTGAGGTCCGCGAGCTTGCCGGGCTCGATCGAGCCCTTCTCGTGCTCTTGCTTGCTGGCGTAGGCGGAGCCCCAGGTGTAGGCGCGCAGCGCCGCTTCGGCGGTGATCGCCTCGGCGGCGTTGAACTCGGCGCCGACGGCGGTGCGGCGGTTGACCATGTCGTGGATGCCGAGCAGCGGGGCGCCTTGGGCGACCGGGCGGTCGGAGGAGCCCGGCAGGACCATGCCCGCGTCCAGCAGCGAACGCTGGCGGTAGAGCCACCCATGGCGGTCGGGGCCGACGGAGGCCAGCATGCCGTCGCCGAGTTCGGTGGCGAACCGGCCCTGACCGACCGCGATGACGCCGAGCGCCGCCGCCCTGCTCACCTGGTCGGGACGGGCGGCGGCGAAGTGCTCGATCCGGTGCCGTACGCCGGTGCGCGGGTAGCGCCGTGCCGCCTCGTCGAACGCGTCGAGGGCGAGGTCGATCGCCCGGTCGCCAATCGCGTGCGCGGCGACCCGCCAGCCGGCCCGGTGGGCGCCGATGATCGTGGCGGTGAGGCGGTCGGCGTCGCCCTGGAAGTAGCCGTTGTTGCCGGGGTCGCCGTCGTAGTCGGCGGTCATGGCGGCGGTGCGGCCGACGAGCGAGCCGTCGGTGAAGATCTTCATCGGCCCGAGGCGCAGCCAGTCGTCGCCGAATCCGGTGCGCAGGCCCAGGTCAATGCCGATCTCGAGGTCGTCGGACGAGTGCGCCGCCAGGGGATGGAAAACATCGCTGATCACCATCAGCTCGGTGCGGATGTACAGCCTGCCCTGCTCTCGCGCGGCGACGTAGGCGGCGAGCTCGACCGGGGAGTGACCGACCCAGCCGCCGCCAACCCCGGCCTCGGTGACCGAGGTGAGGCCCTCGCGCAGATAGCGCTCGGCCGCGGCGGCGACCGCGTCGGTCAGTGTGGCCAGCGGATAGGGGTGCGTGAGGGCTGCGACGAGTTCCTGGGCACGCTCCTCCAGGAGGCCTGTCGGGCGACCGTCGGCGTCCGCGGCGACCCGGCCGCCGTCGACGTGCGGTGCCGCCGCGTCGATGCCGAGATCCCGCAGCACGAGGCTGTTCACCACGCACATGTGGCCCGAGGTGTGCTTGAGCCAGACCCGGTGCCGCGGCGCGATCGCGTCCAGCGCGTCCCGGTGCGGATGGCCGCCGGTCTTCGTCTGGTCGTAGCCGGCGCCGGCGATCCACTCCCCCGGCGGCGTCGCGGCGGCCCGCGCGGCGACCCGGGCGTACAGCTCGTCGAGGCTGTCAGTCCGCAGGTCGACCTCGGTGAGCGACAGCCCGAACCCGATCATGTGGTTGTGCGCGTCGTTAAACCCCGGGATGACCGTCGCGCCGCCCAGGTCAACGACGTTCCAGGCGCCGGCCCAGTCGCTCAGGTCCTCCCGGTCATCGCCGACCCCCACGATCCGGCCGTCCGCGACCGCGACGGCGCTCGCCCGGGGCCGGGCGGGGTCCATGGTGAGCACGTTGGCGTTGACCAGCAGCAGGTCGGGCGCGAACGTCACCATGGGACAGCATCTTAGGCGCGACAGTTCGCCGACGACGCGGGCTCAGCCGAGCCGCTCGACCGCCGACTCGCCGAGCTGCCTGCCTGACGCGTCGTACCCGGCCACCGCGAAATACGGACCGGTGCTGTTCGCGACGATCACGGTCTCGAAGCCGGTACGAGGCTGCATCGCCACCGCGGCGAGGCTCGACGGGTGCTTACCCGCGAGCACCTGCCAGGTCGCCACCTCGGTCGCTCCGTTCCAGCTCACGTACACGGCGGTGCCCTGCGCCGGGTTGGTCCGCAGCGCCACCGCGGGCTTGTCCGTGGGGTACCCGGCCCAGTTCCCGGCGAACGCGCGGTAGGACTGGTCGTTGTTGGGCAGCTGCCCGTTCATGCTGACCGAGCCGTCGGCGTCGAACTCGGTGTAGTACGGCATGGCACCCCAGCCGACGAACGCCCGGCCGCCGGCCAGCAGCTGCATGCTGCCCTGGTTGTCGGCCAGCAGCCTGGCCGGGCTGGTGAACGCCTGCCGCAGCGTGGCGGTCATCTTCGCCTGGTCGAGGGTCAGGATGATGCCGCGGGACTGCGGCTCCATCTGCGGGGACGCCCCGTCGTCGAAGAGGGTGATCACGCCGGTGCCGACCGAGCGGACGTGGTGCTGGTAGTAGAAGGTCGCGCCGGTTCCCATCGTGAAGCTGGAACTCTTCCCGCCCAGACGCCACTTGACCTGGCCGTCTCGTCGGCCGACCTTGTAGACGGCCGAGGTATTGCGGGCGGAGACGAGCAGGTCGCCGTCCCAGGCCACGCCGATCGAGTTGATGTGAAAGTAGTCGTACGGGTTGTCGGAGGTTCCGGCGCCGCCGACAGAGACCATCGACTCGGTGAGCGGCACGTGGTCCAGGCTGTTCCACTCGAAGATCACGTCGCCGGTCGCGACATCAATCTCCTGGACGACGCCCGCCGCCACGATGCCGTTCTTCTTGCCGCCCACGGAGGTCAGGTCGGTCTTCTGCGGGCTGTAGGCGTCCACCAGCGCTGTGCCCTGACTGGTGAGGTTGAACTCGTGCATGTCGGCCATCAGGCCGTTGCCGCACTTAACCTCCGCGATCTGGGTGTAGCTGGAGTCGGCGATATAGCAGTTGCCGCTCCCGTAGGTGGCGCCCGTCACGCCGTACCACCAGGTGAGCACCGGCTTGCCCTGGTAGGTCTGCACGTTGAAGTCGATGACCTGGTTCTGCTCGAAGGGATTGAACCAGGTGATGTCCCCGCCGCGCTCGGCGATGAGCAGTCCGCGCTGGCCAACTGGCTGCGGTCCGGCGTACGCCTTGTTGCCCAGGAAGACGTACGGTAGCGCGTCGGCGGGCGTGCTCACCACGTCTACCGAGAGAACCGGCGGCTGCAGGTCGAGCCTGCTCAGGAACGAGTGCACCTCGCCGCCGGGGTTCATCTGCGCCTGGGCGGCCTTCGCGGCGGCCTGCTCCGCCTCCTGCAGGCTGGCCTGGTTTTCATGCCGGCCCCACTTGTACCCAGCGGCACCAGCACCGGCCAGCGCGGCGAGCCCGACGACGGCGCCGCCCCCAGCCAGCAGGTTCCGGCGCGACACGCCCTTTGGTCCCTCGGGGGCGGTCGGCGCCTCCCCGCGAGTGATGTTCCCGTGGGCCACAACGATCTCCTTAACCCGCGCAATACGTCTGTCAATCGAGCGCCTAGGTTACACAGGTACTTAAGGGCTTCCAAAGATTTCGACCGAATTTCAGCAAACGTCCAGCTTGCGGTGATCGCTGATATGTTAGAAATTAACATTTAACCAGCTAGATTAGGGCAACGATATTAGGACAACGATATGGCTTCGAGTCCGCTTGACCTCACCAGGGAGCAGATCCTCTCCTTCCGGCGGCGCGCCGGGGGCCTAATAGTTCGATCGATCAGACTCAATATGAGTTACCAAGATCTTTTTTCGACCGCCAAGAATCGGAGCTACGCTACCGAGCATGCGGGTCGAGGTTCATCCCGCCACGGCGGACCGGTTTGCTGACGTGACCGTGGCACTGGGCGGGCAGCCCTGCTGGTGCCTGTACTACCGGCTGTCTTCCGGCGAGTACAGCCGGACCAGCGCCGAGGCTCGCGCGGAATTCATGCGGGAGCGCGTCCGCCAGTCCCCCGTGCGGTCACCGGCGCCCGGCGTGGTGGCCTATGCCGACGGGACGCCGGCCGGGTGGTGCGGCTTCGGTCCCCGATCGGAGTTCGAGCGGCTGCGGCGCTCGCGGACCATCCAGGCGATCGACGGCCGGCCGGTCTGGAGCGTGGTCTGCTTCCTGGTGCGGCCGGGTTTCCGGCGCAACGGCCTCGCGCACGCCATGCTCGCGGCGGTGGTGCAGTACGCGCGCACCGAGCACGCCGCCGGGCTCGAGGGATACCCGGTGGATCCTGGCGGCAGGCGCATCGACACGACCTTCGCTTACGTCGGGACCACCGCGCTGTTCGAGGCGGCCGGGTTCCGGCGGGTGGCGCCGACCAACTCCCGCAGCGCCGGGCTGATCCGCTGGATCATGCGGCTCGAACTGGAGACCTAGCGCCTATCCGACGAGCTTGAAGCGCGCACCGGTCGGGTCGGCCAGGCCAGCCAGCCGGCCGAACGGGGTGTCCATCGCGGACTGCGTCACCGTGCCGCCCCCCGTGGCTCGCGTCTCGCTCGTAAAAGGCGGACGCGGCACGCCCGCCGGAATCATCGCCCGGCATACTGCCCATCATGACCCGAGCCATGGTGGCCGCGCACCGGGGTGTCGCGCAGGGCCCAGCAGCCTCTGAAGCGGGCGAGAACTCCATCGCCGCCTTCACGAACGCGATCGACGTCGGCGCCGACATGATCGAGTTCGACGTCCGCGCCACCCGCGACGGCGAACTGATCGCCTTCCACGACGCCCAGGTGGGCACGGCGCCCGTTGGCAGCCTCAGCCGGGACGAGATCGAAGCCGCCACCGGCACCCGGCCGCCGCTGCTGCACCAGGTCCTGGCGGCATGCAAGGACCGGATCCGGCTGGACGTGGAGCTCAAGGAGGACGGCTACGTCCCCGACGTGATGGCGGTCCTCAGGGACGGCTTTGACCCTGGGCAGATGGTCGTCACGTCGTTCCTGCCCGCCGTCGTCGCCGGCGCGAAGGACGCCTTTCCCGAGGTCAAGACCGGCCTGCTAGTCGGCGACGGCGGGTCGCTGGCCGACCTGCCCGCGCGGCTGCGCGAGCTCTACCCGGTCGGTCTCGCCCGCCAGGTGCGGGCGGACTACCTGGCGCCGCACTACCGGCTCGCCTCGTTCGGCGTGGTCCGCCGGGCGGCCGCGGCGGGCCTGCCGTGCCTGCTGTGGACCGTGAACGACCCGCGGCTGATCCGCGGGTACGCGGCCGACCCGCGGATCGCCGTCATCATCACCGACGTGGCGGCGCAGGCGGTGGCGATAACACGCGAAGCCGCGGACCGTTGCGGATGATGAAGATCTTTATCTCGAACGAACCGTGACTTCGCGCCTCAGCGAGGTGAATCTGAATGGGTGACCACCCGAGCACCAAAGGAGCTGTCAATGCCGGGACGAGTACAGGGCAAGGTCGCCTTCATCACCGGCGCGGCGCGCGGC
>Ga0335075_10017561_pt1 | contig 10638 bp, 17 predicted proteins | sample Lox_Sample_24_FD_206723 | JGI IMG/M metagenome (GOLD analysis project Ga0335075, IMG submission 206723) | Soil microbial communities from Loxahatchee National Wildlife Refuge, Florida, United States - Lox_Sample_2.4 | ecosystem: Environmental > Terrestrial > Soil > Wetlands | place: USA... | reverse complement strand
CGCTAAACCCAACACCCAACGTATTGAAGGAGTTGACGTCGTCCAATGGTGAGTTGCACCGTGTTCTCATTCGGGGGAGGGTGTACTAGTGGATTCATGAGCTCTACGAACCTTGCCTTGAAGGACAACTACAGTAACTTGTTCAAGTTTCTCGCTGAACCTGGTCTGTCATGTTTTGCGACCGGCTCGATCGTGTACCGACTTCATGTCCCCGCAGTATTTTGCTTTGATCCATCTCACGAACAACATATACCAATGGACCTTTTGCGTCTCACGCAAATATAAATTCTCTTGCTCATATTTAATCCGTCACCCTCCCCTTTCATACTATCATGTTTTGTGCTATGAGACACTGACAGTTCCCCGCTTTATCTTTGGCTCGACTATTAGCTACTCATACTAATGCTACAACGCAAGTTGTCTTGCCTGCTCCGTCGGGAGCTGTACCGCCAACACCTGCATCAGCGACGAACACCTCAACGCCAGAGCTGGCAGAGTCACCTCAAGTACAGCCCATGTCGTCCGGCAATAAGGAAGAGTTTCCAGCACTTCCGACGGCTGCTACAGAAACGACCACTCGCCCGACCCCCAGCCAACCACCAGTCATGCCCAAGCCACCCCCAGCACCCCCTGTAACACGAAAGGCCACTTCTTCAGCAAAAGTTGTCAAAGTCGAGCCGAAGAAGCCCACCTTGCCACCCCTTGCTACAGCTACCATCGCGAAATCGGGACCATCCACTGAGCCGTCTCCTCTGGTTGAGCTAGCGTCTGCCAAAGCGGAGAACAAGGGCAGGAAGCAGGGAAATGAGTCTGCTGCCTCCTCTACACCGACTATACCCTCTTCGCAGCCTGCTGGACCCGGCAAGGGAACAAAAACCACCGAACCCGTTGCGACGCCTAGTTCAAAATCCAATACAGCAAAATCCAAAGATTCGAAAACCCCAGCCACACCAACCGTCTCAACGCAGGTCACAGCACCTGTGTCTGAGCCAATTGAGCATGCCCCGATCGTTGCGCGACAAACAAAGAAATCCAAACCCCAGCAATTACCGAAAAAGAAGCAGATTATCACCCGTGAAGAGTCGGCTGGGCCTAAAGAAAACACGCCGGAGCCACAGGCAACTGCCTTTCCTGCTAGGGTCGAAACAGCGGCTGCCCCACAGGTCTCACCCCCTATGACCAATATCGGGGAGTTGCTTGGTCAACTACGTGATCACATGGACGTTAGCTCTCTCCGTTTCTTTAAAGAGTCTTCGTTGACTCCACCGGACGGGTCAGAGTACAAACGGTTAGTGGAGGCGCTTTCGCTTCTTTCCGCCGCCAGGCAACACTACATCTTCTATGATGAAGCCCCGGATGAGATTGACGACGCTTTGGTGGCATTTGAGAAGCTGCTTACGATTGTGAACAAGATGGTTTTAGACATGCTCAAGCTGATGCCTTGGGCGACTCCAGCCGATCGTGACGTCATCATGCAGAAAATGGTCAAGGCAGGGTTTTTGACCCCGAACCATAGCCCGAAGGACTGGGCAGCTGCGATCCGGGCTGAAGGTCATCCGGAATTGGAGACAAAGATAGAATGGCTAGAGATGAATCGTAAGGCAATTGGCTTCCTCTGAGAGTGTGTAGAATTGACGGCCTTGGTATTATAGTGGCCGAACTGGAACAATATCATAACAACGTCAACCAGGCATCCACCACTGAATTCCTGGCGGCTAATGATAGAGGGAGGGGCTGTACCCCGTATCTGCCGCGTATTGGAAACACGCGTGAGCGATACAAATCGACGGGAATGAACATAGGGGATGGAGAAGAGTCGCAGAACTAGAGGCAGAGTTGGCTGCCACGCGGAAGGAGATACACAGTATCGCAGACGAACTGGATGAAGTCTTGCGAAGTAATGCTAGACTGGTTTCAGAGCTAGCGTAGGTGTACGTAGATCGAGTTGTATACAGCAGTCAGGAACAGCGGCCGTATTTGAGTGCTCACTGTTTCCGGAGCCGACAACTTTTGCTCCCGACCACTTTGATCAAAATGGCTGCCCGCCTTTTATCACTCATTTTATTCTGTACAACGATAGCACTAGACGTGTACGCTCAGTGCGACAACTATGGCATACAGAATGGGGCCAATTGCACTTGCCCTCCTGGCGTCGGGGGTGCAGATTGCTCGTTGCCCGTGTGTGGAGGAACGCTCTATGAAGGACCGAGACGACCTACTGTCCAACCATCGAGTGGGGCCCTTTACGGGAACCTATCTAGCTGCACATGTCCTGATGGATGGAGTGGTGTGGCTTGCAATGGTTCGTCCAGAGCAGCAGGAATTTGTGGATGCTAATCATCGTTCATACAGTCTGCGACACATCGTCTGCATGCACTACTGCGTATACATCCACCCAGTCTGCCAATCTCGTCAACCCTCTCGCAGGAAGCAGCGTCGGTTCAATCTCTGTGAGTCCCCCTGCCAAATTTAGAACTAGCTGACCATTTTCTTATTCCAGTGCTCAACAGTCCCTAGAGTTTACGCTGTCGGCCAAATGTCTTGCACCGTTAATGTGAGTCCACTCGCCAGTACGGAAACCCGGCCAGCTTATCATCCTCGTGCTCCGGTGTCCCGGCCTGTTCGCAGAACCCAACAATTCAAGCGCTATATCCAAAAAAGACCACTCTTAACGTACTCCGAAACCTCGACCCGACAAACACGTTGGCCGCAAATGTCAGCAGCTACGGGGCCGCCGTGAAATTTATATCCTTACTATTTTAGTACTCACAACTATTTGGGCTATACTATTTCTTAGGTATGACGGCGAAGAGGAGTTCTTCTGCAATGCGGGAAACTGTACACAAACCTACTCTGACGGCTCTGCTGACTGGTCATGCCAAAATCTGGAGTGTCACTGCCGCGCAAATGCTACCTTTTGTGGCGCGATACCTGTGCGATGGCTTTATCAGTGATCCGGCCTTTACCTGACCTCTCGTTCACAGGCATCTTCCATAACGAACGTTATCAATGCCTTAGGTGGAGGCCTTGAAATCAAATGTTCCACCCAAAGCGATGGCAGTATCCAGTGCGCTTTTCTGCAGGACACCATCTTGCAAGTGTTCGGTAGTAATGGCCTGGTTTTAAACGATTGCTTGTTTGGAGAATGCGTTGCTCAGTCAGTTATCGATGCAGCAAGCAATAGTACATCCACCGGCTCGACCACAGGTTCCTCCGGCCCGCTTGACGGGGGGGTCATTGCAGGTCTCGCCGTCGTTGGTGCCCTCGTCTTAGGGTTTATCGCATTATTTATATGGGGTTGGCTTGTCCAACAGAAGGCGAGAAGATCTGGTACCGATGAACCCTTCAAAAGTGGCGGAGTGGGTGTCACTTGGTCTGCCGTCAATTATTCGGTGCCAGCCTCATCGGAGGGGACATTGTTCAAAAGGAAAGGCGCCGATACCCCAGCCGGAGAGAAACTTATCCTGCATGACCTATCTGGCGAAGTCAATCCAGGCGAGATGTTGGCAATTCTTGGACCCAGTGGTGCGGGAAAAACGACCCTCATTGAAATTCTTGGAGGTAAAGCCAAATTTGGAACGACAACAGGAAACGTCACATTCTCTGCGGTCTCGCCGACGGGTGAGAAGACTGCACTGCCCAAGCAACCTCGAATTGGCTTTGTCGACCAATTGGACATCCTCCCGTCGATGCTAACCGTGCAAGAGGCCCTTCTCTTTGCCGCGCGGCTTCGTCTACCAGAGTCAATCACAGAAGAATCCAAACAAGAACGAGTATTCGAGGTCATGAAGCGACTCGGAATCTTGGATATCAAAGATACAAGGATAGGAAATCACGAACGTCGTGGTATCTCTGGCGGTGAGCAGAGGAGAGTCAGCATTGGCTTGGAACTTGTTGCTTGCCCCGATATCCTTGTTTTGGATGAACCTACCTCAGGTACTCAACTCTTTCAGGCCTACCAACCGTATCTTCTTACATGATTTCGCAGGTCTCGACTCTGTATCTGCAAACAAGGTTGTCTCAGTACTGCGAGAGCTTGCTCACGACCCCACGAATCCAACGGCGATCTTAGCTTCGATTCATCAACCTAAGTACAACATATCAACTTCCGTATCTGGTTAGATGCTGACACTGTGTGATAGTTCAAAGCTTTACCAACTCTTCGATAAAGTTCTTGTCCTGTCCCTTGGAAAAACTCTATACTTTGGTCCTGGTGGCCTTGCTCCAAATGTCTACTTCGCTCAACATGGCCACCCTGCACAGCCCGGCTACAACGTCGCGGATCACCTGCTCGACATTGCTTCGGAACCAACCGATGGGCTGTTAGAATTGATCAGCCGTAAATCTGCTTCGAGACACTCGGCCACCACAATGCCTGGCGATCAAAGTATCAGTGGTCCTCAAGGGGATTTCAAGGTTGAGCCTGATTCAGAAAAGAACGGTACTGCGACACCAAAGGGAACGCCGCACCATATTAAACTTGGCTCATCCCCTTTGATGACAAGTTACACGACAACATTCTTGACGCAACTACAGGTGCTTTGCGGTCGAGAGTGGAAGATCCTCAAGAGGTCAGTTGGTGTGCTGAGCAGAATTGGGCTATATTATAACCATATAACCCTTTTTCAGAGACAAATCCTCGTTCTTTGCTCATTTGCTGGTCGCTGCCGTACTTGGAGTTTTCTGCGGTGGGCTCTATTTCAAAATTGGGATCACCATTGCCGGTTTCCAAGGTCGCGTTGGATGTCTCTTCTTCCTGGTGCGTCTCTGTTCCCTTTTCATGAAGGAGTGGCCCTAATATACAATACCAGGGCTCGCTTTTGTCCTTCTCAGCTTTGAGTGCTCTGTACAACCTAATTGAGATCAGACCTTTGTTCCTACGAGAACGAGCGGGGTCATTCTACAGGTAAATCTGATTCGGTGTTGTGCAATTCATTTGCTAACCTGGCATATAGTCCAACGGCTTGGCTATTATCAAGACTCTTCTTTGATGTACTGCCACTCCGAATTCTTCCTACAATCGTCGTATCATCTATGTGGGTCATCTCAACAATATCCCGCGACGGGGGAGTCTAACAAGCCACTTCAGCGTTTATTGGATGGTCGGTCTTGCCCCCGACGCCGTTCATTTCTTCAAGTACCTTTTCGTACTCATTCTATATACATTTGCTATGACACTCTTCGTGAGCTGCCCTTTCTCCGCGTTAGCCGTTGATCCTAACCCCCTCATAGAATTTCTTGCTTGCCTGCACATTCCGCAACGGAGGAATTGCCATTCTCTTATCTGCTCTGTTTAACCTGTTCATAATGAGTGAGTTCCTCCGTGATACGGTGTGACTGTTCGCTGATTTGCGCCCACATCAGCATTTGCTGGGTTTTGTAAGCCACCCCCATTAAACTTATCACTCCTTGCTTACACATATTTCCAACAGTCGTGCATCTCGGTGATATACCCCAGGTCCTACGGTGGCTGCAGTGGTTCAGTCTACTGAAATACTGTCTCGAGGCCCTTGCTGTAAACGAGGTCGGCTCTGGCCTGCAGATTGTCGACACGTTGTCTGGAGTGCCCATCAATGTGTCCGCACAGCTTATAATGAACTTGGTAAGCACTATGGGGTTGTATGAAATACCGCCGATTAACATTACGCTGCAGCTCTTCGGATTCGATCCTAACAATTATTACCGGTGAGTAGCTGTTCGTCAAGGAAAGAGTAAACTAAGTCGTTATAGGGATGTCTTGGTGTTATTCGCTTTTATTGCTGGATTTGGAGTCTCCCTCATCGTCATCGTTTGGTTGTTCGTGAGGGAGAGAAGGTGATGGGTCCTATGACGAATTCAGGGAAGGCACGGGTGATTTGAAACCCGTCAAAGTTGTCAAATGATAGGAGCGAATGCTTATGAATGATACGTTTCCCCTTGTTATTTAATTTCGATCTTATATATGCAAACTTGGATCCTTGCACCTTATTGCCTTGTCACCGTTTTAAAACGAACGAATTAATTGTTGCGCATTGCAGCTATATAGTTGCTTGATTTGGAAGATACGGCATACTTACTGGTCAGAACGTACAGTCCCATCCTCACCGTATATATTGGCTTTCAAAATACGGTCAGGACTGGCCTCCTGGAGGGTCCTAATAGTGATGATACATGAGTGAACCGACACCTTAAATTATATAATACCCAGACAACTATTAGGAAGTCTCTGCCTCAATGCGACGTCAACATCAGCCTGGGTACGTAGAGGTTTCGGCGCCCAAAATATACCATTTTCAAGCTGGTTCCAGCTTTGCATCCGCGTTTACCTTCAAATAACTTCGGAAATCACCCTAGGGTCTACATATCGTATGTAGTAAATTAGAAGCACCAGACCTATCCATAAATGAATATCGGGCCATACGTATGGGAGCCAGTACCCAAGCATCCCGGTGAAACCGAGCTGTTGGTCACGATGGCGGAGGCATCATTCCAAACCCAGGTGGGGGAAACATGGCGTTGAAACCCGGAGGAGGGGGAGGCATGTTGATGGGCATACCGATAGGAGGAGCGGGCATCATGCCGGGAACACCGAAACCCACAGGAGGTGGGGGTGGCTGGGCGAGCGCCCCGGCAAATTGGCCTTGGTAAGCTCCAGGAAAGGGAGCCACCTGCATGGGAGGTCGGACTCCGAATGAGTTCATGAGTGCGGCTGGCGCAGGCGGAGGTCGTGAGGACATTGGCAATGCCATGTTCTTTCGAGCTTGCGTGGCAAGCAATCGTTCCGCCGCTGTTCCATGGCGTTCTCCCTTTCCATCTTTTTTGAACGCATACTGGACTTCAATAAGTTTGTTCATTAAATATTTGTGGTTCATCGCTTCAATAGCCGCATCTGCCGATTCGAAATCTGCATAGGATACAAAGCCATGACCTCTCGATTGCAAGGTCGTCGGGTCTCTGGCAATCTGAAATGGGAAGAGTAAATGCATAGTTCAGAAGCAGGCACAGAGCTTTGTACAAACTTTGGCAGGTTGGGTGAGCGGACCAAAGGCGGTAAAGGTGTCATACAATACTCGTTCATCGACCGAAAGGTCTAAGTTTCCGATGAAGAGATTAGCACCAACGTCCAGCTGCTTTTTGTCGGATGATGCCTATGCATGCAGGTCAGTAGGGGTGTTTTCTAGCGCGTACAAGGGGAGACGCTGGGGATACGGACCTTGTTGACTCGAATAGGCTTTCCCCATAGCTTTATTTGATTCATTATTTTGCACGCATACTCCGCATCTTCCTCCGTCAGGAACTCGCAAAAGCCATATCCTTGATGGGACATTGAAATGCGGTCCTTTGGCAGATGCACATTCACTAATCAACAAAGTTCATCAATGACCACTGATTAGCTATACTGGAGTACTGACCTACGGGTCCAGCTTGGAGCATTAGCTCCCACACGATGGCATCGGTCACTCTCTCATCCAAATTCCCCTGAAAATCGATGAAAACCCGCGGAAACCGCATCATATTTTGTTCATCTCACAAGGTAGACAGTAGCTTCTTGATTACGATCATCCTGTGGCCTACTGGTCATGGTGGCTCGGGTTCGAGAACGGTTTCAAACTCAGAACTTTACCACACCAAACTCTTAGTGATGCCTCCAGCTGTGGTACCGTCGACATCAGCTACTCATTCTGCGAGTCGTTCGTCGCGTATTGCACCTCATTCCCATATTAGGGGGCTTGGTTTACGGCCAGAAGGTATCGCAGACAGTGAAGCTGCTGGGTTTGTTGGTCAAACGGCGGCCAGAGAGGTGATTGTATGACTGAACAGCGGGAATGTGCTCCCTTACATCCACTCAAGGCATGCGGAATAGTGGTCGAACTTGTCAAATCACGAAAGTTTTCGGGACGAGCATTGTTGCTCACTGGGGCTCCAGGAACTGGCAAGACGGCACTGGCACTAGCGATTGCCCAGGAACTCGGAGTTAGAGTCCCCTTCTGTCCTATGGTGGGCAGCGAAGTATACAGCAGGGAAATAAAGAAAACTGAAGTACTGGCAGAAGTCTTCCGACGCGCCATCGGTACGTGAAGCACCTCCTGCTCCTGACCGAATCTCAATGCAAGACAGGTCTGAGAATAAAAGAGACCAAGGAGGTCTATGAGGGAGAACTCACCGAGCTTACCCCCACAGAAACGGAAAACCCTCTCAGCGGCTATGGCAAGACAGTCTCCCACGTTGTTATTGGCTTAAAGACAGTAAAAGGGCAGAAGCAACTCAGGCTGGATCCAGGCATCTACGAGGCCATTCTGAAAGAGAAGATTACCGTTGGGGACGTGATATATGTAGAAGCGAATACAGGAGCAGTAAAGGTGAGGGGTTAGACAAAGGCAGCAAGGTTGTTCTAAATGGTCCGCAGAGAGTGGGTCGCTCGGACGCGTATGCATCTTCCTATGATCTCGAGTCAGAGACATATGTACCCTTACCCAAGGGGGAGGTCCATAAGCGGAAAGAGGTGCTGCAAGACGTTACACTTGGCGACCTTGATGCGGCCAACGCTCGTCCGCAGGGTGGCCAAGACATAATGAGTGTCATGGGTAGCCTTGTCAAGACGGGTCGAACAGAAGTTACGGAAAAGCTGCGACGGGAAGTCGAGAGAGTCGTGAAAGGATACGTGGAGCAGGGAGTCGCAGAAGTGGTTCCTGGAGTTGTGTTTATTGATGAGGTGGAACCACATTATTTGCAATCCGTCTCACATGCTGACTGGCCCTGAAGGTCCACATGCTCGACATCGAATGTTTCACGTATCTCAACGCGTTGTTGGAATCTCCTATGGCGCCTACAGTCATATTTGCTACCAACCGTGGTAATGCGCTAGTTCGCGGTACTACAGACGTTATATCGGCGCATGGAATCCCAGTGGATCTGCTGGATCGGTAAGCGCTGATTCCAATCCCCCTCAATTGCTCAGTTCCCAACTTTACAGGTGTTTGATAATCAAAACTGAGCCATATGACAAATCGCAAGTCGCAAAAGTAGTCCAGGTCCGTGCGGGCGTGGAAGGCATTCGCCTCGGGCCTGGCGTACTTGAAAAACTGGCCGCAGAAGGCGAAAGGGCCTCCCTCCGGTGAGTTTTCGTGTGACCTCCTAGTGATGCAATTGACGAATTCTAGGTACGCACTGCAACTCCTCACTCCAGCTTCCATTCTCGCTGGACTGTCTGGGCGGAAAGAGGTCTCCTTAGAAGACATCGGAGAGGTGAACGAATTGTTCCTCGATGCCAAAGCATCTGCCAGCAAGATTGGCAGCGACGGCGCCTTATAGACGTTATAGAAATACGGGTTGGATGTAGACATGTGTTCACTGCGGTGATGCGACGCTACCAAGCCATCGCAATGCAAACCTCGTATGTTCCGGCATGTATGGATTGTCTATCAACAATCTACTTGTTTCCCCTATGTTTCAACTCAAAACCAGACGAAACCTAAAGACCTGAAAATGGGTCATTGAGTCAAACCGCGCGACTCTAATATAATGGTCCCATGCATTACGATTGGCACACTAATACATAAGGGAGACTCCGGACCGAGAATAATGCATTTATGCGGAAAAGAATAAGAACCGATGTAGTGTGTACGCCCGACCAATGACCATGCATTTAGGCGCTTCCGGCGACAATTTAGAGAAATGCTCATATTACTTGTGCTCTCCGGGTAGTCTGGAAATTTCACAGAAGGGTCTAGGCATCTAACGAATAAAGTAGTTTCAAATGAGAGGTATGTGAGGTAACCGATGTCCGTGCGGGTTTAATCGAAATGCGTATTTCTCAGAACATGCGCTCGTAGCGATACGTGCATGAGTACCTAGTCGAGTCAGAGTATCAGTAATTGCCTGCAAAAATAGGAGAAAACAAACGGACGGAACGTAGTCAAAGTTATCAGATGCATCGCACCAGCACTGGCCCCGGGTGTGCACGTCTCCCTGTGGACAGTGTTGGAATGGCTCATGTCGATATCCTATATCCTTAAAGAAGTGGATTTGGTTCTTTTTCGCGAAAAGAGCGGCACCAATACTGTGCACCGGCGCGTCTCCCCAGCGCTCGTAGTAGAAACCGCCCTTGGAATCAAGGTGTTCGAAGTATTTTGTATAGGCCTCACTACGCCAAAAGTCGAGATCTCCGATTTCGAAATTGCTCCAGACTGTGTTTAAAACGGTTAGATACCGTGGTAGGAGCCACCAACGATAGTGGATACTCACAATGACAGAAATTGTAGGACTTTCCTTGATCGTCCGAGATGAAAGATATCGCATTGTCCGTAGGCAAGTACTGTGGATTTGCATCGATAAACTCTGCAGTTGAGTGTCAGTAGATAAATTTCTAGGGATAGAGGGAATGTCTCACCTTTGGTAGCATCCCATAGAGTGGGGATTGTGCGCGGATACTCATAGAGTGATAGCGTAAAGCCATAGACCTTGTTCCCATCTTGCATGAGTAAGAACGGGTCATAGTCAACATTGCAGAAGTATTTTACGCCAGGCCTGCAGGGAAATGTTTAGCTGAGCCCCGGTTGTTTATCCGCCTACTCACTCGACCCGCCAGTAGTATTTGTATTTCATCATCAGTGGCTGCCTGAAGAAGTACTGCAGGTCGTTCAGTTAAGAGCTGTACTT
>Ga0335075_10017560_pt1 | contig 10638 bp, 11 predicted proteins | sample Lox_Sample_24_FD_206723 | JGI IMG/M metagenome (GOLD analysis project Ga0335075, IMG submission 206723) | Soil microbial communities from Loxahatchee National Wildlife Refuge, Florida, United States - Lox_Sample_2.4 | ecosystem: Environmental > Terrestrial > Soil > Wetlands | place: USA... | reverse complement strand
ACCGGCGACGGCGGACCGGTGCAGGTGACCCGCGCCGACCCGGCCGATTGTCCCAACCATGTCAAGATCGAGATGCTCGATCGCGGCAACCAGTATCAATCGACGCCGGTCGAATGGCAGGACCAGGGGCTGGTCGACCAGTTCGGGCAGATCGATTCCGATGTCACCGAGGCGCATGAAATCTGCGATCTCACCATCGCCGCGATCTGCTGCCAGCTCATCGGCCAACGCGGCGCCTATATCCGCAACACCTATGCGTTCAAGCTCGGCTATGAGTTCAGCCTGCTCGAGCCCGGCGATCTCGTCACACTGACCGATCCGCATGTCGCGCTGTCGAACTTCCCGGTGCGCATCCGCAGCATCGATGAAGACGAAAACGGCAATCTGTCGGTGGTGGCGGAGGAATTTCCCGGCGGCATCGGAACGGCCTGGTAAGCGATGCCCAACGTCCCGCCTTCCGCCAACGGCGGCAGCTATTCGCCGCTTGTCGATCCCGGCAGCGCCAATCCGCCGGCGATCTTCGAGCCGTCTCAGCCCCTCATCGCCGGTGCGCCGCCCCAGGTCTGGGTTGCGGCGAGCGGCGGCCCGAACTGGGGCGGTTGTCTTGTCTCGCTGTCGTTCGACGGCGTGAACTATGATTACATCGGCACGATCAGTTCGGCGGCGTATCAGGGTGCTCTGACATCGGCGCTTGCGGCCTATTCCGGCTCCAATCCGGACATAACGGACACGCTGGCGATCGACCTGACCGAAAGCGCCGGGTTGTTCCCGACAGCGGCGACGGATGCCGACGCCCGGAACGGCCGCACGCTGTGTTATGTCTGTCCGGCCTTCGGCTCGGCGCTGTTCACCGGCAGCATTTCCGGCACGACGCTCACCGTCTCGGCGGTGGCATCCGGCACGCTTGCCGCCGGACAGCAGATATTCGGACCCGGTGTTGCGGCCGGGACGCTCATCGAGAGCGGCTCCGGATCGTCGTGGACGATCAACAATTCGCAAGCCGTTGCCAGCACATCGATGGCGGCGCTGGGAAGCTCCGCCACATGCCCCGGGAACGGCGAATTGCTCGCCTATGGCGCGGTCAGCGCCACCGGGACCTATACGAACAATTTGACGTATCTGTATCGCGGTCTCGACGGCACGACCGGCGCCGCACATGCGACCGGCGATTTCTTCACCCGCATCGATCTTGGCGAGGTCGACACCGCGCCGAATTCCGTCCTGACCTACAATCTGCCGACGCAGTATATCGGCGCCACCGTCTATCTGAAACTGCAGAGCTTCAACGTCTTCGGCAATGCGCTGCAGGATATTTCCGACGTCACGGAATACAGCTATACACCGAGCGGTACGGGTTATGGCGGCGGCGGCGGCGGCGTGCCGGGGACACCCACCGGCCTCACCGGCCTCGCCATCAGCGGCATGGTCGCGCTGCAATGGTCACCCAACCCGTCCGGGGATCACGTCGAGTATTACAATGTGCTGCGTGCCACCGCGTCAGGCGGCCCGTACAGCGTGATCGGGACGCCGACAAACAACGCGTTCAGCGATGCCAATGTCACGCACGGCACCACCTATTACTACGAAATCGAGGCGGTGAACGCCGTCGGCACTTCGGCTGCATCTTCGCCGATCGCCGTCACGCCATGAGATGACGCATGGGCTATTTCCTCTATCCGCGCCACCTCCCCGGTTTTGCCTATTCCAAAATCCGGCGCCCGAAACACAGCGTCTCGGTGCAGACCCATCAGTCCGGCGGCGAAGTGCGGATGTCCTATTGGACCGAGCCGCTGTGGGAGTGGGACCTGACCTACGAAGTGCTGCGCGACGGCTTCCGCATGGGCCGCGCCTGGGACGAGCTGAAACAGATCGAGGGCCTGTTCCTCGCCTGCACCGGTTCCCTCACCGGTTTTCAGTTCTATGACGAGGACGATCACAGCGCGTTCTGGTCCTATGTCGGCCAATCGAACGGAACGCAGACTGCTTTCACCCTGTCGCGCTGGCGCGGCACGACTTCGGAAGGCCAGAACCTCCAGGGCTCCGAGACGATCGGCTTCCTGGATACGACGCAGCCCTTCAATCTCTATGTGGACGGCAGCACGACGCCAATCGACGTCTCCGATCCGACCTACGGCTACACGCTGAACACATCGCAGCCGAAGAACCAGCAGGTCGTGTTCAACACCGCGCCGCCCTCCGGCCACACCTTCACCTGCGATCTCTCCTGGCTCTATTACGTGCGCTTCCAGGCCGACAGCCTCGACCTCGAAAAGTTCATGCACCAGCTATGGGGCCTGCAGAAAGTCACGCTCAGCTCGCTGCGGTATTAAAAGGCATGAACCGCAGAGGCGCGGAGACGCAGATTTGTTTCTTCGCGCGCCACGGGCGCGCAACCCCTCATCGCCCGCGTTCCGCGGGCACTTCTCCCACAAGGGGAGAAGGGTTTTTCCTCTGCGGCTCCGCGCCTCTGCGGTGAAACAATCACATGCGCACCTTCATCGACGGCAATGGCGGCGGACCTGCGTTCCTGCAATCGTGCCGCGGCGGTCCGGGGCAGGTGCAGTGCTGGATAGGCGAGTTGTTCACCTACACGCTCGCGAACGGCACGGTCTATCGCTGGACATCGTTCGACCTGAGCCTCACGGTCGGGAGCGATACATGGTTGTCCGCCCGCGACGGCGCGCCGGTCATTACCCGCAACCGCTTCAGCGTGAAGAACACGGTCGAAATACCCGAGCTCGAACTGCGGCTCGGCTGCTCCGACACACTGCTCTCAAACCTGAAGAGGCAGATCCATAACGGGTTATTCGATGGCGCGCGGGCGGAGATGGACCGCGTGTTCATGCCGTCGCCGGGCGATACGCAATATGGCTATGTTGTGAAGTTCAACGGCCGGCAGTCCAGCGCGGTGATCGATGCCGAAGGCATCACGCTCACCGCCAAGGGCGACAATGTGCTGATGAACCAGCAGGCGCCACGCAATCTGTATCAGACGACCTGCCTGCACACATTCTGCGACGCCGGGTGCGGGTTGAACCCCGCGAGTTTCACTGTTGCCGGCACCGTCATCGCGGCACCCAGCGCCTCTGCGATCCAATGGTCGCCGCCATCCGGGTTGAACAATTCGCTGTTCGCGCTGGGCACCATCACGATGACAAGCGGCGCCGCGGAAGGCCAGACACGCACGATCGCCTCGGCGGAAGCCGGCACATCGTCGGTATGGATCAACCTGATCTATCCGCTCTACGAGCAGCCGGTGCCGGGCGACACGTTCAACGCGCTGATGGGCTGCGCCCGATCGCAAAACGCCTGCCAGAATCACACCGACACATCCGGCGGCACCGTGAACAACCAAAGCAATTTCCGCGGCTACCCCTACACGCCCCCGGCCTATGTCGCGGTGTGATGCTTCGACAAATTCAGCATGAGGGTGAGGCCGCGCAGCGCGCGGCCTTCATCGCCGAGGCGAAGACCTGGCTCGGCACGCCGTTCCGCGACCAGGGCGACATCAAAGGGCCGAACGGCGCCGTCGATTGCGCGATGCTGCTGGTGCGCTGCGCGGTCGATACCGGCCTCGTGCCCGCGTTCGACCCGCGCCCCTATCCGCCGCAATGGCTGTTACACCGCGACGAAGAACGATTCCTCGGCGTCGTGTCGAAGCTTGGCGCCGAAGTGCAACGGCCGCCTATCCCCGGTGATGTAATCGTGTTCAAAGTCGCGCGCTGCTTCGCGCATGGCGGCATCATCATCGAAGACAGCCGCGTGCTGCACGCCTACATCAAGCGCGGGAAGGTCTGTATCTCCGCGCTGCGCGAAACCGAACTCGCGAAACTTGCCAACGGCAAACCGCGTCCGTTCAAACTCTTCGACCTGTGGGCGAAGAACAAATGAACCGCAGAGACGCAGAGACGCAGAGAAAAAATCCTTCTCCCCTTGCGGGAGAAGGTCCGGCGAAGCCGGGGATGAGGGGTTGCGCGCCTGTGGCGCGCGAAGAAATAACATCTGCGTCTCTGCGCCTCTGCGGTGAAACAAACATCCGGAAACAGCAATGTCCCTGATCGTCCTCCTCGCGCCCGCGCCGAACATGGGCTTCGCGTCGCTGCCGAGCGGCTCGACCTATCTGTCCGACGCGAACGGGTTGATCGAGATCACCAACGGCAATATCAACGATCAGATCGCGCTGGTGAATGCCGGCTGCATCGTGCTCAATCCGGTGCCCGGCGGCGGCTACAATTTTCAGAACGGCACCGCCTATACGCTCGCAAGCGCCGACAACGGCAACATGCTGCTGTTCACCAGCGCGAGCGCGGTCACCGTCACGCTGCCCGCCAATCTGCCGGTCGGATTTCGCACCCGTGTCTTCGTCGCGGGCACCGGCGGCCTCACGGTCGCGGCCGGCAGCGGCGCCAATGCGGTGTCGCCGATCGGCGTGTTGTCGACCACAGTGCAGTATTACGCCTTCGACTGTTCCGTCATCTATCAGAACGGCAGCAACAGCGCCGCCGGCTGGGATGTCATCATCTCGCCGACGCCAGGCCTGGGCTCCGGCATTGTCGGCGCCACGACCCTGTCCGCGCTCTATTCGCAGGACAGCACCAATCACTATGCGCAGTACACGACCGGGAATGTCTATGAGGACGGCACATCCTCGAACAACGGCACCTGGCTGAAGACCGGCACGGGCAACGGTTCCGGCAATTGGACGCAGGTCTCGACCGCGACGCTGACCGCCGTGCAAACCGCGCTCAGCGCGGAAGTCACCCGCGCCGAAGCCTCGGAGTCCGGCATTATCAGTCTGATGCAGGCCCAGACCGGGTTTGCGTGGCCGGATGACGGCATGTCGCTCACCTGGGGCATTTTCGATGCCAGCGGCTATCCCATCCTCGCGAGCACGTCGCTCCTTCGCCTGACAGGCTCCGCGGCGGATTATCTGAACGGTACCCCGGCTCTCACGGAGGGCTATCTCTGGGCCGATGACAGCCCGCCGGCATCAACGACAATGATCGTGCCGCCGACCTTTGGGCCCGGCGTGTCGCCGCTCAGCGATCCAAGCGGCAATATCATTATTCCGTATGGCGCGGCGCCGGGGCCACTCGATGACTACGTGCCCTATGTCAACAAGCCGGACGGCAGTTTGCGCGCCAGCAACAATGACCCCTATGGCGCCGGCATCGCCTATCTGGTTGCCTCGACGCGCGGCAGCCCGTCCACGGGCGGGATTTCCGGCATCCATCAGATGGGGCCGATCCTGAAATGGGTCGATGACGCGACCGCCTCGGGGAACGCACCCTATATCGAGCGGCGCCAGTTCAATATGAATGCGGGGCAGTATCTCGCGAACCTTGGCGGCATCACCAAGCTCATTCATGTCATCGATATCGGCCATTCGCTGACCGTCGGCGCCATCGCCGGCCTCCTCACCACGGCGCCGTTCTTCAGCCGCGGGGTGATGTTCAATGGCGGCCCGAAGGTCTATCAGATCGGCAGCGGCGGGTGGAGCGCACCCGCGCCGATCTGCGCCGACGGCTATAACGGCCAGCTTCAGGAACTTCTGGAATATTACGAGTTCCAGAATTCGAACGGCCAGGGTGAGACGCATGGCGGCGGCGTGGTCTATTGGGCCAGCGCCGGCAATATCGCCTCGAACGAAGCCATCCTGTTTTCGAGCGTCGGCGCGTCCGGCGCCATCATGACCCAGCTGCTCTCGGGCGGCACGCAATTCTCCAATCTGGTGCGCGTGGCGGAGCGCTCCGCGGCGATCGCCGCCATCAATGGCTGGGGCTGGGAATGTTACGTCTGCTGTTCGATCGGCGAGAATGATTATCTCACTTATTCCACCAACGCCTCGGGCTTCCAGACCAATCTCGAAGCGTTTCAGGCCTCGGTGCAGACGGCGATCCAGGGCATCTACACCGCCAATGGCTGGTCCGCGCCGACCTATGTGCCGTTGATCTGCGAACAGCCCTCGAGCTGGACGGATTCGACCTACGATCTTGCGACCTGCGCACTGGTCTATGTGTTCCCCGCGCTGGCGCGGGCCTATCCGAACCTCTTCAAACTGGTCGGGCCTGAATATTACACCGACATGTATGCGACCGGCACGCCGCCGCAGGAGGTTCACAAGACCGCCGAGGGCTACAAGCTCGACGGGCAGTACATGATGCGGACCGTCGCAAAGATCCGCGCCGCCGCCGCCACGCCCGGCCTCTATGCCACGGGCGTGTCGAACAGCGGCACGACCATGACGATCACCACGAACGCGACCAGCAATCTCGCGATCGATACCAGTTTCGTGTCCAACCCGGGCCAATATGGACTGCGCGTGCTGGACGTGACGAACGGCAACGCCAATGTCGCGCTGTCGGGCATTGGGGTGAGCGGGACCTCCATCACGGCCACCCTGGCGACGGAAAATGCGGGTCATACCTACATGCTCGGCATTGGCGACATCGGCACCGCCGGCAATGCGCCCGGCCCGACGACCGGCCCGCGCACCTGCATCCGCGACAGCTCCAGCGATGTCAGTTCGTCCGACACCGGCTCGACCGCGATGTACAACTTTCTGAGCCACGACCAGATCGAATGGACGTGCGCGTAAGCGAAGGATTTTCCTATGGGCTCCGCTCCGACCCCCATTCTCGTCAGCACCTATGGCAGCGGCAACTCCGCCGACGGCGCCATCACGCGCGACTATATCGACGATCTGATCGCCGGCATGTCGTCGCACCTGCTGATCTACCTGTACGCGAAGAAAATTACGCCAGGAACCACCGCCTTTGTGGACCGGCTCGGCAACACCGTCACGAATGCGACAACCGGTTCCACCAAGAACAATTCGGACTCGAACTTCAACGGGCATGCGTCGATCACGTTCGACAATACCAACAACCCGTTCACGTTCGCCGCCGGCGGCATCGGTATCGGAACGCCGCCAATCGCGATGACGAACTCCTTCACCTTCATGGCGGGTGTCAGACCATCGACCTCGAGCAGCATCCAAATGCTTTACGGCGACACCGCCGGCACAAGCGGCAGTGTGAGCGAGACGGTATTCTATTTCGATAGCAGCGGCGACCTGCGTTACGCAGTTGGGACCAGCTCGTATACCAATCTCGGTCTCTTGCTCGCGGCCGGGACGACGGGCGTAATCTGGATTTCGTTCGACAGCGCGACGAACATTCTTCGCGCGGGTGTGAACAGCACCTCCATAGCCCTGCAGGCAACAACGACGTATAATCGAACGGGGGCCGGTACATCAACGGTCTGCACCCCTTTCGGCTTCCCCGGCGGCGGCGGCAATTCCGGTTACCAAGGCTTCAATCGCTGGGCGTTGTTCAACAAAGCGTATATGAATGGTTTAGTTCCGTCGGACGATGCGGCGTTTTCAAACCTTATATCATCCTACGCTGAATACCTCTAACGGTGTGCGACGAGGTTTGGGTGGCCAGCACACACATTGCCGAGCGCATCGCGAAGCGGGAATAGGAGGCGTCCGATCCCGCTTGCCGCAAGGAAGCGCACTGCCGCCCTGCTGCTCACCGATGCGCGCGGAACGTCACAGTTGAAATGGCCTCCAAAGACGCGGTCGAATGCGTCATCAATTTCGCTGCGCGTCCAATAATGAATGCCGTCGCGGCAATACGCTTTGTTGAGTTTTGCGACTTCTCGCCAGCCAAGCCCCTTCTGAAACTGGTTTCGTATTCCCAGAAATGCCCACAGGTCGAGCCACCATCCAGGCACGTTTGGCCAAAATATAGAGACCATCGGGACGAAAAGGTGGCATTCGCGGATGTTATACTTGCTCGGGAACATGTGCGCGCCAATACCGCCTGGCTTCAGAACGCGTGATACCTCTGCAAATGCTTCTTCTTTGTTCTGAACGTGCTCAAGCACACTCACGCTCACGACGGCGTCAAATGTCGCGTCGTCATAGGGCAGCAGATAGGGGGACGATTGAATAGGGCTTAAGCGGTCGCGGAATTCCCGCGCCCAAGAAGTGGCAGGAAGCCCACGTTTCCATTCGCCGCGATCCGCCGGCCAGTCAGCATCGATATCACAGCCATAGGCGTCATAGCCGCGCGCCATCAGTTCGCGGACGAGATCGCCCGAGCCACATCCGAAGTCCAGCACGCGTAGCGGCGCGGGCGGTTGTTTCAGCGCGTCGCGAATAATCGCGTCGAAGATTTTCGCAACACTCAAAGAATCATCCCATGCCTCTAATCGATGCTGCGCTGCTTGCGCCGTGGACGCAAGGCGGGTTGGCGGCCATCGTGAATGGAGTCTCACCTTCATGAATCCTCGCAGCTGGTCGTTCGAGACCGCCGTCCGCACCGTGTGGCAGGAAGCCCGCGGCGAGCCGGACAATGGCAAGCAGGCCGTTGCGCATGTGATCTGGAACCGGCTCAGGACCGGCCGCTGGGGCAAGACTCTGGCCGGTGTCTGCCTCGCGCCGCTGCAATTTTCCGGCTGGAACGCGCATGACCCGAACCGTGCCGAGATGGCGTTGCTGCCGGATGACGACCCGGCGCTGAACCGCTGCCGGGAGATTTTCGCCGCGGCGGAAAACGAGCCCGACCCGACGCATGGCGCAACCCTCTACTACGCCGAATCCGTCCCCGCGCCGCCCTGGACCAAAGAGATGCGGTGCTGCGGCGTATTCGGCAGCCAGGTCTTCTATCGGCCGAAATTCTGACCCATCCCGAATCTGCGCTCGCCGGCCCGCGGCGCCGCGAGCGCGCCGCATGGCGGCAACAAGGAGCAAATATGCGTGCCGATCTTCTTCATGTTGTTACCGTTGTCGCCAATCCGGTCCGCTGGGAGAGTCGGCTCCGGCTTTATCGCGATTTCGAGCGCCACATGCTCCACAGCGGCGTCCGGCTCACCACGGTCGAATGCGCCTATGGCGAGCGGCCGTTCGAAATCGCGGCACGCGAGGGCGTGAACGTCGTCCAGGTGCGCGCCAAGACGCTCGTCTGGAACAAGGAGAATTTGATCAATCTCGGCATCAGCCGGCTTCCCGCCGACTGGAAATATCTTGCCTGGATCGATGCCGATATCCGCTTTCGCCGGCCGCATTGGGCGAGCGAAACGGTTCACGCGCTGCAGCAATATGACATCGTGCAGCCATGGTCAGACGCTTACGATCTCGGGCCGCATGACGAGCATATCGGCCATCACAAATCATTCCTGTGCCAATGGTGGAACAAACAACCGGTCGTTCCGGCCGGGCCGAAATTCTGGCGTTTCGCGGGCGGCCCTTATGACTATCCGCATTCCGGCTATGCATGGGCCGCGACGCGGCAGGCGATCAACTGGCTCGGCGGTTTGTTCGAACTCGGCGCCATGGGCGCGGGCGATCATCACATGGCGCTGGCGCTGGTGGGCGAAGTGGAATGCAGCGTGCCGGGGCCCGTGAGCCGCTCCTACCTCGAGCATCTCAAGCGCTGGCAGGATCGCGCGCTGTTTCACATCAACGGCAATCTCGGCTTCGTGCCCGGCACGCTCGAGCATGCCTTCCACGGCCGCAAGGACGACCGGAAATATATCGACCGCTGGCAGATGATCCTCGAGCACGGCTTTGACCCGGACACCGACCTGAAGCGCAACAGCTTCGGCGTGCTCGAACTGGCCGGCAACAAACCCGAGCTGGCGCACGATCTCGACATGTATTTCCGCGCCCGCAACGAAGACATCAACGCGTTGTAGTGGATGAATTTCACCGCAGCAGCGCAAGGGAGCAGAGGATTTTCCCGCGCCTTCGCGCGCAATTCTTTCCTCTCGCGTCTCTGCGTTTCCGCGGTTCAAACAACTTCACGTCATCGATGGCCGCTTCGCGCCTTGTCCTTCCGGACGTGGCGTAACAACCGCGCGCGCGGAACGGCTTTCGATGGCGCGATTCCCGCGACCATCTTCATCCGCCCAAGCTTCAGCGCAGGCGGACGATCCGGAAGGAGAATTCCACATGAACATTCTTACCGACATCGAAGACATCATCGAAGAGGGCTGGGGCGCGGTCGAGCAGATCCCGGGCGAAGCGGCGTCAATCATCACCGGCGTCGTTGCCAGCGCGGTGGATTTCTTCACCGTCGATCAGGTGCAAATCGCCGGTAAAGTCGCTGAGGCCGTGAAGACAGCATGGGCGCAGCCCGGCGCGACGCTCGACAGTTTGAAGACGGCGGCGCTGAACACGCTCTCGGCCGATGAAACGGCGGGCCTGACCGCGCTCGGCAACGACGCGCTGAACGCCATCATCGCAATCGCTCAGTTGCTGCCGGCGTCGTAACGCGCCGCATCAATGGAAGGGTCGCACGGGCTCTGCCGATCATCAGGCAAGCCCCCTTGAGTGCCGCCGGTACGCAGTGTCTGCGCGATCACCTCACTTCAATCTAAGGAGACAACGATGCTGACTTCCAGCTTCGTCAGAGATCTATTCGCGGGCGCGGTGCGCCACTTTGCGACCGCTGCCGGCGGCTGGCTCATGGCGCATGGCGTGCTGCAGAACAATCAGATGGCCGGATGGATCGGCTCAATCTGCTTCCTCGGCGGCATCGCCTGGAGCGCCTGGGACAAGTATCAGCGCACCGGCAGGATCTGAGCATGAGCGACATCGGCAATGGCGGAGTGACCAGATTTCTTGCC
>Ga0335075_10017559_pt1 | contig 10638 bp, 6 predicted proteins | sample Lox_Sample_24_FD_206723 | JGI IMG/M metagenome (GOLD analysis project Ga0335075, IMG submission 206723) | Soil microbial communities from Loxahatchee National Wildlife Refuge, Florida, United States - Lox_Sample_2.4 | ecosystem: Environmental > Terrestrial > Soil > Wetlands | place: USA: Florida... | reverse complement strand
GCTGCGGTGAATACTTGCTGATCACCAGCGCGATCGACCGGTGCGCATCCACGTGGTCCGCCCCATCCTGCGCGTCGTCTTCCAGGACAAAAAACACTGTGTCGTCCCAGTACGGACTGCTCGACACCGCCTCCACCGCCCTGCCCACCGCCAGATCGTTGTCCGCGACCGAAGCCTTCGGCGTTGGCCATCCCGGACGCGTGCCCGCGGTGTGATCGTTCGGCAGCCGCAGCATAACAAAGGCCGGCATCGTATCGCGCCCCTGCATCCGATCCTTCACCCACACATTGAAGTGCGTCAGAAACTCATTCACCCGTAGCTGGTCCGGAAATCTCAGGTTGAAATCCGGAAACGCCGGATCGAAATGTCCTTCCAGCTCCGGCTTCGTCGCCACATTCTGATAAATCAGCGGAATCTTCCACGGATACTGGCTGATCCCGCCGCCATAGTTCGCCGGAATCTCCTCTCCGTGATCGATGTACCCATGCGAACACAACTCCGTCGGCTCCGGCGTCCCCTCCAGCGGCGACTTCTGCTTCGGAGCCTCGCCGGAATCGTCGCAGAACTTCGTCGAGACAAACTCCCCGAAGTGATACAGCGTCTTCCCGTGCCGCTTCAGGTCTGTCCACAGATATCCGCTGTCCGGCTCGTTGATATCCGAAATCTTCTCCTCGATCGGATACCCGTTCGCTACCACGCCTTCAAAGTCGTACGTGCGTTCTCCGCCCCGGTACGCCTGCTGCCATGTGCGTTCGTTGTAGTCGCTGGTGATTCCCGCCGTCGACCACACGTGCCCATCGCCGGAAACTTCTCCCGAATCGTAAAAGTTGTCCAGTACACCAAACTGCAGCGCTAGCTTGTGAAGATTCGGCGTAGTGTCCTTTCCATACATCGTCAGTGACGGATCGCCATCTCCTGCGCCGAGGTCTCCGAATATCTGGTCGTATGTCCGGTTCTCCTTGATGATGTAGATCACGTGATGGATCGGATTCGACCCCGTCTTGAACTCGATGTGGTTATCCGCAGCCTGCATCATGTTGCTGGCCATCACCTGCTTGCTCAACTCGGCGAGATTCTTCTCCGCCTCGCTGCGATCGACGCTGGCCAGTGATCCATACAGCAGCGTTGCAATGTACGTGTGCGGCCGCTTCACCCGCCGCGGCTCGTCGGGAGAAGGATGCGGTGCATCCGCCTGCGGAGCCGAATTCGGACCTGTGCCGCGCCCCTTGCCCGTGGCGATATACAGTTTGTCCCCCTTCACCGCCACCGCCGTCGGATACCACTCCGTCGGAATAAACCCAAGCGGTCGCTCCGGAGCCCCAACCGGGTCCGACGGCTTCGTATGAAACACCGCCACCGAATCTGTGCCTGAATTTGCTACATAAAGCATCGCCCCATCCGGAGACAGCGCCACCGAATCCGGAATCGCGCCGAAATAAGTCTGCCCGGGCAGGTGCGTGTCATACAACCGCGCCATCTGCATTCCCTTTGCACTCACCTTCACGCCCGCAACCATGTCGCGGTTCGCCAGCGCCACATACAGCACCTTCTCGTCCGGACTCAGCACCAGCGAGACCGGATGCGAGCTCGGCCGGATCGCCACCGAAGGTGGAAACAGCGCAACCCGCCCGAGAATCTTCCCCGCGCGCAGATCCAGATCCGCCACGCTCGAATCGTTCCACAGCGCGACGTACGCCCGCGTCCCATCCTTCGTCGCCACCACCGCAATCGGATACGCCGACGGCACAATCGCATGATCCGCGAGATCGAAGCGCGTCTCCACCTTTCCTGACGCCGCATCCACCAGCAGAACATCGTCCGAAAACTCATCCGCAACTACGATTTGCTCTTTCCCTTCCGCACCCTTCACCACCGCCAGCCCGGTCGGAACAGGAATCGCCACTCCCTCCGGCAGCGGCTTGCCGATCTGGTTCTGCGTCCGCCCCGCCGCCAGGTGCTGCAGCGGAATCGGAATCAGCCGCTCCGGCTTTAACTCGCCATTCGCAAAGCTGTACACCGCGATCGCGTTGCCCGTATGCTTCGCGTCCCCGCCCTCCGGAGCAGTCAGCGAGTCCAGGCTCGCGTACACATGCGTCCCATCCAGAGAAAACGCGATCCCCGAATACATCGTCTGCGGTGCGCTCACCACCGTCCGGTCATCGGGAAAATCGCTCAGCTTCCCGCCGGCGTTCTTATCTCCCGCCTCAGGGTTCGCGGTATCCAGAATCGCAATCGACTGTTCGTAATTTGATTCGGCCGTGCCGAATCCGGCATTCACCAGCGCCAGGTAGCGATGATCCGGCGACCATGCCACGGCCATGGGCAGGCTGTTTAGCTTCAACGGCGAGCCAGGCACCGGCTCCTCGATCTGCTTGCTTGTTGAGAGATTGATGGATTGAGCTGCAGCTATCAGCTGCCCGCCAAGAATTCCGGAAATTACCAACCATTTCGCGCGGGAGAGCATATCTTCGATCGTCTGAGGTTGAGGTTAACAAAGGATAAAGCAGGCCATCTTCGCCTCTGCAATCGAGCGAATTCCGGCATTCTGATTTCGCCCCGAATTCCTTCCTCCTGGCACCATTACAAAAGTCTTACACAGCTGCCTCACTCCGTGCTGCTACGGTCAACATAGACACCCATTTCCCGGAGAAAGTTAGGACCCGATGTCCCTTGATCTTCTTGAAGAACCCACGCTGACCGCGACCGCTCAACCGCGTTCCCCCCAACTGCCCCGGGAAGACAAGGGCCCACGCCTCGGCCGCACCGCGCAAGGCGGCACTATCAGCGTCATCACCACCGTCTTCATGGTGCTCTTCCACATAGGAGCCGTCGCCGCCCTTTTCATGTTCAGCTGGAAAGCTCTCATCTGCACCATCATCCTCTGGGTCTGGGCCTCGAACATCGGCATCGGCATGTGCTACCACCGCCTGCTCACGCACCGCGGCTATAAGACTCCCAAGTGGGTCGAGTACTTCATGACCATCGGCGCGACGCTCTCCCTCGAGGGCGGACCGATCTTCTGGGTCGCAACCCACCGCCTGCATCACCAGCTCTCCGACCACCCCGGCGACCCCCACACCCCCACCGAAGGCGGCTGGTGGGCGCACATCGGCTGGATCATCTGCGGCGTCTCCATGCACGACGAGACCGCGATGCTCTCCCGCTACGCCCCCGACCTCGCCCGCGACAAGTTCCATGTCTGGCTCAGCAAGTACCACTGGGTTCCGATGGTCGTCGTCGGCCTCATCCTGCTCGCCATCGGCGGATGGTCCTGCGTCATGTGGGGAATCTTCCTGCGCGTCACCCTCGGTCTGCACGCCACCTGGCTCGTCAACTCCGCCACCCACATGTGGGGATCGCGCCGCTTCGAAACCCGCGACCATTCCCGCAACAGCTGGTGGGTCGCCCTGCTCACCGGAGGCGAAGGCTGGCACAACAACCACCACGCGCATCCCGTCTCCGCCCGCCACGGCCTTGCCTGGTATGAGTTCGACCAGAACTACCTCGGCATCCTGCTCCTCAAAAAGCTCGGCCTCGCTTGGGACGTCAAAGTCGCTCAGTTCGACCCGAAGAACCCCAAGCCCGCCGGAGTCGCCTAGACCGTACCCCCTTCAAGCATTTTGCTGCTTTGAAGTGGGGCAGTTGAACCACTCGCTCTCACCCATCGCCTTGCGAAGGTGGGTGACTGCCATCGGCGTGTGAGTTGAAAAATAAGAAGGGGCTACCCGCCGCAGAACAGAGCCTCCCGCGCGTCTTAAATCCTCCGGGTCGATAAAGAGCACATAAGCCGTCAGAATATCCCACTGGAACATCGGGGTGTTCAGTGAATATTCGAGACAAAGATGAAAGAGCAGACCCGATAACAGCAGGTAATATCGATACCGCCTGAACCAGATCAGGGTTCCAAGCGAAAATTCCAGGGCAAGAGTAAACCAGCACACGAGTTTCGACACCACTGCATTCTGCAGCCATGATGGCAACGGAAAGCGCCGAATCTCATGAAGGTGGAGTACGTAAAAAAGCGCCGTTCCATCCAGCCACGTATGCCCCCTCAGCTTCCACAAAAATGACGTGAAATAGAGAAAAGCCAGTTCAAACTGGATCATCCGTTGCGCCCACGGCGCTCTCGCCTCGATCTCCGGGCCTTCCCGTTTCCTGCGCACTCGTATGAGACGATCCAGGGAAAGTGCCGCTCCGGCTGGCGCAAAAATAAGAAAGAATCCAGCGGCGCGCAGAAATTTGTCTCCTCCATGAGTGATAAAAAGAGCCCGTTGCTGGATCGAGACGACACAAAGAAACACGACGATGCTGCTGATGCGCGTCCATAACCCGACGGTAAGCAGAACGGCAAAGGCAAGCGAGAACCAGAAGAAGCCTGTGATCCAGTGATCGCTTGCCGGAAGCAGCGTAAATAAATTAAGCCGGACACCTGGCTCAATCGACTGCATCGTCTGCAGGGAAAACCATGCATGAGGGCCGAACCACTCCAGCCAGTCCGGATAGAGCAGGATCAGCGTAACCGAAACACATATGCCGTAGAGAATGCGAAACAGCGCAATCGGCAGCGGCGATTGCGGCCTGAAAAAGAATGAGTGCCAAGCGTCGTAAAACCTTTGCAGGATCATCTCAGATCCCCAGGTTCAATATATTCATCAAAAAATTCGGATGGGCGCGGCTCACGCTCATTCTTTGATCCGGGCGTGATGTCAGTCTGAAACTTGATCAACAGCACCTTTTGCGGAGGATCGGCGGGATCGTTATAAAACCGTGCGATGTGCTTGGCCACGTCTGGCAGTAGAGCGGCGTTCTGGTCCAGCAAGATAGACTCGACAAATTTCCGGTATCGTTCTTTCTGATACCGCCGGGCAAAGCCTAACTCGTCCATCCGCGGAAACGACCAGACGCGGACGTGATGGTTTTGTGTAATCACAACGGCCTTCACGTAAGTATTCGTTTTTACCGGATCAGGAGCAAACATATCCCACGACTGAAACAGTCCGGTCCATAACAAATAGGGACGCGTCATCTCGTTCACGTCACCGAAAAGCGGCGAATTGACGGGCATAGCCCAACAGATAATTGCAACAAGATGGAAGAGGATAAAGACGCTGATTGCGCCTTGAAGAAATGCTTTGCCTTCCGCCGTCTTGGGCGCAGCATTGTGGTTTGCCACAGTATCGTGTACCGGCTGCTCTTGGTTATGTTTTGCGGAGTTTGCAGCTTTCTTTCCTTGCCGGCTTCGCATCGATATATCGGCTCCCTGCCGCAGGAATTGCAGCCGTTTACTAGACGGCTGGACGTTTGCTTCCGTTCGCTATCAACGGCATGCTGAGTCAAATCCGAGTCAGAGCGATCTCCTGCCTCACTCTGATCTTCTTTCCACTGTAAACTTCCATCAGCCTGCCCACATGCGCATAAGCGGCCGAAAGCGCAACACGATCCTCTTCATCCTGCTCGGAGCATGCATGCTCGGGGCAGCCGTCGCCCTCAACGTCGGCTGGATCATCCTCAACTGGCGCCGCCTCGCTCCGATGCTCATCGGCATCCCCTTCTTCGCGCTCCTCATCGCCGGTGTCGTCCTCAATACCATCTTTCTTGTCCGCGAAGTCCGCCGCAACGAGCGCCACGACGCATTCCTCAACGCCGTCACCCACGAGCTCAAGACCCCCATCGCCTCCATCCGTCTTTATCTTGAAACCCTCCAGCGCCGCGAGATTCCCGAAGAAAAGCGCCGCGAGTTTTACTCCGTCATGCTCGAAGACAGCGACTGGCTCCAGGCCACCGTCGAGCAGGTCCTCAAGGCCGGAGAGCTCGGCCAGCGCACCCAGAACCAGGTCCGCCTTCCCGTCGACATGCGCACCCTCGTCCCCGACTGTATCGAGCGCACCCGCGTCCGTCATCACCTCGCCGACGGCGCCATCACCTTCCAGGACTCCGGCGGCGATGCCTCGTTCATTGTCCGCGGCAACCGCGAAGAGCTGCAGAGCGTCGTCATGAACATCCTCGACAACGCCGTCAAATACTCCTCCAACACCATCGAGATCCGCGTGATCCTGTCCATCCGCAATGAAGCCTGGATCGTCCTCAGCATCTCCGACCGCGGCATCGGCATTCCCGCATCGCAGCTCAAGCGCGTCTTCAAGCGCTTCTATCGAGTTCCCATGCGCACCGTGCTCCGCACCAAGGGCACCGGTCTGGGACTCTTCATCGTCCGCACCATCGCCCGCCAGCACGGCGGAGACGCCTTCGCCGAAAGCGCCGGCGAGGGCAGCGGTACCACCGTCAGTGTTGAGCTGCCCCGCCTTCTCCGCCAGCCCGCCAAAGAGTCGGAGCTCGCCTCGCAATGACCACCCCCACCCGCATCCTCATCGTCGAAGACGAGTCCCATCTCGCCCAGGGACTTCTCTACAACCTTCAGGCCGAGGGCTACGAAGCTGCCATCGAAGGCGACGGCGAGTCCGCTCTCACCCGTCTCCAGACCGAATCCTTCGACGCCCTCCTCCTCGACGTCATGCTTCCCGGCAAGAGCGGCTTCGAAGTCGTCTCCGAGCTGCGCGCCCGTCAGAACTACCTTCCCGTCCTCATGCTTACCGCCCGGGGCCGCTCTGAAGACGTGCTGACCGGCTTCGCTGCCGGAGCCGACGACTACCTCCCCAAGCCCTTCGACCTCTCCATCCTTCTCGCCCGCCTCAACGGACTCCTCCGCCGCCTCAAGTGGCATCAGCCCGCCGACGAAACTCCCGCCGCCCGTGAAGATCTTTCCAGCTTCGAATTCGCCGGCCGCCGCATCGACTTCAAAAACCTCGAGCTCGACGCCCTCGGCCGCACCATCCGACTCACTCTCATGGAAGCCGATCTCCTTCGCTACCTCGTCCGCAACCAGGGCCGCATCATCTCCCGCAAAGAGATCCTCGAGCGCGTCTGGCGTGTCCACGAAGACACCGACACCCGCGCCATCGACAACTTCATCGTCCGCCTCCGCCGCTACATCGAAGACGAGCCCTCCGAACCCCGCTACCTCAAGACCGTCCGCGGCATCGGCTACCGCTTCCTCGCCTCCGGAGACTGAACGCAGGCGCATTTTCCCGAACTGTCATCCTTCCCTCGCCGCCGGCGAGCGAAGGATCTGCTTTTCCCTGCACCCTCTCCTGCATCGATTCCTGCACTCAAGCATCGATAAGATATAGGGATAATCGTGAACACCGTTACCTTAAAAATCGAAGGAATGCACTGCGAGGCCTGTGTGCGTCGTGTCGGCCGGGCTCTCCACAACGTTCTTGGAACCGTAGTCGAGGAAGTTCGCATCGGCACGGCTCGCGTACAATCCGAAGAGATCGCGCCCCTGCTCGCGGCGCTTGCCAAAGCTGGATACACCGCTCACGCGGAGCGACAGTGACGGAAGGCGAACCAAAGACCATCACCCTCGACGTTGAAGGCATGACCTGCGCCTCCTGTCAGGCGCACGTCGAGAAGGCCCTGCGCGGCACCGAAGGCGTCTCCGAAGCCAGCGTCAACCTCATGACGCGCACCGCGCGCGTCGTCTACCAACCCGCCGTCACCAAGACCGACTCTCTCGTCGAGGCCGTCCGCGAAGCTGGATACGACGCTTCCCTGCCCGCCACTCACGCCGAGCACCCCGCGGCGCATGACCACATGCACATGCACGAGGCCGACCCCAGCGAGGAGCGCCTCATTCGCATCAAGGCCGCCGCCGCCATCATCGGCGGCGTCGTCACCATGCTCCTGTCGATGCCCCTGATGCACGGCGCGGGCATGCTCGACCCTCTGCTCATGCAGGCCCTGCCCTGGCTCTATCGCATTCCCACTCCCGCCCTCGAATACACCATGCTCGTCGTCACCCTCATCGGCATGGTCTGGGCCGGAGGCACCATTTATCAGCGCGCATGGCAGGCCGCTCTGCACCGTTCCACCACCATGAACACGCTGGTCGCCCTCGGCACAGGCGCCGCCTTCCTCTATTCCGTAGCGGCCACCGTCTTTCCGGGATTCTTCACCCGCCACCGCCTCCATCCCGACGTCTACTACGACTCCGTCCTGCTCATCCTCGGATTCCTCCTCCTAGGTGACTGGCTGCAGGCGCGTGCCACCCGCCGCACCCTCGATGCGCTTCGTGCCTTCGCCGCCCTCCAGCCGCAGTCAGCGCACATCATCCGCAACGGCGTCGAGGTCGAAGCCCCCATCGCATCCCTTGTCCCCGGAGAAACCGTCGTCGTCCGTCCCGGCGAGCGCATCCCCGTCGACGGCGTCATCCTCTCCGGAACAAGCAGCATCGACGAATCCCTCATCACCGGCGAATCCCTCCCCGTCGCCCGCACCACCGGCGACCGCGTCATCGGCGGGTCGCTGAACTACGACGGCGCCCTCGAATACCGCGCCACCTCCATCGGCGCCGACAGCGTCCTCGGCCAGATGCTCCGCCTCATGCAGGAGGCGCAGTCCTCGAAGGCCCCAATGCAGCAGCTCGCCGACCGTGTCAGCGCCATCTTCGTGCCTGCGGTTCTCGGCATCGCCGCGCTCACTTTCCTCATCTGGGCCTTCGCCGACCCCGCCGCCATCAGCCGAGCCTTCGCCATCGCCGTCGCTGTCCTGGTCATCGCCTGCCCCTGCGCCATGGGACTCGCCGTCCCCGCCGCCCTCACCGTCTCCATCGGCCGCGCCGCGCAGCTCGGCGTCCTCTTCAAAGGCGGAGAAAGCCTCGAGCGCCTCGCCCGCATCGACACCATCCTTCTCGACAAGACCGGAACCCTCACCGAAGGCCGCCCCCGCATCACCGCCGTCAACGCGGCCGGCATTCCCGAAGCCGAGCTGATCGCCCTCGCCGCCTCCATCGAGCAGCGCTCTGAACACCCACTCGCCCGCGCCGTCGTCGAATACGCCGCCGCCCGCAACCTCGCAACGTCGCCGGCAACCGATATCCAGGCCATCCCCGGCAAAGGCATCACCGGAACGGTCAACAAGCGCGCCGTCGCCGCCGGAAACCGCGCCCTCCTCGACCACCTCGGCATTCCCGCTCCCGCCGAAGCCGCACCCTCCGCAACCCTCCTCTACATCGCAGTCGACGGCAACTACGCCGGATGGCTCGCCGCCGAAGACACCCTCCGCCCCACTGCTGCCGCTGCCATCAAAGCCCTGCACGGCCTTGGCCTCCGCGTCGCCATGCTCACCGGAGACACCCTCGCCGCTGCCCAGCCCATCGCCCGCGAAGCGGGCATCGACGAAGTCCACGCCGGCCTTCTCCCGCAGGACAAGCTCGCGCAGATCCGCGACCTCCAGTCCCAGGGCCGTACCGTCGCCATGGTCGGCGACGGTATCAACGATGCCGCCGCTCTCGCCCAGGCCGACGCCGGCCTCGCCGTCGGCACCGGAACCGACCTCGCCTGCGAAGCCGGAGACGCCATTCTCCTCCGCGGCGATCCGGCACAGATCGTCTCCGCCTTCAGCCTCGCCCGCCAGACCCTCCGCGTCATGCGTCAGAACCTCGGCTGGGCCCTCGGCTACAACGTCCTCGGCATCCCCATCGCCGCCGGCGTCCTCTTCCCCTTCACCGGACTCCTTCTCAACCCCGCCGTCGCCGCTGCCGCCATGGCCATGAGCTCCGTCAGCGTCCTCGCCAACAGCCTGCGCCTGAAGCGCTTCACGCCCCGATAAATCAACGCGATAAACACGATAAAATCGACGTAGGCTCGAATCTGTGCGCATCCTCACGCGATACATCCTGAACGAAGTGCTCTCGCACGCCTTCATCGGCGGAGCTCTCTTCACTTTCGTCCTCTTCATGCGCGACCTGCCGCACCTCCTCGAGCTGGTCGTCCGCAACAGCGCATCCCTGGGCGCGGTCGTCGAAATCGTCCTCCTCACCCTGCCCAACATGTTCACCGTCACCATCCCCATGGCGGTGCTCGTCGGCATTCTCCTCGGACTCAGCCGCCTCGCCGCCGACAGTGAAATCACAGCCATGCGCGCATCTGGCATCGGAGTCTGGAGCTTCGTCGCAGTCGTCGGCGTCATCTCTGTCACCGGATGGCTCGTCGGCCTCGCCAACACCCTCTATCTGGCCCCGAAGGCCACCGAGACCACGCTGCGCCTCGAAGCCGAGCTCCTCAACGCGCAGGCCTCCTACGAAGTCCAGCCGCGCGTCTTCTACGAAGACTTCAAGAACTACGTCCTCTACGTGCAGGATGTGCGTGCCGCCTCCGGCGCCGCCAACTGGCGTCAGATCTTCCTCGCCGATCTCTCCGACCCGACCGCTCCCAAAATCACCACCGGAGCCACAGCCACCGTCGTCAACGAGAAAGATCAGACCGCCATCATGCGGCTGCGCGATGGCACCGAGCACGAGACCCTCGCCAACCAGCCCGATCAGTACAACGTCTCCACCTTTGCCGAGACCGACCTGCCCCTCACCCTCACCACGCAGGAGGACCCCCACACCAGCCGCAACGAATCGCCCATCCTCGCCATGACCAACCGCGAGCTCCTCGAGCGTTCCCATAGCAAAGGAGGCCGCTGGTACCTCATCGAGCTGCACAAGCGCTTCGCCTATCCCGCCGCCTGCCTTGTCCTCATGCTCGTCGGCGTCCCGCTCGGCGTCTCCTCCAAGCGCGGCGGCAAGGGCGC
>Ga0335075_10017558_pt1 | contig 10639 bp, 9 predicted proteins | sample Lox_Sample_24_FD_206723 | JGI IMG/M metagenome (GOLD analysis project Ga0335075, IMG submission 206723) | Soil microbial communities from Loxahatchee National Wildlife Refuge, Florida, United States - Lox_Sample_2.4 | ecosystem: Environmental > Terrestrial > Soil > Wetlands | place: USA: Florida... | reverse complement strand
CGAAGGAATCGATAGGCGATCCCGAGCGCATCGCGGCTGCGATCGGCTACTACCGGGCGATGTTCGACCCTTCGCTCCACCTGCCCGCCTACGAAGAGGCCCAGCAGGCCTGCGCCGGGATCCCCCCGAGGCCCACCCTCTACCTCCATGGCGCCCAGGACGGGTGCATGAGCGTTGACGTGGTCGCCGACGCCGCCGCCGTGCTGCCCGAGGGCTCGGAGACGGTCGTGGTGACGGGAGCGGGTCACTTCCTGCACCTCGAGCAGCCCGACGAGGTGCGGTCGCACGTGCTGCGGTTCCTCACGGGCTGATACTCACTCGCGTCCGGGCTTCGCAAGCCAGTCCCCGGGGGGCCGGCCATGGGCGTCCGGCCGGCACATCGAGCCCGTCCGGCGCTCCAGGGCATCCACCAACAGTGCAACCGAGGCTCGGCTCGGGTGGAAGGTCCTGCTGTTGGTGAGGAGGACGACCTTCACGCGCAGCGTTTCAGTCGGACTCCCACACCTCGTCGGCCGAGTACGGACGTTGCCTGACGGGCAGAGCGTCGCGGGTCCACACCATCACGTTGCGGCGGAAGTAGCAGACCTCTTCGCCGCGCTGGTTGAACGCCTTGGTCTCCACCGTGACCACGCCCCGGTCGGGCTTGGAGCGAGACGGCGTCGCGTCGAGAACGCGGGTCTCCGCGTAGACGGTGTCCCCGTGAAAGGTCGGTTTGCGGTGGACGAGGGACTCCACCTCCAAGTTGGCGATAGCGGAGCCGCTCACATCGGGAACGCTCATGCCCAAGACGACCGAGTAGACGAGATTCCCCACGACGACGTTCCGCCCCTGGACGGTCTCGTGCTCGGCGAACCAGGCATCGGTGTGCAGCGGATGGTGGTTCATCGTGATCATGCAGAAGAGGTGGTCGTCGGCCTCGGTGATCGTCTTCCCGGGCCAGTGGCGGTACACGTCCCCGACCGAGAAGTCCTCGAGGCAGCGGCCGAAGGGTCGTTCGTAGATCGTCATGTGTCCGGGTGTAGTCCGCCGTCGCCACCGGCGTCCAGACCGGGACGAGCCGCGGTGGGACCGCCTGAGACCGCACCGGGCCGACCGCCTGCCGCCGCGCTCGCGCCCGCTGCCACCTCTGCGATCGGGCTCGGCGACAGGGCTGCCGCGGCGCCCACCACGCACCACCAGGCGAACATCGACAGCCCGAGGCACTCCGCGAAGAGGACGGACCCCGACACCGACGAGGCGAGCCACGAATCCACCTGGCGTGTGCCACCCACATAGACGGCTCCGACCGCGACCAGCTCCGCCACCCCCAGCACCCACACCCAACCGTCGGCGCCGAAGCCGATGTGCCTCCTCACCCGGCCCAAGACGAGCGCCGCGACCACACCGACCGCGAGCGCGAGCCCCGCCAGATAGAGCCTGTCCGACATGTAGCTCCAAGTTGCGTCGGTTCGGCTGACGAACGATCCGACTCTGGTCCCGGTGAAGTCGTCGTCGGACGTGGCGCGCCTGACCGCCGCTCCGACCGGCCATGCCCCGACGCCGGCGATACCCACCGCACACGCGGCGATCGCGACCAGTCCACGCGTTCGTGACACGTGCCAGGTCTCCGAGAAGAAACGAGGAGCGGACGCGGCCATCCAGCGGAGCGCTACGAGGACGAAGATCAGCAGCGCCGCCAGGATCCCCTGATCGCTGGTGAGTCCGGCCGCCACGGCGAACACGGCCGCCGCGCGTGCGTGCTCACCTCCCAACGGCAAGAAGAGCCCGGTCCCCGCGGCGGCAACCGCGAGCGAGGACCAGAGAAGATCCACGGACCCGTTGGTGGAGCTCACACCACCGAGGCCGAAAGCGCCGAGGACGAACGCGGCTCCGGCCGCAGCTGCGACGAGGGTGACGGCGATCTTGGTCGCGAGCGCGCGCCCGGCGAACGCTCGCACCGAAGCGAGCAGCCCGGCTTCGAGGACTGTCGCCCCGGCACTGGCGACGGCGCAGCCGGTGAGGATCGCGATGACGATCTGGCCGGCCCTCGCGCTGTCGATCCCGGTCACCACCCAACCAAGTGCGACCGCTGCGCCGCCGAGCGGCGGGTAGCTCGAATGCGAGGAGGCGAGGCTCGGGTTGGTGAGCACCGAAAGAGCGAAGCGATGACCGTTCGCTATCGCGGTGGCGTGCACCAGGACGACGCTTCGCGCCTCGCTTCCGAGAGCGACGTCCGAAGCGCTGCGCAACGACCACGCCGAAGCCCCTGCCACGCCCAGCACTCCGGCGCCACCGGCCACCCAGAGCCACACGCCGGGGCGGGCGAAGGCTCTCGATCTTCTCGACTCCCTCCGCGCAAGCCACGAAGCTGCTCCAGCCGCGTTCGCAGCGACCGCCAGGGGCGTGAACCATCCGAGAAGCGTCCCGTTCACGAGAACGGTCAGCTCGCCGGCGACGCCTGCCAACACCGCCCCACCGATCGGAGCGGCGAAGAGCGTTGCGGGGCGCCATCCCGCGAGCATCCGCACCGGGAGGGCGCCGGCGAGGCTCAGGATGGCCATCGCCACGAGAACCTGTTCCGAGGCGCTCACCTATCGACTTCTCTGTGCACGGGCCGACGCGTCGGCGTACGCAACGAGCCAGGCGTATGCAACGGGCCGGGCGGCTCCAACGAGCTCGACACGCGCAACGGGGTAGACGCATTCGTCACACCCGCCGCCAGCGAACGCGCCGCCGGCGAACCCGCCGGCGTGCGGGACCCGGCGCTCGCGACCGTGGCGGCGACCGGATCGGAGCTCAGTGAGTCGACCGTCCGTACGCCGTCGTGGGCCCGGACGACGAGCACGACAGCGCAGCCGAGGGCGACCAGCACGCCGGCGAAACGTACGAAGGTCGCCCGCCAGCCGCCGTGCCCATGTGCACCGGGCGCGGAGGTGGGGCTCGCCGACAAGCGTCCTCTGCGAGCGATCAGCCCTCAGGCCTCGGTCGCACTGTGAACGGGAGGGCCCAGTCCTCGTGGGACTCTCCGTCGATGGTCAGCCGCCAGGTGTAGCGGTTCCCCGGCTCGAGCGGGAGCGGCAGGAAGTTCACCGCGAACGCCAAGTCGATGGGAGTCCCCTCGGGGACTGTGTCCGGGCGGCCGAGCTGGAAGTCCTGACGCACCTCGAGCGGATGGGACCCCTCGGGCGTGTCGACCATGAACGGCCGGCCGTCGGCGTCCTCCAGGTACAGGACCATGTGGTGAGCGACCTCGGTCTCGTGCCAACCGACGTCGATCTTGAGCGCTACCGCCGAGGGGACAGGATCCGGGCCCATGATCGACCATCCGCCGCCGAGGATGTACAGCTTCTGATCTGCGACCTGCGCCGTGTCGCACAGAAGCATCGTCACCTTCATCGGCCGGACCCCACCTGGGACATCTGTCGAACCCTACTGCCGGGAGTCACTCGTACCTGTAGGTTTCGTCGAAGTGTTGCCGGACGCCACCCCCCAGAGCTCCGCAGTTTTGCGAGCACTGCGTGACGACGTGTACCGCCGCCCGCTCGCGGTCACCCTGGAGCGGCTGGGGGTGTGCGAGGGCTGGAAGTGCGTAGACGTCGGGGCCGGCGGAGGCGACGTGGCGGTGGCCATAGCGGAGATCGTGGGACGCTCCGGGAGGGTCTACGCAGTCGACAGCGACCCGCGCGCACGCGACGAGGTGGCCGCTGCAGCCGCCGAGCACGCGCAGGTGATCGCCATCACCCAGGCCGGTGAGGACCTGCTGTTGCCCGAGAGGGTGGATCTGGCGTTCTGCCGCTTCTTGTTGATGCACGTCGCAGAACCATCGGTGGTGCTCGAACGGATGCGTCTCGCGGTGCGCCCGGGCGGCTGGGTCGTGGTCCAGGAGCCCGTGACGTCGGCTGGACGCATCGCCGGCGCACCGCTGTCGATGCCCGCCGCCCGCCATCCGGACATCGGGGCGCTCGTCCCGGCGCTCGTGGTGCAGGCGGGGCTACGCCTGGAGGACGCATGGGCCGAGGCGCCGGCCGGGGCGGGCCGGGGGTCCGTTGCCGACTACCTCGAGGGACTGACCGGCTGTGACCCGGGCGACGACCCGATAGTCCTACCGCCGCTCGTGACCGTCATCGCCTCCAGGCAGTCGTGAGCTGGCAGTCGTGAGCTGGCAGTCGTGAGCGGGGAGTGGTGAGGGACGAGGGCGCCGGGCGCCGTCACGTGCTCGGTCCGTCCCCTCGGGTGGCCCGCCTGGTGGCCCCGCGGTCGAAAAGTGCCGCCGAAAAGTAACGTGCGCCGACGATGACGAGCGAGACGAGCGGGACGAGCGGGAACCCTAAGGGTTGCCCGGAGCCCGACCTGGCACGAGCACGCCACGCAGTCGAAGTCGCGACCCGGGTGGTCGATGGTGCCCTGGCTCTCCTGGCGCGAGCAGATGTAGAGGAGGACGAGGTTCTCGCCTACGACATCGCGCACACCGCCGCCGCGGTCAGAACCGCGCAGGCGGCCGTCGTCTACGGGGAGACGGGAGGCGCCGAAGCCTGTCTCGCATGCGCGTTCGTCGCCGACATGGTCGCGGAGCTGTCGGCGCGCACCGTCGGGCGCGAGGCGCAGTGGGGCACGGATCCGGGATGGGTCGTTCCGGTCTCGGAGTTCTTCTGTGAGTGGCGCAGGCCCGAGGCGCTGTCTGCTCTGGCCTACACCGAAGGCAGGCGGATGCTCGACCCGGACTTCGAGCTCGCCCGCGAGACGTTCCACAGATTCGCCGCTGAGCGCGTCAGGCCTCACGCGGAGCACGTCCACCGCACCAACGGTGACATCCCCGAGGAGATCATCAGCGGTCTCGCCGAGCTCGGCGGGTTCGGGTTGTCCGTGCCCGAGAGCTACGGCGGGTTCGCGACGGGATCGGAGAGCGACTACCTGGGGATGGTGATAGCCACCGAGGAGCTCTCGTGGGGGTCGTTGGGGATAGGTGGATCGTTGATCACGCGGCCCGAGATCCTCTGCCGTGCGCTGGTCGACGGTGGCACCGAGGACCAGAAGCGCGAGTGGCTCCCAAAACTCGCCTCGGGCGAGCTGATGGCGGCGGTGGCGGTGACGGAGCCCGACTACGGGTCCGACGTCGCCAACATCCAGACCGCGGCGACGGCCACAGAAGACGGGAGCGGTTGGGTCATCAACGGCACCAAGACCTGGTGCACCTTCGCCGCTCGAGCCGACGTGTTGATGTTGCTGGCGCGCACCGACCCCGACCGGTCGAAGGGTCACCGAGGCCTGTCTCTGTTCATCGTCCCGAAAGAGCGCGCCAACGGGAAGGGATTCGTACTGACCCAGGACGGCGGACACACAGACGGACCCAGCAGTGAACACGGCAGCGGACCCAGCAGTGAACAGGGCAGTGGACCCAGCAGTGGACCCAGTAATGGACGAATCGAGGGCCGGCCGATCGACACGCTCGGATACCGCGGCATGCACTCCTACGAGCTGTCCTTCGACAATTGGTTCGTGCCCTCGGAGCTGTTGATCGGGGGCGACGCCGGGGTGGGGCGCGGGTTCTACCTGCAGATGCGCGGGTTCGAGAACGGCCGTCTGCAGACCGCGGCTCGTGCACTCGGCGTGATGCAGGCCGCCTACGAGGCAGCTCGCGACTACGCGTCGCAGAGGGTCGTCTTCGGTAGGCCGATCGCCGATTACCAGCTGACACGCGTGAAGCTGGCCCGGATGGCGATCCTGATCCAGGCGACCCGCCAATTCGCCTACGACGTCAGCCGGCTGATGGCCAAGAACGAGGGGTCGCTACAGGCATCGATGGTCAAGGCGTATGTCTGCCGTGCGGCCGAATGGGTCACGAGAGAGGCGCTTCAGATCCACGGGGGCATGGGCTACGCCGAGGAGTTCGCTGTGAGCCGCTATTTCGTGGACGCACGGGTGCTGTCGATATTCGAAGGTGCCGACGAGACGCTCGCATTGAAGGTGATCGCACGCCGGTTGGTAGAGCAGTCAGGTGCCGGCGCCTGAGCCTACGCTCGGGAGCATCACGGTGACTTCCTGTCGCGTTGACTCATCAGAAACCTCCGCGTAGCGCCATTCGTTGACTCATCTCCGAATGCCCGCCTGACCGGGCATCCACGAGTTCAGCGACCGGGGCAGCTACGCCCCGGCGATGGAGCTTTCGATGGGAGAACGCAAGGCAGTGACCCAGAAGTTGGCGACGGCCTACCGGCGCGGGTCTCGAGCGGAGAAGGCGAGGATCCTCGACGAGCTCTGCGAGCTGACCGGCTGGCACCGGGACCACGCCCGTAAGGCACTCCGGACGACCGGGACGGTCCGCCCGGTGAAGCCCCGCTCGGCTCGCCAGCCGGTTTACCCAGAGCCCCTCGTCGAGGCCCTGGCGGTCTGCTGGCGGGTGAGCAGGTACCCGACCGGCAAGCGCCTGGCCCCGATGCTCTCGGTCCTCGTGCGCTCCCTGCGCCGAGACGGCGTGGTCGTCTTGGACGATGCGCAGACGAGGCTTCTGTGCCAGATGAGCCCCGCCACGGTCGACCGACGTCTGGCCTCGCGCCGTCACCTCCTTTCCCCGAAGGGTCGGTCGCACACCAAGCCCGGGACGCTGCTCAAGTCCCAGATCCCGATCCGCACGTGGTCGGAGTGGGACGAGGGTCGCCCCGGCTTCTCAGAGATCGACCTCGTCGGCCACGAGGGTGGGAACCCCCTCGGGGAGTTCTGCTTCACCTTGACCATGACCGACGTCTACAGCGGGTTCACGATCAACCGGTCGGTCAAGAACAAGGCTGCGGTCCACGTGACCGCTGCCATCGACTATGCCAGGAGGAAGTTCCCCTTCCCCATCTTGGGCATCGACTCGGACAACGGGAGCGAATTCATAAACGCCCACCTGTTCGATTACTGCAGCGCCAACAAGCTCACATTCACGAGATCGAGGCCGTTCAACAAGAACGACGGAGCACATGTAGAGCAGAAGAACTGGACGCACGTCCGGGAGCTGGTCGGCTACCTGCGCTTCGACACCACAGAGGAGCTCGAGCTCCTGAACGCCATCTGGGAGCTCGACGGCCGGTTCTCCAACCACCTCTTGGCCCAGCAGAAGCTGATCGAGCGACGCAGAGAGGGCGCCAAGGTCATCAAGCGCTACGACCGCGCCCAGACCCCCGTCGAGCGGGCCATCGCCTCGGGCGTCGTGTCCGCGGCCAAGGCGGCGTCGCTGCGCAAGATGACGACGGGCATCCGCCCCGCGGACCTCTCTGGAGCGATCACCGAGATCGTGCAGGACCTCGAACGCGTCGCCCTCACCAAGGCCCCAACGCCCCTTCTCCGCCACGTCAACCGGGCCTTCAACGCTTCGGATCGCCCCGAGGTCCGAGGTGAGCAGCGGCCCCGTCGTTCCCGGGCATTGTGACGTGAGTCAACGAATCACCCTTCCCGGGCAATTTGACGTGAGTCAATAGGCTGTCTTCGGCCGACTGGTACGAGCTCGTGGATCGTCCAGTCAGGAACCTCGCACCAGGCCCGCCCGCTCGCCCCGTGAGACGAACTTCTCGGCGATCTTTCGACTCGCCTCATCGATCATCTCGTCGCCGAACATGACGGCACCCTTGCGTTCTGCCTCTGTGGCGCTGCGGTAGGCGTCGAGGATGTCCCAAGCGCGGTCGAACTGCTCCTGGGTGGGTGAGTACATCTCGTTCAGCACGGTGACCTGGTCCGGCGTGAGAGCCCACTTGCCGTCGTAGCCGAGCACCCGGGTCCGCTGCGCGAATTCCCTCAGCGCGTCCAGCTCGCGCACCTTCAGGTAGGGGCCGTCGATCACCTGCAGCCCGTTCGTGCGGCCGGCCATGAGGATCTTGGAGAAGACATAGTGGAAGTGGTCTCCGGGGTACTCGGGGATCTGCACCCCTCCGGTGAGGACGGGCATCTCCATCGAGGCCGCGAAGTCCGCCGGACCGAAGATGATCGCCTCGAGGCGATCCGACGCGGCGCAGATCTCCTCGACGTTTATGAGGCCTCGGGTCGTCTCGATCTGCGCCTCGATACCGATGTGGCGCGGCGGAAGACCGCTCGTCTTCTCGACCTGGGTCAGGAGCAGGTCGAGCGCGACCACCTCGGCGCCACTCTGAACCTTCGGCAGCATGACCTCGTCGAGTCGCTCGCCGGCGTTGCCCACGACCTCGAGCACGTCGCCGACGGTCCATTCGGAGTCCCATGCGTTCACCCGAACGCAGAGCACCCGATCGTCCCATTCCTGTTTGCGGATCGCGTCGACCACCTTCGCCCTCGCTCCGACCTTCGCGAGCGGCGCCACGGAGTCCTCCAGGTCGAGGAAGGACATGTCGGCCGGTACGGAGGGGGCCTTCTCCAAGAAGCGTTCGTTGGACCCCGGCGTGGAGAAGCACGACCGGCGCGGCATCGTGCGGGTGCGTTCGGACATGGGCCGAATCTACCTGCGGCGCCGAGCGGCTTCTAAAGCCGGACTCTCGACCTCAGGTTGAGCCTCACACCAGAGGGCGAGAGCGAGCATACGGGCATGCCCAGCTCACCGGGCTCACCAACCAGCTTGCCGGGCTCACACAACCAGGTCGGCAGGCAGCAGCTGCTCCGACAGCAACCTCGAGAACCGACTCGGGTCGTCTCCGACGAACCTGCGGCACAGCTCGTAGCCCTCGACGTAACAGGTCATGTACGCCCGCCACGTCGGATGGGTCAGGAACTCCACCAACTTGACCGCGCGCTCTCGGGGTACCAGGGTCCAGCGGGCGAACTCGCTCAGCACGTCTTCGGGGTCCGCCCCTTGGGCGTGCAGGCGCCAAGCGGCCGTGGCGCGCGCCGACTGCAGGACGATGTTCGCGTCCGCCACCTGTGCCGCAACTTCGGTGTCGTACCGAATTGCGAGTGGTCGGAGATGTGCGGCGACCTCCGGATGGTGGTGCGGCCCCATCGCGACGCGAAGGGCGAGATCCGCAAGGCCCTCGGCTATCAGGCACTGCGGAGTGCCCACCAAGAAGATCGATTCCTCGAGCCACTTGCGGCGCCTGACCAGGCCGACCTCCTTGCGGCTGTGCTCGGTGTGGTGACCTGGATAGGCCTCGTGGGCGACCAAGTTGGCGAGCGACAGCGACAGTACGGGCAGGTCGATGTTTATGTCCACGCGGGACCGGAGCCCGCCGAGATAGGTGTTGAAGCCCGCCCACGGCTTGTCGGTGACCAGCTCGAAGTCCACGGTCTCACCGTCGGGCAGACCGAACATCCGCCTCGTGCGCTCACGAAGGTCGTCTGTCAGGGACGAGACCGCAACGAGAAGCTTGTCCGGCGCCACCGCGTGCGCCTCGCGCCACTCGATGAACCGATCACCGACGGGACCGGAGCCCGGCAGTACTTCGTCGAGGCGCCTGTGGGCCTGTGCCACTTCGTCCCATTCGATCGGGCGAGGGGGGACGCCGTAGCAGAGCTCGACCTCGTCGGCGTACTCGATCTCTTCGCCTGCGAGGCGCCTCGCCGTCGTGAGGAGACCCACCACCTGCGTCCGGATCCACCGCCTCCTCGGCGATCCGGCCGACTCGGCCGAACCGTGCGCCGAACCGTGCTCGCCACCCGCGGAGTGATCACGCGGATCGAGCGGAGCGCCGGCGTCGATCGCGGCCAGAAGGTGCCGTGCATCGGCGACAAGTCCCGCCGGCGGGGAGATCGGCTTGGCCCAACAACGCTTCGCGATCTCCGGCGGGCCGTAGTAGGCGTCGACGAGACCTTCGATGTGTCGACCGATGGCGAGGCCGAGCTCGAGGTACGCAGGGACGACCGCTGCAGGTTCGTCCATCAGCGCCGGCCGAGCGGTGCAGGTTCGTCCATCAGCGCCGGCCGAGCGGTGCTCGGCTAGCCCAGCTCCGCGTGGAGGAATTCGATGGTCCGCTCCCAGGCGGTGCTCGACGCGGCAGCGTCGTACACCTCGGGACGCGTGTCGTTGAAGAATGCGTGATCGGAGCTCTCGTAGATGTGGACACGTGCCTCCTTGCCGAGCTCGTTCAGCTGGCGTTCGAGCGCCCGTGCCGCTTCGGGGGAGAAGAAGTCGTCCTTGCCCGCGTAGTGGCCGAGTACCGAAGCGTTCATCTTCGAGTAGTCGGGAGCGGCATCCGGCCACGGGACGAGGCCGTAGAAGGGAACGCAAGCCCTTACCGCGTCAGGGCGGGCGGCCGCCAACACGAGCGCCAGACCACCGCCCATGCAGAACCCGACCACACCGACGGCGTCGCGGCCCGAGCGTCTCAACAGCTCGTCGACCGCGCCACTCATGTCCTTGGTCGCCTTTGGGATCTGGAGGGCCATCATCTCTTTTCCGGCCTCGTCGGGCTCGGCGGTCTGCTTGCCGTGGTACAGGTCGGGCGCCAAGGCGAGGAATCCTTCGGCCGCGAACCGGTCCGCAACCTCTTTTATGTGGGGCACCAGGCCCCACCACTCCTGGATCACGATGACGCCGGGCCCTTCGCCACTCGCCGGCACGGCCAAGTATCCGCTCGCACGTTCACCGTTGGACGCGAATTCGATCATCTCACCCATGACAGGCGACGCTACTTCGGCGCCGGCCTCACCACTGCTTCAGCGCCGGCCCCACCACTGCTTCACAGCCGGCCTCACCACTGCTTCGGCTACTTCGGCGCCGGCC
>Ga0335075_10017557_pt1 | contig 10639 bp, 6 predicted proteins | sample Lox_Sample_24_FD_206723 | JGI IMG/M metagenome (GOLD analysis project Ga0335075, IMG submission 206723) | Soil microbial communities from Loxahatchee National Wildlife Refuge, Florida, United States - Lox_Sample_2.4 | ecosystem: Environmental > Terrestrial > Soil > Wetlands | place: USA: Florida... | reverse complement strand
CGAGACCGCGCTCGAGGGGCAGAAGGTCGGCAGCCGCGTGCTCGCGGTGATCCCGCCCAAGGACGCGTTCGGCACCGCGGGCAACTCGGAGATCGGCGTCGGCGCGAACGACACCGTGGTCTTCGTCGTCGACCTCGTGAAGTCGTTCAACAACGACCAGGGCGTCACCGGCACCCAGTCCTCGAACGGCGGCGGCGCGCTGCCGACGGTCACCGCCGGCGCGGCCGGCAAGGGCCCGACGATCACGATCCCGAAGACCACCGCGCCCAAGACCCTCCAGGTCAAGACCCTGATCAAGGGCAGCGGGGCGGTCGTCAAGAAGGGCCAGTACATCGTCGTCCAGTACACCGGGGTGAACTGGCGGACCGGCAAGGTCTTCGACTCGTCCTGGTCGCGCAGCGAGCCGTGGGCGACCCAGATCGGCGAGGGCCAGGTCATCAAGGGCTGGGACACCGGCCTGGTCGGGCAGACCGTCGGCAGCCGGGTGCTGCTGGTGGTCCCGCCCGCCGACGGCTACGGCTCGGCCGGCTCCTCGTCGGCGGGCATCAAGGGCACCGACACGCTCGTGTTCGCGGTCGACATCCTCAGTGCTAGCTAACACCGAGGCCTCCTGACCGGGGCCTAGCCAAGCAAAGACAGCGCGTGCTTCCCGGCTGCCGCGGCGGCCAGGAAGTACGCGCTGTCTGCGTCTAGGTTCCTGCCCATGGTCGATAGGGGCACCGGGCACGCGCGCAGGGCGTCCTCGAGGCCGTCTAGGGGGACCGTGACTAGGCGGTGGCGGGTCGCTAGGGCGGCGACGTCGGCTGCCAGCCGGGTTGCCTGCGGCTCGGGTAGGGCGGGGATCACCACGTCGGCTGGGGCCAGGGCGACTCGGCCGTAGGCGGTCAGGCTGTGGTGGGAGACGCCCTGGTGGCGCTCGCGCGGGTCGGCGAAAGAGAGCCGCAGCGACGCCACCGGGCGGCCGTCGAGGGCGGCGGCGGCGTTGACCGCCTCGCCCGCGGCGACGCCGGAGAAGCCCCACCGGGTGCCGGTGCCGAGGTTGCCGGGCCCCTGGGCCACGATCGCGATGTCGGCCTCGACCACGTGCCGGGCCGCCAGCAGGCCGGAGTGGACGGTGACCGCCTCCAGGTCGCCGCCGAACGACTGGCCGGTGGTGATCGTCGCCGCCAGCCACCCGGCCGCGCGCAGCCCGGCGATGGTCCGGGAGAACCAGGCCGGGAGGGCGCCGCCGTCGGTCATCACATAGGCGACCCGGGGGGCGGAGTCGCGGACCGTTCGATATGAGCCTTGGATCCCCCCCAGGACGGCCGGCAGGGCCGAGTGAAGATCGGCCACGACCACCGGCATCTGATCGAGGGAATCGGCCGACCGGAGCAGTTCGTGGTGCGGTGACCCCTGCTCGTCGGCGCTCGCCACCATCACCTGCAGCGGCGTATACCGAGATTTCACGATATGTCCGGGCATCTCGCCGTCGGCTGGCAGCCGGTCCGGGATCGCCACCACCAGCGCGTAGCCGCCGGTGCCGAGCCCGGCCGCGAGCGCGCCCACGTTGAGCAGCACCCGGTCGCCGATCCGGGGCGACCCGACCAGCTCCGGATAGGCGAGCGCGCGAATCGAATCGCCGTCCACGGTTACGATGAACTCGGCAGCTCCGGCCCATTCTCTGCCCGCCGCCGTGACAGTACCGCTCCGCCATCGGATCACGACGGCAGACTAGTGGGTGCTGGGCGCCCGCGGGCAAGCACAGCAAGGAGTGACTCACGCGATGTCAAAGCGCAGGACTGAACGCCTCCTGTCAATCGTGGTTCTCCTGCTGGACTCCCACCGGTACCTGACGGCCGAGCAGATCCGCGCGTCGGTCAGCGGCTACCCGGAGGCCGACGAGCCGTTCAAGCGGATGTTCGAGCGGGACAAGGACGAGCTGCGCGAGCTCGGCATCCCGCTTGAGACCGGCAAGAGCGCCGCGTTCGACGACGAGATCGGCTACCGGATCCGCCGCCAGGACTACGAGCTGCCGGAGATTCACCTGACGCCGGACGAGGCGGCCGCGCTCGGCATCGCGTCCCGGGTGTGGCAGTCGGCCGAGCTCGCGGGGGCCGCCGCCGGGGCGACGCTGAAGCTGAAGGCGGCCAGCCGCGACGCCGACGGCGATGAGGACGGGGTCCGGCTGAGCCGGTCGATCGAGCCCCGGCTGACCACTCACGAGCCCGCCTTCGGCCCGCTCTGGGAGGCGGTCCGCGACCGGCGCCCGGTCACCTTCAGCCATACCGGCGGCGGCCGCCCCGACGCGATCAAGCGCGAGCTCGAGCCGTGGGGCGTCGTGTACCGGCGGGGCCGCTGGTACGTGGCGGGCTACGACCGGGCGCGGGAAGCGCCGCGGGTGTTCCGGATGAGCCGGATCACGACCGGGACGGTCAAGCTGTCCGGGCCGGCCGGCAGCGTCAAGGTCCCGGACGGGGCCGACGTCCGCGAGCTGGTCAAGGACTGGGACCGGACCCCGCCGCGCAACCGCACGGCCGTGCTCCGCATCCGCCCCGGGGCCGGGCTGCCGTTGCGCAAGTGGGCGCGCGACATCGACGCCGAGACCGACCGCGCCCACGGCTGGGACCGGGTCACGGTCAGCTTCGCCGACTCCGGCTGGTACGCGGACTACCTCGCGTCGTTCGGCCCCGACATCATGGTGCTCGACCCGCCCGACCTGCGCGAGGCGGTCATCACGAGGCTGAAGGGGGCGCTCACGTGAGCGAGCTTGCGAGCGAGCCAATAGGCACAGTGTGTCCGCGAACGCGGCCGACGAGCGCCGGCGAGGTGGTCTCGTGAGCGTGCAGAGCGCGGGCGGCCCGCGGATGGTGACCTCGGCCGAGCGCCTGCGCCGCCTGCTGGCGCTGGTCCCCTACGTGGTCGCGCGGCGCGCGGTCGGGCTGGCGGAGACGGCGGCGACCTTCGGCATGACCGAGCGGGAGCTGATCGACGACCTCAACCTCGCCTGGTGCGTGGAGCTGAAGTCGCCCGAGCCGTTCTGCCCGATCGACTTGTCCTACGAGGACGGCGAGATCACGATCAGCCAGGCCGAGTCGATCGCGCGGCCGCTGCGGCTGGCCGCCGACGAGGCCAGCGCGCTGCTGATCGCGCTGCGGATGCTGGCCGAGGCGGGCGGCGACGGCGATGCCGTCGCCTCGCTCATCGCCAAGATCGAGGATGCGGCCGGCGCGGCCGCGGCGGCGAGCTCGGCGGTGACAATCCAAATCGATCGCCCGAACGGTCCCGGGGTGGCTGCCGCCCTCAACGCCGCCCTGGCGGCGGGCCGGCGGGTGCATCTGCGCTACTACGTGGCGAGCAGGGACGAGGCGACCGAGCGGGACGTGGACCCGATCGGGCTGCGGGTCATCGAGGGCCGCAGCTACCTCAGGGGCTGGTGCCTGCTGGCCGAGGGCGAGCGGACGTTCCGGCTGGACCAGATCCAGGACGTCGCCGTGCTCGACGTGCCCGCCGAGCCGCACGCGGAGGCGGAGTCGGCCGACGTGGACGGCCCGCTGTTCCGCCCGTCCGAGACCGACGTGTCGGTCGAGCTCGAGCTGGCCCCGGGGGCGCGCTGGGTGGCGGAGTACTACCCGTACGAGTCGCTGACCGAGCTCGGCGACGGGCGGCTGCGGGCGGTGTTCCGCACGTCGAACACCGAGCTGTTCAAGCGGCGGGCGCTGCGGCTGGGCGAGGAGTGCCGGGTGATCGCCCCGGCCGAGCTGGCCGAGGAGGTGCGGGCCGCCGCCGAGGCGGCGCTCGCGCTCTACGACTAGTAGCAAGATCGCTATGCTCTCACGGTGGACGTGAGCCGGCCGGAAGGACTGGCGGCGACAGCCCCGGTCGGCCGCGAGCCGGCGCTGCCCGGGCGATGGCGCGCGGGCGGCCTGCGAGCGCTCGCCGTGACCGGGATCGCGGCCGTGCTGGTCGGGCTCTTCTGGTGCTATCTGCTGCAGTCGCGGTCGCAGAACACCTCCTCCGACGCGGCCGGCATGGTGCTGCAGGGCTGGGACATGGTGCGGCACGGGAACGTGCTGCTGCGCGGCTGGGTGATGGCCGACGTGTCGTTCTACACCTTCGAGATACCAATCGACGGCCTCGTGTCCGCCGTCTACGGGCTGCGGATCGACGTGATCCACGTGGCCGCGGCGTTCGAGTACGCGCTGCTGGTCCTGTTCGCCGCGCTGCTGGCGGCCGGGGCGGCGGGCGACCGGAGCGGCGGCCGGCCTGAAGCCTGGGCGCGGGGGCTGGTCGCGGCCGGGATCATGGTCGCGCCCGGCACCTGGCTGGGGGGAGGGGTGCTGCTTGGCGGGCCCAACCACACCGCGGTCGGCGTCCCCGTGCTGATCACGCTGCTGGTGGTGGACCGGGTCAGGCCGCAACGGCTAGGGGCGGCCGCTGTCACCCTGGCGCTGACGTTCCTGCTCCTGGTCTGGGCTCAGCTCGACGACCTGGTGGCCACGCTGAGCGGCGCGGTGCCGCTGGCGGTGGTGGGCGGCGGCACGGCGGCCGCGTTCGTGATCGCGGCCTGCGGCCGGCGGCTGGCCGGCCGGGCGGGCGATGCGCGGTTCCCCCGCTATGACCTTGCTCTGGGGCTGGTCGCGGCCGCTTCCTACGCCGCCACCGAGCTGCTGCTCAAGCTGATCAGCGACGTGGGCGGCTTCTACTCGCGCGCGATCCCGGCCGGCTCGCAGGTGTCGCACTGGGCGACGGTGCCCGCCCAGCTGCACGCGCTCGGGGAGAACCTGCTGATCTTGTTCGGCGCCAACTTCTGGCGGCTGCCGCAGCCGCAGGCGGCGTTCGCGTACCTGCACCTGATCTGCCTCGCGCTGGCGGTGATCGGCCTGGTCGTCTCCGTCGCCCGCTGGCGGACGGCCGACCGGGTGACCAGGGCGCTGGTCGTCGGCGTGGTCGTGATGCTGGTGGCCGGGGCGGCCAGTCCGCTGATGATCCCCAGCGGCGGCACGCACGAGATCGCGATCATCTTGCCGCTCGGCGCGGTGCTCGGCGGCCGGGTCGTCGGCCGCTGGCTGGCGGCGGGTGCGTGGGCCGGCCGCCGCGCCCGGGCGTCGGCGGCCGGGGTGCTAACCGCGGCCGGCCTCGGCCTGCTGTGCTGCCTCGGCTACGCCGCCGCCCAGCCGGCCCCCCAGACCAGGGGCACGCCGATCGCGGAATGGCTGCTCGCGCACCACCTGACCAGCGGGCTGAGCGGCTACTGGAACGCGAACATCACCACGCTGATCACCGGCGGCCAGGTGCACCTCGCGCCGGTCACTAACGGCGGCAAATACGGTTATCTCTGGGTGGCCAAGGAAGAATGGTTCGACCCGCGCGATTCTTACGCGAATTTCATTCTCACGACGACGCGGCCGACGGGCGGCAGCGACGTCCCGTTGCGCGACGTCCTGGCCTGGTACGGCAAGCCCGCGCGGGCGTATCAGGTGGGTCAGTACACGGTGGTGGTCTATGACCACAACGTGCTCCAAGACGTCATAAAGCCGGTGCCGAGCCAGCTCTACGCACCGAACGGAGCGAACAAGGATAAACCGTAATCGATTGATTACGCTGAGCATTATTGGCATTTGTATTTACCCTCCCAATGGTTTCAATAAACGATCTTCAGCTCGGTTAGGCTGCCGGTCATGCTTACTGGAGTCAGCGATCCGGCGGGGGCGACGGCGGCGGGCGGCGGACTCGACGGGTCGCCGCGGCAGACGTGGCGCGATCGCCGGGGCTGGCTCTGGGCGGCGGTGGCGGCGGGGATCGCGCTGCTGTTCTACTGCGCGCAGCGCGAGGCGCATCAGCTCGGGGCCCAGTCCGACGGGGCCGGGATGGTGCTCGAGGCGTGGGCGATGCTGCACGGCAACCCGCTGCTGCACGGCTGGCAGGTCTCTGACGTGTCGTTCTACACGACCGAGCTGCCCGAGTACCTGGTGGTCGAGCTGTTCCGGGGGCTCAACCCGGACGTCGTCCGGCTGTCGGCCGCGCTCACGTACACGCTGCTGGTCGTGCTGGCGGCGGCGGTCGCCTACGGTTCGCGAGGCGGTGACCGGCGCACGGCCCTGATCCGGGCCACGATCACGGTGACGGTGATGATCGGGCCGACGGTGGCCGCCGCCACCGTGATACTCAACGACGCCGACCACACCGGCACCGCGGTGCCGGTCCTGCTCGCACTGCTCGTCCTCGACCGCGCTCGCCGCCGCTGGTGGGTCCCGGCGCTGCTGGCGGTGGTGCTCGGCTGGGCGATGGCCGGCGACGCGCTGGTGGCGCTGATCGGGGCGGCCCCGCTGGTCGTCGTCGGCGGCGCCCGGTCGTTCGGCCGGCTCGCGGTGCGACGGGAGCCGCTCGCGGCCGCCTGGTACGAGCTGTCGCTGGCCGGCGCCGGGCTGGGCGCCGTTGTCATCCGGACCGGGCTGAACCACCTGATCAGGGCCGCGGGCGGTTTCGTGGTGAGCCCGTCGGCGACGCACTCGACCGTGCTGTCGACCCTGCTCCCGGCCAACGCGGCCGCGGCCGTGAACAACTTCCTGACGCTGTTCAGCGCCGACGTGTTCGGCGAAACGGTGAACGACTGGCTCGCGGTCACGACCGTGCACCTGCTGTTCGCCTGCCTGGTCGCGCTTGGGCTTGTGCTGGCGCTGCGCGCCATCGGGCGCGACTTCCTCGGCGGCGACCTGATCGCGCAGCTGCTCGCGGTCGCGATCGTGATCAACCTGCTCGCCTACGTGCTGCTCTACCCGGGCAGCGGGGGGACCGTGCGGGAGATCGCCCCGCTGTTCGGCCTGGGCGGGGCGCTGGCGGGCCGGGTGCTGGCCGCGCCGCTGCTCGAGCGCGGTCTCGAGCCCGCCGTCGCCATCGGCGCGGTGGCGGCGCTGGCGGTGGCGGTGCCGCCGCTCGTGGTGGCCAAGGCGACGCCGCCCGCGGCGGCCAACCTGGCGGTGTACCTGGCCGACCACGATCTCACCGACGGGCTGGCCGGGTACTGGAACGCCGACAGCGTCACCCTGGACAGCCGGGGCAAGATCGTCATCGCGTCGGTCAAGTACCACCAGGGCTACGGGCTGGCGGCGCTGCCGTGGGAGACGCAGATCAAGCTGTTCGACAGCGGCGACAGCGACCCGGACTTCGTCGTCGCCACCGCCCCGGGCTCGCCGTCGGCGGTGACCCCGGCCGAGGCCGTCGCCGCCTTCGGCGAGCCGTACCGCCGGTACGCCTTCCACGGTGACACGATCATGGTGTGGCGCAAGAATCTGCTGACCGAGCTGCGGACACCGCCGGCCAGCAGATTAGATCGGCGCCGGTCGCGGAATGGAACGGTCATACCACGGGTGAGCTTAGGTGGGCCGCGTTATGTCGCAATCGAGGCAGCTCCGCTCTGGCCGCCCGCTATTTTCTAAGAGTGCATGAGAGCGGGCAGAGACAGCTGGCAGTTACCGCCCCGGTGGGAGAAGAGCAGACGCGGCCGACTCCTCGGCGGACCGCGCGATGGCGGCTGGCCTCGGCCGCCGCGGTGGTGGTGCTGACCGGCGGGCTGTTCGTCGGCTACCTGCTGCAGTCGATGAACTCAGCCGCCAACTCCGACGCGGCCGCGATGGCGCTGCAGGGCTGGGAGATGGTTCACGGCCACGTGCTGCTGCGCGGCTGGCTCCTGGCCGACGTGTCGTTCTACACCTTCGAGGTCCCGCTCGACGGCCTGATCAGCCTCTTCATCGGGCTGCAGTCCCAGGTGACCCACATCGCGGCCGCGCTCGAGTACGCGCTCCTGGTGCTGTTCGCCGCGCTGGTGGCCGCGGGCGCGAGCCGGGACCGGCGGCGGGGCGGGCTCGAGGCGTGGGTGCGCGGGCTGGTCGCGGCGGGCATCATGGTCGCACCGGGGACCACCCCGGGCGCGCACATCCTGCTGCTGAACCCCGACCACACCAGCATCGGCGTCCCGGTCCTGATCGCGCTGCTGGTGGTGGACCGGCTGCGGCCCGATCGGCTGCTGCCGACGGTCGGTACCGCGGCGCTGGTCTGCCTGCTGCTGATCTGGGCCCAGCTCGACGACCCGGTGGCCGAGTTCAGCTGCGCCGCCCCGCTGGCGCTGGCGTGCGCCGCCCCGCTGGCGGCGATCCCGGTCCGAAGGCTGGCCGGCCGCTTCCGGACCCGGCCGGGCGGCCCGGCCGATCCGCTCGTGTCCTGGCGGGCCGAACTCGGGCAGCACGGCTACGACATCGCGCTGGTGGTGGCGGCGGTCGTATCGTTCGCGGTGACCCAGGTGGCGAACCGGGCGATCTACCGGCTGGGCGGGTTCTACCTGCACGCGATCCCGGCCAAGTCCCAGATCTCGCACTGGTCCACGGTTCCCAGCCAGCTCCGCGCGCTCGCGCAGAACCTGATGTACCTGTTCGGCGCGAACTTCTGGGTCAAGGGCGAGCCGCTGACCGCGTACGCCTACCTGCACCTGATCGGCGTCGCGGTCGCGGCGGCCGGCCTGCTCATCGCCGTCTGGGGCTGGCCGCGGGCGGACCGGGTGACGCGGACGCTGATCGTCGCGCTGCTCGCCGTGTTCGCGGCGGGCGCCGCGACCCCGCTGATGCAGCCGATCTCCGGCGCGCACGAGATCGCGATCATGCTGCCGCTCAGCGCGGCGCTGGCGGGCCGGGTCATCGGGCCGTGGCTGGCCGGCCGCGGCCGGGCGCGGGACGCGGCCGACGAGGACGCGGCGGCCTCGGCTGCCTCGGCCCCGCCCTCGCCGGCGCCGGGCCGGCGGTGGCTCGGCCTGCGGGTGCCGACGGCCCGGGTGGCGGTGGCGTGCGTGCTCATCGCGGCCGGCCTCGGCTACCTGTCCGACGTCGGCTACAACGCCGCGCAGATATCCCGGCCGTCGGTCGACCAGGCGCTGGCCGACTGGCTGGTCGCGCACCACCTGACCGACGGCGTCGGCGGCTACTGGGACGCGGACGTGACCGCGCTCGGCAGCGGCGGCCGGGTCACGATCGCGCCGCTGGTGGACGCCGGGCGCTACGGCTACCCGTGGGAGGCGAAGACCTCCTGGTTCAACCCCAAGGACACCACGGCCAACTTCGTGATCGCGCACGTCCAGAACCTAGGCGCCGGCTATCTGTCGGTCAGCATGGCCAAGGCCAGGTTCGGCCAGCCCGCCCGCGAGTACTTCCTCGGCCGGACAGTCGTGATGGTCTACGACCGCAACCTGCTGGAGAGCATCATCCAGCCGACGCCGGCCTATCTCTACGGTCCGCCCGCCAAGTAACGGCCGATCGCTTGTTTTAGCTCTATGTAACGGCCTAGCTACGCTAGGCTGCCGCTCATGCTTACGGGGGTGGGCGGGCGCACGGGTCTGCGTTCAACGCCCGGGGTGCGTGTTACCCGAGGGGCACAGGGAGCGCGTGCGGCGCATGCGGCGCGTGCGGCGAACAGGCACCGGGCTCGGCGATGGCGCCGACTCGCCGGGGCGGCCGCGGTCGCGGTCGGCCTGGCGGCGCTGTTCGTGCTCGCGCTGGGCCAGTCGCGGTCGTCCGCGCTCAGCTCGGACGGGGCGTCGAACATCCTCCAGGCGCAGGCGATGCTGCACGGGAACCCGCTGCTGCGGGGCTGGTGGACCTCCGACGTCTCCTTCTACACGACCGAGCTGCCCGAGTACGCGCTGGTGGTGGCGGCCCGCGGGGTATCGCCGGACGTCGTCCACCTCTGCGGCGCGCTCACCTACACGCTGTGCGTGGCGCTGGCGGGGCTGCTGGCCCGGGGGCCCGTGCGCGGCCCGGCCGGGCTCCGCCGGGCCGGGATCGCGGTCGCGATCATGCTGGCGCCGTCCGTCCTCGGCGGGACCGAGGTCTTCCTCGAGAACCCGGACCACTTCGGCACCTCGGTCCCCGTCCTGCTGGCGTTGCTGCTGGTTGACCGGGCGGCGGGGCGGGATCAGGCGGCCGGACGCGGGTGGCCGACCGCGGTCGCGGTGTGCGCGCTGCTCGCCCTGACCCAGGTCGGGGACGAGCTGTCGCTGGTGGCGGGGACGGCCGCGATCGGCGTGGTCGGCGCGGCCCGGGCCGGCCTGGCCGCCCTCCGCCGCCGGTTCGGGACCGGGGCGCGGCTTGACGCGCTGCTGGCGGCGGCCGCCGCGGTCTCGGTGGTGCTGGCCAGGATCGCGCAGTGGGCGCTGCGCGCGGCCGGCGGCTTCGACCAGCGGCCGATCCCGGGCGCCCGCCTGGCGCCGCTGGGGCAGCTCCCCGGCCACGCGGCGGCGCTGTATCAGTCGCTGGTGCTCCTGTTCGGCGCCAACAACCCCGGCGCGCCGAGCCGGCCGTTCATGGCCGCCCGCCATCTGCCGCTCGTGCTGAGCGCCGACCTGCACGTGGTCGGGCTGGCGGCGGCCGGGGCCGGGCTGGTCGCGGGGATCGCGGCCGCCTTCTTCGGCTGGCCCGGCCAGGCCGGCCGGTCGGGGCAAGCCGGCCAGGCCGCGCCGGCGCGCCGGCCGGACCGCCCGCGGGTCGAGCAGATCCTGGTGACCTCGATCATCGTCACCCTCGCGGCCGCCCTCTTCAGCACCCTGATGGTGTCGCTCACCAGCGCCCACGAGGTCGCGATCCTGCTGCCGCTGGGGGCGGTCCTGGCCGGGCGG
>Ga0335075_10017556_pt1 | contig 10639 bp, 11 predicted proteins | sample Lox_Sample_24_FD_206723 | JGI IMG/M metagenome (GOLD analysis project Ga0335075, IMG submission 206723) | Soil microbial communities from Loxahatchee National Wildlife Refuge, Florida, United States - Lox_Sample_2.4 | ecosystem: Environmental > Terrestrial > Soil > Wetlands | place: USA... | reverse complement strand
TGATCCGCCAAAGCCCAAGGGGAAGTCATAAAATTGATCGCCAAAACAAAAGGGCCGTGAGCACCGGAAGCGCAGAAAGACGCGTCGGACGACCACCACAGTCGCATTCTCAAACAGCCTCTTAGCCGTTGGCGGGGCCAGCACACAAACCGGCATCCTAATCGTGAGGCAGTTCCTCGGTGCAGCCTTTACCAACGCATTGCATATCGGACAGAGCGTGCATCTCACGGCGAATGAAGCGGCTCCGTTGAACGTCAATGACGGTAACTTATTCCAAAGCCGGCAGATTGCGGTGAGCAATCTGGGCGGCCTTCCCTCAATGCTGCCGAATGCAATGGTGCCGCAGCAATCAAGGTGTGCATGAGCATGAAGAGCACACGGATAGAGGGATGAATGATCATTCATCGCGATAACGGTGGTCTGTTCTCGGTTTTGACCGAGGCAGCGCCGCTTGGTCCGATTCAGAAGTTGGCCTGTCTCCGGCAATGGATGCACGATATGATCGATCACGCGACCCCGGCTCCACATGGCATGTCTGAGACGATCCCCATTCTCTTGAGCCATGAGAATGCCGGAACGGCATAGGTCACCTGGAGCAAGCAGGCGGCAGTCCGCCCCACCTGTTTGATCCTGGGTTTTGATGGTGCTGCCTTTTCGCGCGAGTGGAAGGAAAGGCTATGGGCAGGGTTCTGCATGGGAGCGCCACGCCCGCAGCGGCGGTCCGTCGAGCGATACAGAATAGTCAAGAGAGCCTGGGGTTCTGGCAAAGCGCTACGAGATCAACCAGAAGGCCGTCGCGAAATGGAAGCGCCGGACGTCGGCGGCCGACATCCCGACAGGCCCGGAGGATGCCAGGCCCACCGCGCTGTCGACCGAGCAAAAGGCAATCGCCGCTGCCTTCCGCAGGCACACGCTGCTGCCGTTGTGCCGTTGGACGATGGCCTCCACGCCCTGCAGCCAACCATCCCGCACATGACGCGCTCATCGCCACATCGCTGCCTGCAGCGCCACGGCATCTCTCAGCTGCCCCAGGTTGAGGGCGAAGCCTCAGCCAGGCGCAAGTTCAGGACCAGCCGAATCGGCCACTTCCATATCGATATCACCGAGCTTTGCACCGCACAGGACAAGCTCCAGCTGCTCGCAGCAATCGATTGGATATTCAGGATGGCCATCGGGAATTGCACGAGAAGGTCGCGCGCTGGACACCAGGATGCCACCGATTGGCTTCTTTCGCCAGCTTCCGCCGGCGTTGCCAGAACGGCTGATCAGACCAGCGGGGCTGGATGCCATAGTAGAAGGCTCGTTGCGATAAGTACGTTTGCCAGAGTTGGCGCTGTTGCTCATCGTATTGATGGATGTACGCATTGTCGCTGCCCAATTCTGCGGCGCTTTGGGGACGATCTGTCAACGCGTAATGGATCATGTGTCCGGCGTGGCTGGCTGTCCTGAGCGCCTTGTCGATGCCTTGCGACGACAGCGGGTCATAGGCTTGCGCCGCATCGCCCACCGCGATCCAAGCGTCACCGCAGAAGTCTCGCAATCGCTGACTGTTGGCCGGGGCACCCCGGATTGTCCCCCAAGGATGATAGCCCTTGGCTCTGAGCAATGGCGCGATATGCATCGAATCGGCCAGCAGCCGATCGAAGCCTTGCCGTGACGCAGCCAGCCTTGCTGCCGGCAGATCCTTGTCGGAGTGAAAAACCACCAATCGCACGGTGTCGTCGCCATCAGCGCTTGGCAAGCGGTTGCTATACCACCAGCCGTCTGGCGCGGCCTCGATCCGGGTATAGCAGTCATCGTCGTTGCCGGCGCAGGAAAACCATTGCGCATAGGCGAACAACCGATCGTCATTATCAACGGTCGGGACACCGAGCGTCCGGGCCACGAGTGCCTGCCGACCAGAACAGTCGACAAGATAACGGGCGCGATCCTGCCGCATCCCTGCATCTGAGATGCATGTTAGCTGCCAATTGAAAGAACCGTCAGCGATACGCGCGCAAGATTGGAAACTGACACCCTTGAGCAAGGTTGCGCCCGCTGCAACCGCATTCGCGCGCAGGGCTTCATCGAAAACCAATCGGTCGATACAGAGGCCATGGCCGGTCGGCGTGAAGAAAAAGTCGGCGATATCGGCCCGCTCGCTTGCCCATAGCGAGACGTTGCCGGCCGTGCTGAATAGGCCGGGAAGTCGCTGTTCCGAACCTCCAGCGTCTCCCAGGAAGTGTTTGACCAGGCCGATCGAGGCCGGCGGCAGGGACTCGCCAAGCTTGAGGCCGGGGGATCCCCGTTTCTCCACCAACAACACACGCTGGCCGTACTTGGCCAGCGTGATGGCGGTTGCGGATCCCGCAGGCCCAGAGCCGACAATGACGACGTCCCATGTTGTGCCTGTCCGGTCACGCAGCGACATCGGCGGCACGAATTATTTTCTCTTGGCGGGTGGCCGGTTCAGCACCGGATCACGCTCTTGCTCGACGAATACGGTCTCACCGTTGTCTTTCAGGTAGCTACCGTCCTCATTCTTGACCGGCAGCACCATCCCCAATTTTGACCAAGCATAGGCCATCTGATGGTAACCATCAACGGACGACAGCGGTTCGCCGTGTTCATCGTACCCGCGAAACCATTCCTTGTAGGTTCGGGTCTGGTCCTTCCTGTCGTACTCGAAAACGATATCCGGCCGCTGCGTCGGCCACCAAGCCGTGTTGCAGGACCAGAAGTCTCCCTGCCACGGACTCGACATATAGGCAGCAAGCGTGCCGGGCTCGATACCTTTGTTGACGCGGAACGCCTCAGCGAAATTCTCCCGATAGATGATCAGATACGGGAATTCGATGCCGGGATGGAAACCGCCGCCGATCGTGGGCTCGAGCGCCGAGCTGTCCAGCGCGTGCGGCTGCTCAGCCAGCGGCAACGATTCAAGGACCGCGGGCTCTGGTGGAACGCCGACTTCGAAGTTTCCGTCCGCCCATGCCTTCAAGTGATTGAGTTGCCAGTGGGTCAGGCTCAGGAACTGATCGGGGAGGTTGTTGCCCAGTTCCTTATTCTGCGCAGGCTTGCCGCCCGCGCCCCACAGCTTGGGCATCTTCGAGTCGTCCTGGTCGCGCTTGAATTCGTCGTTCTTCCAGCTTGTCGGGCGCTCCGGTGGCGGCGGCATCAGCGAATCGACGAGCCGTCCGCGCTTTCCGGCCGCATGGCGCATCAGGTCATAGACTGCCTGCCGTGTCGACTTGCTGTTCTCGCTCGGATCGATGAAAGCGGCCATGTGCTCGTTGGTGAGCAAGTTACCCCGCTGCTTCGGACCATGGGCGGTATCCTTGGTTTCCGGCGTAACGCCCGCAGCCTCGGCGCTCACCCAGCCATAGTTAACCGCCTTGGCGAAGACGGGATAAACATCGCGGTAGAAGTTCGTCTTCTGCTTGGCGTAGGGGTACGCTTCGGGAAAGGCTTCGTAGACACGATCCAGAATCGACACCACGTGATACATGTGGGGTGCAAACTTCGGTGGCGCAGTGACGATCCACGCCCCGGCATGCGGATTCCTCGCGCCTTCGTCCGTTGCCGACTTCACGTTGTCGCGTGTACTCAAGACAGTGCCGTCCTTGAGTGTGACCGTGACGTCGATTTCCCCGCAGCAAGTATCGTCCCACCATCCCGGAATGTTGAAATATGCGAACTGATTCGTCAGCGGGTTTTTGCCGTCTTCCGGACCGTTCGGAGGGTTGAATGTCGCACTCGGGTTCGACAACACCACCCTGGGTGTCGTGACGCATCCGCCTTTCCCGGGCGCCGGAACGAACAACAGGCGGTCCTTGAAATCGAGGCGAAGCTGCCCGAGCTCGATACCCTTGGCAGCCTTGTAGGTGACCTCAACTTCTTTCGAAGGGTCCTTCGGCGTGAAACCCTCGAACCGCAATTGGCCCGGCAACATCCCCTTTTCGATGCCCGTGAAAACATCGCCTTTCATGACGACCGGTCCGGCCTGCCCGGAGGCGATCGCATGCGCACCAGGATCGATGATGAGCTTGTCGCGTTCGATCGGCTTCACGCTCGGCTGGATGGACGGGTTTCGCAACTTGTCCGGGTCAAACAAATATGCACCCTGAAATGCATAGTTTGCTGCTTTCATGTTCCTGACATGAACCCGCCACCGGACGGATTGTACGAGGCCCGAATCAGAGGAGAGCTCCGCGACGACCTTCTCGTTGGCATCGTAGGCATAGACCCGATATCGCTGCGCCTGGCGTTTCAGCCGTGCCTGGCCGTCGCGGTAGGTTCCGCCGTTGGGTCCCGGGCCATTGCTGCCACCCGGATCGACCACGATTCCCGGCGCTTCGGGGCCAATGTAAAACTCGTCGCTGTCCCCCAGGCGAGCAATACCGATACCGGGATGGATGCGAATGCTCTTGATCTCCTCGGCCACCGCTCAACCTCCACAAATTGCTGTTGTCAACTCGGTGCTGAAAGAGCACCTCGGCATCGATATCCAAGTGGTCTCACACCCTAGTGTCCTGCCCCTGAAATGCCTTCACATTTCAGGGACCAGCAGGCCACTGAAAACAAAGAGCAAGTGTCCCGGCGCATGATGACGACACTTACGAGTCGGGACACTAGAGGGCGCCAATCTGCTGATGGAAGAGGATGCGAAGCCTGGGTTGCTCAGAGAGAGGACCAAACGATCTTCCAGTCCAGCAAGTCTGCGGAAGCGACCGTGTACCGATTCTCAAAATGTTCGATGTCGGCGTGAGTCAGTCCGTCTGATTGTCTATAGGCCCGTACCGAGAAGCCACCCCCGAAGCTCGCCTTGATCGATTTCGCGATGTGCGAATCGGTACCCGAGGCCGGTACGCTGTTCGTGTTCTCGCCTTTCGCGGCGCTGTCGATGCCCGCCAGCAACAGGACAGAGGCAGCTGCGCATCCCTTGATGAAGTCTCCACGCTTGATGTCCATGTTCCGTCGCCCTTGGTCTCAGCGCCTCAGTCTTATAGACTTATAGATTGCTATGAAGCAGGATTTATCCGAATTATGTCACTGAATCAGAATGTTCACGAAGAAGCCGCCCCGGGGAAAGACCCTCATCGCCGTACGCCTTATCTTGACGGTCTTTTATTTGTGGCCGGCTGCCGAGAGTCGGAGCCACCTGGGATCAAACAATATCTCTCGATGAATCAATAAATTATCGGATCGTGCGGATATTATGGACGATGCGTCGGATGATCTCCGGAACCATATAAGTTATTAAATTGTATAGATAAATTTTCAGAGACCGTCACCTCCCACTCCCACTCGATCCTCTCAAAGCATCGTAACAGTCTGAATTTTCAGCGCAATTTCTTTTGCTGATGGCCAAAACCCGGCCATCGAGTCATCAAATTTCCCCCTTTTGATTTCAAAGGAAAATTCGCGCGATTCAAAATTTGCGCAGCTTCGAGAATTATCGCCGACGATCGGTCAATTCCTCGCATTGTCGATCACAGAGTGCGTACGGCGCTCGGGTAGAAAAAAATCGTCGGTGGCTTATAGCGCAGGGGGTTTGCGCTCGCCACGTCTGGGAATGACAAGGCGCCCCCTGGCTGGTCCCTTGCGTGGCCATCGATTGTTGCTGCACTCCCGAAGCACACCGCGACTCAAGTGTACTTTCAAAAATCCGGAGACACCGCTGCTCCGAATTCAATGTGCTTGAGAATACGTCCAACTTCGCGCGCCGCCTTGATCGGAGCGAAAAAGCTCATGTCTGCAACAATTATTTCCGATGATCAAGAGAAAGACCAAGAGCGCCTTTCAAAACCCCTTGTACTTTGATTGGGGTTGATTCATGAGGAGAGATGCCATTCCCTCTGGTTTCCGACGAACTTTGGCAAATCATCGACCATTGCTGCCGGTGGCACTTGCAAAGCCGAAGGGTGGCAGGCCGCTGGTTCCAGATCGGGTGGCGCTGACGGGCATCCTGTTTGTGCTGCGCACGGGCATTCCATGGGAGATGCTGCCACTTGAGATGGGCTGCAGCTCGGGCGTGACCTGCTGGCGGCGATTGCGCAACTGGCAGGCAGCGGGTGTGGGTGATCGAGCCTACATTCGCTTGGATCGCCCGCTTTCGTCTGCTCACTACTCGCGACGATCGGCGGCTCGACATCCATCACGCCTTCACGGCCCTCGCTTGTTCGCTCATCTGCTTCAACGCTCTTCACGATAGGGTTTGAAACGTGCTCTTAGAGACTGTTTGAGAATGCGCTGTGGTGCGTCGGAGGCGCCGCCGGCGCCGGCGGCCGGCGTGGTTTTCGAGAACCGGAGCGGAGCGGCCTTGAGATCAATATGGCTTCTGGCGGAGAAGCGCAGCGATCCGCCAAAGCCCAAGGGGAAGTCATAAAATTGATCGCCAAAACAAAAGGGCCGTGAGCACCGGAAGCGCAGAAAGACGCGTCGGACGACCGCCACGGCGCATTCTCAAACAGTCTCTTAAAGCATTGGTTCCTTGCGACTGACTATCGCGTGTTCATCGTTGCGGGGCTGCAGGGTTAGGAACTGCTCCGCGCCGAATGCAATTTCCGAGAGGATCGAGCAATGGAAGACGCCCGGCTGCTGCAAAACAAGAACGTCGCACGACAATTCTTCTCGTTGTTTGAGAGAGGCGACGTTGCAGCCGTTATAGATCTGTTTTCTCCCGATGCGCTCTACTGGATACCCACCGTCAGGAGAGAGTACGGGATGACGGAATTCGCAGAAGCGCTGCGCTGGATCCAATCTCGACTCAAAGATGGAATCCGGTTCGAATTGGGTGCGATCGTCGCCGAGGAAAACAAGGTCTGCATAATGGCCGAAGGCTTTGCCACGACGATTGAAGGGAAGTCATTCAATAATTTGTACCACGTATTCTTTGAAATAGAAGACGGGAAGATTGCGTACGCCCGTGAGTACAATGACACCGCACATGTTTTCAACACGTTGAGGGCATAGAGCGCCGCTATTTCCACAGAAATTCCGGCTTGGCGCGCCCCGTTGGTCGGGATTGTGGCGGGCCCGGTGGCTATCGGCATCTATCGCGTACGATCATTACGCCAAAGCATCCTGGCGCCGTCGATAGCCGCCGCCCCTCTCCCCGCTCATTCCCACTCGATGATTTCAGAGTATCGTAGCGTCCTGATTGTTCAGCGTAAATTTTTTCTTTGCATGACGAAGAACCGTCTTCCCGAGACGTCGGAAATTTGTGTTCTTGATTTCAAAACACGAATTTCGACCATCCGCGATCTGCTTGGTTTCAGCGACTATCGGCATCGATCGGTCGATTTTTTTGAAACTCATCGGGTATGCGATCAACGCTCGCCAGTGGAAAAATACCGTCAGCTGCAGCGATCATCAGTGCAAACGGCCGATGCAACAACTGCCGGCACCTCGACCATCGGAACTCCATCGCCCCGCGCCACATTGGGCGTGCGGATTTGAGGGGTTGATACCGTTCGGACAACCAATTCTGCGCGACGCGCTTCCGGGGCCTTGCCAAAGCTAATCTCTATCGGGTGCGCCCGATGGAAAAAGCTCCTATAAGGACGTGCCTCGTCGACGACTCGTATGATGCGGCCCCCGACTTACCTTGACATCGTTGCTAGGACGATTTGTCAGGATGGCGCTCGTAATAAGGTGAACGAGATGATCCGCCCGTGGCGCGAATGAGGGTTGGTCGACCGCCCAGCCGAGAGCCGTTATCAGGGCGAACAGGTCGTCCCCATTCATATCGGTGCGCGCCGTTCCTTTGCCCTGAGCACGGAGCAGTAGTCGCGCGCCTGCTGAGTGCACCGCTGCGCACGAAGCATAAAGAGCGGAGTCCGGATTCGTGTGGGCAGCCGCCATCATGGCGACAACGCCCCTATAGCTTTGGGCGAATGCCACCAATTCTCGAAACCAGGTGAGAAGTGCTTCGTCAGCCGAAATCGACGTTTCGAGTTCGTCTGCCTTCTGCGTCAGTGCGTCCAGATAGGTACACAGCAACGCTTCGAACAGGGCTTCTCGTGTCGGGAAATGACGGAGCAGTGTGGCCAAGCCGACGCCGGCCCGGCGGGCGATATCGCGCATCGACGCGTCGGCACCATGCTCGGTGACGACGTCACGCGCGACCGTGAGAATTTGGCTGCGATTTTTTTTTGCGTCGGCTCGCATGGACTGCCTTGATAAATGGATCAGTGATCCGTATATGTGGATCGGTGATCTGATTGTAGAAACGGATCAGTGATCCATTAGATACAGTGCATGTGGGCAAATGGCAACAGAGACGCTGTCCGACGCGACGAAAGGAGAAGTCATGGGAAAGCTCGAGGGGAAGGTTGCAGTTATCACGGGTGGCGCTACCGGCATCGGCCGCGCCGCAGCAAAGCGCTTCATCGAGGAGGGCGCCTTCGTCTTCATCTTCGGCCGCCGGCAGGAAGCGCTCGACGCCGCTGTAGCCGACCTCGGGTCTAATGCCCGCGCGGTGAAGGGCTCGGTCTCAGATCTGGCCGACCTCGACCGGCTCTACGCGGCGGTGAAGGCCGAGCGCGGAACCCTCGACATCGTCCTCGCCAATGCCGGGGCGGGAAGCCCGCTTCCGCTCGGCAAGATCACCGCCGAGCACATTGACGAAACCTTCGACACCAATGTGAAGGGTACGATCTTTACGGTCCAGAAGGCGCTGCCGCTGATGGGCCAGGGTGGTTCGATCATCCTGACCGGATCGAGCGCCGGCACCACGGGCGCCCCGGCATTCAGCGCCTACAGCGCGAGCAAGGCGGCAGTGCGCAACCTCGCGCGGACTTGGGCGGAGGATCTGAAGGGCACCGGCATCCGGGTAAACGTGCTCTCGCCCGGGCCGACGGCGACCGAACTCGCGAAGGAAGCGCTAGGCGAGGAGGGCATGAAGGTCTTCGCCTCGATGAATCCGCTCCAGCGCATGGCCGATCCGGCGGAGATCGGGGCGGTGGCCGCCTTTCTCGCGTCGAAGGATAGCAGCTTCATGACCGCCAGCGAAATCGCCGTTGACGGCGGCCTAGCGCAAATCTGACGCGCCACGCCCGGCCGGTGACTTCAGTGATCCGATCACGCGCACATCCACGGAGGAAAATCAAATGGAACAATCTCTTAAAGGAAAGACTGCTCTCGTTACCGGGGCATCGCGGGGCATTGGCCGTGCCATCGCCGAACGTCTTGCAAAGGATGGTGCGACGGTCGCGCTGACCTACAACGCCAGCAAATTTGGCGCAGACGAGGCGGTCGCGGCCATCGAGAAAGCTGGAGGCACTGCGTTCGCGATCCACGCGGACCTCGTTGACCCGGCGACCGTCCCGATCTTGTTCGAGAGACTCGACGACGAGTTCACCAAGCGGAACGGAAGCAAAGTCCTCGACATTCTGGTTAACAATGCTGGCAATTCCGGCTGGGTTGGCTTCAAAGACGCGACGCCGGACAGTTGGGACACCCTGATCGCGGTCTACGCCCGCGCGCCCTTCTTCATCGTTCAGGCCGCTCTGGATCGTCTCGCCGATGGTGGACGCATCATCAACATCTCTTCCGCTGCCGCCACGAAGCCCGTGACAGCCGCGCCCGTCTACTCGATGGCCAAAGCAGCCATCAACAACCTGACTCATGCGCTCGCATCCGAGCTGGGGCCGCGCGGAATTACCGCGAACGCTGTGGCTCCGGGCTATACGCGAACGGACATGAACGCCGCCATCCGAGAGAATCCCGAACTCGTAAAGGCGGTCGAGGCCGAAATCGCGCTGGGACGTTTTGGCGAGCCTTTGGAAATCGCCGCCGTAGTGGCGTTCTTGGTCTCCGATGAAGGGCACTGGGTGACCGGCCAGACGATTGAAGCGAGCGGCGGGTACAAGCTCTGACCGCGCCGAAAAATCGAAGGAGACTATATGAGCTGCGCGATTATCGGCTTCAGCAAGATCGGCCACGCTCTTGCCAAGGCGTTCGCCCGCAACGGTATCGAAGTATCCGTTGCAACCACGCGCGATCCGGCAAGCTTTGCATCCGATGCAGCCGCAATCGGACCCGAGATCATTCCCAAAAAACTGGAGGAAGCCGTCAAGGCAGGCATCATCTTTTTGGCTGTCCGTTTCGAGTCGCACCCGGATGTCGCGAAGGCGCTGCCCAACTGGCAGGGGAAGACCATCGTCGATGTGACCAATGCCTACGGCGTGCCCCCTGAGGAACTGGGTGGACAGCCTTCCTCCAAGGTCGTCGCGCAGGCCTTCACCGGTGGACGACTGGTCAAGGGCTTCAACCATTTGGTCGCCTCGGTCCTTGACCAAGATCCGGCCGTACATGGTGGCAGGAGAGTTGTGTTCCTGGCGAGCGACGATGACGGCGCCGCAGCGGAAATTGGTACGATCACGGAAAATATCGGTTTCGCGCCGATCAAACTTGGCGGGCTTTCGGAAGGTGGGCTGCTAGTCCAGGCGCGCGGAAATAGCTGGGGTCAACTGATCTTTAAGGACTTGGTCAAGTTCGACTGATGAACACGACGTCCCCACCAGGCGGGACACGACGCACGCGATCGGATCGAGCGCGATCCGACCCGAGGGAAATGGAGAAATTCCTATGAGTACCGAGAAGAACGTCCAGACCGTGAAGGACTTCTTCGCCGCGATCGGCCGCGGCGACAGGG
>Ga0335075_10017555_pt1 | contig 10640 bp, 6 predicted proteins | sample Lox_Sample_24_FD_206723 | JGI IMG/M metagenome (GOLD analysis project Ga0335075, IMG submission 206723) | Soil microbial communities from Loxahatchee National Wildlife Refuge, Florida, United States - Lox_Sample_2.4 | ecosystem: Environmental > Terrestrial > Soil > Wetlands | place: USA: Florida... | reverse complement strand
TACCTGACGGTCAGCGAGATCTTCCCGATCGAGATCAGGGCCGAAGCGCTCGCAGTCTTCTTCGCGGTGGCCACGATCGTCGGAGCCGTGGGACCGGCCTTCTACGGCGTGCTGATCGGCAACGGCAGCAACCGCGCCAACCTGGCCATCGGGTACCTGGTCGGCGGCGGCATCATGATCATCGGCGGCGTGATCGAGGCCATGTTCGGGATCAATGCCGAGGGCAAGTCCCTGGAGACGATCGCGCCACCCCTCACCGAAGTTGGCTCCGGCAGGCAAGGACGTGGATGAACATGACCGTTATCGTAGGAGTGGACAGCTCTGAGGCATCCAAGGCGGCGCTGCGGCTCGCTGCACAGGAAGCCCGCTGGCGGCAAGCGTCCCTCGTCGCGGTGTCTGCATATGAACTGCCGCTCGGCCCGGTGGGCGGCTTCCCGGGCGCCGCAATGCATACCCAGGGGGAAGAGCAGGCCACCGCCGAGGCGGAACTGCGCGCCACGGTCGACCATGAACTCGGTGATACAGCCGGGCAGGCCAACGTGCGCGTCTCGGCGGGGCTCGCCGGACGCGTGATCATCGAGGCCGCCCGCGAGGCGCATGCGGAGCTCATCGTGCTGGCCGCCCACCCGGGCAGGTCCGTGGTGCCCGGAACGGTCAGCCAATACGTCCTGCTCAAGGCCCGGTGCCCGGTCACGATCGTGCCAGACGAGAGCACGGACGAAAAGACCAGCAGCGATTCGTGACCTCCAGGTTGGCCGCCTGACAGCCGCGCATCCAGCCGCCGATGGATTGGCCGAGACCACGGATCGTTGCGTATTTCGGCGTTGGCTGGCCGATGCGGTCCTACGTGGCCGTCGACGATGTCGGCAGGGCGGTTAACCCGCTGATCGTCGAGAGCCAGATTCACGGCGGGTGACGCAGGGCCTAGCCCAGGCCCTGTACGAGGAGGGATGCCAAAGCAGCGGCCTGGAGCGACTCGAACTAGCCGATCTGCTGATGCGCGCGCGAGCGAGCGCGGTCACGCTTGCCCTGTAGGCCGGACGAGTGATGCGGCTTCGCACCGCAAGCAGCAGTCTGGTAACGAATCGAACAAGCGAGCAGGAGACGAGCAGGAGAGGTGGATCAATGAAGACAGACAGTGAGATCAGGGACGACGTCATCACCGAACTACAGTGGGATCCCCAGATAACCGACCCCGATGCTATCGGCGTGGCCGTCCAGGACGGCGCGGTAACCCTGACCGGTCATGTGCCAACCTACGCGGCGAGGCTGGCCGCCGCCCGTGCGGCGGAGCGAGTGTACGGTGTCAAGGTTGTGGCCAACGATCTGCAGGTCAAACTGGCCGACGCGCCGCGGGACGACTCCGACATCGCCAGGGCGATCGCGCACGTTCTTGAGTGGAATGTGCAAGTGCCCGAGGGGAAGGTACACGCCCAGGTGCAAAACGGCTGGGTCACGCTCGACGGCGAGGTCGGTTACGACTACCAGCGGCGCGAAGTCGAGCGGATGGTTCGCCAGGTCCGCGGAGTGATCGGCGTGACAGACACCATCACGGTCAAGCCGCCGACGAGCCCGCAGAAGGTCCAGGAAGTGATTGAGGACGCCTTCAAGCGCGAGGCTGAGGTCGACGCGCGCCACATCAGCGTGGGGGTGTCCGACCATACCGCGAAGCTGTACGGCCACGTGCACTCCATCCACGAGGCCACCGCGGCCCGGGCGGCGGCGGCCTCGGCGCCCGGGATCTCCGCCGTGGAGAGCTATCTCGTGGTCTCCCCCTAGGCGGCCCGCCGTGCGGGTGCGGCGGGCCGCTCCCCACGTCGATCCCCCGCGCTGGCGTCCGGCGCCGTCCTCGTCGCCGCGCATGCACCGGACCCGCGTACTGCGGACGGGAGTCACCACGGCCCCGTTCGGATGATTCTTGATTTTTATTTCCGAACGGACCGGTGGCGGCTCGCAGCCGGATGCTTTATGCGATAGGCCGATCACGCGCATTGACGGCCTCCCCCGTCTCCAGGTGCCCTTTCAGCGAGGTTTTCTCGGCCTGCGGCTTGGTAGATACCAAGGGACCTCTGTTTGGGGGCGCCATGGCTGACCAAGCTGATTCGCCTGACGCGAGCCCGATGCGGGGACGGGCGGCGGAGTACGACCTGGTTCTCAGCCTGCTCGCGAGCACGGCGGAAGGCCAGGGCAAGATCCTGCTCGTGGAAGGCGACCCGGGCACGGGGAAGTCGCTGCTACTCGCCGCGGCAGCCCGAGAAGCCAGGGAGCGGGGCTTTTCCCTGATCACTGTGGTCGCCGATGAGCTAAGCCAGGCCACGCCGCTGGCACCGCTGCTCAGTTCGGTCCACGCCACCGCGACTGCGGCGCCCTCGGTTGGCACGGTGTTCACCAGGCTGGAGGGGCTGGCGGCCGCGGGTCCGGTCCTGGTGACTGTTGACGATGTCCAGTGGGCTGACCAGGCAACCACGCACGCGTTTCGGTCCCTGCTGCGGCTGCTGGCCTCTTACCCGCTGTCCTGGATTCTCGCCATGGCCAAGTCGCCGCACCCTGGCACCCCGGAGCTGCTCTTCGACCTGCTTCAAGACGAGGGAGCCACCTTGATCATCCTGGGGCCGCTCGAACCAGAGGCGCAGATCGCGCTGATCAGCGATGTGCTCGGCGCCGTCCCCGACACGGCGCTCGTCGAACTCGCGGTCGGGGCCGCGGGAAACCCTTTCATACTCGCCGAGGCCTTCCGCGGGCTGCTCGACGAGGGCGGCATCACCGTGGCCGGCGGACGAGCCAGCCTGACGTCCGCCCAGGTTCCCGAGCGGATCCAGATACTGGCCGCCGACAGGCTCAAGGGACTGTCCGCGCGCACCCGCCAGTTCACCGAGACAGCATCCCTCCTGGGGAGCTCCTTCCGGATCGAGGATGTCGCGGAGATACTGAGCCAGTCGCCTGGCGCCTTGCTGGGCGTGCTCGATGAGGCGGTGTCCGCCCACCTCCTCGCGGCGACACCAGACGGGCTGGCGTTCCAGCACGAGTTCGTCCGGCAAGCGGTAGCACAACTGCTGCCGAAATCCATCCAGCAGGCCCTGCACTGGCAGTTCGGGCACATGCTCCTCGCGCGGGGCGGCTCGGCGGTTCCCGCGGCGCAGCACCTGCTCAACGGAGCCCGTCCCGGTGACGCCATCGCCCTGGCCGGGCTTGATCGCGCGGTGGCGGAACTACTGCCGTTCACTCCCCGGGCCGCGGCTGACCTGGCGACCGGAGCGCTCGTGCTTACCCCGCCGTCCGACCCGGAACGGTCTGCCCGCACGGCGACCACGGTCAGGACGCTGACCGCGGCGGGGCAGTGGGACGCGGCGGAGACCCTGGTCCGCTCGGCACTCGCCGTGCCCCTGCCCGCGCTGGACAGCGCCACGCTGGGGTGCGCGCTGTCGTCGCTGCTCGCCCTGACCGGGCGGGCCACGGAGGCGATGATCGAGGCCCAGGCCGTGCTCGCCACCGTTGAGATCACACCGGGCCTGCGCGACGACGCGACCATAGCCCTGTTGTGGGCGTGGGCGGGGCTGCGCGGCAACCGGCAGGTCAATCAGCTGGCCAGGGCCGTCCTCGCCGAGCCGGGCGCTAAGCGCGGTGAGGTCGTGATCGCCGCGATGGTGACGTTCTCGATGGCCGCCTGGGATGCGGGCAGGCCCGCGGAGGCGCTGGACCTAGTCGCCCAGGCCGCCAGGAAAGCGGCGGAGGGGCCGTACGAGACCGCCCATTTCAACCCCCGGCTTCTCCTCGCCGCGAGGCTGATCGACGTCGGCCGGGCCGACGAAGCTACGGCGATCGTTAACTCCGTGGAATCTGTCGAGGTGTCGGCGGCGTGCCCGTGGCCGGAGGGAATCGCCGAGGCAATGCGCGCCCGGATCGCCCTGGCGACGGGGCGGCTCGACGACGCGGCGGCGCTCGCCCGGTCGGCCTCGGGGGCGACGGGTATCCACGGGACTGTCGGGCGTGACGCGCTCGTGCTGCCGGTCCTCGCTACCGTCGCCCTGCGCCAGGGTGATCTGCGCGCGGCCGAAGACTATGCAGAGCGGCTGCCGGGTGACGGCCGCTCCTACGGATCGGCCTACGGGGAGAGCGCGGCACGCATGGTGACAGCCCAGGTTCTCGAGGCCCGCCGTGGCCCGCGGGCCGCACTGGACGTACTGGCAGGCGTGCTGGGCGAACTGGAGGAGCACAGGTCTGTTCTGCTGGCCGATCCGGGCAACGCGCCCTGGCTGGTCCGCGTCGCCCTCGCCGTGGAAGACCGCGGGCAGGCAGCGAACATCGCCTCCGTCATCAGCGAAACGTCCCGGTCCAACCCAACGTTCGCGGTCATCCGCGCGTCGGCCGACTACGCCGAAGGGCTGCTGGCCGGCGACATTTCCCGGCTGGTGCACGCGGCCTCCCAACTGCCGGACCCCTGGATCCGCTCATGCGCGACCGAAGACCAGGGTGTCCTGCTCGCCGAGGCGGGCAAGGGCGACGAAGCCGCCCAGGCATTTGACGAGGCGCTGCGTGAGTACGCGCGGTTGGGGGCAGGCAGAGACGTAGCGCGCACGCGTCGGCGACTGCGCGAGCTAGGGGTACGACACCGGCACTGGGGAACCGCGAAAGGGCCCGCGTCCGGCTGGAAGAGCCTCACCGATACCGAGCTTGCCACGGCCCGCCTCGTCGCCCAGGGACTGACAAACCAGCGGATAGCCAGTCAGCTGTTCATCAGCACGCACACGGTCGCGTTCCACCTGCGCCAAGTGTTCCGCAAGCTCGACATCAGGTCACGCGTCGAGCTGACCCGCATCGCGCTGGAGCACGCCGATGCAGGGAAGAAGGACGCTTCGTGACTGCCAAAGATGGGATTGAGAACCTGACGGAGCCGCTGCAGCGGGCCGTGGCCGCTTACCAGAGCCCAGTCCTGCAACCACGACCGGCGGGCAGCGAGGACAACGGTCGGCTCGCGGCCAGTAACGGGCAGCTCGCACAGCGAGCCGAGCACTTCACCTCAGCAGTCCGCTTCGGGCTCGATGCGCCGGACGCGATGCGGCGCCTGCACGATCTGACGAAAGACCTCCGCACTGCCCCCGGCTGAGCTTGCTGCTCCTGCAGGTCCTCGCGGGCGCCCGTGCGCTCACCGGAGCGGACTTCGGGAACGTCCAGATCGCCGATCCGGCCATCGGATCGCTGATTCTCGTCACCCAGGCCGGCTTCGGACCGGAGTTCCTGGAGTACTTCGCCGTGGTCGACGGGGATAGCCAGTCCGTGTGCGGACGGGCGGCAAAGCGGTGCGCGCAGACCGTCGTGGTCGACGTCCGATCCGACCCCGGCTTCGCGCCGCACCGTGAGATCGCCGCCGCCGCCGGAGTCCGGGCTGTCCAGTCCACGCCCCTGACCGACTACGCCGGCCGCCTGATCGGCGTAGTCTCCACCCACTTCCGCGATCCGCATCGCTCGTCCGATCGCGACCTGCGGTTGATGGAACTGTACGCCGACTTCGCCGGCGAGGCGGTGACCCGGCAGCTCGGCGCATCCTCCGATCCCGGCGATCCGGCCGCGCGCGGGGTTATCACCGTGCTGCTCGATCCCTCGCGGCCCCGGGACGCCAGCGTGTCGGTCCCCTTCGAGCTGTGGGTCATGGGCCAGCTGACCGCGAGCCTCGCCCGCCGCGGCGCTTGCCGCGAGCCGGGGCGTGCCCGCTAGCATGGCCGCATGAACTCCCCGATCCTGTGATTTCTCATCGATTTCGAGTTCAAGTCCAGATTCAGGCAAATCTCACCGGTTCCTCCCGGGTGCAGGGGGCGGCCGTGGCTGAGCAGCTGACAGTCTCGCTGATCCCGTCGGCCGAACGCCCGGGAGCCGCCAGCATGCCTTGCTTCCCGTCGCCGCCCAGCGTAGGAAGTTGCATATGGGCGAGGGGACTCCTGCCGAAGGCACAGGCAGCTCACGGATCGAATTGCGACTCGCGGGGGCATTCGCCGTCCTTCTGGCCGGCCGGGAGCTGACCCCGGGCGAGGTTGGCAGCCGCAAGGCCCGGACGCTGTTGAAGCTGCTCGCAGTGGAACGGAAGGGCCTGCTCTCCGCCGACCGGATCGCCGACGTGCTGTGGGACGGGGCAGGCGGGCCGCCGGCCGAGCCGGGACAGGCCGTGGCCACGCTGGTCAGCAGGCTGCGCGCGGTGCTGGGACCGGGGGTGATCCGCGGTGGCAGGGACGGGTACCGGCTGTCGGGTGAGCCGGAGGTCGGCGTGGACCTCGATGCCGCCGCGCGGTACTGCGAGCACGCGGAACTCAGGCTGCCGACCGTGGCGGCGGCCGCGCTGGCCGCCGCCGGGCACGCCGCCGAGCTGCTTGCCGCTGGGACGGCGCTAGCCGACGAGCCCTATGCGGCCTGGGCGGACCCGGCCCGGGTTGAGCTCCGCGCCCTGCTAAGGCGGGTCCGCCTCACCGCCGCGCAGGCCGCGATCGTCGCGGGCGACCCGCACGCCGCCGCACGCTACGCCGAGGCGGCCATGACAGCCGACCCGCTGGACGAAGCGGCCTGCCGCTTGTCCATGTCGGCGGCCGCTATGGCCGGCGAGCCCGCCAGAGCGCTGCTCGCATACGCAGCCCTCCGCGACCGACTGCGCGAGGAACTGGGCGCCGACCCCGCGCCTCAGACGCGGGACCTGCACATAGCGATTCTGCGCGCGCAGTCACCTCCTGGTGGGACGGCCATGCGGACCGCCCGAGGCACGCCCGGTGACCGCATGATCCCGCAACGGCCAAGGCTGGCCGGGCGGGACTCGGAGATCGGGGTGCTGCGCGAGGCATGGGCACGCGCCGCGGGCGGCGATCCGTGCCTGGTCATGATCTCCGGGGAAGCGGGAATCGGCAAGACGGCTCTCGCCGTGGACCTCGAGGCGGAGGTGCAGCAGGACGGCGCAACCGTGCTTCGCGCCCGCTGCTACGAGGCGGAGCAGTCGCTGTTCCTCCAGCCGATAGTGGACGCCGTGACGCCAGCCGTCTCCCGGATGACCGGCGCCGTGCTGCGGGACCTGCTCGGCGAGCATGCGCCGGCGCTCGCCGCGCTGCTGCCGGACGCCGCAGCGGTGCTCGGCCCCCCGCCGTCCTGGCGGGGCAGTCCCGAGATGGAACGGCGCCGCTCCTTCGAGGCAGTGACCGCATTCCTGTCCGGATTGGCCGGGCGCAACCCGGTGCTGCTTGTCGTGGACGACCTCCAGTACGCGGGGAAGTCCACGGTCGAGTTCACGCACTACCTGAGCCGCCACCTGTACGGCGGGCGACTGCTCGTCGTGGTCACCGTCCGTGCCGAGGACCACGAGCAGGCCGGCGCTGTGCTCGCGCCGATGGCCGCCAGGGTCGAGCTTGGACCGCTCGACCCGGCGGCGGTCGCGCAGCTGGCCCGTGAGGCGGGACAGGAAGGGTGCGCAGAAGCCATACTCCGGCGAACCCGCGGCCACACCCTGTTCGTGGTGGAAGTCGTGCGCGCCCTCGCCGCCGGGGACACGGGAGTGCCGGAATCGCTGCGCAGCGCGGTTCAAGCGCGGGTGCGGCGCACCGGCACTGCCACCGAGTCGCTGTTGCGCGCCGCGGCCGTGCTCGGTGCGGCGTTCGACCCCCTGGTGCTCGCAGAGCTGCTCGACCTGGCGCCCGCCGCCGTACTGGATCTGTGCGAGCAGGCGCTCCAGGCCAGGCTGCTCATCGTCAGCGGCCGCGACTACGAGTTCGCCAATGACCTCATCCGCGAGGTCATGTACGCGACCACACCCGAACCGGCCAGGCTCGCTCACCATCGGCGTGCCGCCGACCTGCTGACCAGCCAGCCCGAGGTACTTGCCAGGCACGCCTGGGCCGTCGGCGACTGGATCAGGGCAGGGCGGGCCTGGGCGCTCGCCGCTGAGAACGCCATGCGGCGGTACGCGACGAGCGACGCGATTGCGCTGAGCACGCAGGCGCTTGAGGCCGCCGAACGCGGCGGCGACGAGGAGCTGCGCGTCCGGGCGCTAGTGCTGCGCGGGTGCGCGCAGGAGGCGGCCGGAGCGTACGACGCCGCGTTCGGTGACCTCACGCTTGGCGCCGAGGCCGCACGCAGGGTCGGCGATCCCCGGCTTGAGCTGCGCGCGATCAGCGAGCTCGGCCGGTCCCGGCCGTGGAGCGTCAAGGCCGGTGCCGCTGCGGCGCCGGATGCCCCTGGTGGCGCGCCGATCGACTACTACATGGCCAACCTGGCCAGCGGACTGCGGATCGCCGGGTCGCTCGGTGACCGGGCCAGCGAGGCCGACTTGCTGTCCCAGATGGCGGTCGCGTCGGCCAACCGGCTGCGGCTGGCGGACGCGCTTGATTACGGCAAGCGCGCGGTGAGCGCTGCGCGAGCGTCGGGCGACGGGCACGCGCTCGCGGCAGGCCTGGACGGGCTCAAGATCGCCTACCTGAACGTCGGCGACCTCGGCGGGCTGGCCGGGGTGCTCGACGAACTGCGGCCGCTACTACGCCACCTGGGCGACCTGTATCGGTTGCAGTGGGCGGAGTTCGAGAGCGCCTACCTGTCCATCGCCCACGGCGACCTGGATAAGGCCGCCGAGGCGATGCGGGCGGGCCTTGAGGTCAACCGGCGAGGCGGCTATCCGCATTTCGCCGCCTACTACATCGCGCACCTCGGCTGGCTGGCCCGGCTCCGCGGCGACGACGAGGAGGCGATGACGCTGGGACGGCGGGCCGTGGACATCGCCGAGCAGGACGAGCAATCCTGGTGGCTGGCCGCGGCATGCGCGATGCTCGGCGGCACGCTGCTGCAGGCAGGCGACCGGGCCGCGGCGACCGCGCTGCTCGAACGCGGCCTGACCGCCGCGCAGCAGACAGGCACGGAGGCCTACCTGCTGTACTGCACCGCCCCGCTGGCCGCTGCCGCCCGCTCACCTGCCGTGCTGGCAGACGCCGACCGGCTGCTCGGGCAGGCCGGCATCCCGGCGGGAGGCGCGTGGTTGCTTGGCGAGGAGGCGTATCTCGCCCTGGCGCAAGCCTGGCTGGATCGCGGGGAGCCGGACCGCGCCCGCGCGGTGCTCGCGCCGCTGCTCGCGCTCGCCGAGCGGGTGCCGTGGGTGCCGACGCTTGCCGCGTCGCTCGCCGCCGACTCACGCGCCCTCATCCGGCTGGGCGAGCGGGAGCGAGCGCGGGCACAGCTGCTGCGGGCCGAGCGGCTGGCCGCCGCGCATGGCCTGGCGCATGTCCGGGAGGACGCGCGGCGGGCCATGGGCTAGCCCGGCGGTCTCACAGCAGCTCGGCCAGGCATGCGGCGGCCCGGGACGCGCCGTCCGTCTCCACCGGCCGGTAGCTGACGGGACGCGCGATCTCCTCGGCCATAGCCGCCGCCAGCCCGTCCGGCTCGGTGTCCGCGTAGTTCAGGCACCGTCCCGCGCCGTATCGCGCGAGCCGCTGCCTGACGTGGAAGTTCTGTTCGAAATGATGATGCAGCGGCACGTAGAGGAACGGCCGCCGGGCCGCGGTCAGCTCCATCGTGGTGGTCAGGCCGCCCTGGACCACCGCCAGGTCACAGGCGGCCAGGTGCCGGTACAGATTGGGGACGTAGCCGCGCACGTCCAGGCCGTCCGCCGACGGCAGGGACGCGGGATCGATGCGCGGCCCGGTCACGATGACCATCCGGAGCCCGGGGATCAGGCGGCTGGCGGCGGGGAACGCCGCCGCCGCCCGGCGCAGCAGGCTGGTCCCGACGCCCGAGCCGCCGACCGTGACCACGCAGACCCGCTCACCGGGCAGGTAGCCGAGCTCGGCGCGCAGCTCTTCCCGGTCGTCCGGGCCGTCCGGCAGGCCGGTGACGTAGCCGGAGAACTGGAAATGCTGCTCCACCCAGTTCCTGATCAGCGGCAGCCCGTCACCGAACGTGTCCGCGACCACGTCGTCCGGGTTACCGACGAACACCGCCCGGTCGCGCACGCTGGGGAACCGGGCGATCTGCTCGATCATCTCCGCGTTGTAGTCGGCGGTCAGCGCCCGCTCCGCCGCCCCGCCGTCCGGCATCGGCAGCCAGCCGACGAAGTCCGTCATCCAGGCGTACGGTGCCCGCTTCAGCTCCGGGTTCTCGTGCAGGAAGTAGTCGATGTCCCAGCCTTCGTCGGCGACCCACAGGTCATACGGCTCGTCGCGGACCAGATCGTGGAAGACCATGAAGTTCGCCACCATCATCTCGTCCATCCGGCGCAGCGCCTGGAACACGTGCAGGTCATGCTCGCCCGCCTCGGATTCAATGTGCGAGCTTTCGCTGACCAGTGCGCGGGACGCCGGGTGCACCCGCTCGCCGCACTCCTCGAGCACCCGGGTGACCGGAGGCTGGGCGAGCCAGTCGATCAGCAGGTCCGGGTGCCTGGCCCGGAGCTCGCCGGCGATCGCCAGGTCGCGGCGTACATGCCCGAGCCCGATGGGCGAACTGACGTATAGCACCCGCTTGCGCCGGTCGCGTGCCCTGGTCCAGATACGCGGCGCCGCCGGCTCCCGCGACCGCAGGCCCAGCGACTCGGCGAAATTCCGGATGAGCAGGTTCACCAGGACCGGGTCGCGCATCGTCGGAGCGTGGCCGCCGCCGCGGATGGTCACCAGCTGCCCGTCGGTCATCCT
>Ga0335075_10017554_pt1 | contig 10640 bp, 9 predicted proteins | sample Lox_Sample_24_FD_206723 | JGI IMG/M metagenome (GOLD analysis project Ga0335075, IMG submission 206723) | Soil microbial communities from Loxahatchee National Wildlife Refuge, Florida, United States - Lox_Sample_2.4 | ecosystem: Environmental > Terrestrial > Soil > Wetlands | place: USA: Florida... | reverse complement strand
TCATCGGAGATGTTGCGGATAGCCTCGTCAATGTCGCTTTGCTTGACTCGCGCCTTGAAGGTCAACATTGTACTGCCTGCCAATGCATACCCTTCTCGTTCGAAGATGTCTTTAGCAGGGCCCTCCCCGAACTGTCCGTAGATAAGGAGGCGTGATTTTTCCGTTGGTGAAACAGCTCGCTCCAACCAAGGAGTATCAGTTTCTACAATGCCGTTCTCGAGTCCTAGGCGCACAGATTCTTTGAGCGGAATACGTATAGTGCGCTTTTTGTTCTTCAGGGCGTCTTCGCGAGTCTGCAGCTTATAGCGAAAGGTGCCAATCGTGACATTAAGCGCAATGTCAATCTTGTCACCCCAATATTCGTAGCTTTCATTAGCCATTTCGCTTTTTGCGGGGCGATCAATGACAAAGCGTCCTATACACCACGGACGGGGATTGATGAGTATTGGCTTATTGGTCATGACGGAGTCCAGAGGAGTTGTATTTGCGTAGGCGGACAGACTGAAGATCGAATGAAAAAAAATGGCGCGTAGCAGGTAGCAGACAGCCGACTGTTTTCGGCTCAAGGACATGTGATGCGCTCCTTGGTACTGTGTACGACCTGAGCGACGCTGTAGAGCACGCCCCAGCGTGTCCAGGGATGGTTGAAGCAAAACTGATGCTCGTAGCCACCTTGCACAAAGATCATCTGTACACCTAGGGCTTTACCCAGGGTTGTCGATACCCCTTGTATCAATCCACGTCCTTGCGCTTGTGCGGACCATGAGGGCACCGTACCGTCGCCCGGGATGATGCCGTTGTCCGGTTGGCCGGGCTGGGCAGCAATGGCCTGCTGTTGCGCGGTGAGTTTGACCACTTGTCCGCGCACCACGATGGTGAGTTCGCCGTGGTGATTATCGTGGAGCAACGTCGCGGTTTTCAGTTCCGCCTCAGTGGTACCCGTAGGCAGGTTGCCTCGCCAGATGACGTTACCCCACGTTTCGAGCTTAGAGGCCTTGACGTCGGCGGAAGTAGGTTTTTCGAGCGTGCCGTTACCATATAGGGCATACGTATTGGGGTGATATTTGTTACGCAATTTGTCTTGCCTTTCCACCACTTGCGCTATGGTTATCTTGAAGTTCTCGTGCACGCTGAGAGGGTTGTTTGTTTCTTTTAGCCGTTTCCTCACAATCCCCGCCGGGTCCAGCAATGAGCTATCCGGCAGCAAGCCATACCACGCATCATTGATATACAGCTCACTGAGCGCATCGCCCTGCGGCAAGCGCATGCATTCGTTGCCTTGGTTATCCGCAAAAATCCACCACGGCTGACCATCGTGATAATCCGGCATCGGCGACAACTCCATCGGGCCTTCCGCATTCGCGGCAATGGCTACGAATTCGGCATCGTCGCGGCCCATCAGGCTCTTATCGATGAAGCTCTCGCCGCCGGTACGGAACCGCTTGGCGAAGAGGGGCGCCCCTGTAGCCGGCTGTGCGCCATGGATCACGCCAAGCATGTCGTCGGCCCCGCCGCAGAACTGCGAGGCCATGCGGGCCACCAGGCCTCCCATCGAATGGGTGATGATGATCGCCTTGTCGGTGCGGCATTCACGGCAGATTTCGCGGATGCCCATGACATGCCGGTGAGTCACTTTGCCTTGAACGGTAAAGGTGTAATCCACCCCGTCGAGCACCTGCTGTGCCGAGAGCTCATTGGACTGCAGAAAGTTGTAGCCGATGGCATAGACGGGATAGCGGTAGGCGAGGAAGGATTTGAACGCCTGCGAATCCTTCGTGAGGGGCTCGGGCCGCTGGGCGCCCGTGGCGCCATAGACGGCCGGGTCGGTATCCAGGATGGGATCGCGCGGGGCGTCTTTACCCTTGGCATCGCCGTTGGCCCATACCTCGTTCAGCTCGCCATAGCTCATGGCGTAGTCGAGCATGTGCTGCAACCAGGCCAGCGTATGCTGGTAGCTGGTCCGATGGACGGTGCCCCATCCGCGCCGGCGCGCTTCGTCCGCCTTTAGGTTGCAACCGCTGACATCGACGGGACCATCGGGATCGACCACGGCCACGGTGGGATCGAAGCGTAGTTCGCGCTCGCTGGCGCTTTGGAAATAGCCGGCAATGATGGAAACGACGCCCACGACGGCGGAACCGACCGCGTCGATGTTGGGCGGCGCCCAAAGGGACTTGCCGGTGTTTTTATCCACCAGCAGGCTGCCCATGACGCCGGGGATGAAGATCACGGGAATCGGGGAGCGTATATCGCAGTGTATTTCCTTGATCCGCGTATCGCTGTGGGGTGTGAGCACGGCGTGTGCCGTAGGTATGCCCTCGGCGTCGTGGTAGGCGAGAATGCGCACGACATCGTCGCTGTTGTCGGCGTTGTCTTGGGAGGAAGGATTGTCGTCAGGCGTTTGGCTGCTCATACGCTCTCAGAAGGTAAAGCCGAACAAGGCGCGGAAGGTCGCGCAGGCGCGGACAAAAGCCGGGCATGCCGGCTGAAAGCCGCCGGCAAAATGGCTGCGTGTGAAGTGATTGGCCTAAGCGCGAAAGACACGCAAATGCCCCGTGCGCTAGCCGTTGTCTTCGCTCACAGGAATGCGAAGACGTCGGCACTTTGGCACAGCGCGGGGCAAGGTCGAAGCGGTTTTGGTCGACCTTACAGTTAAATCAGAGAAGGCTTACTTTGATGCGTCGCCGACGGTACGCATGGTGAGTGACGCTCAGGACGTTTAGCCAAGTACCGCTGACAAAACGACTGCGCGTCAGGATTCCTGGCGCGCCTTGTTTTCCAGCGTGGGTGCAAGCGCGGCGCCTGCGACCCGGCGATTGACGAAATACATCAACACCAATGTCACCGTGGTCGTGCACACAAGCACATCGCCCAGCACGTCGAAATGCTGTAGCGGGCCATCACCCACCTCCACCACGACCAGCCCGCCCAGCACCGCGGCAACGCCACCCGCCACCTGCTGCAAAGAGGAACTGATCGACATGTATGCACCGCGATCGGACGGCTTGGGCAGCCCCGACATCAACGCCGACGAGGAAATGATGCGCGAGAAAATGCCGATCTGCAGCAAGGCGCTGACGCCGATCAGCGGCCACAAGCCCACGTTGGGCAGGCGTGTGTAGATCACCACCATCACGATGGTCATCACGCAGCCGAATGCGAACACGCGGTACTTGCCGAATTTGTCGCTGGCGCGGCCGATCAGCGGCCCCATCACCGCCGAGATCAAGCCCGTCGCCAGATACACCACCGACAATTGATCCACCGAGATGCCCACGTTGTGCACCAGGAAGATCGTCGAATAAGGCATCAGCAGAAAACCGCCGATGGAGAGCATGCCGGTGGTGATGAAGCCCAGCAGGTACGTCCGCGTGCTCAAGGTATGCAGCAAATGGTGCAGCGGATTCTTGTCCGGACGCAGTGCCAGATGCGCATTCACCGGACGCAGCCGCCCGATGATCGTGCCGCCCACCACGGTGCATACCGTCACGATCAGGAAGAACGGCGCATTCCAACCCCAGTGGCTGGAGAGAAACAAGCTCAGCGGCAAGCCCAGTACAGAGCTGGCCGCGAAGGCGGTCTGGATGAACCCCATCACGCGTCCGCGCATCGACAGCGGAAACAGATCGGTAACGATGGCCATGGATGCTGCACCGACGACGCCGGCGAACATGCCGGTGACCATGCGCGCGAGCAACAAGGTGATATAGCTGTGGGCCAATCCGCAGAGCAACGTGCCGAGCATGAAGCCGCTATAGAAAATCAGCAGCAGCTTTTTGCGGTCGAAGCGATCGGCAAAGCCCGCCGCGCAAATACCGGAAACGCCTGCCGCAAAGGCATAGGCCGACACCACGTCGCCAAACTGGCCGGGCGTAATGTGCAAGGCCGGCACCACCAGCGCGCCCAATGGCGCCAGCAGCATGAAATCCAGCACGATGGTGAGCTGCAAAAAGGCCAGCACGGCTACGACGAATTTTTGATAGCCGGAAAAACCCATGCTGCCGGATTCTGCGGCAGGCGACGACGTATTGGTCACAAAGACTCCTGAGGCGAACCGCCACCGAATGCCGTGCGGATGCGGGGAGCTTTAAAGATATATTTTAGATATATCGAAATCAAGTGCCCTGCCCGCGCCGGCTTTTTTTGCTCCGGCGATCGCGATGAAAAGTGTGGCCAAGCGCTACGACGCCTCTATGGCAATTTCTGTGGCAATTGATTCCGCCCGTGCGCTGCGCTAGCGTTGCCCGCCATGGCCAAGCCCACTTCCGCCCCTGCTCAGACCACGCCCGTCGCCGATTTCGAGCGCTCGCTCGACGAACTGGAACAATTGGTGGGGCGCATGGAAGGCGGCGAGATGAGCCTGGACGAATCCCTCAGCGCCTTCGAACGCGGCATCGGCCTGTATCGCCATTGCCAGCAGGCGCTCGACCAGGCCGAGCTGCGCGTTCGCCTGCTGCTCGACCCGGACGCGCCAGACACCGCCGAGCCGTTCGCGCCGGAAGCCTGAGCGTTCCGCAGTCGCCAGTACCACTAGCCATCATTCCAGCGCACCACTAGCCGTCATTCCCGCGAAAGCGGGAATCCATTTTGCGTCCCACACATAACGACGAAGATGGATTCCCGCTTTCGCGGGAATGACGGCTCAAGGGGCGCGAATGACGGCTCAAGGGGGCGCGGGAATGACGACCCGTCTTGTTCCGCCTGGCCTGCCTACTTGATCAAACGTAGCGCAAACGGGTAACGGTAGCGCACGCCTTCGTTGGCCTTCAGCGCGGCCACGACGGTGAGCACCAGCCATGCCACGCCGATGATGATCCACAGCGGAATCGCAATGATCAGGCCGATGCCGAAGGTGATGAGCGAGAGCACCAGCAACACCAGCGAGGCGAGCGCCACCGTGATGTTGAAGTTCAGCGCTTCCTTGGCCTGATCGTTCACGAACGGCATGGTGTCCTTCTTCACCAGCCAGATCACCAGCGGGCCGACGAAACAGCCCCAGCCGCGGCCGAACGAAGCGGTCAGCAAACCGCCCAGCAACGCGGACAAATGCGCCAGCATGGCCCAGGTGCGCTCTTCGGCGGGAATCACCTCGCTACCGATCGGCTCGCTCGGTGGAGGCGGTACAACGGACTCGGGCGGAACGCTCATAGGCATCTCCTTTCAAGTCGTGCAAACGCCGGCCCATGCCGGACGGCAAGCATCCTAGCAGGGTTCGCAGGAACTTGCCGTCAATGACGAGGCGCTCGAATCAGCGCTTATTCGCCAGCGATCGTCATGCGATCGACCAGGATCGAACCGGTGAGCAGATGCGAGCGCCGGTCCACGTCGCTGCCCACCGCAACGATGCCTGACAGCATGTCGCGCAGGTTGGCGGCGATGGTGATCTCCTCCACCGGATAGGCGAGCTGGCCGTTCTCGACCCAGAAACCCGCCGCGCCGCGCGAGTAATCGCCGGTGATGGTATTCACGCCCTGCCCCATCACTTCGGTCAGCAGCAAGCCCGTGCCCAGGCGGGCAAGCATGCCGCAGAAATCGTCCGCCGCGCCGCCGTCGCCATGTCCGGGTTCGACCACCAGGTTATGGATGCCGCCGGCGTTGCCGGTGGATTCCAAACCGAGCTTGCGCGCCGAATAGCTGCCGAGGATGTAACGGGCCAGCACGCCGTTTTCCACCAGCACGCTGTCGCGCGTTGCGACGCCTTCGGCATCGAAAGCGCCGGAGCCTTGTCCACGCTTCAGATGGGGACGCTCCACAATGGTGAGCCACGCAGGCATGATCTGTTTGCCGGCGTGATCGAGCAGAAAACTCGCGCGACGGTACAGCGCACCGCCACTCACGGCACCGATCAGATGACCGATCAGACCGCGCGCGACATCCGGCGAAAACAGCACCGGACATTGCCGCGTCGACAGGCGCCGTGCGCCAACGCGTGCAAGCGTGCGTTCGGCCGCTTTGTCGCCAAGCGCACGCGCGCTGATGAAATCGTCGGCGCTGCGCGCGGTGTCGTACCAGTAATCGCGCTGCATGCCCGCTTCGTCGCCCGCGATGAGCGACAGCGACAGCGAATGCCGCGTGCCGCGCTCGCGTCCCACGAAACCGTGCGAGTTGGCGTAGACCGAAAGGCTCTCGCCCGCCTGCACGCTCGCGCCCTCCGAATTGGTGATCCCGGCGTGCGCGCGACCGGCCGCCTCGATCTCCTGGCCAAGCGCGATCGCATCGGCGGTATCGATCGCCCAGGGATGCCACAGGTCGAAATCGGGAAAAACCTTTGCCATGCGCGATGCATCGGCCAGGCCGGAAGCCGGATCCTCTTCCGTGTAGCGCGCGATGGCGCAGGCCTGGTCCAGCGTGGCCTGGATGGAATCGGCATTCAAATCGGCCGTGCTGGCCGAGCCTTTGCGCTTGCCGAAGTACACCGTCAGCCCGAAACCGCGATCACGCGTGTGCTCCACCGTCTCCACCTCACCCAGGCGCACGTTCACGCTCAGGCCCGTATCGATGCTGGCAGAGACCTCCGCCTGGCTGGCACCGGCCTCACGCGCGCGACGAATCACGTCCTGAGCCAGCTCGGTCAGTCGGTCGAGTTCGCGCTGGCTGGCATCCTGGCTGAGGGCGATATCGCTCACGTGGGTTTCCTGTGGGTGTGGATGGGTGAATGGGTACAATAGACGGAAGTGGGGCCGCCCAGACCCGTTGCCAATAGTTGACCCCGAAGGTTGCCACAGGAGCGGCCCATGTCTATAGCCACCGGCATCTATCGCCATTACAAAGGCCAGAGCTATCGCGTGATCGGCACCGCCCGGCACAGCGAAACCATGGAAGAGCTGGTCATCTATCAGGCGCTGTACGGCGACCATGGCCTGTGGGTACGACCTGCGGCGATGTTTGTCCAAAGCGTGGAACTGGACGGCGAACCCATCCCCCGCTTTGCCCTGATCGAAGCCATGCCGGCCGAGTTCGCCCGCACTACCGACCGGAAATCACCGTGAACCGCACTTACACCGACGACCCCGAACACGATTACGGCCCAACGCGCACGCAGCAACGGCGCGACGCCTTGGCCGTGCTGTCGTTTGCCTCGCAATTGGCGGAACTGCCGCCGTCCAAGCTCGCACGCGCGAATTTGCCGGAAGATGTCATGCGGGAAATCGACAACCTGCGTCGCATCACTTCGCATATTGCACGCAAGCGGCAGCTCGGCTTTCTTGCCAAGGTGATGCGTCGCCATGACGACGAAGCGTTCGAAGGCGCACGCACGCTGCTCGGTGAGAATCGCGATCAGCAGCGCAAGGAAACGGCCGCGATGCATCGACTGGAAGCACTCCGCGAGAAGTTGGTGGATAGCGATGAATCGTTGCAGGAGCTGATCGACCAGCATCCCGATATCGACCGGCAGCATCTGCGCTCGTTGATTCGCCAGGCGCGTATCGAACGCGATGGCAACAAGCCACCGCGTGCGTATCGGGAAATTTTTCAGTTGCTGAAAGGGTTGTCGGAAGACGAGCAATAGTCCCTTGTCAGGAAGGCTCATCGTGTCCAGTCGTCATTCCGGCGAAGGCCGGAATCCAGTACAAATACTCAGTGCGTAGCACTCAACATAAAGATGCTGAGTCCTTCGGACGCATATTTAGACTGGATTCCGGCCTTCGCCGGAATGACGGTGGGGCAAGAGTTAGCTTTTAGCGAGATCAAGCTTTCCTAAAGTTGGCACGCGGCAAAACCTTGGGAACGCACAAAGCCTTACGACGCCGTACCGCCCACCGTCATGCTCTCCACGCGCAACGTCGGCTGTCCCACGCCCACCGGCACACTCTGCCCGTCCTTGCCGCACACGCCGATGCCTTCATCGAGCGCAAGATCGTTGCCGATCATCGACACGCGCGTGAGCACATCCGGGCCACTGCCCACCAACGTGGCGCCTTTCACCGGCGCGGTCACCTTGCCGTCTTCGATCAGGTACGCCTCGCTCGCGGAGAACACGAACTTGCCGTTGGTGATATCCACCTGGCCGCCGCCGAAATTCACCGCGTACAAGCCTTTTTTCACCGAGCGGATGATCTCCTTGGGATCGTGCTGGCCGGCGAGCATGTACGTGTTGGTCATGCGCGGCATCGGCAATTGCGCGAAGGATTCGCGACGGCCGTTGCCGGTGGGCGCCATGCCCATCAGGCGCGCGTTGAGCTTGTCCTGCATGTAGCCTTTGAGGATGCCGTCTTCGATCAAGGTGGTGCATGAGGTCGGCGTGCCTTCGTCATCGACGGTCAGCGAACCGCGACGACCCGGCAGCGTGCCATCGTCCACCACCGTGACGCCTGGCGCGGCAACGCGCTGGCCGATGCGGCCGGCAAAGGCGGAACTGCCTTTGCGATTGAAGTCGCCTTCCAGGCCGTGGCCGATGGCTTCATGCAGCAGCACGCCAGGCCAGCCCGGCCCGAGCACGACGGTCATCGTGCCGGCCGGCGCATCGATCGCATCGAGATTCACCAGCGCCTGGCGCACCGCCTCGTCGGCGAAAGCCTGCGCGCGGCCGTTTTCCAATAGCTCGCGATAACCGTAGCGGCCGCCGCCGCCAGCATAGCCTTGCTCGCGCCGTCCGTTGTGCTCGGCAATCACCTGCACGCTCAGCCGCACCAAGGGGCGCACATCCGCGGCCAGGGTGCCGTCGGAACCGGCAATGAGCACCGTATCGAGCGTGGCGTTCAAACTTACGATCACCTGCTTGACGCGCGGATCGCGCGAACGCGCATAGGCATCCACTTCGCGCAGTACGGCGATCTTGTCGGGATTGGGCAGGCTTTCCACCGGATCGATCGCCGGATACAGCGGCGCAACGCCGTTGAGCGCAAGCGGCTTGCCCGCGCCGCTGCCGCCCTGCGCGATGGCGCGCGCCGCTTTGGAGGCCTCGAGCAGCTGCGGCAACACGATCTCGTCCGAATACGCAAAGCCCGTCTTCTCGCCGCTGATGGCGCGCACGCCCACACCCTGCTCGATAGAGTGGCTGCCGTCCTTGACGATGCCCTCTTCCAACACCCACGACTCGCTGCGCGAATGCTGGAAGTACAAATCGGCAGCGTCGATGGACGGCCCCATGAGCTGCGTGAATACGCGCTCGAGGTCGCCGGTGGCCAGGCCGCCGGGGGTAAGCAGGCGACTTTCGGCCTGGGCGATGAGAGAGGTCATTGAATAGGCCAGCTTGAAGGGTTGGTGGAGTCGATCTGGGGTTCGTCCGGCCATTTTAAAACCCGGATGGGCGCATGGTCGACGATGCCGCTAGGATGGCGGCCAGCGGCGCCCGCCGCGCTTTACGTGAAGGAACACCGTGAGCCCTACGCCCAAACCGGATTTGCTGGAAAAATGGCTTGAACGCACCGTCAAAAGCCCCGTCGAGGAAACCCGCGAGCTTCTGCGCAGCGATGGGGCGCTGAAGCCAGGACAAGGCACCGTCAGCAGCGTCATTGCGCTCTCGCTCGGTGTGCTCTGCCTGCTTGCCGTGCTGGCTTTCCATTTCCCCCAATATCTCACCACGCCCGATCTGCGGCACACCTATTCCGTGGATGTGCTGCGCCAGCTGCTGCTGATCGGCCTGCTGATTGCCGGCGGGCTGTCGTTGGCGAATGTGATCCTGGGGCGGCGCCGCCAGATCAGCATGGTCGCGCTCGCTTTCGTGCTGTTTGCCACCGCGCTGGGCGGATCACGCGTGCCGGTGGGCGACTTTCCCGATCACACGCCGTACATCGGGCTGGATTGGTTCATTCTGGATCTGCTCGGTTCGACGCTGGTTTTCGTTGCGATCGAAAAGCTGTTCCCGCTCTACAAGGGACAAGCCGTTTTCCGCAAGGAATGGCAAACCGATCTGAAGCATTTCGCGGTGAATCACTTCATTGTCGGCCTGGTGCTGCTGACGGTGAATTTTCTGCTGCATCATCTCTTCGGCAAGCTGCTCACCAACAGCTGGCAACAACATGTGCAGCACCTCTCGTTTTTGCCGCAATTGCTGTTATGCATACTCGTGGCCGATCTTGCGCAGTATTGGACGCATCGCGCTTATCACGAAGTGCCCGTGCTATGGCGCCTGCACGCCGTGCATCACAGCGTAAAGACCATGGATTGGCTGGCCGGTTCGCGCCAGCACATCCTTGAGTTGATCGCGACACGCGTATGCGTGCTGGCGCCGCTGTATGTGCTCGGCTTCAGCGAAGGCGTGATGAATGCCTACATCATCGTCGTGGGCTTTCAGGCGGTCTTCAATCATGCGAACGTGCATCTGCCGTGGGGACCGCTGCGCTACGTGCTGGTCACGCCGGATTTCCATCACTGGCATCACGCATCCGATGATGAGGCCATTGACCGCAACTATGCGGCGCACTATGCCTTCCTCGATTACCTGTTCGGCACGGCGGTGACGTCGAAGAAGCGATTTCCCGAGCAGTATGGCGTGGTCGGTGACTACATGCCGGACGGGTTTATTCGCCAGCAGATGTTTCCGTTCGTAGGCAGCACTCAGCCACAGCGAAGCGAACCAAACAGCTAGTGCGCCGAACTCGAAGCCGGTGCCGGCGCGGAGCTTCCGCTAGCCGGCACCGATGGAACCGAAGCACCCACTGAGGTGAACACGGGCTTGTCCCAGCTGCCGGTGATGC
>Ga0335075_10017553_pt1 | contig 10640 bp, 16 predicted proteins | sample Lox_Sample_24_FD_206723 | JGI IMG/M metagenome (GOLD analysis project Ga0335075, IMG submission 206723) | Soil microbial communities from Loxahatchee National Wildlife Refuge, Florida, United States - Lox_Sample_2.4 | ecosystem: Environmental > Terrestrial > Soil > Wetlands | place: USA... | reverse complement strand
GGTCACGAAAGGACTCACACCACGACCAGCATCGAGCACGACGACGGCACAGGCCTCGCCGACTTCACGGCCGAATGCGGCAGGAGCATCGCCAACGAGCAGGTCACGGCTGGTCTGGCGGTGATCGGGCCGGCGCGCGGGTCGAGGACGGGGCCTGCCAGCCATCCCGTTGCCCCCGGCCAGGCCGGAAATGACCCACTGTGACGAACAAAGCATGCGCGGACGGATCAAAAGCACCCATATCGCCGCTGCGCCGATCGGGCGAGCGGCTGCGCGCAGAACCCCCAGTCCGGCATACCCCGCGGCGTCTCGATCTGCGGCACGAACGTACCGGACGGCGCTTTGCGGGGCGATGTAGCGTGGCTTTCGTGGCGGTGAATGGGGAGCAGGCCGCGGACTGGAATGGCGCCTGGGGACTGGAGTTCATCGAGCAGCGTGAGCGGCACGAGCGGATGCTGGGCCGGCTGTGGGCGCGGTTGCTGGCCGCCGCGGCGATCCAGCACGGGGAGTACGTTCTCGATGTCGGGTGCGGCTGCGGTGAGACGACTCTGCTGGCGGCGCGCGCCGCCGGCAGCGGGCATGCTCTGGGAGCGGACTTTTCCCGGATCCAGGTGGCCGAGGCGCGCCGGCTCGCCGCTGCTGCTGGCGTCGCGAATGTGAGGTTCGAGGTCGCCGACGCCCAGGTGCACCCGTTCGAGGCCGGGGTCTTCGACGTGGTGCTGAGCAGCTTCGGTGTCATGTACTTCGACGATCCGGCGGCGGCATTCGGCAACCTGCGGAGGGCGCTGCGGCGCGGCGGCAGGCTGACGTTCACCTGCTGGCGCACCCGCGATGCGAACCCCGCCTTTACCGCCGGGTTCGCCGAGGCCGCAGCGGAGCTCGGCCTGCGGGAGATGCCCGGGCCGGGTGCTGCCTTTTCCCTCGCCGGCATCGGCCCGGTGGGCGCGTTGCTGGCCGGAGCGGGGTTCGGCGGCATCGAGTTCGCGAAGGTGGACGAGCCGATGCTCATCGGCCGCGACATCGACGACGTGCTCGAGTATCAGCGCGCCTCCTCGGCCGCCGCGATCCTGACCGGGCTCAGCCCGGCACAAACCGACAAGCTGACCAGACTGGTCCGGGACCGCCTGATGGCGTACGCATCGCCAGATGGCGTGACCATGCCCGGCGCGGCCTGGCTCGTCACCGCGCAAGCCGTATGAACGGGCTCTTTCGCTGAGCCGTATCCATCGCTTCGGTTCACGCGAGCGGTGCTGCACCGATCAGCTGATCTGCGCGCCTGTGACGGGTCGTGGGGTTGACGGCTTGCGGCAGCGGCGCGTTCACGGCTGCCCCGCCCGTATCACGGCCGGTACCGCTGGGCGAGGCGGTTGGTGCTGCCAGTCGCGGCGGCCACGGCGATCACCCGTCTGGGCAGCGGCGAGTCGATGCCATCGCGGGCACGGGTGGGGCGGCACGGGGGGTCAGCTTCGTGCGCGGATGAAGTCGTAGACCTCGATCATGATCCGTTCCCGGTCGACGTCCAGGGTCAGCTCGTGGGAGGAATCAGGCAGGGGCAGTAGTCGTTTGTCGGTCGAGGCGACTTGGTCGAGCACGTAGGGGCCGTTGGCCTTCTCGACGATCTGGTCGGTATCTCCGTAGATGAGCAGGGCCGGTGCTGTGACCTCGCTGAGCCCTTTGCGGACCTGCTTGATCAGCCTCATGCCGCGTTCGAGCGCGTTCAGCGGCATCTCCAGGTAGGTGATGCCACCGGCACCGAGGTCGTTGACGAGAATCCCGACGGTAGCCCAGGGAGCGGGAATGGCCGCCGGGCGGTTGGGGTCTCCGACGATGGGGTTGAGCGCTTCCAGATCGAGTACCGGTGCCGCCATCACGACAACCCGGCCAGGTCCTGGTGCCGCCGGGCGAGCTCCAGCGTGTAGGTCCCGCCCAGCGAGATCCCCGCGACGAACACCGTCGCGCACTGGCTGCGCAGGTCAGCGAGCGCCCGCTCGGCCGTGCCGAGCCAGTCGTCGGGACCAGTGGTGTCCAGGTCCTGCACGGTGGTGCCGTGTCCGGCGATTCGCGGGACAGAGACCGTCAGCCCGCGGCGGGCTAGGTAGTCCGCCAGCGGGCGCACATTCTGCGGGGTCCCGGTGAAGCCGTGCAGGATCAGGCAGCCAACCTCGTTCCCTTCGAACCAGTAGGCACCCGCGCCTGGCATGATCATCATTGGTCAACCTCCTACGGGGCAGTCGGCGACGGGCGCGTGGCCACGCGCCCGTCAGTGACAGGACTACCGCGACTGGCCGGCCGCGCAAACCTCGGCTCACCACCAGCGGCGCGGGCCGCGACTACGACCCCGCCCCAACTCGGAGCACGCTGACAGTGCGATCAGCGCTCGTAGTCCAGCGGCAAGCGCTCGCCGATGGCGCAAGCTATCCGCAGCATTCGGCTGTTAGACCTCTTGCGCGGCGAGCTCTGCGAGTTTCCGGACGCTGCGCTCGTTGTCCTTGCGCATCTGGCTCTTCAGCAGCCCAAGGACGCTCGTCCCCAGCGCTCCGAGCGAGGGACGTTGCCGCAGTGTTACCGTGACCTCGCTGCCATCGCCGGATGGCGCGACGTCGATGATCACCAGGGACTCGCTCGCGAACGGGACGTCCTCGGAGCGGTGGACCTGGCGGTGAGGCGGATCAAACTCGATGACCGTCCACCGCGTCTTGGCGCGCCAGGGCCCTACGATCGGGTTGATCTCGTCGTAGGTCGAACCTAGGCGCGCCGGGCCGTCGGTACGGGGCACCGCAGCCGTTGCCGCCACCCATTCGGGGTTACGACTGGTGTCGCATAGCAGCTCCCACAGCTTGGCGGGCGGGGCGGCGGTCACCGCCGATGCCGTGATCTCTATCTGTGCCATCTGGTACTCCTTTTCGGCTGTTGGAAGGCAGGCGCCCGGCCTATGCGGGGGCCTGTCCGACGGCTATTGGTCATGCCGCAACTGCGGCTCGGGACGCGGGCCGGATCCGAGGCGCTTCGGGATCTTCTTGATGAGCACCAGTGCCGGTGTTAGCAACGCTAGTAGTTCTAGCATTGACTGTCAACCGTGCTAATTCTTCTAGCAGTGCTACGGTGGCGGCATGACCAGAGTGGAGCGCAGAGAGCGCGAACGGGCTGAGCGCCGTCAAGCCATCGTCACTGCTACGCGCGAACTAGCCGAGGCCGAAGGCTGGGAGGCCGTGACCACCCGCCGACTATCTGACCGCATTGAATACAGCCAGCCGGTTCTCTACAGCCACTTCGAAAACAGAAACGCCATCATCGAGGCGGTGGCACTCGAGGGGTTCAGCGAACTCTCGGCCGCCATGCACGACGGCAAGAGCAAAGCACGTTCGCCGGAGGCTGCGCTTCGAGGTACCGCGAGGGCATACGTCGAATTCGCCAAGGCGAACCCTGCGCTCTACGATGCCATGTTCACGCTTGCCACCGATCTTCCCTTCGGCCGTTCCGAGGCTCCCGTCCAGCTACATGACGCATTTGACGAGATCCGGAAGGCCGTCGAACCACTGGTAGGAAGCCGTGACCCCGAAACCCTGACCGAGGTCGTCTGGAGTTCGATGCACGGTCTGGCCAGCCTGGCCCGCGCCGGACGCCTACGTCCGGACTTCTATGAGAAGCGCCTGGCGATCCTTGTCGACTTGCTCACCAGCGGACGCGGCTGACCCTCTCCCGGCAGAATTAGGCGATGGGCATCAGCGATGAGGAACTGCTCAATCATGCCGCGGGTATCACTGAGGTGGCGGGCGCGCTTGCCGCCCGGCGGGTTCCTTGAGGGCTCGGCGGAGTCGGTCAAGGGCGATGGCAGCGTTGTCACCGCGGCCGATATCGAGGTCGAGGAGCTGGTGCGGGCGCAGATCGCCGAGCGGTTTCCCGGCGACGGCGTGTTCGGCGAGGAGCAGGGCGAGACGGAGTCAGTGTCGGGGAGACGCTGGATCGTCGACCCGATCGACGGGACCGCCCGATGGCCCAGGAGATCCATTACGCGGCTCGTGGCATGGGCACCTGGCGGCAGCGGGCGGGGACCGCGCCGGAACGGCTCGGGGTGAACGGCACCAGGCGGGCACGCGGCGCATGGGTAGATATGTACAACCCTGGCGCGCGGTCGGAGGGAGTTGCTGCTTGCGCCGCACCGTGAGGTCCTCATGATGCCCGGATTCAAGGGCAGCCGCGGCGTGGCTGCAGGTGAACTGGAAGCATCGGTCACGGCGGGGCTGCCGATGGGTTACGAAGACCTGGCGCCGCCGCGGCTGCTGGTCACCGAGGCAGGCGGGCTGGTCACCGACCTGGACGGCAACGACGTGCTGACCGGCGCCATCGTCCCGGCCGCGGGTGTCTGGTTACCTTCCGTATGCATAGCCACCCGTGCGACCGGGCATGGCTGGCTACATCATCCGGTTCATGCGAAGCAGTAGCGGTCAAAGGAGCACAGGCCAGTGGCTGAAACCGAACACCATCGCTCGTTCGCCGAGAGAGCGCAGCAGGCTCTGTCGAACGTCGGGCAAGACGACCGCGTCAGGCAGGCCGCTGCCATCGCCAAGGGCGCGGCCGACCGGGCCGAGGGGGCGTCGAAGACGGTCACCCGGAAGGTCGGACAGGAAGACGCGTGGGACGAGTTGCGTGGCGACGTGACGCTGCTGACCGAGATCGCGCGCGCCCATCACGCGCTGATCGTCGACCTGATCGATCGTGTCGCGGAGCTTGAGGACCGGGCCGGCATCGAGCCGCGGGCTGGCCATGGCGGCTGACGGCCCGCTTGCCGGACTGCTCGCCGACGCCCGGCGCCGGGTCCCCGGCCCGCCATCGCTGGACGCGGTCGTGGAGGACGCCGGACGCCAGCGGCTCGCCGCCTACTACCTGTACAGTGCGCTGGTGGCCGACGTGATCGGCCCGGGCGACCTGGCGCCCGGCCAATGGCCGCATGAGCTGGCCGAGCCGATGCAGCGGCTGAACCTGACCCGGCTGGCACCCAGGACCCGGCGGGGCCTTGACGCCCAGCTGACCCCGGCCGAGCAGGCCATGTGGCAAAGCCCGGACAGGCAGGTCAAGTTTGCGCAGCTCCTCGTCGATTTGATCAACCAGGGGGCGTTCGGCCCCTTGTGTCACGACGCCGACCGCGTCCGGCTGGTTCGTTCAGATGACGGGCGCGCCTTGGACCTAGAGCTCATCCAGGGCGGGCGCGTCGTCGGCACCTGTGCGGTCAAAGACCACTGGGAGCTGGCCGCCCAGTACATGGCGGGCATGCCGCTTCACGGCCAGCTTGCTGAGACAGCCAGCGGCGCAGGATCTGGGAAGAAGGTAGCGCACGAGCTGGAAGAGACCGGCATCGCGCACGCAGTCAGCATGGGCGTCACTCTCGCCGTTAGCATTCATCCGCTCGGCGCCGCGGCCGGCCTGGGCACCCGGCTCGTCCGGTCACGCATCCAGGCCGGGCGGGACCAGGCAGACGCGCTCGGTGGCCTCGGCCAGGAACTGCGTACTCTGCGTGCCGAGGCTGACCGCGAGCTCGCTGACGCGGGGGCCGGGAACATATGAACCAGACGGGACCCAGGCAAGACGGGACAATCGCCGCGGCCGGGATCGGCCGGTCCGCGCCGCGTCGGGAACAACCGTCGGGCGGATGAAACGGCTAGTCGACGACCGCCGCTCGCCGAAGTGAGATTCGGACCAGGATGCGGTGGATCAGCGAGACTGGCGGCCATATGACTCGGGCCCTGCGACGCTCGTAGCTGACGAACGTTGACCATACGAACTTGCCGTCAACCCGCTGGAAGGTGTTGTACGCGCCGAGAAATCCCGACCCAAGCTGACAGACAGTTTCATCGGCGCTGCGGTCGACGATGCGCCACCCCAGTATGTGGTCTGGCGAATGCAGGGGACCAAGGCGTAGCCGGAGAACGAACCGCCAGCCAGCGATCATGAGCAATCGCAGCGGGGCTGGTGCTCCTTCCCAAATGTCCCGAGCCCACTCTTCCGACGATCTCTTGTCGCCGGCCGCGATCGCGATCTCATAGGCGCAGGCGAAGTCGTGCTCCAAGGGCTCGACGGCAGAATACGACGTCGGCGAAATCGCACGGACATGGACGTAACGATCGCTCATGCCAGGAGCATGCCACTCTGGCCGACTCAAAGGCGGCCAGGCTACGCTTCGCTGTACTGCGCTCGTGGGGAGGTGGCAGTGATGGCAAGGCGGGACGAGATGCCACCAGACGCGGGCGGCCGCGGCCGCGCGCGGGCTGCCCACGCCGACCGCGAGCGGGCGATCGAGGTGCTCAAGGCGGCGTTCGTGCAGGGACGGCTGACCAAAGACGAGTTTGACTTGCGGGTTGGCCAAGTGCTGGCGTCGCGGACATACGCAGATCTGAACCCGGTCACCGCCGACATCCCGGCCGAAGTGGCCACGGTCCAGCCGCAGCGTACCCCGGCTCGGGCACAGGCCAGGAAGCCGGTCGACAAGATACGGGTGGCCGCGTGGGGTGCCAGTGCCGGCGTTGTGCTCACCGTGCTGGGGATCGTGGCTGCCATTGCGGCTAATTCCCACGGGTTCTTCTACATGTTCATGCTCGCCTTTATCGTGACGACGGGCCTTGCGTATGCCTTTGTGGCCGAGGCATGGACGCAGAAGCGGTCCCGCGGGCAGCTGCCGCAAGGGCCAGCGCCCGACGCGGGCACTCAGGTGTCCCGCCCAGCCGGACCTGCTGCCAAGGCCGAACAGCCGCAGCAGGTCGATCGACGGTACCCTCGCTGGCGTGGTCACCCGATCGGCTGCGCCGGGGCAGTTGCTTACCTTGGCGGCCGGCCGCGTTAGGGCGAGTTCGGCTGTCACCCGGTCGAGCATGCGGCGGTGGATGGCGTCGGCGTCTTCGTCCCAGCCGAACACGCACACTGCGGCGATGCCGTCGAAGTTGACGGCGCGCAACGCGGCCAAGGTCTCGTCCCGGTCGATGTCGCCGTGGCCGATTTCGTTGTGCTGGTGCACCCGGGCGTCCACCCCGGGGGGGTTGACGATGTACCGGTTGCCGACGTTGGCCCGGTGGTTGTAGCAGTCGGCCACCTGGATGTGGGTCCGCTTTGGAGCGGCATAAGAGATCATGGCGCGCATATCGCCGACGCCGTCGGACAGGTGAAAGGCGTGCGGGATGCAGACGCAGTAGTTGATCCACGGCCGGCTGGGGGTTCGAGTCCCTCCGAACGCGCCCAGCTCAGAGGCCCTTACCCATCCCAGGTAGGGCCTTTTTGCTAACCGATCCGCTAACAGCGCCAGGTGCGGTGATTAACCCGAGCCAAGATGTCGGCTGCCTCGGCGAGCTGCTCGTTGGCCCGATCCCCTCCCGCACGCCCGGCTTCACGACCTACGCGGCCGGTGCGGCAGCAAGACCCCGTCTTGGCTCGATTATTAGTGCCGAATTCGCCGTGCCCTAAGGCCGGGGCATGATCACACGACTAAGTTGAACCGCGTGTGGCACACGGCGGCCTGCTGCAGGGCCTGGCGGAAGGCCTCCAGGCAGTACCGGAGATCGTCGGGAGTGCCAGCCCACGCGGGGTCTGAAGGGGCGACCGCGGAAAGAAGCACATCCAAGGTTGCCACTGCGTCAGCCGGGTCGTGCCAGACGACCGGGAAGCCAGAGAGATCCGGTATGTCCTGCGCCTCTTCGGCCAGCCGCGCGACAACTTCGTCCGGAACGTCCGCATGCTCGTCAAAGGCCGACAGCGGCATGCGCCCAGCGACCCTGGCGATCGCGTCCAGATCCTCGTAAACGCGGAACACCGAGATTCCCTCAGAACGCGCTCAGGCCAGCGGCGCTGCTGACAGCAGACCCGACTATGGGAAGTGCGAAACCGAGCTTCATCGGGGAAGCCTCTCCGGGCAGACCATCATCCCGACAACGTGATCTCTGGCATTAGTGGGTCATGTCGGCGATCCGTCAACAATTGTCAGGCGCAGGGCGTCCCTGCTCGTTGGCGGCTCGGACCGGCGGGCGGTACGGCTCAGCCGGGACGTTCGGTGACGCCGAGGGCGAAGTCCCAGTTCCCCACCCCGTGGCGGGCCAGGCCCATCACGACCAGGCCCGCTCCTTCCAGCCAGTGCGCCATTTTCAGGCCGCCGACGTCCAGCGGGCGCAGCCCGAGGCTCTCGATGAATGCCTCCAGGCTCGCCTTGGCCTGCGCATTGTCGCCAGCGATGAAGACGTCGAGCGGCCGGCCCTTCTCCAGGACATGACCGAAGATGGTGTTGAATGCCTTAAACACGCTGGCGCTGGCCGGGGCGGCCTTGGCGGCTTCCTGCGCGATCGAGGTGTCCTCGCGGGTGGCCAGCCCGTCGGCCGCGGAATTGAAGGGGTTGCTGATGTCGACGATGACCTTGCCCGCGAGGGCGTCTCCGTACTCGGCGACGACCGGGACGACACTGGCGTACAGCACGGCCACGATGACGATGTCCCCGGCCGGGACGGCGCCCCACTCTCCCGTCGTGGCGCTGCCGCCGAGAGTCTTGGCCAGGTCAGCGGCCTTAGACTGATCGCGGCCCATGACCTCGACGGCGTTGCCGCCCGCTACCGCCAGCGTGCCGATGGTGCGGGCCATGTTCCCGGTGCCGATGATGCTGATGGTGCTCATGAGGTGTCCCGTCTTGACTATGTTACGTATACCGACCTGTGTGCTTAACGTATCGGACGGCCAGCCGGAACGCAAGCTATGTACACCAGGCGTTACCCGACTGGGCTACGCTGGAAGTATGACGGAGCTGGAGAAGGGCCCACAGGGCCGGCGCCGCGGCAGGGGCGCGCGCGAGCGCATCCTCAGCGCGTCACAGCAGCTGTTCCGCGATCAAGGGATCAACTGCACCGGCATGGACCAGCTCTGCACGGCGGCCCACGTATCGAAGCGCACGGCCTACCAGCACTTCACCGGCAAGGACGAACTCGTCGCCGAATACCTGCGCCGGTTCGATCCCGACGTCATGCCCGGAGTGTTCGACCGCACCGACCTCACGCCCCGCGAACGGCTCCTCGCTGCCTTCGAGGCGCCCGCGCCCCTGTGCCCCTTCATCGCGGCGGCCGTCGAAATCCGCGACCCTCAGCACCCCGCACGCCAATACGCACGCGACTACAAAAAAGCATTCGCCGTGCGGCTCGCCGAAACCGCCCGCGAAGCCGGCGCCGCCAACCCCGAACAACTCGGCGAACAACTGGCGCTGCTCCTCGACGGCGCCTCGGCCCGCACCCGAGTCCTCAACACCGAAACCCTCCCCACCGCCGCCGCCATCGCCGCCGTCCTGATCGACAACGCCATCCCCACGGCAGCCCAGCGATGACCGCGGTTTGATGCAGTCGTTTCCAATGCTGCGCTGCATCATCTCGGCGATAGCCGGGCGGCGCCGCCGAGGCTCTGGCAGCTGGTATGCCCAGGCGGGGCGCTGGCCGTGGTGGGTTCCACGCCGATGCAGTGGCGCGAACGGACACATCGTCATCGACACCTACGATCTGCCCAGCCTGGCCCGGTTCTGGACACAGGCGCTCGGCTGGAAGTCCTGTCCGAACGCGAGAACGAGATCGTCATCGGTACCGACGAGAACGCACCCGTCGGCATGTGCTTCATGCCAGTCACCGATCCCAAGACGGTCGAGAACCGCGTGCATCTCGACCTAACGAGTAGCGCCGCCGATCGCGATCAGGAGATTGACCGGCTTCTTGCGCTCGGGCGCGCCGGGTCGATATCGGGCAGACCGGCGCTGAGTCCTGGATTGTCCTCGCCGATCCTGAAGGAAACGAGTTCTGGGTCGTGCGCCCGGGGGGAAACGCTCATCCGCTGAGACTCAGTACGGAGAACCGCAGGCGGACCCTTTCCGCGCGGCACGAGAGCATGCGCGATGAGGGTCATGCGAGTATGCGCGGACGCTTCTCATCGCGTGCCTGGGATGCTTTTGAAATACCCGGTCTTGATGGAGTCGGCATCGCCTCGGTGACCGGGCTGGCGATACAGCCCGACCTGCGGCTGCGGCTGCGGCTGCGGGAGCGCCTGAACTGGGACGGCGGCATCACTCACGATGCATTCCTGGCGCTGTGGGCGCGCACCACGCACGACCGCGACTTGGTGCCCGAAGGCGGGTAGTCCTCTGCACCGCTGCGGCTTCGACGGTACCGGGTGCTCGCCAGGACAGATGCTGGCTCGCCTTGTCCCTTCTCCGGAACGGGCGTGGCGCACTTCCCCGGCACGGCGCATTGGCCGCTGGCAGGCCGCTTGGCAGTTGGCGTTCTGCGGCCAGTTGCACCTGTTGATCTCGGGGTTGAAGTGCGGGCCGTTCGGGCGCTGGATCACGGAGCGCCGGCCGTCAGCCAGGAAGCGTAGTCTTGCGGCGTAAGCGGGCTTACCGGGCAGCTGGCGGGCCGGTGAGGGCGTCTAGTTCGGCGCGCAGGTCCTGGGCCTCGGCCCTGCCGATCCGCTGGAATATTTCCAGGGCCTGCCGCAGGAGGGTCTCGGCCCGCGTGGCGTGTCCGGCGGCCAGGGCGCAGCGGCCCAGCCCGGCCAGCGCGTGCGCCTCGTCCCAGGGGCTGGCGATGGCGCGGGCCAGCTCCAGGGCCTGCCGGTGACAGTCCTCGGCCTGCGCGAGGTCA
>Ga0335075_10017552_pt1 | contig 10640 bp, 7 predicted proteins | sample Lox_Sample_24_FD_206723 | JGI IMG/M metagenome (GOLD analysis project Ga0335075, IMG submission 206723) | Soil microbial communities from Loxahatchee National Wildlife Refuge, Florida, United States - Lox_Sample_2.4 | ecosystem: Environmental > Terrestrial > Soil > Wetlands | place: USA: Florida... | reverse complement strand
ATCCGCCAGTTCTTCGAGCGGGTCATCGAGTGGGACTGGCCCGACGCCCCGCCCCGCAACCCTGTCATCGCCGGGGACATCCCCAAGAAGCCCGACCCGCTGCCGAAGTTCCTCGACGACCGCGACGCGGCCAAGGTCATGGCCGCCGCCCGGGCCAGCGCCGATCCGCGTGACCGGCTGGTGCTCGAGTTGCTAGCCCGCACGGGGATGCGGGCCGGGGAGCTAGCCGACCTGGACGCGGACGCGGTCGTGCAGATCGGGAACGGGCACTGGCTGCGGATCCCGCTCGGCAAGCTCCGCAACGACCGGTACGTGCCCCTGCACCCCGACCTGGTCACATTGCTGGCCGCGTGGACCGGCGCGAACCTGGAGCACATCCGCCGGCACAAGCGGCTGGTCGCCGACCACCGCGGCATTCTGGACCGGCACGTCATCGGCCGGATCGTGCGCCGCGTCGCCGCCGCTGCGGGCGTTCCGGGCGTGCACCCCCACCGGCTCCGCCACACCCTGGCCACCCAGGCGATCAACCGCGGCATGAGGCTGGAGGCCATCGCTGCCCTGCTCGGCCACCAGAAAATGGAGATGACCCTGATCTACGCCAAGATCGCCAACCGGGTCGTCGCCGACGAGTACGCCGCCGTCTCCGCCAAGATCGACGCGCTCTACGGCCAGCCGCCCGAGCTGCCCGCCGACTACGAGACCACCGGCATGGCCAAGCTGCGCCGCGAGGCCCACGCCCGGATGCTCGGTAACGGCCTGTGCACCCGCCCCGCCGAGCTGGACTGCCGCCTGGAATCGGCCTGCGAGACCTGCGCCTACTTCCGCACCGGCCCCCAGTTCCTGCCCATCCTCACCCGCCAGCGCGACCACGCCCAAGACCACGGCCAGCCCGACCGGGCCGCCCTCTTCGACGAACTCATCCAGCGCGCCTCAACCGAAAGGAGCTAAATCGCCGTGCCCCAGATCACCCTCGACACCGGCGACGCCATCGAGCTAGCCGAGACGCTCACCTTCATCACCGGCTGGCTCTCCGGCAGCCAGCAACAAATCCTCGCTGGCAGCCTGGCCGCCTATGTCGGCCACCCCGCCTACGGCATCGACGCCCTCCGCGCCGACCTCCACCGGTTCGTCTTCCTCCTCGGCGTCAGCGACGGCGAGGAACTTTTCGGCGAGCCCACGCCATGACCGCCATCAGCGACACGGCGCGCCCTCTTGACACGATCACCCGTATAACGCCGACTATTTGCGAAGGTTGGTTGACAATTATTAACAAGTAGCTCGCGTACAGATCATTCCGTTCTGCTCGCTCGGACCAGGCTATCTTCAGAACGTCTCGTCGTGCCGAAGGCAAGTTACTGTAAGAGCCATTTAGGTGGTAATCGTGAACGCGAGTTCCAGCCCGATTCCGCCCTCTCGCAACGCCGGGTCCGGTGTCAGCGCGGCCTCATGTCGCAGTAGTTGTGGTCGTCGCTGAAGCCTCCGACGGCCCGGGTGCGGATTCGCGGGACTGGCGCGTGAGCCTGACGAGAAATGCGGCGGCCACCGCTGCCCACGCGGCGACCGCCACCCAGAGCATGAACCGGCTGAGGGGTTCCATGAACGACAGATGGGCAGCTTTGCCGAACGACAGCGTGGCCACGCTGTACATGCCGAGCGGGAAGACCACGCTCCACAGCGTGGGCTCGTAGGTGAGCGGCCAGTGGTGCCAGACATGCCGCCAGAGGCCGAGCACGACGAGTAGCGGGATCCACCAGGTCCCGAACGCCCACAGGGCGTACGAGCATCCCTCGATGAAGCCGGCCGTCGCCCGCACTACGGGCAGCGCGGCGGGCAGGCTCAGGATCTTGGCGCCGGCCAGCACGCTGATCGCCGTGGCGCCCATCAAGATCCAGTAGGGCGGGCCGAGGGTCTCCGGGGTCATGGGCACGGTCAGCCAGCGCAGCAGGATCAGCGAGACGAGCAGCAGGTACAGCAGCAGCCCCACGCTCCACAGCCCGACGGCGGCCGGCGCCAGCAGTCCGGATTGCGAGGGCCATACGGGAACCAGGGTCGATGCCGCCACGGAGAGGGACTGCGTGCTGACCACCCACAGGAGCCAGCTGCCGTTGACACCGCCGAGGACCGAATCATGCGTCCGCGCCACTAGCAGGCTGGCGGGCACGCCGTAGGTCAGCACGAGCCATACGGCGGCGGCCAGGGCGGCCAGGATCGCCGTGGTCAGCGGATGACCTGCGGCCGCGAGCCGCACGCCGAGCACATCCATCCCGGCCGTGATCGTGAAGAAGCCGAACACCCGGTCCGGGGCCCGGGCGTCGGCCGCCACCCTCGGGCGGAAGAGGGCCAGCCGGATCACCAGGGCCGTGCCGAGCACGGCGAGCCCGGCCGAGGCGATGATGAGCAGCGCCCGTGACAGCCAGGACGGTCCCAGCAGGAAGGTGCCCGTCGAGATGATGCCGGTGGCCATGACGAACGCGAAGTAGCCAGGGTGGAGGTCCTTTATGGCCGTGGCGGTCCGGCCGAGGGGTCGCGGCTGGCTGCCAGCGGCGGCGGTGCCGGTGTCCATCAGTACGGGACGCCTATCTTGCGCCACTTGCGCCCGCCGGTGCCTGGCTCGCTCGGGGGCGCTGGGACGCGGCTGCGGAACACCACGTAGGGCCGCCACAGGTACCACAGCGGGTAGCTGAAGGCGTGCACCAGGCGGCTGAAGGGCCACAGCCCCCAGATCAGCCAGGCCGCGGTGGCGTGCAGCTGGTAGATGAACGGCGCGTGCTCGATCGCGTTCGTGTCAGGGGAGAAGACGAACAGGCCGCGGAACCAGGGCGCGACCGTGGTGCGGTAGTCGTAGCCGTGACCGAACAGGTTGACGAAGATGGTGGGGGCGATGCCGGTGAGGATGACGATCAGCAGCAGGATCAGCGTCACGTAGTCGATCGGGGTCGTGGTGGCCCGGACGCGCGCGACGAACAGGCGCCTGCTCGCGAGCACTACCACTCCGCCGATGATCAGCACGGCGGCGAGCGTGCCTGCGGCGGCGGAGAACCAGCGGTACGCCTCCTCGGGGATGCCGGTCGCCCTGGTCCACCGCTCCGGGATCAGTATGCCGATGATGTGCCCGGCGATGGCGGCGAACGTGCCGTAGTGGAACAGCGGGCTGCCCCACTTGAGCAGGCGGCGCTCCTGCAGCTCGGTGGAGCGGCTGGTCCAGCCGAACTGGTCATAGCGCCACCGCCACACATTCCCGACGACGAACACGCCGAGCGCCAGGTAGGGCAGGGCCACCCACCAGAACAGCTGCGCGGCGGTGGCGTTCATGTCTGCGCCCGGTAGCCGGCCAGGTAGTCCGGTGGCGCGAACGGCTCGAGGCCGACCTCCTCGCGGGGCGGGCCGGACTGCCATGCGGTGAGCACCTGGCTGAGTTCTCGCCGGCTTAGCCTGGGCAGCTGCGCGCAGACGGCGGCGACGACGTCCTCGTACGGGGATTCTGCCCGGGCGAGGGCGCGGCGCAGCAGTTCCAGGTCGGCCCGGCGGCTGCGCAGCAGCCGCTGCCCGCGATCGGTGAGCGCGGCGAAGTCGAGCACCATGGGCAGGTAGTCGGGCAGTTCATCCTCGGCCGGGATGAACCCCGCGTCCCGGTAGGCGGCCTTGAAGGCCACCATCGCCAGGCCGCGCTTGCGGGTGTCGCCGTACCGGTAGTAGGTCAGGTACAGGGCGCAACGGCGGCGCAGGTCGAAGGTCTGCACGTAGTGCTGCGCGACGTCGGCCGGAGCCGTGGCGCGCAGCCAGGACAGGAACCGCGCGAAGGCGGCCCGGGCCGGCTTGGGGGACGTGGTCGCGGCGAACGCGTCGAGTTCGCCGAGCCCGTCGAACAATGCGCCGGTCGGGTACTGCAGCAGCACCGACGCGAGCTTGCAGGCAGCCGCCTCGCTCATGGCGTGCCCCGGTCCGGGAACAGGTGCGGGGCGCTGCCCTGGCCGTCCCACCCGAGCAGGTTGAAGTGGGTACGACCGTCGTCGGCCCGGAACGTCTGGCCCGAGCCGGGCGTACCGCCGGGGCGGTAGGACTGGATGCCGTGCGGCCCGGTGCCGCCCATGCCGGGTCCCCCGTCGGTGTCGAGGCTGCAGAACAACTGCTCGTGCTGGCCCATGAGGCGGCCGGCTTCCTCGGCGTGCGCGCGCGGGATGGCGTACCGCTGGTCGTACTTGGCGATCGCGAGCAGCCGGTACAGATCGTCGAGATCTTCCGGGGTGGCGCCGACCGAGGCGGGCAGGTCCTCATCCAGGTCCAGGCCGAGCTGGCCGGCCCGCTGGACGGCGCGGACGGCGGCGAGCTTGCGCAGCACCGCGCGGACCGTACCCGTGTCGCCGGCGGTGAACAGGTTGGCCAGGTACTCGACGGGAATGCGCAGCGAGTCGATGGTGGCGAAGACGCGGTCTGGCTGGTCCGGGTCGTAGCCGGCGGCGTGGACGATGTCGGCCACCGGCGACAGCGGCGGGATATACCAGACCATCGGCAGGGTCCGGTATTCCGGGTGCAGCGGCAGCGCCACGCGGTGCCGCACGGCCAGCTCGTACACCGGCGAGCGTTGCGCGGCCTCGATCCAGTCGTACGGGATGCCCGCCGCGCTCGCCTGGGCCTGCACCCGGGGGTCGTGCGGGTCGAGGAAGACGTTCAGCTGGGCCTGGTAGAGGTCCTGCTCGCCGGGTGCCGCAGCGGCGTCGAGGACCTTGTCCGCGTCATAGAGGATCAGGCCCAGGTAGCGCAGCCGGCCCACGCAGGTCTCCGAGCAGATCGTCGGCTGCCCTTCCTCGATGCGCGGGTAGCAGAAGGTGCACTTTTCCGCCTTGCCGGTGCGGTGGTTGAAGTAGACCTTCTTGTACGGGCAGCCGGACACGCAGAACCGCCAGCCGCGGCAGCGGTCCTGGTCGACCAGGACGATGCCGTCCTCTTCCCGCTTGTACATCGCCCCGGACGGGCAGGACGCGACGCAAGACGGGTTGAGGCAGTGCTCGCAGATGCGCGGCAGGTAGAACATGAACACCTGCTCGAACTCCATCTTGACGCGTTCTTCGAGCCCGGCCAGGTTGGGGTCGGCGACGGCGTACTCGGGCGCGCCGGCCAGGTCGTCCTCGAAGTTGCTGCCCCACTTGACGGTCATGTCCTTGCCGGTCAGCGCGGAGATCGAGTGGGCGCTCGGGTTCGGCGTGCCCAGCGGGGCGTCGATGACGGTCTGGTAGTCATACGTCCACGGGTCGCCGTAGTCGCCGATCGTCGGCAGGTCCGGGTTGTAGAAGATGGACAGCAGCTTGCGCAGCCGGCCGCCCGCCGCCAGCTGCAGCCGGCCCTTGCGGTCCAGCGTCCAGCCGCCGTGCCACTGCTGCTGGTCCTCGTAGCGCCGCGGGTAGCCGATGCCGGGCTTGGTCTCGACGTTGTTGAAGTAGACGTACTCGGTGCCCGGCCGGTTGGTCCACACCTGCTTGCAGGTCACCGAGCAGGTGTGGCAGCCGATGCACTTGTCGAGGTTCATCACCATCGCGACGTTCGCCATCACGCGCATCAGTACTCGACCTCCTGGGCGCGGCGGCGGATCACGGTGACCTCGTCGCGCTGGTTGCCGGTGGGCCCGTAGTAGTTAAATGCGTAGGACAGCTGGCCGTAGCCGCCGATCATGTGCGTGGGCTTGATGACGAGCCGGGTCAGGGAATTGTCGCCGCCGCCGTGCCAGCCCGACACCTCTGATTTTGGTGTCATCAGGTGGCGGTCCTTGGCGTGGTACATGAACACGGTGCCCTGGGGCATCCGGTGGGTGACCACGGCCCGGCAGGCGACGACGCCGTTGCGGTTGTACGCCTCGATCCAGTCGTTGTCCGCGACGCCGATCTTGGCCGCGTCGGCGGGACTCATCCAGATCACAGGTCCGCCGCGGAACAGCCGCAGCATGTGCAGGTTGTCCTGGTATTCGGAATGGATTGACCATTTCGAATGCGGCGTCAGGTAGCGTACCGTGACCTCGGGGTGGCCTTCTTCGCGCAGCCCTTGCTCGCCGTAGTGGCGCACGTAGTCCAGCGGCGGCCGGTAGGCGGGCAGCCACTCACCATACTCGGCGATCCAGTCATGGTCGAGGAAGAAGTGCATCCGGCCGGTCAGCGTGTGCCATGGTTTCTTTCGTTCGACGTTGACCACGAACGGCGAGTAACGCCGCCCGCCGGTCTCGCTGCCGGACCATTCCGGCGAAGTGATCACCGACCGCGGCTGCACCTGGGTGTCGGCGAAGCTGATCCGCTCACCCGCCCGCTCCTCGGCCAGGTCCGACAGCCGCACTCCGGTACGCTCCTCCAGCGCCCGCCAGCCCTGCATGGCGACCTCGCCGTTGGTGGTGCCCGACAACGCCAGGATCGCCTCGGCCAGATGGATGTCGCGGGACAGCGCCGGGCGTCCGCCGGCGACGCCGCCGCGTATCCGCCCGTTCGTGCGGCCCAGATAGTCAACGGCGGCGGCCGGTTTCCACGCGATGCCCTTGACGCCGGTGCCAGCCGACTCGGCCAGCGGGCCCAGCGCGGCCATCTTCTCCGCGACCGCGGCGTAGTCCCGCTCGGCGCTGACCAGCCGCGGCATCGTCACGCCCGGGACCGGGTCGCACTGCCCGTGCTTCCAGTCCCGCACCACGCCGCCGGGCTGGGCCAACTCGTCGGGTGAGTCGTGCATCAGCGGCACGGCGATCACGTCGGTGCGAGTACCCAGGTGGGAAGCGGCAAGCCGGGAGAACTGACCCGCAATGGCCGTGAACGCGTCGAAATCGGTGCGCGTTTGCCACGGCGGGGCGATCGCCGGGTTGAACGAGTGCACGAACGGGTGCATGTCGGTACTGGAGATGTCGTGCTTCTCATACCACGTCGCGGCGGGCAGCACGATATCGGAGTAGGTGCAGGTGCTGGTCATCCGGAAATCGATGGTGGTGATCAGGTCCAGCTTGGCGCGCGGCGCGGTCTCGTGCCATCGCACCTCGGCCGGCCGCAGCGACGGGGGTGACTCCTCGGCTCGCACCGCGTCATCGATGCCCAGCAGGTGCCGCATGAAATACTCCATGCCCTTGCCGGATGATCCCAGCAGGTTGGCCCGCCAGACGGTCATCACCCGGGGGAAGTTCGCCGGGTCGTCCGGATCCTCGCCGGCGAAGCCCAGCCGCCCGGCCGTCAGCTCCCCGACCACGTAGTCGCTGACGCTCTTGCCCGCCGCTGCCGCCTCGTCAGCCAGATCAAGGGGGTTGCGGTCGAAGGCGGGGTGTGAGGGGGTCCAGCCCATCCGCGAGGCCCGGGCGAGCGTGTCGGCGAACGCGCAGCCGCGGAACAGGCCGCGTCCCAGCGGGCTGGCCAGCTCATCCGCGCCGAAGGCCTCGTACCGCCACTGGTCGGTGTGCAGGTAGAAGAACGACGTGCCGGTCATGTGCCGAGTCGGCCGCTGCCAGTCCAGCGCGAACGCGACCTGCTGGAACCCGGTCAGCGGCCGCACCTTCTCCTGGCCCACGTAATGCGCCCAGCCGCCGCCGTTCACGCCCTGGCAGCCGCACAACATCGTGAGCGTGAAGAACGTGCGATAGATCTGGTCGGAGTGGAACCAGTGGTTTGTCCCGGCGCCCATCACGATCATCGACCGCCCGCGAGACAGCTCGGCGTTGCGGGCAAACTCCCGCGCCACCCGCGCCACGGCCGCCGCAGGCACCGAGGTGATCGCTTCCTGCCAGGCCGGCGTGGCCGGCGACGCCGGGTCGTCGTAACCGGACGGCCACTCCCCCGGCAGCCCGTCACGAGCCACCGCGTACTGAGCCAGCAGCAGATCGAACACCGTGGTCACCAGCCGGCCGCCGAGCCGGATCACCGGCACGCCCCGGCGGATCACGGCGCCGCCCTCGGTCGCGCCGACATCGAACCGGGGCAAGTCGACGACGACCGCGCCCTCGCGCCGATCAAGGAGCGTCAGCAGAGGGTCGGCCCCGCCGAGGTCCAGATTCCACCGGCCCTTACCCGCCTCGGAATAGCGCGAGGCCAAGGTGCCGTTCGGCAGCGCTGGCTCACCGGTCGCCGCGTCCAGCAGCACGGTCTGATGCGCGGCATCGTCGCCCCGGTGCCCGAGGTCCGCGGCGGTGAGGAACCGGTCGGGCACGTAGCCATCCTCGCGCTCACGCAGCGTGACCAAGAAGGGGAGGTCGGTGTAGGTCTTCACGTAGTCAGTGAAATAGGGCACCTGGCGGTCCCGGAAGAACTCACTCAGGATCACGTGCCCCATCGCCATCGCCAGCGCGGCGTCGGTACCCGGCGCGCACGGCAGCCAGTCGTCGGCGAACTTCGTGTGATCGGAATAGTCCGGGCTGACCACGATCACCTTCTGGCCCTTGTAACGGGCCTCGGTCATGAAATGCGCATCCGGGGTCCGGGTGATCGGCAGGTTCGTCCCCCAGATGATCAGGTACGCCGAGTTCCACCAGTCACCGGACTCGGGCACGTCGGTCTGGTCGCCGAACACCTGCGGAGAGGCGATCGGCATGTCCGCGTACCAGTCGTAGAACGACAAGATGGTGCCGCCGATCATCGACAGGAACCGGGTCCCGGCCGAGTAGGACACCATGGACATCGCCGGGATCGGCGAGAAACCCACTACCCGGTCCGGCCCGTAGGTCTTGATCGTGTGCACGTGCGCGGCGGCGATCAGCTCGCTTACTTCGTCCCAGTCCGAGCGCACGAACCCGCCCTTGCCGCGCGTCCCCTTGTAACGCGCGGTCCGTTCCGGATCACTGGTGATCTCCGCCCAGGCCAGCACCGGATCACCCAGCCGGGTCCGCGCCTCGCGCCACATCTCCAGCAGCGGCTCGCGCATATAGGGGTAGCGCACCCGCGCGGGCGAGTAGGTGTACCAGGAGAACGACGCCCCCCGCGGGCAGCCGCGCGGCTCATACTCCGGTGAGTCCGGGCCCACCGACGGATAGTCGGTCTGCTGCGTCTCCCAGGTGATGATCCCGTCCTTGACGTACACCTTCCACGAGCACGAGCCGGTGCAGTTCACCCCATGGGTCGAGCGCACCTCCCGGTCATGCCGCCACTGTTCTCGGTAGAACTGGTCAGCGCCCCGCCCGCCCCGCCGGTGCACCTCGCGGTAATCGTCCGACGCAGCACCCGGCGCGAAGAACTGCGCCTTCCGCAACAGCGACTCGACCGGCTCGCCTCTCGGCAACAGGGGCGCCAGCTCAGTGTGCTGCGGATCACTGCTGCTGCCAGCCTTACGTTCTGCGCCGGAGGGCCAGTTCTTCTGCCTCATGCCAGCATCCCTGTTTCTCCACGGCACGCGAGGCAGCCTGGGGAGCAGGCCAGCTCACCCGCTTGCCGCCAACACTACCGACAGGCCGGGGCAAGCATGAGCCGGGCCCAGCTGGCAGCTGCAACAGAAGATATCGTTCTGCGCGCCCCGAACCGATCGGACCGAAGCGGCTGTTCCAGTACAGAACGGCGGATCTCGCGCGCCGTCGCCTCGCGCCGCTGTCACCGTACGGGACCAGTTAGTACGGTTCTGAGGCTAACAGTAAATGGGACCGTTTGGTACAGAGTTAGCTCAGGTGCGCTCGCACCTGCCCGAGCCCCGCCTCCACCGCGATGCGCAGCGACGCGATGTCCTTGCGGGCCTGGCTGAGCACCATGCCGCCCTCGATGCTGGCCAGCAGCCCTGTGGCCAGCGTGGCAGGCTCGGTATCCGCGCGCAGTTCCCCGCGCTGGCGGATCCGTTCCAGCGCGTCCGCCAGCAGCCGCTCCCAGGCGCCGAACCCGGCGGCGGCCTGCAGTCGAGCGCCCTCGTTGCGGCCGGCGACCTCGGCCGCCAGCGTCCCGATCGGGCACCCCGGCATGCCCATCTGCTCGAACCCGGCGATGAACGCTGCCAGCGCCTGCTCCAGCCCGGCCAGCGACGACACGCCACCGAGGGCCTCGGCCAGCCCGGCCACCACCTGCGTGCAGCGGTACCCGACCGCCGCCGCCGCCAGTTCGTCCCGGCCGCCGAAATAGTGGTAGAACTGGCCCTTGCCCGCCCCCGCGGCGGCTAGCACCTCATCGACGCTGGTGGCCGCGATCCCGTGCTCGGCGAACAGCTCCGCTGCCCGCTCCACGATCCGCTCCCGGCTGGCGCGCCCCCGCTCGGTTTTCGGTTCACCCAGCATGCGCCCATGATAACCGCGGAATGTACCAGGCAGTCCAGTACGCCCGGCGAGCTCATGGCCGCGTGCGGAATTGCTGGCAGGCCTGGCCGTTCGCCTTCAACAAGTGGTGGACCTGCCGGCATCGCGCGGAACAGGGCTGCTACTGGCACTAGCGCGGGCGGGCTTCAGCCGGGCGATCCCTGCGCAGGGATCATCGTTGTCTGGCCAACTTCGATGAGGTGACCGTCGGGGTCGCGCATATAGCAGCGGAGCTCAACGCCCCGGTCTGTCGGCGGGGTCAGGAACTCAGCTCCTCGCGCGCGCCACTGCTCGTAGACCGCGTTGATGTCGGCGACGCGGATGTTAAGGAAGCTGCTGACGTGATCTGGATCGTGCGGCGGCTCAAGTGTCACCGTCGGCTTGTCATCGGTGGGCGGCCCGCCGACGTTGATGACGATCCAGCTGC
>Ga0335075_10017550_pt1 | contig 10641 bp, 8 predicted proteins | sample Lox_Sample_24_FD_206723 | JGI IMG/M metagenome (GOLD analysis project Ga0335075, IMG submission 206723) | Soil microbial communities from Loxahatchee National Wildlife Refuge, Florida, United States - Lox_Sample_2.4 | ecosystem: Environmental > Terrestrial > Soil > Wetlands | place: USA: Florida... | reverse complement strand
AGACCGCCAACCTAGGGCTGCCGGAGCTGCCTGCTCTCGGCCAGCAAGGCGGAGGGACGAGCCTGAGCTCGAGCCCGGAAACGACCAGCATCTGGTATCGCGATCCGCACCACATCAGGGTGGCCGAACAGGTCCCGGCAGGCGAGACAGACCTTCGGCTCGATGGCCGGACGCTGTGGGTATGGAACAGCAAGACGCAGACTGCCACCAAGTACGCGCTTCCAGCGCCCAGTTCGCAGGCCGGCTCCGGTGCCGGGCCGAAATCCGTTCCGGAGCTGCCGCAATCCGCTGCCGCGCAGATACTGAAGGCGGTCGGTCCGACGACAGTGGTCAGCGTGCAGCGCAACGTCTATGTGGCGGGGCGGGCCGCTTACCAGTTGTCGCTAGTGCCACGGAGCAGCAAGTCGCTCGTCGGCAGCGTGCTGATCGCGATTGACGCCAGCCGCCACATCCCGCTGCGAGTCGAGGTGTATCCGCGCGGCTCCACCTCTGTCGCGTACAGCATCGGCTTCACGGCGCTGTCGTTTGGCACGCCTGCTGCGTCTAACTTCAGCTTCACGCCGCCGCCTGGTGCGACGGTGAAGAACGTGACTGTGCCGGGCAACCTCAAGTCGATCCTGGGTCAGGCGAGTCTCGGCGGGGTGCTGAGCAGCCCGCTCCTCGGCAGCGCCATCGTCGGCGGCACAGCGCTTGGTCGCCCGGTCAGCAAGCCTGTAGCCAGCGAGCTGCTCCCGGCCCGGCTGAACCGGGTGCGGCTAGTGAAGATCAAAGACGGCAAGCTTGTCGTCGTTAAGGCCGCCACGAAGCTCGCCATTGGCCAGGCCGCGCCGGCCAAGGCGATCCCGGCTATCCCGAAGCAAGCGCTCCTGAAGATTGAGGCGCAGTTCGCCAAGAGCCTGCCGGCCAGCATGTCCAAGGCGCAGCGCGCGGCTGCGATCAAGGCCTTCGATCAGCACATCAACCAGCATCTCCTCGGCCGGCGCGTGATCGCCCGGCTCGGGAGCAACGGCGGCGGCTTCTTCAACATCGGCAAGGCCGGGCCACTGACAGCTGCTGCCCGCGCGAGTGCGCCGCACGTCATCGGCACGGGCTGGCTTTCGGTCGTCGCCACGCCGCCGAGCTCCGAGGTCGCCGCCGCGGTCCAGCAGGTGCTCCGCGGGGGCCTGGGTACCGGGCAGGCGCGTACTACGGCCACCTACGGCTCGTCGACTGCGTCCGGCTCGTCGACTGCGTCCGGCTGGGTTGCGTATAACCCGGCCACGTCGCCGAGCTCGGCAACGGCGTACAGCTCGACGCTCGCCGTGAGCCCGCCGGTCGGGCCGGACCTCGCGGTGCTGCAGGCGCTGCTGAAGGCGACGGTCCCGGTGCACGGCAGCTGGGGTAGCGGCCGGCTACTGAAGACCACACTGCTGACCGTGCTCGTCACCAGCAAGGGACAGATTCTGGCTGGTGCCGTTACCCCGTCCGTGCTGTACGCGGATGTCGCTGCCGACGCCAGGTGAGCTAACTCGGTGCCTGCCAGTCCAGTGCCTGATAGCCCAGTCCCGGCCGGCCCGGTGCCTGCAGTCAATACCGTGGCTGCCAGCACGGGCACGGCCGCTGACTTCGCGCTGACGAGCACCGGGCTGACCAAACGCTTCCGCACCGGGCTGACCATGCGCGCCGGGAGCGATCAGCTTGCCGTGAACCGGATCGACCTGGCGGTACCATCCGGGTCCGTCTACGGTTTCCTCGGACCCAACGGCTCCGGCAAGACCACGACGATCCGCATGTTGCTCGGCTTGATCCAGCCGACAGCGGGCAGTCACACGATGTTCGGCATGCCAATGCCCGACCACCAGGCCCGTGCGCTGCCACTGGTCGGCTCGCTGGTGGAGGGTCCCGCGTTCTACCCCCACTTGTCCGGCCGGGCGAACCTCGCCCGCCTCGACGCGGCCGACAGGACCGCCGACCCGGCGACCGCGCGAGCCCGGATCGACGCGGCACTGGACCGGGTCGGATTGCTCGCCGCCGCGGACAAGCGGTACAAGGCTTACTCGCTCGGCATGAAACAGCGGCTGGGCATCGCGACCAGCCTGCTGCGGCCCAGGCGACTGGTGATCCTGGACGAGCCGACCAACGGCCTGGACCCGCAGGGCACACGGGAAGTCCGGGTGCTCATCCGGGAGATCGCGGCTGACGGGACCACAGTGTTCGTGTCCTCGCACCTGCTCGCCGAAGTCGAGCAAGTGTGCACCCACGTGGGCGTGATGCGGGCCGGCCGCCTGGTCTACCAGGGACCCCTGGCGGAATTGCGTGGTCAGGCCGGCCTGCGGGTGCGGTCGCCGAAGCCGGACCTCGCAGCCAGGGTGCTCGCCGAGCTTGGCCTCGCCGGGATCCGGCAGAGCGGCCAGGAAGTGACCGCGGAACTCGGCGCGATGCTGCCCGAGGTCATTTGTGAGCGGCTCGTCCTTGCGGGCGTCCCGGTGGCCGGGCTGGAGACGCCGCGGCGAAGCCTGGAGGACGAGTTCGTGCAGCTTACCGGCGAGGGATTCGATGTCGACTGAAGACACGTCTGCTCACCCTGGCCGCTGGTTGCAGCTCGCAGGGCCGGGGCGGGACGAATGGCCGGGGGCCCGTGCTCATCCCGTTCCCGCGTGGTTGCGGTTCTTTAACTCCGAGCTGCGGCTGGTGTTCGGCCGTCCGCGCAATCTGGCTCTGCTTGGCGTGCTCGCGATCGTGCCGGTGTTCCTTGGCATCCTGCTCCGCCTGACCATCGGCACGTCCGGTGGTCCCGGCGGCCCGCCGTTCCTGAATCAGCTCGCCGGCAACGGGGTGTTCCTCGCGCTCGTGGTGCTTACCCTCACGCTTACCGTGTTGCTCTTGCCGCTGAGCGTCGGCGTGGTTTCCGGCGACGCGATCGCGGGGGAGGCTGGTCTCGGCACGCTGCGCGGGCTGCTGACCGTGCCATCGGGCCGGACCCGGCTGCTGGCCGTCAAGTACGCCGCGATCGTGGTGTTCAGCCTGACGGCGTGCCTGATCGTCTCGGTCATCTCGCTGATCATGGGCTTCATCCTGTTTCACGTCGGCTCGGTGACGCTGCTGTCCGGGACGACCGTGTCCCTCGGCTCCGGCGTGCTGCGGGTGCTCACGGTCGCCCTGTTCGCCGGGGCCGCGATGGCGTCGCTCGGGGCGATCGGGCTGGCCGCCTCCACGCTGACTCAGCACCCGGTCGGCGCGATCGCCGGGGTCCTGGTGCTCACTGTCGCGAGCGAGATCTGCGACCAGCTCCCTGAACTGTCCGCGATCCACTCCTATCTCCCGACGCACTACTGGCTGAGCTGGGACGGGCTGTTCCGGTCGCCGGTCGACTGGTCCGGCATTGAGCACGGACTGGTGTCGTACGCGGTTTATGCCGTCATCTTTGTTGCGATCGCATGGGCCAAGCTGACCTCAGCTGACATAACCAGCTGAGCATTCGCGGGCGTAAAGAATCCGTTGCGGACGCCCATGCCCACGGGCACCTGGAGCAACTGCCTGACTGCGCTTGATGTGCGATGCATCAGCCTTGCTTGATGTGCGACGCGCCCTAGAGATTTGTTGCGACGCAGGTATTGAAGCCTGGCTTCGAACCTCAGCTACTCGAAGGCCGTTCCCTTCGGTTCGTGTAGTGACCTGAGGATCTCTTCCATCGCGTCGAAGCTGGCGCCAGGCCCGTCGGAGCTGGTCAGTTCGCCCGCTTCCGCACCGCTGGCGGGATAGTGGTCACGGCCAGCCTTGTCGCGGAACGCCAGCCGCATCGTCAGCGTCGTCACTCCGTCAGTTTCGTGCAGCTCCCAGGTCTCGACCGCCTCCGCATCCGGCCAGCCGCCGAACAGCCACGTCTCCACGGTCCGGACCGGCGGCTCGACCTCCAGGTAGGTTCCGCGGAACGAGCACTCGGTTCCGTCCTCGGTCACGAAGGAGTGGTGGTAGTTCCCTCCGACGCGCAGGTCGATCAAGCACTCCGTCATCGGGTCCGAGGGGTAAGCGCCCCACTTGCTCACATGCTCGGGCGTCGTCAGTACCTCGAAGACCAGAGCGATCGGAGCGTCGAACTCTCGCGTGATGAGCACGTCGAGCTCGTTCGGGAACTCGATCCGTGCCGAACCGTGCCGGTTAGTCGTCACTGCTGCTCTCCTTGTTGTAGCTCTCGGAGGTAGTCGCCCGGGCTGCACGCCCCGGCCCTGCCTCGCTCCGGATCGACACTCCGCCGGACAGAAACCCACGCGACGCCGCAGTTCGGCCTCCCGCATTTAGTCGTCGATCGCCTGATAGGCGGCCGTCAAGAAGTCGAGGCGCATCGACAGCGACTGTGGCTCGGACACCCGCTGGATCATGAGGATTGTCGTCATGTCCTCGGCCGGGTCGTTGTACCAGGCGGTGCCGTATCGGCCGGGCCATCCGTAGCTCCCGACCGAGGGTCCGAGGTGCGTGCGCCTGGTGAGGACCGACATCCCAAAACCCCAGCCGAAGTCGTCAAAGTACCCCGGCCGGAACCGGACGGCCTTCGTTTGCCCGGCCGGCAACCCGGAAACCGCCTTCTGCGCCGGCGTCAGGTGGTCGCTGGTCATCAGCGTTACCGACGGCCGCGACAGAACCCGCTCGCCGCGATGGCTACCGCCGGCCAGCAGCGCCGAGGCGAACGCGAGCAAATCGCCGGCACTGGAGACGAGCCCGCCGCCACCGTCTTCGAACGCCGGCGGCCGGCTCCAGTACCCATGAGGGCCGTCTTCGACGACGACCCCGCCGGTCGCCTCGTCGCGCTGGTAGGCGGTCGCCAGCCGGCCGATGCTCTCGCCGGCCACGCTGAACCCGGTGTCCTTCATTCCCATCGGCTCGCATATCCGCTCGCGTAGGGCGTCCCCGAACGACATGCCGGTGGCGCGGGCGATGAGCACGCCCGTCACATTTGCGGCCGTGTTGTACATCCACCGCTCGCCAGGCTGGAAGACCAGCGGAAGCATGCCCAGCCGGCGAATCCACTCATCCGGCGGCGGCTCTGGCTCGGCGCCCATCAGCCCGTCCAGCGCGTCGACGATCGGGACAGTTCCCGGCTCGGCCCTCACGCTGCCGGTGCCGAGAGTGAAAATGAGCAGATCCCGCAGCGTGACCGGGCGGTTCGCCGGGACGGTCTCTTCCAGCGGCCCGTCCGGATCGGCGAGCACCGTCATGTCCGCCAGTTCCGGCAGGAACTCATCGACCGGGTCGTCAAGGCGCAGCGTGCAATCCTCTACGAGCGTCATCGCGCAGGCGGCGACGATCGGCTTCGTCGTCGAGGCCATGCGGCAGATCGTGTCAGCTGCCATCGGCGTCCCCGAGCCCTCGCCCTCGAAGGCCAGAGTGCCCGTTGCGTCGATGTGAACCTCACCGTGACGAGCCACGACCGCTACCGCGCCAGGGACTAACCCGGCGTCGACGTGACGCTCCAGCACCTCTCGCACCCGGGCTAGCCGCTTCGCCGAGAAACCACCAGTAGTCACCCTCTCCTCCTCATCCTTGCCTGCTTCTGCATTGCGCTGAGTCGGCTGAATCCGTCAGCTCACGGTGACCAATAGCAAGTAGAGGATGGGAGTTGCGGTTACTCGTCGCATGGCCGTGCAGAAAGCTGACAAGATCTCCCGGCCAGGCGACCTTACGCCGGTGGTGTTATCGGCAGCAACGTCATAGGGCGCGTAAAGGATCTGTGGAGCCAGGCACCAATCCGAGGGCAGGCCGCCTACAGTCTGCGCTGACCCTCACTGGGCGAGGTCGCTCCGCGATAGCGTGCCAGAGTGCCTTCCGATCTGCCCGAGATTGACGTACTGCTGACGGCCGCGGTGTCCGGTATCGGCGGCGCGCAGCGGCCGGGACAGGTCGCGATGGCCGAGGCAGTCCAGAAGGCGATGGAGTCCCGGCAGCATCTGGCCGTGCAGGCGGGGACGGGAACGGGCAAGTCGCTGGCCTATCTTGTGCCCGCGGTACGGCACGCGCTGGGTGAGTCGGGCAAGCCTGTCGTGATCTCGACCGCCACCATCGCGCTGCAGCGCCAGCTCATCGAGCGCGACCTGCCACGGCTGTCGGCCTCGCTTGCGGACTTGCTCGGCCGAGAGCCGGTGTTCGCGATACTCAAGGGCAGGCGGAACTACCTGTGCCTGAATAAGGTGCACGGCAGTGCGCCCGAGGATCCCGCCGACTCGTTGTTTGACGCAAGGTCAGTCTCGGCGGTCGGGCGGCAGGTTACCCGGCTGCACGAGTGGGCAGCGACCACGGACAGCGGAGACCGGGACGAGCTCGTTCCCGGCGTCGATGACCGTGCCTGGCGGCAGGTGTCGGTCAACGCGCGAGAGTGCATCGGCGCGGCGAAATGCCCGTTCGGTAGTCAATGCTTCGCCGAGCTGGCTCGCGAGTCCGCAGGCGAGGCGGACATCGTCGTGACCAACCACGCACTGCTTGCGATCGACGCGATTGAGAACAATATTGTGCTGCCCGAGCACGACGTCGTCGTCATCGATGAGGCGCACGACCTGGTCGACAGGGTCACGAGCGTGGCCTCGGGGGAGCTGTCAGCGGCAGCGGTCGATGCCGCGGCCCGCCGGTGCGGCAGGCTCGCGGGGGAGGAGCTGTCCGGCCGCCTCCGCGCGGCGGCCGAGGGTCTCGAGCTCGCGCTCGCGGATACTCAGGCCGGGCGTCTTGACGTGCTGGCCGAGCAACTAGAGGAAGCACTCGCCGTGGTGCGGGACGCGGCCGCGGCGTGCACGGCTGACTTGCGCCGTCAGGCGGGCGGCGACGACGATGCCGACCGGCTGACGGCCATGAGGGTCGCCACCGTGGCACTCGATGAGGTGACGGAGAACGCGAGCCGGATCATCGCTGCCTACGCGGCCGAGATCTCGGCGCGGCTCGAGGTCGTCTGGCTGGACCGTGCGGTGAGTGAGGAGTCCGCGCGACCGGACACGCTCCGGGTCGCGCCACTGCAGGTCGGCGGCCTGCTTGCGGAGCGGCTGTTCAAACCGGGCACCGTGGTCCTCACGTCAGCGACGCTCACGCTCGGCGGGTCGTTCGAGCCGCTGGCGCGCCAGTGGGGACTGCCGCAGCTCGGCGTATCCGACCGGGTTGCGCAAGCCGCCGTGGAGCCCGAGGACGTGCCGGGAAGCAGCCTGCCGGACTCCGGCGAGGCGACCAGCGGGCTCGACTGGACTGGCCTGGATGTGGGCTCGCCGTTCGACCACCGCCGCAGCGCAATCCTGTACGTCGCGCGGCATCTGCCGCCGCCCGGCCGCGACGGCTTGTCGGATGCGTACCTGACCGAGTTGCGCGAGCTGATCGAGGCGTCCGGCGGCCGCACCCTCGGGCTGTTCTCCTCGATGCGGGCGGCGCGGCAGGCTGCCGATGCACTGCGCAACGAGATCGGCGTGCCGCTGCTGTGCCAGGGCGAGGACTCGACGGGGCTGCTCGTCACCAAGTTCGCCGAAGACGAGGCGAGCTGCCTGTTCGGCACGCTGTCGCTATGGCAGGGTGTCGACGTGCCGGGCCGGTCGCTCCAGCTAGTCGTGATCGACCGGATCCCGTTCCCGCGTCCCGACGACCCGCTGGCGTCGGCACGGCAACGGGCGGTCGCTGCGCGCGGTGGCAACGGCTTCATGGCTGTGGCGGCATCACAGGCCGCGCTGCTGCTGGCGCAAGGCACCGGCCGGTTGCTGCGGACGGTCGATGACCGGGGCGTGATCGCGATCCTGGACCCGCGCCTCGCGACTGCACGGTACGGGAGTTTCCTGCGTGCGTCGTTGCCGCCGTACTGGAGCACCTATGACCCGAAGATCGTGCGCAGTGCGTTGCGGCGTCTCGCGGCCGAGCCGGCCGGCACAGGAGCGTCTTGATCGATGGACTCAGCGGTGCGACTCGCGTCACATGGTCGGACGGGCCTGGGCGAAGGTCCACCTGCGGCCCTCCAGGTCGGCGGCCTCGTATGCCCGGTAGCCGTGCTGGCCGATATCCGAAATGATCGTCGCGCCGCGGCTGCGCGCGTGCGCTAGGTGCGCGTCCAGGTCGTCGACGAAGACCCAGGGCTGGTGTGTCACCGGCGGCACCTTGCCCAGCTCGCCATCCGCTGGAAACAGCATGACCGAGCTGTTGCCGATCTTGAACTCGATCCAGCGGTGGTCGTAGTCGTCTCCGCCGTACCGCCCGGCCGGGACGAACCCGAACGCGTCCGCCAGCCAGTCCGCTGCTTCCTCAGGCTTCGCGTAGTAGATAGCCAGGCCGAGACGGTTCACGTCGACTGGCGTTCGCGGTGCAGTCTCGCGGCGCTGGAACCAGCCGCCCAGCCAGCCCGGTACGACGCGCACCCACGCAGTGCCGCCCTTATCGGCACCGCTGGCAGGGATCGATGCGGTCACACTGACCTTCGTGCCGCCCGGAACCGATTCGAACCGGACCTCGACGGTGACGTCATCGACCGCGCTGTCCCAGGCCAGCAACGTACCGGGCTGCCAACGTGTGATGCGGCCCAGGACGAGCGCGTCACTTCCGTCGAACGCATACAGCTCCAGCAGCCTGCCGCCGACGCCGTGCTCGCAGCGCATGCCGACGGCGCGCGCGGAGTCGTGAAAGTTGATCGGCCCGCGGACCCACCACAAGTCGATCTCATCAGTGAAGACGGCGAATGCGGTGTCCGGATCGGCGGTCACAGTCACCTCGGACGAGACGGTTCGCGTCTGCTGCATCCCGGGCGTGCTCATTGTGCCCTCTTTTCTATGTGTCGCCGGAACGAAGCGAGTTGTTCATCCCAGTTCGCTTGCAGCTGGTCGAGCCAGGCCTGCAGGGCGACGATGGACTGCGGCCGCAGCCTGAAGTACCGGAGCCGGGCATCGGCGACAGTGCGCTCGTCGGTGACGATGCCGGACTGCAAGAGCACCTTGAGATGCCGGCTCATCGCCGGGGCCGACATGCCGACCGCTGCCGCGAGCTCCCCGGCCCGGCGCGGAGCTGCCCCGAGCAACTCCACGACCTGGCGCCGGGTGGGATCAGCGAGCGCCCCGAGTACGACGGCGACATCCGCGCTGGAGTCTCGCTCGTTCCGCATGGAGACAATAATTAATGCTCACGTTAACTAAGTCAAGTGACCGTCCCGCGCCCGGCACAGACCGCGAACTTGCCGTCGTGATCTCGCCAGCAATGCTCGTTCCCGGCCTTGATCCTGGGGTTATGACATCGCTGACCCAGGTATCCACAGGCTTTGAAGTGCGCGCGATTCCCCAGGGCGTGCTTGCCGAGCTGCGCGTGACGGACGACGCGGGCAATGCTCCGGTCCTGCTGACCGACACCGATGGCGGCGCCCCGCTGCGCTGCTGCCTGCGGCGGATCCGGCCCGGTGAGCAGGTGGCGCTGGTGTCGTACGCGCCGCTACGCCGGTGGGCCCGCGAGACCGGCGCGGAGCCCGGCCCGTATGACGAGGTCGGGCCCGTGTTCATCCATCCGGCCGAATGCAATGGCCCGGACGGGTCGGGCTATCCCGGCTCGTTCGCGACGAGCGCTCGCGTGCTGCGCGCCTATAGTGCCGACGGTCGCATCCTCGGCGGGCGGCTGGTCGATGCTGACACTGGCGGCAGCCCGGTGCCGGTCGAGTCGGCGCTGGCGGAGATGTTCACTGATCCGGCGGTCGCTCTTGTGCACGGCCGGGCGCTCGAGTTCGGCTGTTTCACTTTCGAGGTTCGCCGGGCAGGGACTGATTCGGCGAAATAGGACGGCGGGCCGCGCTGCGCCACCGGCAGGAGGACGCAGCGCGGCTCCGCCAGCTTACGGGGCCTTGCTCACCAGCCCGGAAGGCCCGGTGCTCGGTTACAGGACGTCGTGGCCGGGATGCGGCTCGTCCGGCAGCGGCGTGCGCGCCGCTGGGATTGAACCAAGCCGCCCGGCCTGGTAATCCTCGAACGCCTGTACCAGTTCGGCCCTTGTGTTCATGACGAACGGGCCGTAGGCCGCCACTGGCTCGCGGATCGGCTGGCCGCCGAGCACGAGCACATCCAGCTTCTCGCTCGGGCCGTCCATATTCCGCTGCGCACCGAGTGTCAGCACGTCACCGGGGCCGAACACAGCCAGCTGGCCGGTCTTGACCGGGCGCCGGGCGGCACCGACGGTGCCTGAGCCCGCAAGCGCGTAGGCCAGCGCGTTGAAGTCGCGCCGCCAGGGCAACCGGAACTCAGCTCCGGGCTCGACCGTCACGTGCAGCAGGGTAATCGGGGTGTGCGTCACGCCGGGGCCCGCGTGCCCGCCAACCTCGCCGGCGATGACGCGCACCAGCGCGCCGCCGTCGGCGGAGCTGAGCAGGGCGACCTGGCCGGCGCGAATGTCCTGGTAGCGCGGCGGTGCCAGCTTGAGCCGGGACGGCAGATTCACCCAGAGCTGGAAGCCGTGGAACAGGCCGCCGCTCATCACCAGCTCTTCGGGTGGCTCTTCGATGTGCAGGATGCCGCCGCCAGCCGTCATCCACTGGGTGTCGCCGTTGGTGATCAGGCCCCCGCCGCCGTTGGAGTCCTGGTGGCGGAAGGTCCCGTCGATTATGTAGGTCACGGTCTCGAAGCCGCGGTGCGGGTGCCAGGGGGTCCCCTTCGGCTCGCCCGGCGCGTAGTCGACCTCGCCCAT
>Ga0335075_10017549_pt1 | contig 10641 bp, 9 predicted proteins | sample Lox_Sample_24_FD_206723 | JGI IMG/M metagenome (GOLD analysis project Ga0335075, IMG submission 206723) | Soil microbial communities from Loxahatchee National Wildlife Refuge, Florida, United States - Lox_Sample_2.4 | ecosystem: Environmental > Terrestrial > Soil > Wetlands | place: USA: Florida... | reverse complement strand
GCGCTCGACAACGACGCGGTGCGGACGGCGGTGGCGGAGACGATTCGCGAGGCGGTGGATGCGGAGACAATCCTCGAGCGCGAGGATCCGCGGATCCGCGAGCTGGAGCAGCTGAGCGTGCCGGCGTTGGCGACGCTGTTTGCCAGGGATCCGGAGAAGCCGGTGACGAGCACGGTTTTCCGGCTGAACGGGCTGCGGTTTCATTTCGACGCGACGAGCGGGCAGAAGACCGGCGCGTTTCTCGACCAGCGGGAGAATTATGCAGCGGCGGCACGCTACGCGAGGGGCGAGGCGCTGGATGTGTGCACGTATCAGGGAGGCTTTGCGCTGCATCTGGCGCGGGTTTGCCCGCGGGTGACGGGGGTGGACGTGTCGCGGGCGGCGCTGGAGGTGGCGGAGCGGAATCTCGGGCAGAACCGCGCGGCGCTGAAGGGCGCGGAGGTGGAGTGGATCGAGGCGGACGCATTCGATCTGCTGAGGGACTGGAGCGATGCAGGGACGGTGTACGACACGATCGTGGTCGATCCGCCGGCGTTTGCGAAGACGCGGCGCGCGGTGGAGGGGGCGCTGCGCGGGTATCGCGAGCTGAATCTGCGGGCGCTGAAGATGCTGCGGCCGGGCGGGCGGCTGGTGACGTGCTCGTGCTCGCATCATGTGTCGCTGGGCGAGTTCGTGGAGACGTTGCGCGCGGCGGCGGGGGATGCGCGGCGGCGAGTGCGGCTGGTGGAGGTGCGCGGGGCGGCGGCGGATCATCCGGTGGTGCTGAATATTCCGGAGACGGAGTATTTGAAGTGCGTGGTGTTGGAGGCGGAGTAGGTTTCTTCCTATATCCGTGACTGTTGCCAGTCCCCAGTTGCCAGTCCCCAGTTGCCAGTTGCCGGTTGCCCGTTGCCAGTCCCCAGTCCCCAGTTGCCAGTCCACAGTTGCCAGTTGCCAGTCCCCGGTTGACAGTTGACAGTCGCCAGTCCAGAGTCCCCAGTTGACAGTTGCCGGTACTCGGCTAGGTGAGGTCGGCCCAGGCGGGGGAGAGCTCGCGGAGTTTGCGGACGACGTCGGTGAGGCGGTCGGCGACGAAATCGATCTCCTCTTCGGTGTTGAAGCGGCCAATGCCGAAGCGGAGGCTGGAGTGCGCGGCTTCTTCGCCAAGGCCGAGAGCGCGGAGGACGTGGGAGGGCTCGATTTTGGCGGAGGTGCAGGCGGAGCCGCTGGAGACGGCCACGTCTTTGAGTCCCATCATCAGCGATTCGCTGTCGACGCCGTGGAAGGTCATGTTCAGATTGCCTGGCAAGCGGTGTTCCTCGGAGCCGTTGACCTGGACGCGATCGAGGGCAGCGGTGAGCTTTGCCTGGAGGCGGTCGCGGAGGGCGGCGAGGCGCGCGGATTCCTGTTGCATCTCGGCAGCGGCGAGGGCGCACGCGGCACCGAGGCCGACGATGCCGGGGACATTGAGGGTTCCGGAGCGCAGGCCGCGCTCGTGGCCGCCTCCGTGCATCTGCTCGGCGACGGCGATGCGGGGCGAACGGCGGCGCACATAGAGCACGCCGATGCCCTTGGGGCCGTAGAGCTTGTGGCCGGAGATGGAAAGCAGATCGATGGGGGTGCGGCTGACGTCGATGGGGACTTTGCCGATGGCCTGGGCCGCGTCGGTGTGGAAGAGGCCACCGCGCTCGCGGCAGAGGGCGGCGATCTCGTCGATGGGCTGGAGCGTGCCGATCTCGTTGTTCGCGGCCATGATGGAGACGAGCGTGGCGCCGGTGTCGAGGGCGCTACGGAGGTCGTCGAGGCGGATGCGGCCGCCTGAATCGACGGGGAGAATGGTGACGCGGCAGGCCTGCTTCTCGAGCCAGGCGCAGACGTCGAGGATGGCCTTGTGCTCGGTGGCCTGGGTGACGATGTGCGGAATCTGCCCGGCGGCGCGGGCGCTTTCGGAGGCGCCTTTGAGCGCGAGGTTGTTGCTCTCGGTGGCGCCGGAGGTGAAGACGATTTCTTTGGGCGAGGCGCCGAGGAGCGCGGCGATCTGGTGACGGGCGGTTTCGACGGCCTGCTCGGCGGCCCAGCCAAAGGAGTGGCTGCGGCTGGCGGCGTTGCCGTAGGTATCGGTGAGGAACGGCATCATGGCGTCGAGGACGCTCGGGTCGAGGCGGGTGGTGGCGTGGTTGTCGAGATAGATGGGAAGGTTCATCGGATCTCTCGAGAAGAAGGCATCTCAGCGGCTAAAGCCGTCTTCTGTTCCGCACGGCTGCGGCAGGGCTGAAGCCGTGCCCCCTCAAAACGCTCGCTGAACCCAGTGCGCGTCGCAGGCAGGGCCGGTTCACAACTGGATGGTGACGAGATCGGCATTGCGCCTGGTGTGGACCTGCGCACCGCCGGAGGGCTCAGCCAGGTCGGAGATAGTGATGTTGCGCAGCAGGTCGGAGATGGAGTCGTTGACGCGGGCCAGGGGCTCTTTGATGGTGCAGGAGTCGGTGAGGTCGCAGCCGCTGTGGCTGGGTCCGCAGGAGGTGATGAAGAGCGGGCCGTCGATGGCGTGGATGACCTCGAAGGCGGAGATTTCGCGGGGCGCTTTGAGGAGTGAATAGCCGCCGCTCATGCCCGCGTGGGAGCGCAGGATGCCGACCTTCGCCAGTCGCTGGAGGATCTTGGCCAGCAGCTGAGGCGGGATGTGGTAGGCCTGGGCGATGTCGCGGGCGCTGAGCGAGGCGTCGTTGGGGTGCTCAGCGAGAAACTTGAGCGCCATCAGGCCGTAGTCGGCTTTTTTGGTGAGCCGGAGCATAGAGGGGCCGTATAGCAAGTTTACGGCCTCAGGGAAGTGAATTCAATGGAAAGGGATAGCGGGCACCGGAGCGGGAAGCGGAGCGCGTCCGCCTGCATGGCCCTCGAGCCGCAGGTGGAATGGTTTTCCCGCTGGCCAACTGTGATTTGACGGGGGCGCATCTCACTGAATTGCGTTGTTTTGGGGTTGATCGCTCATGCTCCTGCACCCACATTCCCCCGTCCTTGTTGTTCTTTCCTCCGCCACCACGGTTCCCTTGAGGAAGCTGTGCCACGGCCATGGCGCGCGCGGAGGAGCCATTCGATTTGGCAGCTAGACGAGATCCCCTTTCAAGCGGCACCCGGCTGGTCCCGGAGCGGCCGGTAGTCGATCCGCGTCTTCACCTGGCTGCGATTGTCGATTCCTCGGATGACGCCATCATCAGCAAGAACCTGGATGGGATCATCATCAGCTGGAATCCAGCCGCGGCCCGGCTGTTTGGCTACTCGGCGGAAGAAATCGTGGGCAAGCCGATTCTGACGCTGATTCCGCCCGAGCTCCACCACGAAGAGGGGGAGATCCTGCGCAAGCTGCGCGCCGGAGAGCGGATCGAGCATTACGAGACGGTGCGGATGAAGAAGAGCGGGGAGCGGTTTCCGATCTCGGTGACCATTTCTCCGATTCGCGACGATAGCGGGAAGATCGTTGCGGCATCGAAGATCGCCCGCGACATCTCCGAGCAAAAGCGGCTCGATGAAAGCCGGTTTCGCCTGGCGGCGATCGTCGATTCGGCCGACGACGCGATCGTGAGCAAGGACCTGAACGGCATCGTGAGAACGTGGAACGAGGGCGCCCGGAGAATGTTCGGATACAGCGCGGAAGAGATGATCGGTCAGTCCATCCTGCGCCTGTTCGCCGAAGAGCTGCGCCACGAAGAGGAGGAGATTCTGGAGAAGCTTCGTGCGGGCGAACGGATCCAGCACTACGAGACGCGGCGCAGGAGGAAGAACGGGGAGGTCTTCGACATTTCGGTGAATATCTCGCCGATCCGGGACGAATCGGGCAGGGTCATTGGCGCTTCGAAGATCGCGCGCGACATTTCCGACAGGAAAAGGCTGGAACGATTACTGGTGCAGTCGGAGAAGCTGGCGGCGACCGGGCGGATGGCGGCGACGGTGGCCCACGAAATCAACAACCCGCTGGAATCGGTGATGAACCTGATATTCCTGGCGCGCCAGAACAGCACGCCGGAGAGCAGGGTGTGCAGGCTGCTGACGACGGCTGAGGAAGAGCTGGAGCGCGTTGCGCACATCGCGCGGCAGACGCTGGGCTACTACAAGGACACCAGTTCGCCGGTCGAGGTGCACATCCACGACCTGCTTGAAAACGTGCTCACGGTCTACAACGCGAAGATGTTGTCGACGGGGATCGCTCTGGACACGCGGTTCAGCGACCAGCAGAAGATCACGGTGAGCAAGGGAGAGATGCTGCAGATTTTTTCGAACGTGATCGCCAATGCGATCGATGCGATGCGGGAAGGCGGGGTGCTCAGCGTTTCCACGCACAAAGTTCTGAACGGCTCGCAGGACGGGATCCAGATTGCGATTCAGGACAGCGGCCACGGGATCGAGGCGGCCAATCTGAGCCGAATCTTCGAGCCCTTCTTCACGACCAAGGGAAATCTGGGGACGGGAATCGGACTTTGGGTCGCCCGGGAGCTGATGGAGCGGCGGGGCGGGAAGATCTCGATTGCGAGCAGTACGACTCCGCACCACTCCGGGACGACGGTGACCATGTTTTTGCCTCTTGCCCATCCTGGAAGAGCTGCCGCGGGGAACGGATGAAAGCGCCGACGGAGGGCTGAATGCTCCTGCAACTGAGATCGAGATCGGTTTTAGCCGTAGATGACCCGGAGAAGATTCCTCCCCCGCTGGCCGAGCCAGCAGAGAACGGTTTGGACCAGGCGCCGCGCCGGGCGAAGGTCCTGGTGGTCGACGATCAGAGGCTCATCGCCGACACAGTGGCCGAAATACTGACGAACGCGGGTTTTGAAGCGGTCGCCGCTTACGACGGATGGCAAGCTCTGGAGATTGCGAGCCGGTTCAGGCCCAACTGGCTGTTGTCGGACGTATTGATGCCGCGCATGAATGGCGTGGAGCTGGCGGTTACGCTGCGGCAGAAGGACCCGCGCATGGCGATCCTGCTGTTTTCCGGGCAGGCAGGCATTTCGGAGATCCTGCTGGAGGGACAGCGCAGGGGCTATGAATTCGAACTAATCGCGAAGCCGATTCATCCTCTCAAGCTGATCGAACGGCTCAAGCAGGAATAGCGGCAAACCCTGAAAAACAGCTGGTGAATCGTCAGCGCCCGGTATGCGGCGGCTGCGCGGTTGCTGCGTCGTAGACGGCGCGAGCGACCTGGGCGATGACGCGTTCGCGGACGGCTTCGGGGGCGGTGGAGTCGGCGACGAGGACGGCGAGGGCGACGCGGCGGCCGCCGGGGAGGGCGATGAGGCCGATGTCGTTGGTCGCGTTCAGAAAGGTGCGATCGACGCCGGAGGTCCCGGTCTTGCCGGCGACGACGGTGCCGGGCGGGAGCAGGGGCATGATGCGATGGTCGCCGGTGTGGGAGGACTCCATCCAGCCAAGCAGGAGCTGGGTGTGCTCGGCGGTGAGCGGGGAGCGATCGGCGAGGCGGCGGAGCAGGAGGACGAGCGAGCGAGCCTCCGCGACGTTGCGGTTCTCGAGGCGCTCGTCGCGGTTCTCGGCGGCCTCGGTGTCGCGGATGCTGATGCCGGAGATGCCGAGCGAGCGAACGTAATCGTTGGCGACGGATGGGCCGCCGATGAGGTGCAGGAGCTCGTCGGAGGCGGCGTTGTCGCTCTCGATGACGGCGCGGCGGATCAGGTCGGAGAGCGGGTCGGAGATGGCGCCGTGGGGGTGCGCGTCGCGGAGGGGGCTGTAGACGCCGGGGCCAGCGATGTCGGAGGGGACGAAGCGGATGGGCTGATTGAGGGTGAAGCGGCCGGTCTCGACCAGGTGGAGGACGGTCATGGAGATGGGCAGCTTGTAGACGGACTGCATGGGCAGAGGCTCGGTGGCGTTCAGATCGCAGTTGAGTGCGGTGCCGGGGAGCGAGCAGGCGACGCCGACGCGTCCATGAGCCTGGGCGGCGATGCGGGCGATGCGGGCGCGGAGTGCGGGCTGGGAGTGCGCGGGAGTGGGGAGGGTGAAGGCAAGAGCGGCGAGTGTGAGGAGGGAGAGACGTGCGCGGAGCATAGGAGGGGATTGTAGCGGCACGGATGGCTGTGCATGGGCGAGACGTACCTCGCTGATCAATGGTGTAGCCCGTTTTCCCATGTATGCCACCAGAAATGGAGGCGCAGGTTTGTCAGTGATGAGCTGATCCAGCACTCGCGGATGGGATTTTTCTCATTCTTGCTGCCAGCTTGACCCGTAGATCGTTTCGAGCTGACTGGCTGGGTCTCTCATAGACTCTTCCGGGATCTCCGTTCCGGCAGCACGATATTACGGAGTGGGCACCGCACGTTGGGAAAGGGAGATGGAGAGGGAAAATTTCGAATTCACGCCCGTCGTCGGACTTAATGGTCCTGGGCAAGCTGTTGACGGCGATGAAATAGATCAATTGCCCGCTGACATCTTTCTGGTTTGCACAATCCTTGTGCAGCACATCTTGTGGCGAAGCGTAGCGGCTGCGAAGAACAGAGGGCGAACTCTGAACATCACTCTTGAAGCTCACGGAGCTCAATCGCGTGGGGTCGATCTCGCCGTCAGCCAATTCTTCAGATGGCAAGACTCGCCGGTAGAGTTCTTCTTCCGGGGCGAATGGGACTGAGGTGTCTACCTCGTTCTCAGAGAGCGGCAAGGGGAGTTCCCCGGAGGTGCTCACGAAGCTGGAGAATAACTCCTTGCCTCTCCGACGCAGCCTCGCGCCAAGTTAATGTCCTGGAATTGCCTTGCCTGTCGTAAAGCAGCAGATACGTTTCGTGGTCGTTCAGTGTTTCGGCTACAGCGCGGTTATCTGTGTCGGTTCTAAATATCAAAGCTACTCCACCGTCTGCTGAGGGCAACACCTTGTCGGGAAGAATAGATTCTGGCCAAAGTGAATTTAGCACTTTCCTGCTGATCTCGATCGAGTCTTTCGACGGGGCCGGGGACCCGTATCCATTCCAATCATTGGGGACCAGGTAAAGCCGGTTGAGCAGCGTATTGAGTGAATCCAGCCTGTCCAGCAGATCCCGCACCCGGGATCTGCTTCGACTGTCTTCGTACGCCTTTCGAAGATTGCCGACCAGTGCTCGAATCTCATCACTTGCGGTTCGCTCGAAGGTATCGAGCACTGCCGGTTCGCCAACAGCGGGAGGAGCGTAGCTAAACATCGAAAGTCTCCCTCAGTTTTTCGGTAGTTAGTGCGACAAAATAACGATCCTTGATGTCTCTAACAACCTGCAACATTTCCCATATCTCGGCGTCCGTCTTGTCCTGTGCTGGAAACTGGAAATCGTTATCAAGAAGAATGGCGGCAAAGCCCTCCTTTTCCGAGGGCAACAATGCCTGATTATGGATAAACCTGCCGGCAGGGTCGGCGATCGGAGCGACGACACGCATGAACATTTCGATGATCTCCGGCGCGACTTCCGTTGGCAATTGCGGCCGCGCATTCATGTACTGTGCGGGATCGGCGCCTGTAGGCAGGAAGACTTTGTTAATGAATCGCACGCCAACGAGAAGCACTTTAACCTCTCCGGAGATGCGGACGAAGATGCTCCATAGCCGCCTCGCCTCGTCTCTGAAGGACTCCCACCGATCGTAACGCCCGAGTCGACTGAACACGAACTCGGAGCTGTTAAATTGAACCGCGTGGAGAGAATCTTCACTCATGAATTTGAGGCCAATGGGCAAATCCTCATGGCCACTCGAGGAGACGCCACTCTCGACTCTGATCTGGAATTGATGTCTCATTATGGGAGACCAGTTGGGATACCCAGCGTCTCGCATTTCGGCGGCACAGTCCTTGAACTTAGAAAAAGAAGAATCGGGGAGCGGAACGAGCGTAAAGGCAATTACAGCCTCAATAATCGGGGGATTCTTGAAATGTAGCCGCCCGCTGGCTTCGGTTAGATCGTCTGCCATTGGCTCTACTATAGCCTCGGCCTGCGCCAGCCGACAAAAATCTTTGACGGTCGCGCGAAGGCCATCGGCGTAGACGAAAATCCAATCCTGCCTCCGGTGCGCTGATAGGTGTCTTGGGAGTCCTAAGCATCGGCCAGGCGCTCAACCGCAGGTCCTTCGACTTCGCAAGCCGCACGCGGCGCGGCTTGCTGCGCTCAGGATGACAGCTTTGCTTTATGCTGCGGAGGACGGCGCAACGGGAGATGAAGACATGAATCGGCGGAATTTTCTGAAAGTGGCGGGGACGGGGACGGTGGAGACGCTGGTGGCGGCGCAGCTGCGGGCGATGGCGCGGCCGAGCGGCGAGGGGATTCTGCTGCGGCCGGCGCAGGAGGAGGCGCAGAAGCCGGCGGGGGCGAACGACCAGATCCAGATTGCGCTGATCGGGGCGGGCGGGCAGGGGCAGTACGACACGGCGACGGCGGTGCAGGTGCCGGGGGTGAAGCTGGTAGCGGTGGCCGACTGCTACGACGGGCGGCTGACGCACGCCAGAGAGGTGTGGGGCGCGGATGTCCAGACGACGCGGGATTACCGGGAGATCCTGGAGCGGAAGGACATCGATGCGGTGATTGTGGGGACGCCGGACCACTGGCACAAGCAGGCGTCGGTGGACGCGATGCGCGCGGGCAAGGACGTCTACTGCGAGAAGCCGATGATCCATGTGTACTCGGACGGGCCGGAGATGATTGCGGCGTCGCGGGAGACGGGGAGGATTCTGCAGATCGGGAGCCAGCGGGTGAGCAACATGCTGTACATCAAGGCGAAGGAGCTGCTGGCGGCGGGGGCGATTGGGCAACTGAACATGGTGACGGCGCACTGGGACCGCAACTCGGCGATTGGGGCGTGGGATTACACGATTCCGCCGGACGCCTCGACGGAGACGTGCGACTGGGAGCGGTTTTTGGGGACAGCGCCGCAGATTCCCTTCAGCGCGGAGCAGTTTTTCCAGTGGCGGAAATGGAAGGCGTACGGGACCGGCGTGGCGGGAGATCTTTTTGTCCATCTTTTTAGCGGCGCGCACTTTATTACCGGCGCGAAGGGGCCGACGCGGGCGATGGCGACGGGCGGGCTGCGCTTCTGGAAGGATGGGCGCAACGTGCCGGACGTGATGCTGGGGCTCTTCGATTATCCGGAGGGGTTCAACCTGGATTTGCGGGTGAATTTTGTGTGCGGCGGCGAGGAGAACGAGGCGCTGGTGTTTACCGGGTCGGAAGGAACGATCGAGATTGGGAGCGGGCTGACGCTGACGCGGGTTCCGCGGGAGACAGAGCCGGGGCTGATGATTGGGAGCTTCGCCGACGCTATGCAGCGGGAGATTCTGACGGCGTACCGGAAGAAGTATCCGGAGGAGCATCCGGCGGGGCCTCCGGCAGCGCAGGTGGAGCGGTATGTGGCGCCGGAGGGATACAGCGACAGCTACGACCACCTCAGGAACTTTTTCCAGGCGGTGCGGACGCGGCAGCCGGTGGTGGAGGACGCGGTGTTCGGGTATCGGGCGGCGGGCGCGGCGCTGCTGAGCAATCTGAGCTATGAGCGCGGCGCGGTGGTGGAGTGGGATCCGGTAGAGATGAAGGTTGGGAGGTAGGGTTCAGGGGTGTCCGGGAAGTTCGTGTCCGATCGCGGGCAAAAAAGCAAACGCAGATTCTTCGCTTACCACCCCCAAACGGAACGACGTTTGGGGCCCCGTGCGCTCAGAATGACATCCGTCATTCATTCAGGAACTTCAGGGACAGGACACCATGCGTGCAGGGGGTAGTGAGGCGGTGGCTGCGCAGGCGGCGCGCGCGCGGGCGAATCGCGCGATCAGGCAGGAACGTAGGTCAGCCGAATCACGTCCTCGACAATGAGGTCGCTGGCCACAAGGCGGAGCGGCGGCCGGGGGCCGGCAAAGAATGGCTTGCCGCGGCCAAGCACGATGGGGTGGAGATAGAGCCGATACTCATCGATGAGACCAGGGCCGGCCAGGCTCGCTGCCAGCTGTGGCCCGGCAACTTCAATCTCCCCATCGAGCCGAGCCTTCAGCCCGCGGATCTCCGCCTCCATGTCATCGGAGACAAGTGTGGCGTTGGGGCCGACCGACTCCAGCGAGCGCGAGACAACCCACTTGGGCCGGCTCTGCCACGCCGCGGCGAAGTCGCGTTCCTGCGCGCCCCAGCCGGGCTGGTCGTCGTCCCAGTAACGCATGACCTCGTACATGCGGCGGCCGTACACCATGCCGGTGAGGCTGCGCGTGCGCTCGACGAAGTGACGAAAGAGCGCGGGACGGGGTGGCCCCATTTCCTCGTGGTCGACGTAGCCATCGAGGGAGAGGTTCAGTTCATAGACGAGCTTTGCCATGCTGCAAAACCTCCGCGCCGGGTTTTTCAGAATATAGCGCAGGGGGAAGGTGGGCGGGGGTTAGTCCCCAGTTGCCAGTCCCCGGTCCCCAGTTGCCAGTTGCCGGTCCCCAGTTGCCGGGGTCGCACCCTGTCGCGACTGCAGCGAGAAGGGTGGGGCGGCCGGATGGGGCCACACACCGCAGGTCCTTCGACTCGCGACTGGATTGGTTGTTGCGCGCAAATGCGGGCGCGACGAATTCGGAAGGCTCGCTTGATTGAATAAGCCGGAAGGCTCCCTCGAATCCCGGTTAGGCTTTGGTGTTGTGGAGGCCAGAGCTTCACGGGAAGGAAGGAGCCGTGATGAGGATTATAGGTTGTG